>Ga0065711_1004756_pt1 | contig 22497 bp, 15 predicted proteins | sample Hoacrofraction12_FD_59098 | JGI IMG/M metagenome (GOLD analysis project Ga0065711, IMG submission 59098) | Hoatzin crop microbial communities from Cojedes, Venezuela - Epithelial fraction 12 v2 (version 2) | ecosystem: Host-associated > Birds > Digestive system > Esophagus > Crop | place... | reverse complement strand
TTATTATATATTTATTTATATATATATTTATATATATTTATTTATTGGTAGTTAAATAGAGGATCTCTTCAATAAGGAGAAACGTATTTCATAGGAAGGATGATATTTTGGGGTTTGATGAAATTCAAGACCCGAAAACAGCTTAATCTCATGTTCAGAATTAACCAAGTGAAAATGGTATTGACTATGCTTGAAAGATTTCACCTCCAAATAGCAAAACTCTCATCAGCTCACATCCGCTAGCAGACTTTTCAAATTCAGGTAGAAATGTCATAGGCATAACTATTCTCATAGCTTTTCTATACACTTAGCTCCAATCCAGAAAATGAATGCATACCAGGTAGTATTAAAGCTCAGAACACAGGGGACCCCTCATTGAAAGTACCAGGATTAGAGAGATTCACTTCTGGAAACCAGCAATCCGAAGACAGAAGTTTGTTTTCTCACACAGCAAAGATGTTATAAAAATATAATACCAAAAATGCCTTGCTCATTGATGAGTACATCTGCAAAACTGAAGTCTGCCAATGCTGTAAATTCTCGTCCTACAAAAAAGTGACAATATGTGTTCTAAGTTTGCTTCCAAAACACAAAATAAGTTAGGAGGATTTTATTTCTTTCCTGCGTCTGTAATTTTTCAAGGACCATTTGGCAATATTTTTTTTTCTTTTTAACTCCAAAGACTAGAAAAAAATAAATCAACATTTTCACATTACCAGAAGTAACTCACAAAATGAAACATGTTGGTATGGAAACTACACATAGTATTTCTTCATGTTAACGGTATGAAGCAGTAGGTGCAGATTGCTATTTAGAACTGGGAAAAACTCGCTTTTTCTGACAGTATAGAAACTGAAGTTCTTGGAGTATGCACTTTCATTTTGCACATCTAAAAACAGGAGGAAGACACTAATCAAATTTTTTTTCAGTGTGCTTGAGATTAAGGAGTAGACGCTTAAGATGTTATAATATGTACTAAATTATCCCTTTAAATTAATTCATTTTGACTCACAAAGTTTCTATTTAGCTTCATCATCTAACCCTTTTTTCAGTGAAATCTACAGTAATACAATATGATAAAATATTTTATATTAAAGATGAAGGGCTAAGATAAAAATTCATTATATTTCTTTCCAAAGAAATCTGAATCACTCCTTATGGATGAAGCAACTTATAGTTATGGCAAAAAATGCTTCACAAATACAGCCACAATTCAACAGTAGCACTTTCATTTCTAAAAATGTGATTGACCTCAGTTTTAAATCTCTTGTTTTGAGCTGGATGCAGTTTGTCTCCTTTGGTGCTAGACACATCAAAGAAAGATGCGTTCTGGAAGGCCCTTGCATTCTGCATGGCAGAGGGCTGGAAAGGGTCACTGAATCTCATCCTTCACTGTTTAAAGTAGCCACATCATCTCATCCTTTAAGCTCCATCTTAAAACTAGTTGGGGATTGTTTTTTGTCTGCCTCTGTTTCTTCTAATTTCCTGCTTAAATTTGTTTCTCATTTGTTCATATTCATTTGTTGTGCCAATGCTGTCTTAGCTTAAAAGTTTTCTTTCCTTTTACCTTCTTTTGTCCCAGGCAAACAACCAAAACTCTTCTGTCACACTACTGGCTTTCCATTCTTGTGGTCATCTTCATGACCTGTCTCCCCCGTACCTGCTCAAATTCAGTGGTTCAGGCTGTACATGTTCCAGATGAGCTCTCACCACGTCTTTGTACAACGGCGTTGTACTACCCCACCTTTAGCAATACATCATTCGACACATCCTAGCACTGCATTTTCCATCTCGTTGCTGCATTACAGTGACAGCCAACTGTCAACCTGAGATTACAGCTACACCTAAGGATAATTCTGCCACTGTCTTTTTCTGCTGATGATTTTCCATGTTAACAATAGGAGTTCTGCTGTTAGTCAATCAAGTGTAGGACTTTTTTTCACTGCAATTACATTTCGTCTTCTTTCTGATGTAGCATTCCTCAAAATCACCTGACAACCCCTTCCACTTAAGATCATTCTGATTAGACAGTACCTTCCAATTTCATGTCATCAGCAAATTTCACCTGTTTATTTACTTTTTTGCATCAAAGTTCTTGAAGATATTTAGCCATTTTGGTGCCAGTGTTTGAGGAATTTCATTAGTAATGTCTTTTTCTTTCGATACATGCATTTCTGTCACCTGCTGGCCTTTGCTTATCTGCTAATAGGAAAAAAAAAAACCAGCAGTAAGCTACTTTATTTTCCTATTCTATTACTCAAAAGCAGATGAACAGATATTTTGGAGACATGCAGCTCTGGTTTCATGTTTATCAACTGCTTTCATGTTTATCAACTGCTTTATTTCTTGCCTGAGATCAATTAAAAAAAAAAAAGTGAAGTTTTAGAAGAGAATTTATATACTCAAAACAGGACACCAGAAGTAAAGTATTTACAGTCTTTACATTTTGTCTTTTTCATCATGCTGTGCTTAAAAGGCTAAAGTTCTTCCCAGGCTCTGTAGCACAGAATCATAGAATTGTTGAGGTTGGAAGGGACCTCCAGAGCTCATCTGGTCCAACCTCCCTGCTCAAACAGGGTCACCTAAAGCTGGTTTCCCAGGACTGTGTCCAGACAGATTTTGAGTATCTCCAAATAAGGACACTCCACAGCCTCTCTGGGCAACCTGTGCCAGCGCTCAGTCACCCTCACGGGAAAAGAAAAAAAATAAGTATTTTCTTGTGTTTAGATGGGCTTTCATGTGCTTTAATTCTTGCCAGTAGTCTTTGACTTGTTAGTGGGCATTTACTGAGAAGAGTCTGGCTTGTCTTCTTCATTCCCTCTCATACTCGGGAGCCCAGAACTGGACACAGTACTCCAGATGTGGCCTCACCACTGCTGAGCAGACGGGAAGGGTCATGTCCCTCAACCTGCTGGCAATACTCTTCCTAATGCAGCCCAGGATGTTGATGGCATTCTTTATCACAAGGGTGCATTGCTGAGTCATACTCAGCTTGTTCTTCATCAGGACCCTTCATAATTTGTCTTTAGTAATTGCTGCTCACTACAGAAATACTCAGTACAGCATAACTGAGAGTGGAATTTCTCTAGGAGAATGATTTTTAAGATTTGTACAGTTTCTTGCAATTTAAGACAATAAGCAACTCAAATTATACAATTGCAATGTTGGAACTAGCGTGGAAATTTGGAATTTGTTGTGCAGATTTGTTGAAAATCTGTTTTCTTTCATTCTTTTTTAGTGTTAACTTGAAGTGATTGACTGTATGATGGAATCACCTCACAAAATGCGAATGATAAATTGCAGATTCAGTGACCAAAGCTTGAGGAAACATATTTGGCATAGGGGAATTTTGCAAGGTAGCAATAAAGCTCCTCAGTCGTACATAGCAACTTTGTTTACTATTGTCGTTCCTGTGTTCCCTCTGGTCCAGTCTTCTTCCCAAATTGATTTCTCACTGAGACACCATAGGGAAGCCCCTGTGAAGCAGAAGGTTTGATCTGAGTTGAACAGTAGCCCTACCTATGTGCCTGTTTCCCCACCAAATTCAGAAGTGAGAATGTTTTCTGTTTTGCTTTTTAGACTGGGAATAAGTATCGTCAAGTCCTTGTGGTGTTACTTCTGACTTTTCAGCTTTTAGCCCTGGCCAGCCTTCTGTTACCCAGTCTAGGGAGCACCTCTCACCCAACAGCTTGCCTGAACAGGATCTGTTGCCAGCTAGCTTCATTTGCTGCAGACACTCAGCATTTCCCATTGGACAGATTCACACCATTTCACCCTGGAGCTACTCCAGCCCAGACCAGCCACTGCCCCCAGGGAAATAATAACCTTCTAAATATACAGTTGTTGGAGTCTTAACATTTTGTTATACATCTGGAGGACTGGACAGCAACCAGATATTTCTCTAAGAACGTAGGCCTTGCTCTACAACTATGCGGAATAATTCCATCAAATACTGTACAGCGTATAAAGGTCTAGCAGAAAGGTTACTTTTAAGCTTTGTTCTCTAAGTTCTACCATTCATTCAATATGAGATCAGTGGTTTCAGCCCGCGATAGTGCCAGACATGCAATTTCTCAGTACGAGCACATGATTGAACAAGTTCATTGCCACATACAGCAACCTACTGCCTTTAGCTGACTTGTTATAACCATAATGCACATGACCGAACCTCTGAGATAAAAAGCCTTGGTTTCATCCTCAGTGAATGCACTCCAAGTTTGCTGGAAGGCTATTTTTAAAGCAAACACATACTCATTTACTACCACTGAAGCAGGCAATATCTTGCCTGCACATTTCATTGCCAGATTTCGATTGTCCGATAAAAAATACCCATGAGTCACCATGATAAGATATATGTCCAAGAGTCAATGAACAGGACTGACATAGCAAGATGCAGCCAAGAGACCCTTTGAACAGAAAGGCAACGTGTCCTTCTCCATGCCAGGACATCCCTTTTCCCAGTCTCATTAAGGGCCCTCTCATTGCTCTGGATGCACACACCAAAGCCAATGCACATTCTCCTTCAGCAACAGTAAGGATGGAGGAGCAATACTGCTCAGTGCTTTTCCATTGCCAGTCCCTCACAATTTAAGGTGACAGTCTATTTCTTCTTACAACAGTTGTAACAGTGACAGCTGTGTTACCTACTCGACCTTTATAAATGGCTTTATTCTCCCATGCTAGTACAGGTTTCCCATTTTCTCCTCTTGGCCCTTTTAATATGATACCCTAGCACAGACAGGGCAAGTGGATTTGTTTGGACTACCATCTGAGCATAAAACCATGTCCTGGTAATGCCATAAGAATGAGGTCACTCATGAGTGCTGCAGCGGTGTTTCTTCTGAAGCCAAAACACCTCCAAAGCAGTTACTCCTTCTTACATTAGACAAGGGGAGTGCAATAATGAACATAAATGAAGTGTAATGCAGTGCAAAAAAAAAAAGATTTAGAAATTTCAGCTCTTAATTTATAGGCACTGCCTCCATGTCCCTGGATGTGCTCACAAAAAGAAATATTTTCGTGTGTTATCCATAGCTGAAAAAAGTGCAAGAAATTACCAGAACTGAATGTTTTTGAAGCAATAATACTTCACACCTATTGCCATGCAGTTGTTGACTGGAACATAACATTGCATTCCTGGCTGCCTTAGCATTTATGTGACCATTCACTCTTGTGGAAAAATACATACTGCTACTGTGAGGGATCTTTTTGTCGCTAGTGTTACAAAATAGCCTGGCAAAACAGCATTGCAACACTGTGAACTGTCTGTCATATTTTAATCGTTCTTTTACTATAGGCTGTTTTTCAGTAAAAGTTACATGGATTTACTAAGAATTCCCTTGAGATCTTTTCCCTGAAATACTTATTACAGAGCAATACACTTCACATAACCTCTTGCCATTAGGGCTTAGAATCCTGTGATTTCCTAGGATTCAGCATTTTTAACCAACAATGTTCGTTATAAAAGTTAAATACTACTAAAAATACTAACAGAAATAGAGAGAGTAGACTTTGCACTGCAGAGGAAAGAAAAAACATGTTTTGTTCGTGGGGGGCTGCAAGTATAGTTCATTTCATGCTTTGCATCTTTGCTCTCTTTCCACAGTGAAATCAGATGAGTTGCAAACAATCAAGAAGGAATTAACCCAAATCAAATCAAAAATTGACTCCTTGTTAGGGAGACTGGAAAAGATTGAAAAGCAGCAAAAAGCTGAAGCAGGTAGGTGAAAACAACTTGTAGTCAAATGAATTAAATTAAAACCTAGCTATCATTCACGCAGACACACCAGAGAGAAAGGAAGACTTCCAAAAATTTTGCTACATAATGGAGGCCTGAAGCAAGGTAAACTAACTCTCAGGTAGAACTACTGGGAGGATAAATTAATATTCTTCACAGAGCATGAAACATCATTTCAAGAATTGTTTTCTGTGGTGTAGTAGAAAAAAAGAAGAACGTGAAATATCACTAGGTGTTCTGGAAACAAAACATCACTAAAAAACTGACTGAACAGAATTAATTTAGAGTTTGTTGACCTTGGGGATGCTTGTGCTATTCACATTAATAATTATTAGATGGTCTATATTGGGAATTATTGCTTGGGAAATAGACAATAGTCCTAAGTTGCAGCAAGGGAAATTCCTATTTGATATAAGGAAACAAGATGCAACTAAGCAGTATAGCAGGTTGCCCAGACAGACTGTAGTAGCTCCGTCCTTGGAGACGTGCATAACTCATTGAGCCAAGGCTCTATGGACCTGGACCAAACTTCGAGTTTGGCCCTGCTTTGAAGAGGGGTTGGACTTGGAGAGTCCAGAGATCCCTTCCAACTTAAGCTATTGTGTGAAGCTGTGACATCTCTGTAAATCTGGCCACACCTCTTGTTCATCTTTTCTCTGGCTTGAAATGTTTTGTTTCAAGGCAGACCTTGGGAATGACAAAATCCAACACTACTTCTTAATTTAATCAAGATCTTATTTCTGTCATTGCAATGATCATTTTGTTAGCTGAATGATTTCACCTGGCAGCATTTTAAGGCATGCTGCACAGTTATCAGTGATATTTAGGGTTGTATTTTCACAATGGTGTATATAGAAAACAATCTTAATTCTTACCACTGTCTATTGTATTTCGTTGGCTATTTCCTTACAAATCACGTGATATAGCTCTGCACAGAGGCTGTCTTCTAGCAGGCTGATTTGGATGAGAGCCAGGGGGGAGGTGGAAGCCTTATCTCATGAAAAAATCTCAATGTTTTTTTTCTTTTCCCATCCATTCTCTGATGAAAACTTTTTATGCATTTTGTATGAAAAGTGTGAAAGAAATTCTGTCTCAGAATCCACAGCTGCCTGGGTGTCCGGGCACTGAGATTTGTGTTCCTTGCCTAATTCAAATCTGTTATGTGAAGCCAAAAAGACCTAAGAGGACACATAAAGAGAGCTCCTTCAAGTCTATTGAAAGCATTGATGGGAATTAATAGTTGAAGTTCATGAATCTGACACAGGCAAAAGAGATATTTAGATCTGGATTCCTCCTGTTCCCAAGTGCCTGCCCTGTTTGGTGATCTGTTGTGGTGGTACCCCTCTGAACTCAGAATTGTTCTGCTGGTGTTCAGAAATAACGCTAATGAATGTCTTCCTAGGGCAGAACACTACGGAAAAACATTTTGTGGTTAACAATTTAAAAAAAAACAAAACAAACCACAAAAACAGCTCTTTAAAAAACCCTGCCTTTTATTTACAATAGTCTTCTAAGTTGATAGACAAGGACCAATCCCTCAGCTGCTATAGCTTACCCCACAAAGTAAGGAAAGTGTTTTTTTCCAAGTCTAAGGTAAACCATTAGTACAGAGTGTGATTAGCTCTTTCAGGAGAACCGTACACAATGTGTAATCATTACATTCTATTTTGTACTTTATGCCAGTTAGACAAAAGTTGGTATAATCAGTGAAGATGTAATTGCAAGGCACTCTGTTGATTCACTTGTGTACTGAAATGCTCTGAGATGGCGCATCCCTACTTCAGGGAGCTTTTATATATAATACGTTACTATGCAAAACAACCTGCATGTCATTGTACTTTGGTACCCAGTTTTCACTTTTGCTGAAGCACTGTAGTGAACTCATTTAAACAGAAATCAGCTCACAGAGGAAAATGTTGATTTGTATTGAATCATACTGTTACACCTTTTGAAGATGAGCAATGAATAAAATCCTGAGAGATGAAACACTGGTTTCAACCTGTTGATTTTTTAAAGCAACAGGTGCAAAACCCATCCCCCACACTCCTTGCCTCTCATTAGAGAGTGTGAGGAGAAAAAACACCTCAGAGATACCAGTAAACCTGGATCCCCATTTAAGTCTCTTGAGCTGATGAAGAGGGTTGTGCAGCCTGGGTGATTAGTCACAGATGGTTTCTTCCTCAGCTAAAAGATTTGTGCAAAATAAAGCTACATCAATAGATGAACTATTTCATTTACAGTGTCAGATGCAAGATGATTTTATTCCTTCTTTCTGGTTTGGCAATGTTATTTTTTACTTTCCTCTGCCAGAAGTTGTGGCCTCACTAAGACTGGGATCAGAGAGAGGATTTACATCTCATTCACACCAAGCGAAATCAAGCCATCTTCTTGCCCTTTTCTTTTTTGAAGTTTGCATCTCTATCACAAAGAATATTAAATTATTAATCTTAAAAGTTATACCTCTGGAGGAGTATGACAGGTTAAACAGACAAGCTGGACAAGCTCCGTGCATGAATTGGCTGCTGGTCTACAGCTGCTTGAAAACTCTCTTTACAATAACAGCTGATGTTCTGTCTTTTACTGTTATCAAGCCCAGACCATTCCTGACACGTACATAGTACATAGGGAAACTGCAGGAATATCTCCTTTGTTTGTAAACACCTGAATCAGGAAGCCAGGGATCAGAAGCTGTTCTGATGTGAAAAAATTGTTAGAGGAGAATATTCTTCCTGCAAGATCAGAGATGGGTGCTGAAAGGAAGCCAAAGTTTAGCTTCTCAGAAAAGCCCAGGAGGGTTACATGCTGAGCTGGTATTTTAGACGCCTACGAAGAACCTAGTCTATGTTCTCATGTAGATAATTGAGTGACCTAATTTTTTAGCGGCTGTATCCTAAAAGTATTCCCATTTAAATGTATTAAATTCATAATTTCAGGAACCTTTTCTGAAAGCCTTGACCAAAGTTAATTTAGTTGTTGCTGCTACAGCTGGCTTAATCTCAGAAGTGGCTTCAGGCAGAAGGTGGTGAGGCAGGACATAGCAGGCATTGCTGGTTCAATCCACATTTCTTTGCACAGTAAGGCAAGTAATACAGTAACTTATAACTAGCATGGTATTGTATAGAGCACCTTACCAATAGATGATGAGGCTCCACAGCCTGAATCTTCTACTAATATGTGTGACTACAGTACAGTTGAAGCAGTTATCTAAGATGTCTTTTTAGTCTTTAAGTCTATGAACCTTTCTGAATAAACTATCTGACTAAGAAAGAAAAGCTTAATTGTTCTACATCTTCAGTAAATGAATTTGAAAATGAGGGACTAGAGACTGACAAAGACTAAGATGGAAGTAAGTTGCAAAATAAACGTGCAGAGGTAGAAGGAAAAGCAAATGTCTTGGTTTAAGACTACAATACAGAAAAGTAGAAGCAGATTTGAATATTATATGCAGTTGGTAATAATTTATAGTAAAAAATAATATACTCATAGAACTAAAAAATACAGAGCTTAACAGGCAATCTGCAGATTCATTAGCTGTCCAACAAGATAGGTGATGTACTACTAGTGTTACAGAACGGTCAATCTAACAAAGCAAAAAACAGTTTTGTTCTGGAAATTTGACCACTGATGGGTATTGTCACCCTCAGACTGAAAAGACTTTGGTACTCCAGCTACATGCAACTAATTCTCTGGCCTATATTAACTTGAGTACATAAAGCTTTTCATCTAAACTCCTGATGTGCATAGGAGTAAGACTGTGATCCCTCCAACCACTCTTCTGGCCAGTCTGTCATTCCTTCCTCAATCCTCCGGATTTCTACTGGCTGGCTGAAATTCCTCAGGGTATCCAGGAGCCTAGCAATACATAATCACAACAATGCAGCTGTCTGCGCTAAGCCAACCAGGACAGATCCTCCGGGACTGTGTGGAAATGGTTTATCTTTTCACCGTTTTGCGGAAATTATAGGAAGCCCTATATTTGGGTAATTGGAGGTGGGCATTCTCCAGTTACCTTGGCATATTATATCAGCAGGGATAAACTGTTGCTTTACTCCGTAAAAGATATATTCAGTTGTCTAGAAGGATTTCTTGATTATCTGTATGGTTGTTGAGCTATATTCACAGCAAATTTATGCAAATCCTTGTTCACTTATTGGCATTGAACAGCCTTCCACTTCTCAGAGCATAGAGATTTATGTACTTCTCATTGGCTGCAGATATATAAATACATGGTGACTATGCCAGTTGGATTCCCAAGGGAAAGCAAAGTCCAGAAAATGAAAAATCTGGATCCGCTTTCATCCACTGCATGGGACAGATGAGCATGTTTGTACTATGACTGATTTATGCATTAATTTTTGAAAACAAGGGGTTTGATCATTTTTGCCTAGTAGATACTAACACACTGATTTTTACAAAGCTGCCTCATCTGGACATGGGAAGCTTAGGTTTCTTCCTCAGAGCACTTTTCTTTGCCACCAATAGGGAAGGCTACTGAATCTCTATAGAGTATGTTTTCCTTACAGAAGCTCAAAAGAAACAAATGGAAGATAATGCTGATTTGATTCAAGAGGAATGCATATCAGAGAATGCAGATAACTCTACAGAAGAGCCGATTGAAGGAGGGCCAGATGCAGATGGGGATGGAGAAGAGATGACTGATGGGATAGAGGAGGATTTTGATGAGGATGGCAGCAATGAGCTGGTAAGGAATAACCATGCCATGTCTGTCTATACAGTTGCTACAAGTAACCACAGAGAGCCAACAATCTTGGTTAACAAAAAAAGCTCACAGCAGCACTGTTTTGCTCTGTAACTAGTGTCTAGTCCTACATGATTCATACACTGTAGTCTCCATTAAGCACATGCCCCTGGGAGGATAAACAAGAAAAATGTATGCTCGTACACTTAGTGATTTTAGAAAGGAAATGAAATGTACTTTAAATTGGTTTACATTTATTATTTTATATTTAATGAAAAGTAGATGGCGGGGAGGTGGGGGAAGGGGGTGGAGAAACCATGTTTTCCTAACTGGAGCATTTAAAAATCAAAAAAGATTCTAAAGTAGAGAACTTTCTCATTAATAAATATGTGCTCCCCCATAATTCCCAATTCCTGTATTCAATGTGTATCTTCTGCAGGCTGCGTTGGCAGTTACAGATTTTTTTGGTGGAAGGATTTTTCCCTAAGAAACATTCGGCTAAGAATTGCTCAGGTTTTCAGCCTGAGCCTGCACCTTTCATGAAATGCCCATTATGTTGTTAAACTTCTAAGTTCTTCTACAGAAACATTAGAAAACATTTTGAAAGTCAGATTTATACTTTTTTCTTCGTTCCTAATAAGAATGGATTAGTCACATTGTTTTAGACAACAATACGCTCCCTCTCTTCCCAGCTTTCATATTCTTTTGCTTTGAGCAGAAATCACTTCTGTGACTTAGTGTCACCATCCCAGCTTGCTTTCTAACACACATTTAACCATGTCTGCGCTGTAAAAATCATTCAGTGATGCCAACAGAAGTCAGTTAGCAACGGCCATAGCTGAACAAACACCAAGTCTGGAGTAATGGGGCATGTCAACAACTAGTGTTTTGTACTGCTTACTGCAAACACAATTTAAACCTGCTGCTAATTTGAGGCTCTGTGTCCCTTTAGCTAGCAGAAGGCCCTCTTAAATTTATAAATTCTGAACAGCATTATGCCCAGGATAAGCTACTGCAACCTGAATCCCCTCATCTTTTAACATGTCATGTAGAATAGATGACATTAACACTTTTACCTAAAGGACTAGATTCTCCTGTACAGGTATGAGGGACTTCTGTAGCAGTTGCCACCCTGAATTTGTGGGAAGTTGAAATTTTGTAATGAATAAATAGTTGTAAATATAATATCCCACCACGGCTAATACCTGATCAGCTGAAGTGATATTAGCAATAGGGGTGACCACAGTTTAGCAAGACTGGTGGGTTTTCCACTAATTAGGTGTCAGACTTCCTACTGCAGACACTACATGGGGAAGTTAATGTACAGTATATTAGCCTCTGACTGTTCAGTGCTGTCATTTCACCCAGTGGGTATGACATATTTAGCATATGTCTACACTATATAATGAAACATAATGTGGAAGGGATTTTTCATCTCACAAAGGGCCTAAGCAGGAAAATTTCTAAAAAGCAAGCAGCACAGAAAGACTTCATTAGCAGTGAAAGTCTGGAATCGGCACGGCTACATTTGCACACTTCTGCTTCCAAGTTGAAAAGCCTTTCCAAGATTTATGTTATGGCATTAGTTGGAGTGCAGCATGTTGCAGACACCACTCCAAAGACAGCTCAGAGGTCTAAGCCACACATCTAAGGCATGGGGGGGGACCAGCTCCAGTTTCTCTGCATGCCATTACTGAGCTCCTTGGAGGGCTGGGAGGAGCGGGCTCACTGCACGTGGACAGTCACATCCCCTGCCTTGCACCGTAGTGCTTATGAAAAATGTCCCCCAACCCCAGTGTGGTGGTAGCAAGGAATGGCCAAGGAAGAGTGCTCATGAGCAATATCCCCCCCAACCCCAACATTGTGGTAGCAAAGAATGGCCAAGGAAGAGCGCTCATGAACAATATCCCCCCAACCCCAACACGGTGGTAGCAAGGAAAGGCCAAGGAAGAGCGCTTATGTGCATTGTCTCGGTCAGGTGCAGCCCCTCCCTGTGCCAGGACAGTGGACCCACACAGCCTCATGCCTTCCACCTTCCCAAACACTGGGACCCTCTAGCCAAGACGCTGCCAGTATTGTAGACTTCAAAGCTCAGAACCAAGATCACCACTGATGTAAAATCTTCATGCTTTTCATCTTCCCTTGTCATTTTCCTCAAGCTTTGGAAAAGGCCACTTCACCTTAGTTTTCCTCCCTGCTACGATGGGATAACACCTTCTTTCTTTTGAAAAGCCTAGGGAGATCAGTGAATGAAAAACTGCTATGGATGAGACAAAGGATTGCTATACAAAGGATTATTTCAAAGAAATCTCAGGCAATGGGTGTTTTCCACGGGGAGGCAATTATAAATTGAACTGTGCATCTTTCTTCTGCAGTTTTTACCCAAATGCTCGGCAGTGTTGGCCAGTACTTTTACAATGTGAAGCTGGTAGATTATGATCCATATTGTAATTTAGTCTATTTTTCACTTATACTTACAGATATTTATGTAGATACAATGGGCAACTTGTGTAAGTTTTACTTTCCACTCCAGTCACTGACAGCTGTATAACTGGAAAGTCAATATGAATACTATCAAATGTATAGCGAACACCCCAGTAGGAATATTTGGGATTTCAGTCTGCTTCTGCATGTTCTGTGCCCTGCTATTTGGTATCACCCTCTGTTTTGTGAAAAGTAATGTAGATAGATAAGATTGTTACAAAACGAGAAGTCCTAACAGATGTTGTTCTCCTGTTTTATGAAAACTAAGTTATTTAGGAAAGAGAGCTGACTAGCAGCAAATGTGCCACTTCGGAGCGGAGCCAGTTGCAACTCATTTGAGGGAGAAAAAGGGGGAGTTAAGCATGAAAAGTGTTAAATGAGAAACTATTAGGACAAACTTTCCATGTGTAAAAACAGAACCTTGGATTCAGAATAAGAAATACTCCTCCAAAGGGCATTTTTTCATTAAATCTGTAATGTTTTCCAAATATAAAGCTAACGGGATTTAGGATGACAATGAAAAAAAATCTTTTCTTTCATCACTAAGAGCAGCAAAGCAAATAGAAAAACATTTGAAATGGGCATAGCTGATGTTCTGAAGTCAGTTGAGCACCAAAAATTTGTTGTGAGTCCACTACTGTGAAAAATACTATTAGAGGGAGAGAGAAACATGACTTAAATTTAGATTTTTACCTCTTTTGCAGTGCTTCATATTTAGCTGTAAATCTTTGGCCAAGTCATTTGCCAGTAACCTGCGGCAAGACTCCTTTTGCTGAATGCAATATCTTTTCCTCTTTTTTTGTTTCCCCTGTGACCACCCCCAAGGCTGTCAGTAAAGGGAAGTGTTCAGTAACGACAGACCCGCTGCCAGAGTCCAAATGCTGCCTCTGAATCTGTGCACGTGGGTCTGCATTTTAGGACTTGAGGACTCAAAAATATATTTATTTCTCTTTTTCTAATTCTAACTTGCAAAGGAAGCGACTATGCAGGATGTATGCTGTAGGTTTAGGTGGTAGGATCAGTTCTCTAAATTCACACACGGTCTATTTGGAGGAACAGGTTACTGCATATTAACTGAGGGATGGCAGCTGTCCTCATGCCTGCTTTCAGCCTAGACCAGCTGTAAAGAAATGCAGAGTAGTTTAGCCTGCAGTTTGAGTTAAGTCAGGCATGGATTTAAGGAGGTTTTAGCCTCCTCATTTGCCTGCCTGGCTGCACACACAGAAACACATCACATTCAACAACTGCACACCTTCTTCATCCACCACTTAGATCAGGATGTTGTTCATCCCTGCATTGTCATTTTCTATCCATTAAAGACACACCCACAATCAGTCATTATGGCTCAGCTGAAGTGTGAAAAAGTTTTATGCCACAACAACTTGATTGCCCATCTGAACTCTAATTCAAGACATGCTGCATTTGAAGTGCCTGCTACAGCCGTCAAACATCACTGGTTGGGAAAGTTTCTTTTGCACCATTTGCCCACAAATGTGTCTCAGTAAGTGTCTCCAGCGCTGCAGACACTCGAGCTTGAGGATGTTTGTGGAAGAATCCCCAAAGACTTTTGCTGCATTGACATACTGAAAAGTTGTTTAAATGGTGATTTCAGATATATGATCCAGCTGCGTACACACATGTTAGGAGAGACTAACAGAGTCAAACAGTTGACTCTTAAGTTGCTCAGTGAAGTGTCATACACTTCTCACCCACCTGCTCTTACACATTGGCCTTACACTGTTCCCTCCTTGTGAGTACACATCCATTCTTACTCCCTTTAATCTAAGCTGTCCCTCAGCCATGCTGTGAAGAAAGCAACACCTACGCAGCTTCCCGTCTTGTCTTAAAGAAAACAAGCTGCCAGGAAGAAAGATCTTCATGTTTACTAAGTCCACCTCACACAAAAATCACAAACAGGCCACAAACCAGCCAAACACAAGTCATCAGTGATATCAAGCGGTTTTCAGATACCTGCCATGGCTTTAAATTGTAAGGAGTGGGAAAGAAAGCCAATAACCTCCTCTTATTCCTGTGGCTGCACAGCAGAAAGCAGAAGAGTCACCTTTGCAGCACAGTCCAGAACACATTTTGATATTTGAGAAGCAGCTTGGCCTCAGCGCCTCTCAAACAAGCTCCATCTCCTTGCTAGAAGGAGCCTTAGCAGTGTGTGGCGCTGCTGAGAGCACGCAGGAAAAGGATTTCTGAATTAGCGCGTACAGTGGTTTCCTTACTCTGCTTCTTTAGCGTCTGGACAACCCAGTGCAGGCCCAGAGCATTTCATGTAACTTTGCTGAACTTGTTTCCAATGGTGCTAATTGATCACCGAGGAAGCACCGGTTCAGAATGAACTATAAATTAACATTGCAACCCCCTTGTAAATAACAAAGGTGGCATCCAATTAATTAGCTGAAAGCTTAAAGTATTGTAGATTTGGAAAAAAAACCACTTTCAGCTACTGCTTAATAAAATACCAACAAACCAATTAATTGGAATGAGCTATACACAAGCACTCATATCTATATTACACAGCCTGAGAAGAATATCTTCTATCAAACTGTCAGCCTTTCATAATAAATAACTATAATAATTATAGCACATCAGTGGTTCAGTAGTTAAGCATTCAGCAGAGCAAACTGTTTTCCGGTAGAGCATGTGATCCCGATGTTTTCAAATACAATAGATTTATGGTGTCGTAACTCAGATCAGACTCTAGTTAGTGCTTGGTTGGAATTTGAAGGATATATTCACAGTTGCAGCATTGTGATTTTATGCTGATGTAGCTACGCTAGAAATAATGAAGCCACACAAGCATTAGATGGGAGTTCCACAACAATGAGTCACCTGTAATGAGATGTCTTGAGAGGCATTTTTATTAAATTATGTCAGAAACAAAAGGTGCAGAGACTGTGCAAGGCCCAGTTCTGGTTACAATGTAGATTTACCGCAGTTATTTCAACACCAATTATAGTTCCCTTTCTATTAAGTATATTTCAGTTACATTTACCTCTCAAGGATATTCCGTTTCTTACTCTTGTCCTTTTCTCCACCTGTGCACTGCGTGTTTTCAGTCTTTTGTTTCTAACGTCTGATAGAGAATCAAGTTTCAAACATAAAGACCAGAAACATTCACAGACAAAATACTCAGGATAATCCTCTTGTTGCACTGAGTTTCATGATACAAAAGTGAAAACATTATGATATAATAATATCTATATTTCTTGTGGGAATTGATGCAACTGCCATTTAAATCAATGGAACCAAGTAATAGTTTGGCTAAAGCTCATCAAACACATTTTCCTCTCCTTCAAGTAGTTAAAGGGAAATCAAAGTAATTTAATAGCAAATCTGTATGCAACAGTGAAACTTTCTTTACTTTCATTCTTTTGCATGAGAATTCAGCAATGAAAATACTCACTAGAGACTAGAGCAAGATCTACAGAAAATGAACAAAACTTTGATGAATTTCAAGTAGTTTAAGCCCAATTTTGCATGTCTTAAATAGCAAGACTGATCAAATACGTGACTATGTGATAGGATTGATAGTTCTTAATTTATTACTGTAATCAAACTAGATTTTTCATTGCCCTTTTATTTTTTTTTTTTCTGTCAATAGCATCAGGGAAGACCAGACTGGCTCTTCTATCAGCAGCAGAATTAGGCTGATTAGGCATGTCAAAAAGATCAATGGCTACTGCGACAATTTGCAGATTGCTGAGTGCACTTCTACAGAGTACTACTTAGAAAAAAAAGGACAAAATTTCTAATTAATGGTAATGCATGAAGCAACATTGTGCCAGAAATGTTATTTAGATAACTGTAAATACCACTGAGACCTAGCAAAATTTAGTCTTTTCGATGCACTGAACACGTTGGACTTCATTGAAATGTTGCTTTCAGTACAAGCGGAAACACGAAGCTCTTCATTCCTAAGGCAAATGAATAGGTAAAAGAATGTGTTCACTTGATAAATATTGGTGCAAGATGTTTGTACTTGAGCAAGCTAAGAAAGTCATTAGGGGTAGCATACCTGACAGATACTAATGTGTTGTACCTTCCAAAGCTGCAGTAAATCTAATAACCTGTGACGGAAAAAATTGAGAATGTAATAAAAGCATGTCATGAAATCCAAAATTGTAAGAAACTTCCTGACATGTCCTTTTATTATATTTAATATATGCAAAAGCACAGTAGACCTATTTGTTGTTCCTGCACTGTTCTATGAGTCACTGGAAAGGCTTTGCTACCAGCTCCTCCTCTCCATTTTTCCTGGCAGTTGATTTCTCAGAGGAAGACTTCCAAAGTGGTGTTCAGGGTTTTAACCAGGTTACTCCTCATGGACTACATAATATTTTTCTAATTATTATTTACATCCTATCCCCTACATATCACACGGGAACCTGCAGAATATGCAAGCACTGTTACCACACACTTTCTGTCTCTCCTGCTACTAGACTTCCCTGCCTGTAATTGCACATTTGTAAAATGAATGAGCAAAATAATTTCCTCACATTTCATATGTATTCCTCTGAATCTGCTCTATATTATTTAGTCCCCAATTAAGAAAAAACTCAAAAGCATAAAACTTTCAAAATATTTATAATGTAAATAATATAATTAATTTACAGCCTTTAGAATTCTACAGAGTTGATGCAAAAGAGCTTGAAAATAATGTTTTTTCCTTCTGTTTATCTCTTTTTTAAGCAAAGGATGGGAAATCAGAAAGTTTGTGTCCAATTCTCACCTTTATCACTGAGCCAATGCAGTGGGCAATGCAGCCCAGCAGACCGAATGTGCGCATAGACTCAGCCCCTCTTTCTGAGGTCAGAACAATATGTGCCTTTGGACCTACAGCCAACATGTGGGAAAGGAGCATTCCCCAAATATATGGTTTAAATTTCTAAAAATTATACGCTTTCCAGACAAGAAAAATGAAAATTTTATTTTTGCCTGTTGAACAGCATCGAATATACTCTTCAGTGAACTCGTTTTACTTTTTCATTGCACCCTGCCATCAGTCTTGGCCTGCCTGAAGTTTCAGTCACCATTAAATTTCCTACATTTTCTGCTTAGAATTATTAGCGTGGCCTCTCTTTTTGAGATCTGTCTGTATGCAAGGCAATTCTGGACAGGTCCCTTCAGACCCAGCAAGGTGAACATTAACAAACTCTGCCAGTAGCTTCCAGCTTAACACCCAGGCACGTATAGCAAAAGCAGGAAATGTTGTGCATCATCATCTGCTACATCCTGTTAAGGCCACTGAGCGCAGAACCACCTATGTTTGGCAGTTTAAATGGAGTACGTCCTTTCTGAGACAATAAATAGGTATAAACATTAAACAGAGGGGGGGTTTGTTTGCTTTGCTCTTGAACAACTGTTGTAAGAACTGGTCACAAAATTCCAGTTTTAGACTAACCTAAGCAATGGCTGGTTATAGCCCAATGCCACACGAGGCTAGTCCTAAGCACGGTTATTTAGCAAGTGTCTGTCAATACAGAGCACTGACCTGCGTGTGCGATTTACAGCCCCACTGAAGTCTGGCAATATGTCTGTCTGGAAATACTAGCATGGCTGACATCTTGGCAATATATCTAATACGTATCAGATTTTCTGATTACTTCTGCACCACTTCGCAAGTTTTAATGCTTTTTAGAAATTGTCAAAGTGCTTTCTGTCAAGCTCATGCATTGCCTTCCTGTGGACCTGTGTTTTGAAAGGGGAGCTAGTGTACTTTCTATATTACAGGGGGAAAGGGAACTCTGCTGTTTGTTGACCCACTGCGGTAGATTTATCATTACTCATTTTTGAGCTGATTTCTTTTTGGGTTGAGTTTTTTTCCTTCTTTTCTTTTTAGGCAGGACTATGTGTTTATCTTAAGCTTTTAGGTAAGAATAAGACAGCCATGGTACTTGAAGTTTTTAAGACATCAAATTATTTAATTTTAATGGCTCAGCTTCAAACGTCAAAAACAACTCTTGCCTTTGATTTACAAAAAAAAATCCACACAAAAAAAAAACCCAAACAAAAAACAACCAACCTGTGAATTGATTGAGTGGCAAATAATGGCGTCAGATCAGGCCAAAAATTCTCTCAGACATGTAAACACAATACTTCCCTAAATGAGCTGAATTCCTGTCTGATATAATGTAATTGAGCTTCAGTACTAGTGGCCTGGTTATGTTTATTCTATCTATCTAAGTAAGTCAGAACTAGCTAGGATTTTGCTAGCCTGTAATTCATGACAGTACAGTTAACCTCTGAGTGCACTACAGAAACAAGGACAGCCAAAGACTTACCACTCAGAAGCAAACCTTGATCCCTTTTCAGAGGAGGGTGATGGCGACTTGTAAAAAAGATCACAAGCTTTTTGCTGTAACTTGTGGCTGGTGAAGAAACATCAGATTTAATTGAAGTAACTCACCGCTTCAAATATGAAGACTGATTTCAGTTTCCACCCCTGAATATTTTTTCCAATGTAATTTCCATCAATTCTGGTGGAGTCACTCTTCTTTTATCTCCCTGTATTTTGGTTGACTCCAGTAGACTTTGGATGACTTGTGAAAGGTGCTGGGTTGGGTTTGATTCACTCTTTATTTGCAGCCAACATTCCCCAGTCCTGTGTAAGGAGAATAGGCATCAGAACAGTAACCTAGCATAGACACCAAAGCAGAAGTACGAGGTACAATGGGAAAGTGGTGAGAGAAGGGGAAGGGGACACTAGTGTCTTCTAGGCTTTCACTGGGACACTGAAATCCTCTGCAATGACTCAGGCCAGCCATTGGGTCTGTGTTTGGCTACGGATTTAAGATTATCAGTTTAATCCTCAAATTCTTAGATTTAACTGAAATTGATCAATTGCCATGCATCACACATTTTTCCTGGTGTGTCAGTCTCTGAAAGTAAATAGCTTTAGTACCCCTAGAAAACATTCATTTCACAGGCTTTATCAGTATGCTTGAGCCTCAAGAATGCTGAACGAAAAACCCTCAGAGGAAACATCTTTCTGTTGAAAATCTTCCCACAAATAAAGAGGGGTAAACACTGAAAAGCCAAAAGGTTTTTATTTTTCCATCTTAAAAGGCACAAATTTAAAATGTTTTTATTTTCTCAATACAAATTGCAGAGCCATTGCAGTTAGTGACCCAATTATTACAAAAGGTCTCAGTTTTTTGAGAAAATATAAATGTGTTACTAGGAAGATTTTCTGCATGATTAATACCAAAACATGAAAGGCAGATTGAATTTATCGGTACATAGGCATTTACAGACCTCAGAAAAGGGAAGTTATTTAGAAGGTGATAGAACTGTAATTGCCGTTTTAACAAAAAAGAAGTCAGTGAGGAATAAAACAAGCTCAGTCTGCCAAAATGAAGATTTGGAAGTTAATCAAATGCCACCTTAGCCAGCCTGTTATGCTGCTAGGTGTATATGAAGTTTCCAAGTTTTTCTTGCTATTGATTTCTAAAAGTACACTACAGTTTTATAATGTCTTTCAAAATGAGTAAGTTGTGTTCCAGCCCAATAAACACAGAATCAAAAGGCTAAATTCTTCTCAGCTTCCTCTTTGCAGGGTTATACTAACCCCTTCTCAGCTATTAGGTGATTCTGTACCATTCGCAGACCACAATGTAACCCCAAGTCCACCATTTTGCTGTGTAATTTTTATTTTTGAATGAAAGTCTCTTGAAATCCCCATAAACCAAAAATACTATGCACTACTATGCACTTTGCATTCAAATAAGCATTATGCAGGAAAACACCAAGTAAAACCTGTTTAAAACAGGACCAGCTTTTATTGCCACTTCCATCTCGACCACTTTCCCAAACCAAGTCTTTCATAGGTAACTCTACATCCTGTAAGTTTAATTGACTGTCTTAATTCAGTACACTATTGTCACTATTTAAGTATCCTTTGTGCATTATTTTCTTCACTATGAGGGTGGTGAGGCACTGGCACAGGTTGCCCAGAGAAGCTGTGGATGCCACCTCCCTGGAAGTGTTCAAGGCCAGGCTGGATGGGGCTTTGAGCAACCTGGTCTGGTGGAAGGTGTCCCTGCCCATGGCCGGGAGGTTGGAAGTAAATAATCTCTAAGGTCCCTTCCAACCCAAACCATTCTACGATTCTATGATTGTTAGTCTTATCCCTCTCCTCCTTCCTATGTTTCACTCTGAGCTTTCCCAGTATCTCTGTCATCTCACTCTAAATGCTTCCAGCTGCTTCCTCCAGAGAGCTGTCCTCCCTGTTTCTTCTCTATTAATTAGTTTTTTACCTTGCTCCACTTGGTCTTTACGTTGAGTAAAATTTCTGCCTCCAAGTAACTGAAAAATCTCCTGCTGATTAGATAGGACATTCCTGATCTCATTACCATCATTGCGTGCAATTTCTTTTTCCTGCATGGGTGCGCTTTGTTTTTTGATACCTACCTATACTCTAATTTGGCAACACTAGGAAAGTTTAGCAGGTGTTTTCTGTGTAATTATTGTAAGGCAGCTTTCCTAGTAAGCATCTACTTTCATATATTTTAAAAATATGCTACTTAAAAAGCAGACACAGTGAGTGGCCTCAGGATACAAGTTTTAGCAGTTCCTTTATACATTAAGCTGTGTGTTCAAACATGCACCCTTGGCAGTGGTAGGACAGGAACTCTTGCCTTCAGCATTAACACTAATTGGACCACCACCTCACAGTGGGGAATTCCTACTCCTTAGATCGAGCAGAGGTTAATTCAGTAGGAATTTTATTCTACAGCTTTTTGACAGTGCCCTGCATCATAAAACCATCTCCTTCATAGCATTCAGAATGATAAAGGATGATCCTTACCACAGATCCTGCTAAGTCTCAGACTTGTTTCTCGTAGAACAGGCCCAATCCCAAGAAGCAGAAAATATAGTGGTCTCCAATGAGAGTCATACCTCTGGGAATTCGCTATGAATATCCACTCATATTCAGGGTTAAAGAAAAGTGGGGCATCTTCCTCTTTGCTATATTTGACACTGGATCTCAAGAAGGTGTGGAGCTGCTCTCCAGTAACAGTGCTGCCATCTGAGGGAACTCCATGGACAGCATCAGTGAGGCCTTACTGCATTTGGTTTGGTTGTATCAGCCAAGAGAGAACATGAAACTCTTGTTGGTGTTAGGAGTGTTGGTGGTGGGACTGCTGCTTCCTGTGGGGTAGCCTTGTGAGCGCATTCTGGTTAAAGGCTTCAGGGCACTGCGTTCTGCAAAAACACCACCTTCTCAGCTTCCCACCTCTTCCACATTCTCCTGCTTGGAGATCCTACAGTCCACCCCACACTTTGCAGAAGGTCCAGTGCCTCCAGCTTCAGACCCCTAAAACCATCACCAGAAAAAACACTACTTGTCCCTGAGTCAGGCTTGGGGCGGACTTGCTGGAGAGTAGCTCTGTGGGGAGGGACCTGGGTGTCCTGGTGGACGACAGCTTAACCATGAGCCAGCAGTGTGCCCTGGCTGCCAAGAAAGCTAATGGGATCCTGGGATGCATTAGGAGGAGTGTGGCCAGCAGGTCGAGGGAGGTTCTCCTCCCCCTCTACTCTGCCCTAGTGAGGCCCCATCTGGAGT
>Ga0065711_1035310_pt1 | contig 22498 bp, 8 predicted proteins | sample Hoacrofraction12_FD_59098 | JGI IMG/M metagenome (GOLD analysis project Ga0065711, IMG submission 59098) | Hoatzin crop microbial communities from Cojedes, Venezuela - Epithelial fraction 12 v2 (version 2) | ecosystem: Host-associated > Birds > Digestive system > Esophagus > Crop | place... | reverse complement strand
CCCTACCCCTCCCCCGGGCCGGCGGCGCGCATGCACACCGCGGCGGCGGCAGCAGCAGCCGCCCCCGTCCTGCGGGCGCTGCCGGGCTCGCTGCGGACCATGGCCCCTGGGCTGCGGCTCGGCTCCTTCCTCCTGGCGCTCGTCGCCTGTTTCGGGGGTCAGCAGCTCGCCGGGGGAGCCGGCGGCAGGAGGGGGCCAGCGGCCGATGGCTGCGGAGGGAGGGTGAGTAGAGCCGAGCGCTCGGCTCCCCTCGCGGGCGGGCGCGTTGGTGGAGCGGGGCTGTTCGCGGACGGCGGTGTCTGAGGGGAGATGCCAGGAGCTTTCCAGCCCCGGGTCTCGGGCGCAGCCCCGCGGCCGTGCGGGCAGTGCGGGTGGGACGGGCGCTTTCCCGGCGGGGCGAGCAGGGAGCGGGCTGCCGCGGAGGGGAAGAACCGCTTCTGCAGCTGGCAGAGCTGCTCCCGGGCTCTGCGCCTGGCCGGCAGTTTGCGGCCGGGGGGCAGGGTGGCCTGCCCCGGGCAGGGATGTTTCGTGGTGTCTGGCCCCGGGGAGGGGCAGCTCGTAAGCAGCGAGGGTGAAGGAGTCGCTCAACAGGTCTGGTACCGGCAGCGCTCTCCGCTGCCCGCGGTCGACCTGCGCTGCGAGGAGGATAAAAGCCATCACTTGGGCTTTGTTATTTTAATGACTCGAGGCCGGCTTGGGGTCCTAGCTGCAGGCCCGATCATTATACAGAGGATGTAGGAAATTTACGGGAGGGGGAAGGGGGGAGAAGGTGATAAACAGTTTGTTACTGGTCTTTGCCTTTTGTTCCTGTCTCTAGTGCGTTTTGCTGTCAGACTTTTCTGGATTCTTTTCCTTTTCTGGTATTTGTAAATAACTTTTGAGTTGTGTGGTTTGTTTTGGTTTTGTTTTCCTTTCGCCTGATGTCTAGTCACAAATCTAGTTGAAGCGTGGTGACCTAGGAACACGGAGGGAACACAACTGACTTTCATTGCTTTTCTTTTTTGTTAGGCTGTCACTAAGGATTTTCTTGGTTTCAGATCAGGTCCTTTGAGAACGTTGCTGCAACACACGGTTCAGAAGTTTGTAGGACAGAGTTTAGAAAGGCCAAAGCATTGGAAAATGTGTAAAAGAAGAGTGTGGAAAAATAAACTTCAAACTCTGATAAAGCTTAAGACCTAAATCTTCGTGCTAGATGGAACTATTGGATGTTTAAACTCCCCTACTAGGTCTTTTTAACCGAGAATTGGGAATAAAATGTTTTGGCTGAGTATGTCTATTGTACGTTTCACCGGAGGTAGGCAGGATGCTCCGCATGCTCGTAACGACCACGGTGTAGATTGTCACTATTAAAAGTCATAACAGTTCATGAGTGTATTTTGACGTTTATAGAAATATGCAGAAGCACTTTGTATTGTATTTACTTTTGCTTACAGAATTAATGTCATTGTGTATATTAAACCTGAATGTACCACAATAATTCTTTTAGTGCAGTTATTTTGACTGACTTTTACATCAGTTAAAATTACAGTGTTTCGAATTAGTATAAATCCCCCTTTGTCTTTATTGCTCACAACAAATGTAACATTTTCATTTATTAAATATTTGTGGTAGTTTTTATTATATTTTTCGGCTTCAAGATCAGACTTCGCTAGCCAATATATTAGATGTCTTGTCTGGTTTTGTTTAGCTATAATTTCATAGTCTGGTTTTGTAATATCGATCTTGCTTACGATTGCCTACAGAATCCAGGGCAGCATTTATTAGAGTAAAGACTGCAGGATAGTACCCGTTGTCTCAGTTATGTGGTATATATCTTGGTCTGCATGTAAGTTTTGAGTAGACTTGACATACTACTAAATGACTGATGGCCACTCTAACACATTGTCTGCTCTGGAGCAGGGTTGCCTTTGAAGTAGCACCCTGTAGGAAGTAAAGAGACTATTTGCTCTATTAAAATTCCTTGGTATTTCCTCTGTTTAACCACAGGCCACTTCCCCTCTGCCACTCTAAACACTGCAGGGACACTGACTGATTGAAAAGACACAAGCCCTGAAGCAATTGTATCCTATTCAAATAGATATTCTTATTGCAAGTTATTTATAAGTAGTGTCTAATTAATGTATGTTAAGAGCATGAATAAATCTTAACATTCTATATAGAGAAAGTAAAAATGTCTTGTGTGAAATGAAGCAGTGGAGTTGAGGTAGTTCACAATGGTATAAATAATCTAGAAAAATATCAATTAAGTTTTAATGGTTGTTTATTCTAAGGAGAAATGTAGATAGCTCTGTGTTTGTGTGTACATTTAGATACACATGTGTGCTGGGTATTTTCCTCCGCTAAAACTGAATGTGTGATGCACTTCCCACCTCGATGAATATTTTTTATTGTTTGAGTGTCGTTTTTGAAAATCTACATTTGAAAAGTAATGCTTATTTTCTTTTCACTCCACAAAATACAATTTTAAGTTTCCTCAGTATTCTGTGGCAGTAAAAGCTTGACTTAATGAGACCGTGTTACTGGACCACAGTTAAAAGAATGTAATGAGGAAGTATTTGATGTTTTGATTCATAGCTCCTGAAATTATTCTTAATAGGTAATGTCAGAACTAAAGTCTTTAGATGTGATATTTTTTTTTTTTTTTACAACTTCTATCACAAAATATATGCTTGTATTAATTGCCTTCTTTAGTAATACTTTGGCATTTGTCTTGCAAGCTCAACATATGTCTGCAGCACGAAAGCAGTTGATATCGGGATGGGTAACTTTAAAATTACTGTTGCTAGGAATTATCAGTGATTTCAGTGGATCCAGGATTTTAGAATTTGGATTGACTTTGCTAAGTCTAGGATTTCTTTCAATGATGTAAAATTTCAATGAAATTTTAATGTATTCCTACACTTAATGTTACTTCAGATTAAGGCAGAACGTTTGTTTAAAGCAGAATAGTATTGCAAAGTAGCTTTCCATATGGATGGTCTTTCTGTATGGATGATCTTTCCATATGGATGGTCTTACTACATCATATGCATACCTTTATCCAGAAAAGATAAATCAGGGAAGGGCCTCTTTTAATCTAGAATAAGTATGTCCACATGGGGAGCCATTCTGGAAAAGCAGTCTCTCAATTTTTTTCATCCTATGAACAAGCTATGACGTGTACAGGGGAGACAGACTTGGCTCTGATGGTGACTGAATATATTTCAGATTCATTTATTTGGTGTTAAACACATGAGCAACTTTACTCTCAAGTTGTTTTGTAGGTTCTAAAGGGACTACACACATGAGTAATTTTTTTCATATGTTTAATTCCTCTGAAGTTCCTGGCACTGAAGCATATTCAGTGTAAAGCATTAAATTTAATGAGACTGTATGATGAGAAAGAATAAATAATACAGCATTTTAGCAAACTGGTTTATTTTTTCCCTCCACCCTCTTGTTAGCAGAGTTGTACCTTCCTTTGCTCTGCTAAGCAAAGCTTATCAGACATAGTAGGGGTCTCTGTCCCTGTGCATTCTCCCCGAAACTCTCTCTGTCATCTTCTATGCTCTTTCTTTAAGGACGCTTCTATTTCCTTTTCTCTTTCATAGCAGAGATTCTGCAGATCCCCATTTCCTACCGTTCCACTATCAGGAGCTGTGCCTGTGGCATTGTTCTTCAGGCTCATGCTGCTATGTCCCTGCATTTATCTCCTCAAGCATCCCTCCCAACACACAATCATTCTTCTCTACAGCTAGGATTTTTTTAAGCACAGATCTAAGTCATACTGAAATATTTTTCCCAGATAAATATATGCTTTGGGAACTTCATTTAGGGTGAAGAATACTAGTAAAATGGGAAGAAATAAATAACTGGAGTTTAAATTCCTCACTTTATTTCTTACTCTTTTCTGACTGTGATTCTGTGACTGTTAAAAAAAAATCAGATTTTCTCTTGCAGAGTATTTAAAAATTTCTAAGTGTATTGGGCAGAAGACAGACCTGAAATGAAGCATAGTGGAAGGTGTCGATGTTTGCCGTCGAGGGCTCTTTAGTCTGTAGATAGTTCCAGAGCTGGTTGAAAGCTCTGCAGACCAGATATCGGGAGTTCTGTATCCTCCATTTTTGCTGAATTTTTATAAGAATAGACTTATCTCCATTGGCATATAGAACAATGTGGTAGCATTTTAGAATTGATTAGATGTTGCGGTATATCTAATCAGAGAAATGCATGAAGGTTTAAATGACACGTTGAGTGCAAGGCTTTGCAAGCATGGTCAGCCATGCAGATAGGCATCTGTTTTGTTTAGCTTAGAATTTGACTTTGAGATCATTCCAGGGTTGTGGTTTTGGTGTTTTTTGAGTTTCACGTATCAAGTAATGTCGCAGAGTGTGACCCCATTTTTACTCTAGTGTCAAAAAGTGTTGGTGACAGTCTGCCTATTTAAATTATTTTAAAAATGCACAAAGTACCCTAAGTATGTTAATGTTTAAATAAGCAGATGAGTGTTTCTTCAGGCTATGCAGTTTAAATGAGGCTATACAGTTTAAATGCTGTGTTTTCAGAAAAAGCATTCAAACACAAAACCTAGAGAACAAAGTTATGGAAACAAGCCTGCTTATGTAATTGAAACTAAGTATTAACAACAAAAATGTTTATTTCCTTGTATGTTGGTGTGAAATTATGAATTTGTTGACCAATTATGAATTAGATTTCTGCAGCTGAAGTCTCTTAGGACTGTTACAGATTTGATTAATTTCTTTTCTAGATCCTGTCCCTTAGTTTAGATGTCAAACTCCACTCCCTGCCTTTCTTCCACCCAAAAGCTGCTGTTGCGTAAGCAGAAGTGTAGTAACTACCGTATCAGACTTGTTGATACAAAGTCTTGAGACACTTACTTAGGAACAAGTTCTGCTTTAATAGATTAATACTTTATAGTCCACTGGTGAAAAGATGTTAAGCAGTCACGATCACACGATACTAGCTTTTCTTTAGTTAATTATTTAGTAATACTAGTGTAACATGGATGTTACTTAATTACAACTGCAACATTTAAGGGGTGTTTAATAAGGACCAGCTGTCTTTCCGAATAGATCAGTCTAAAGATGATGAAACAAAGCTTTGATGTGAACTTGCCTGCTTAATTCTGCTCAAAGGCTGAATTTTACCCATAAATTTAGCATGTTTTTTCAGAAGCAAACTAGGTAGGAGTGTGGAGTATTGCTGGAGAACTGTTAAGCTTGAATACCATTTTTAATTTTCAAAAACAAAAATATTTTTAATTTGTTTAAGTATATTGCTTTGTTTTTATATATACTGCTACTACTATAATGAATTGTATTTGAAATACATTTTTTCCTGAGACTTTAGGTTAATGCTGATGTTTCTATACCATGTGTTTTTTTTATGTTTAAGAATGAACATTATGCATAAATACATCACACCTAGAAAAAAACATAAAAGCTATATCAAATACATAGATGTTCATTTGTTATATCCATCTCCCTATATTAATTATGAAAAGTTATTTTATGGAAGTTCTAGTTATAGTAACTTAAAATAAGGAACTATGGCTAGATCAGTACCTATTAAGTACTTTAGGTTATGGTAATGTGAGACTATTTAAGGATCAAAATTTCAGTGCAAACTCAAAGGATTTTATCCATTTATGCATGTAGTATTTCACAATTGTTACATTGTCCAGCTGTTTGTCTTTTTCATCTCTCCTTGATAGGACTTGCTCATCTTGATACCCAAAGCTTCTACATGATTTTCCCACAGAGACTTTAGCCAGATATATACTTAACAAACTAGTGAATACAGGCTTATGCCAGTAATCGATGGGCTCATTTCTGTACTTTTTCTGCAGTATTTATTTAACAGAAACATACATGTTATCCAAAATTCTGCCAGCTAAGCCAGGGTATAAATGTATGTTTCAATGTGCTTGAACCTATTTTGCTTAACAAAGTGTACTTCCAAGATCATATCTAAGAAATCATTTCTGGGTTTATAAATCAGTATTGGTGACCTCCGTGGACTGGAGAAGATGGTCCTTATCAAATGGGTCTACTGGTATAAAACAGGTGTAATTTTGCAAGTGAGTCAGGCTGTGTAGACGATAAAAATTAAGGAACCGAGGAAAGTACAAGTAAGAAATATTTCTTAATAAAGTTCAGTGACTGTCCAGTTTTCTGTGGGTCTGTATATATCAAGTCTTCTATCTTGCAAATTACTTTGTGTTTTCCACCAAAACTCAGGGACAGTAAACCTATTTCTAAGAAATATATAAGTTCTCAATACTGTATTTTCTAAAGTTCATGAATACTTTATAACTGCAGGTTATTAACTGGTTTTGGTTTTAGCCTATCAGCAGTGTTTTTACATCTGGCTTAAAACCACTTTGAGCACACTTTCTTGGTTGATCATGTGAATAGGTAAGAGCCTGAGTCTTGTTTTTGAACGGGGCTTGGAGTAACAGACTTTACAGTGAAGGTGCATCTGCTGACTATCAGTGTTGGAGTTTTTGCTAAGTCTTCTAGTAACACTAGCTTTCAGTGGGTCTCTGCTTGCCAAGCTTTCTGTCTTACAAATTGCTTCCTTTGCCACCAGCACTCGGAAGGCAAGCTGGCACCGGGTGTGTTAACCCCTCTCTTTGTGGGGCCTGTTCTATCTGGTAGCACTAGTCAAATACCCCTAGGAGATACTGTCCAAACGCACTCTTTCTTGACTGCAGAATAGCACTGGGCTTCTGGTTAATTTACAGTGTGACTGCAATGAAGAACCTGATTCTGAGGCAACAAACTTACTGTGATTTAACAGTACCTCAGAGGTATTGTTTGAAGTCAGTTTAGCTAGAGCCCTTCTAGTAGAAAAAGCACTAAAAAGTGAAACATTTATGACAAGGCAAGTTAGAACAGCTGCCAGTCAGTCCAGCAGTAACTATCAGTCATACCTGTGCAGAGCTTGACTAAATTCTCATCCCTGTCTGAAATACAGTCTTTAGACTTCCAAACAGAGCAGAGTTGGAGGCAGAAGAGATGGAAACAGCACCAGAGGAACCCATCATGGTAAGAAGAGAACAAGATGAGGTGCAGCTGATGGTTCCGGAATGAGTTCTCAAACACATCACCTGGACAGGCCAACTAGAGGATGTTCTAAGAATACATTTCAGCGATTTATTTTTAAAATAAAAAAACCCCAAACCAACAAACCTCAGGAACCCACTGAGGAAGCCTCACAGAAGCGGATTCCAGATGAAGATAAGGAAAATTACAGATTAGCAAGAACTTTTTTATGTTAATAACAATGTTTGAAAAGATAATACAAGTGGTTGTACTTGAAGCCACGTGTACAAGTTGCATCATAGTTCTAGTCCTCCTGTCGCCTCTCACCACTGTATGGATAGATTCTGAGAGTGTGAGGGAAATTAAATGTGCAGGTAGGGATTTGTTCTGTCAGTTTGACTTGATTATAAAAAATAAAACTTTGATTAGAGGTTTAGCAGCATCAGCACAGGGTTCAGGAGATACTGTATTCTTTGGAGTTCTGTCTCACTTTAAGGCTGTTACAGTGTTACATCACTATTGGCTTTGAAGATTTGTTCCAGACATCCTGTTTTATTATTCCTGGTGCTGATAATGGTGCAAAAGTCCCATGGGTATGCCAGAACACTGCCTCTTGGTGCATCATTCAGGTGGTAAAGGATAGCAAAAGGAAGCTAATTCTGTGGCTAGGAAGTGTCTGCATCCTAATTTGTTACCCTGTTCAGTGGTCACCCACATTTTTCCTCATCTCTTGGCTGTTGATGAGCATTTTTCACACATTTGAAACTCAAGATGCTCTGTTAGATTCTGGTAAAGGACACATATGAAGTGCCTGTTTCTGTGCTTTCTATACCCCTTCTGTTTCTTGGTAGGCTCTTTAGGCAGTAGGGGTGAATGTCCTCAAACAGGCGGATGAATTCCTTCTGTCATCTGTTCCTGCCAGGGCTATCCAGTATATTAAACTCCTCTCTTCCTCCTTCATCCCCAGTTAAACAATCGATTACTGATCCTAGAGGAATTCCTTTATCTGTAATGACCAGGTTAAGAGTTAAGTATGAAATCCTTTTCCTAGTATGTTATCAATGATTAGGACTGGAATCATGGCTAGCAAAACCTTTTGGATAGGTTTATGTAGAGATGGAGTAAGGAGTACAACAAGATTAATTTTGATATCAACCTGAAGAAGTACAGGATGCAGGCATGGGGATTACTTTTTTTTAGATGACCAGAGAATCCTTGCTCTTTCATTTCACTTGTAGGGCACTACCTATGAATAGCCATCAACATCTTTTGGGAGAGGGCTGTGCACTTCTAGGGTGGGTAGGAAGAAAAAGACTGATAGCTCACCTACTGCATGAAAAACACATTGTTGCTGGCTACAAGACAAGTGAGCAACATTTTCAATAAAGTGTCAAAATCTATCAGGAGTACATAAAGGGATATTGAATGTATGGAATGTGTCAAACCTATCCGTTAAATGCGTGTTTTAGTCTTTCTGCATGTTGCCTCTGAAGTTTAAAGCTGTAGATGCATGAACTCCCTGTATTTTCCTAATTCATATGGGTCTGGTCTTGGACTGTTATTCAGCAGCACAGTAAATGTAGTTTTGGGGCACATCACTCATGTTGCTTATTCTAATGCGCTCAAATAAATGTGAGATGTAGCTTTGTCCAAGGAGATTTCATGATAGATCAGGTATCGTATCTCTTCTTGCAGGTCTGAAAGCATAAACTCTGAAATGTATGTTCTGGTTAATTTAACAGAATTAGAGTTGTGTGCCTGTGACTGATCTGAATCAAATTTGTACCGCCTGGTGATCTGACAGTGTGCGGAGGTGGCTGTGATGACCTCTGTGTTGACAGATGCACCTTCTTGTTGGCAGCATGGAGTCTGCAAGCCAGCAGTCGTTGGGTCTGTACCTGGCCTTTCCCTTTACAAATGTTGCACAGAGCCTAGCATGTCACAGCAATGCAGAGATCGTTGTAATGTCTCCAGGGGAAGTCCTGTTGAAATGTGTTCTTCTGTTTTCTGTAACCTTTGTATTCTGATGATCTAACATTGAAAGTACAAGCTCCTTCTGTGCTGCAACCCTGGGCTGACAGAAACTGTAAGGGACAAACGAGGAGCATGCAGAGTTCAAAGAGCTCCGACTAAATGTGTGTATTGGGTCATAAGTTGCTACAAACTGTGGGTATTGCACTAACAAGTAGACAACATCTAGTTTTGAGGCTGCTACAGGGAGTCATGCAGTTCTGCTTGGCACTGCATGTTCTGAGCTTCAAGGTTTCTAACTAATGGATTTCTGTCTATCTGTATGATTTTCTTACCTCACAAAATTGTATGTAATAACTATTTCTATACCCACTGTGATATGGCAAAGCTGGATTTTCCCCGTGGTTGGTGGTCAGGCTTGGATTTTAATTTCTGACCTTCCCTATGTTCTTCGCTCTTATATCAGTGGGAGGGACTAGATATTTCTGATCTTACTTCTGACTACATTCAAATCCAACCAAGCAATCAGTGACTTCTCTGACTTTTTTTGTATACGGCTGTGGGAAAATTCCTGGTTGGCTGCCTATGAATTAATGAAAATCCTTAGAATGCTTCACTAATGATAGCTCCTGTGGCTTTAAAAATGCTATTCCCTTTTTTAATTTGAGGGAGGTCACAGAGGTTTACAGAAACTAAGAAAAGAAAACTTAACATCTGGTTGTGCTCTGTTGATGACTGCTTTTGTGTGAAGAAAAGTTATGGCATCTCCTCAGCATCAAACGCATTCAAGGTGATCCTTTCTAAGAACTCTTTGCAAGAATACTTTTCACTCAAACTGTGTTTTCTAATTAATTTTGCTTTGTATTTTCAAATGGAGGATTTTAGTTCTCCATGGGAATCTCAGACTCAGAATACTGTCAATTAAAATATACACCCTACCTTTGTAAAATAAACTTATTTTCTTGAATTTTGTATTTATAATGTAAAAAATATTTATGTATTTTTCTAATATTTTCCCTTAAAGTTCTATAACTCCAAGATTAAAACAACCTATTGGGTTAGATTCTGGGATTCATGAAAGGAAATTGTTTTTTGTTTGCATATCCATAGTGAAGTTTTGTTTTGTCTGCATATAAAGTTCCAAAGAGTAATCTGATTTGTAAAAGTCCCCTTTTTATAATTTTAATTTTACAGGCTAAAAGAGAAAGATTTTTTTTTTAATGATGCAGGTTAAAATTATGCATAAATTTAGTTTAGCTAGTAGGACGGCATAATATGAGGATGTTTATGTCCAAATAGTAAATCTTCTAAATAGTTAAAACTAGAAGCTGTCAGCTGCTCAGTTAAACGTGTGTATTCCAGGTGTGACTGGCCTGGAATCAGAAAGCATTAAAAAATACAACTTTAGAAACTTTTAATAGTCACATGATCTTTTAATTTTATACAGTGATTTAAACAAACTGTGTGTAGGCCTCTGTCATCTACATGTGAAAACAACCATCCAATCTGTTTTGCTTTTTAACGCAGAAGACTAAGGGGGTTTGCGACTAGTTTTGTTTCTGTTCTTTGTGGGCTTTCTGGTTTTGTTTAAAGAGCTAAAATCCTACCTGGTAAACTCAGCGGCAAAACTTGGACTTTCATTTTGATGGGATTTTGTCTTTTATACCTCAGGTGCCTTGGTGCTTGGTGGTTACCCAGCACTAAACAGCTGTGACTGACTTCAGTGCAAAAGCTGGGCGCTTTGCACACTTGACAAACAAGCCTCCTACCTGGCTGCTGCTTTGTGCGTACGGGAATATCACTGCCCACTAAACCAGGATGCAAGTTCAGACGCCAGTTTGCTTCTACAGTAACCTCCCACGTGGAGAGTTTTTGGGTGCGTCTTCTCAGCACGGGGAGTGCTGCAGACAGCCGAACTAGCTCGGCGCCAGTTAGCTGAGTACCAAAAGCAGGATAGCTCCGTTAGTGGGGCATCCTGCTTGCGGCCATGGCTGACCCAAAGCAGAGCGGTTTGCTAGCATGGCAATTTCTGATGCTTGGGCTTTCTCGATAATGGCTATCTTCAGTCTTAGTGTTGCGTAGGCGTGTCCTGGAACAACCCATGTCGTGTGGCGTCATAGAGTAGGTAGTGCACTGTAGATTTACATCTGAGTTTATCACATAGTAATAACTTCCTATACAAACAGGCCCTTAGGGATAGATAATTTTTTACAAAATGTACCAGAGTAACTTTGGGTACAGCCACCCAGACGATGAAGAATTCCATCTCTTTCCCCTGTCTGAGCCATACAGGTGCCAGTCTGTATCTTGTCTCAAAGCCCTTGTAAAGCCTGTGTGCATTGCTTCATATTCCTCCAATTTCTATGGGGATCAACGTTATCTCTCTGTCTGGGCTTGTCTCTGTAGGCAGTAGAAACAATGAGGATGGAAGCTGGAACCGGTAAGTTGTGCAATTTACTCTGAGCATAAAGACTGCTCTGTCTAGACGAGCTTTAAATAAGGTGTGGGCAGGGGGTGTTGCTGAATTGCGAACCTTTTTACCAGAGTTTTCAAGCCTGTGCTGGGCTTCCCCTTGAAGTCTTAGAGATATGGAGTATAAAAGGGTGATTTAAGCTTCACCCTGTAAGTGTGAGCAGATCCTTAGAAGCCTGGAGTGGGATTCAGGAAAAAGAATGGAGTGCCCTAACTCCTATTAACTTTCAATGGGATTTGTTCTCTTTTGTGGCTCAGGGTGTAGTTACATTTTATATTGACTCAGCAGTGAAGCTGGTTAGTGGAACTTTCACTCCCATCTGCTTCCTCCCACTTTGGTGTTGCTGTTTGCCCTTTCCTCCCCACCTGTTTTAATGCACCCGTTTGAGCTGCATTGTAAATCACATTATTCAAACAGTTTGAACTGAAAGTATCCCTATGCCTTTTTTTTTTTCCCTTTTCACAATTGGGGTCATTTCAATGACATGGATAAAGCAAGGTCACTTGGCAGTTGTGTTATATGCATGTTCAGAAGTGGTGAGCTACAGCATGAAGGAAAACCCAAGGACTGGACAGGGGAGTCAGGAAATCCCTAAGCTAATTTTGTGATTAAGTAAATGTTCCGTGTAACTATTCAGGCACTTCTAAACTTCCCACCCTTGAGGTGTGTTAATTTAGATACCTTTAAAAAAGTATGTTGTCAAAAGAGTTTGAAGTTAGTATACTGAGCGTATATGAAACTTTAAAGTCATAAGACAAGAGTTTTCATGTGAACATTTTTTTGAACAGTGAATTTTTCACAGGCAACAAGATGATAATGTTTCAGAAATCACTTCAGCGTCTGTTGAAATGCAGCCAACTCTGTGGTGGAATACAGCAGTTGCTGAAGAGTGCACAGTAACGCTATACAACCCTTCCTGCCAGGAAATGAGGAGTAGTGTATTCATTTGTAACCCGAGGGGGGACTTCACTATGCAGTCCATAGTTTGTGAATGGAATTTGGGCAGATAACCACTAAAAGTACAGTGTGACCTAGCTAGGTCTTGTATAACTCTCTCTATTTCTTACCTTGCTCTGAAGACGACATCTCCTGTTAGTACAGTATCTGTGAGCAAATTTGTGTAGTTATGGGGCACAGTTAAAGATCATTGTCCATTATAAAGAGCTTTAATTTTATTTACTGCATCAGAATTTTATCTGAGGCCTCCTTGTACCACTTCACAAAGCATGTATTAACAGCCGCAGAAGAAAGGGCCAGGTGTGTAGTCTGATGCTTTTGTTATGAAGCAGTATCTAATATTTTTCTGTTGCATAACACATAATATTTAGCTAAGATACTTTTCAAAGGATCAGTAACATAATTATTCCAAAATAGTTACAGTTTTGCTTTGTTTCATTTTTTCAGTGAATTATGTTGGTGATGTTTAATAATTATCTTTACGTTAATTTACCTTCTGACAGGAGTAATAGGTTAACCACAAAAGAAGTTAGAATAAGAATCAAAAAGACAAAACAAACACCTAACTCAGCCTGACCCGTAACAGGTGAAAAGTAGTTATTCCATGCTTCTTCAGAACATCAATGGAAGCAAAATCTTTATCTTTTAATCATTAGTTAGGAATAATGAAAGTTGGGGTAGCTTAGGTTTCATTTGTAAGAGTAATTCACTAATCATGCCATTCACTTTTGGGGTTCTTCTTCAGTAAGGACCACTAGCTGTGAAATGTCATGCAGAGGTTTGAAAATAGGACATTCAGCTCACGAAAGAATGAACTGCAAGGACAGAAATTTCTTTTTCTTAGATTGTGGCAGTAAATGTAGGAATCAAAGCCACAAAATAAGTGATAGAATGACACCCGGTATCATCTAACAATGCTGATAGATATGGATGACTACTGTTCAGTGTAGCCACATTATGTTTGGTACATAGGTTTTAGTTACTATTTATTATGTTCCATTCAATTGCAAAAGTTAGCAATATGTAAACTCCAGTACTTTCTTCGTGTGCTTGTATGTCAAAAGTTGGTTTGCAGTTAAAGGCACAATTTCCACCCCTCTCGTCCCACCCCTCAACATGGTTAGGTTTTGGTGCAACAGAGGAAATAATTGTTTCCATGTTTATATTTTACAATCAAATCCAAGTAGTTTCCTTATTGTAAGTTATCACATATATTGGAAGTGAAACTTGCTGGTCTTTGGATCTGCTTCTCAATTTACTACAATAACGTGATTTTATTTTAATAGACGTGAAGGTTTAAATTGAAAGGGCTTATATTCTGTATTGTGTTTATCTTCCTATTCAATGTTGTAGGATTAGTTTTGTATATATTCAGTTCAATTTTGATAAAAGGAAGTCAAGTAAAAGTTTGAGAGAAATACAGGTTCAATTTAACCTTTTATCTGTGTATTTAAATGCTTAAGCTCTTAAAACTTATGTTGCAGCTCTGGCTTCTTAAATAAGATGACTGCTAGAAGGAAACGTTCATGGTATTGACTTACTGTGTAGAGACTTTCTTGTTAGAAGTGATTGTTTCCTACAGAAAAAAGATCAGTTAGTGTGCATGGCTCTTTGAAAATAAGAGGTAAAAAAATTATTGTAAATGCTTTTCCAAGTATTTTTAAATTCAAAAGATTTTTTTCATAATTTGATCACAGTCACAGAACCTGTGGCTCAGTTTTTGTTACACATGCTGATGGTCTGTGGATAACATTACATTTTTTCAGCGTGAAACTGAACACTTCAAATCCCTAAAGCAGTCTCAAATTTATGGTTAATAAAAGAATTTATTGTACTGAATGTCATCTGTTATATCACTCTGGGAGCAGAAACTGGCAGTGAGTGGACAGGAAATATTTCCATTTCAAATCGCTTCAGTCTTACAGTCTAGGGTGAAAGTGTCTGATTTCAGAAAAATCACTGTGAATATCGATGTAATAGAAGTATTTTATTTAAGGAGAGTATAATCTTTTCCAAACACTTATTTTTGCTTTATAGTATTTTATGTAAAGATACTACTTTTCTTATTAATGTCTCATACTTTCTGTATTTCAATATTGATCCCTTAAGCGTTTCAAGGTGGAAGGAATAGTAGTAATGTGTTTTCAGGTAAATATCTATACACACCAAGTGAACAGCAGTTTGATGAGTTACTGTATGGTGGCCAAACTGCTTCAAAGTCTCAGACCTTAGTATTTGTAATGGACTGGTTTTCTAAGACTGTGAACTCCTGTGTGATTATTAGGTTCTTCCAGTTTAATGGATTTCTTCAAGTTGTCTCCTTTTCAAATGTATTAGGAAGTGTGAGATCCATGGATTGTAACTTTATTAATGCAAACATCAAGCAGTCAGATTGAAGTTTCTGTATATTTTTTGAGTGTGAAGTAGTATTTGAACAGCTCTACGTGTTAAAGTATTTAAAGCATTTCAAGTAATTACACATTTTAAAAGGCTATGTTCATCTAGGGGACATTATAACCGGGGAGGAAAAAAAGTTTTACATTTTTATCTTCAGCATGTATTAACATCCTGAAATATTCCGTTTTTAATTTTCATACTGTTGTGCATTGTGGTTATAAAAGTTTGGAACTAATTGTGTATTTCCTTCTTTAAAAGATATGTAGCAGAGGCCAAAGTATTCTTTTTTTTAAAGATACTGTATTAGGCTGATTAAAATTGTTTTATTGATAGATGAATGTCAGTTTAACGTTTTCTGTGCAAACCAGCTCATCTGGCATTATTTTGAGGAAAACTGTGTGAGAAGAGCATATGAGAAAAAGAAATAGTACCATGTAGTGGCCTTGTCAACACTAAATCTGAGAATTTTCATGTGAGTCCTTTCTCTTTCAAGTAACGAATTAAATTTTATTTGCTTTGACTAAGTTAGAGATGGAAGGAAAAAGGAATTCATGGTAGTGTTCAAAAGGAAATAATTAAAGTGTAGTATGATTGCTTTTCTGCTGGGAGTGTGTATACCTTGATGTGACAAGGGTGTGTTTATTAGAGAAATAGGTTCTGAAGCTTTTTGTTCAAAGAATGGTTTGGGTTGGAAGGGACCTTAGAAGTCAGCTACTTCCAACCTCCCGGCCATGGGCAGGGACCCCTTCCACCAGACCAAGCCCTGTCCAGCCTGGCCTTGAACACTGCCAGGGAGGGGGCACCCACAGCTTCTCTGGGCAACCTGTGCCACGGCCTCAGCACCGTCATAATAAAGAATTTCTCCCTTACATTTAATCTAAAGCTACCCTCTCTCAGCTTGAAGCCATTACCCCTTGTGTTATCACTGTGTGCCCTTGTAAAAAATCCCTCTCCAGCTTTCTTGTAGGCCCCTTCAGGTACTGGCAGGCTGTGATAAGGTCTCCCCAGAGCCTTCTCTTCCCCAGGCTGAACAGCCCCAACTTTCTCAGCCTTTCCTTGTAGATGAGGAGTTCCAGCCCTCTGATTATTTTTATGACCTCCTCTGGACCCACTCCAAGGACCCACTCCAACAGGTCCATGTCTCCTGTGCTGAGGGCTCCGGAGCTGGACGCAGGACTCCAGGTGGGCTCACACCAGAGTGGAGTGGAGGGGCAGAATCCCCTCCCTCAACCTGCTGGCCACACTTCTCTTGATGCAGTCCGGGATATGGCTGGCCTTCTGGACTGCGAGAACACATTGCTGGGTCCTGTTGAGCTTCTCGTCAACTACCAGCAGGCCCCAAGTCCTTCTCCTCAGGGCTGCTGTCAATCCATTCTCCAGCCAGCCTGTCTCTGTGCTTGGGATTGCCCTGATCCCCTGGATCTTATTGTTGCTGCTTGTGTGGAAACTAGAGGAATTTCTTCAGAGCAGCACAGAAATGGTATTTTTCCTGAGGCTAACGGCGCTTTGTACCATTCCTGCGTCTTGTCAGGGTAGGCCATGAGAGAGTAGACCCATATGCCAAGCCTACTTTTGTACATTTGATTTTAGGGTTCCTGTTGTTTTTCCCAAGGTGTGATTTCATATTTTTTATTAATGAGTTATATAACAGAAAGCTCCTTTGACAGAAAAACTAAATGTTATCAAGATGTAGATTTTCTTCATGATATCTTTTTTTAGTTGGATAACCCAATTTTAACCAATAATGTAAGAACAAAAAGTGCTCTGGGGTTCTAGCAAGTGAGTAAGAGCAATCCTTCATGAAAAAGTTTAGAATGAAAATATTCCAAGACCTTAAATAGCAGTTAAGCAGATGGCACCAATGAAGTAATTTAAAGCCCAAGCTGGTTGTGATACAGGTTGTGTCATTGTTTTAGCAGATGCCAACTTTCATGTCAAGTAGTGTATTAATTAGTATGAAAATGGAAGTTATGAACTAGCCATGTACAGCCATGAACTAGCCAGATAGAACGTGTAACCTTTGCTTTGGCCTACTTTCAAAAGCATATAACGCTAAATATGTAGGAAAAATGCATCTCTCAGTGTTTTACTTGTCCAAGTGTATTATAAAGTGGGATATCCATGGGGTGTGTCTTTTATGAGTGGAAACTGAATGCAGTCAGACTGGAGTTTCAATACAATTTCAAACATTAAATCTCTATTTTAAAAATTGTATTTAGGTTCCCTTTTTTAGTAGTTGGAGACCTCAGGGGAGTTGATAGCACATAATACCTGAAGAGTTTGCCAGTACAGATATATTTAAAACACACACATTTCCGTGTGGGTTGTTTTTTTTCCATTGGTAAGATTTAGCAATACTTAAGGCTTTTCAAATCCAAGTACTGCAAAGAGGTGAGCACACAGAAATATTTAAATGTGTTCTGTCTTCTCTTCATCTTTGTTTTTCATTGTGAAAAGCCTCAACAGTCTAGATGGCAGAAGCTATCCTGTATAGAGAGATGGCCGAGTGGCACAGTTTAGGCACAAAATAAATGGATTTGCATGGTGTGAAAATCAAAACTCTAGGAGAAGAAAGTCAGCCTTGATGATCACATAAATTCTGACGTAAACTCTGTTCAAGACTGGAGAGTCATCTTGAGAATGTCTCCTCGGAAAGCTGTGTTTTGCGTGGTTTTATTGTGTCACATTCAAATTCCTGACGATCTACATTTGCTGGAGCTCTTCCTACTTAAATGGCTGTAAGTGGGGAAGCTCCAGTTTGCTTGTAGAGTGGGGCCAGTGCAGTTGGAATATTTCAGTACCATTTATTCCAAGTATCCTGCAGGTGGACCAGAAGTGTTAGTGCAGCTCTGTCTATATTTCTGACACGTTCCGAATGGAGTTTTTTTGGCTGCATATATGATGGCTGTAGTCTCTAGAGGGTAACCAGGAGTGTATAAATTCTCTGACAGCTGTAGCTTTAATTCTGCAGCCACCAAATGTATCTGCCTGAGTCTCTGAAGTTCAACCATGTGGATCATCAGTGCATAGTAAGCGCCAGACCTTCTAATCCTCACTGCTGATTGTATTACTGCTTAAGCTGTGGGAGTAATTTTCATCTTCTCTGTGGACCAGGACTAGAGGGAAGCTCTAAGAAGAAATCTATTTGCTAAAAACGCATAGTTCAGCAGTGAGAGTCTTGTGTTGCCGTGCTTGTCTCGGGAAGGTGGGAATGACAATGCATAGTGGTGAAGGAACCAAAGCCCGTGCCTTTGGTGTGGTCAGAAGGAAGGGCAACGCAGCTGAGACTTGTTCTAACTCTGCAGGAAGCCAGCTCATGCAGCTGGTCCATTAACTTTGTGAGTGGAAGAAAGGGAGCAATTCTTGATTGCTTCCAAGGGGAAGATTTGTAGAGAAAGGTAACTTATTTTATTAGCGTAGTTTGATGTACAAGAACTTATACTTTTAAGCAAAAAGTATTTTTAGTCATTGTGTGTGACATAATGGTCCCTCATTTTTTCTGGTTTTGTTTTTTTCAAGAGGGCGTTGTATACCATGGCTGTATATGGAATACATGTGGTGCTTCTTGCTATGTTACGTTCTTCTTATGTCGCTCATGATATTAACTTGATGCCAAAGGTACATTTGCATTGCTACTGAGTAGACGCCTTTCACATTTCAAGTCCTAGCTTCTCATTGCCTGAGCCTTTTAAAGTTGTGTAGTTCACAAGCATAGCAACTTTGGGAAGGGATGTCTGTATCATTTTGAAGAAAGTTGTTTTTTATCTCCTGCAAAAACAAGTTTCATGTGGTGTATTAAAAATACTGTTGGGGGAATGGTGAAAGACCCTTTAAAGCTGGAACATAGGATTTTGGCAAGCAAATAATTGATTGTTCATGGAAATGAACCGTGCTGCTTACAAATTCTATTTTAAAATCTTATGGATGAGTACAGTTGTGTGTTTCTAAATCCCCAAGAATAGGTTTTTATGTCCAGAATAATTGCATTAATTCAAAGTGAGGGATTAAGATGGAACAGTCCCAAATCCTATCTACTTTAGAAGTTTTATGAGTTCTGTGGCACTCTAATCAGTAAAGTGAAGTTAGTGCTAAATTACCTTTCCTCTATATCTTCTAGAACCAAAACTTTGGTCTGTTTATATGTTGGTCCTAGAAAACCAATGTGCATTACTTTAATGTTGTGAGCTCCTGTGAATATGTAATACTTTCCTTAGTTGTGCCTGTATGTTTTATTCATGTAAGTAAGAATTAAAACGAAGTTTCTAAGAATATGCGTTTCATATTTTCTGACTGCAAAGCTCTTAAACAATATCAGAGACTTTCAAATAATGGTGGAGAAGGATTAGGGCTGGGGAAAGACATTGTGTGAATGCACACAAAACAAAATAGATGTGCTATGTCACATTTTTCACATGCCAGCCTTTATGTGATGTTCTGCTTTAAAGATTTCCTTGCAAGCAGCTGTTCTTATCATTTTCAAAAGTTACAAATAGGATAAACTCACCCGGTACTACAAATGGGAGTATCTCCAGTCTGCTGCTCTAAGTTTGTTCGCAATGACATTTCCAACAATGCAGTGAATTTCAGATTTGAATTTTTTAGGTAGAACAGTTATGAATAAAGAAGTTAATTCACATTTGATGATAGTTTCCCTCAGAGTTGTTAGGGGTTTTTTTGTGTGCACTCTGCTGTTAGACTGAGAATCAAGGAGCAAAAAAACCTACCCTGAAATAGTCATAATTGTGAATTGTGTTCTGGTAGAAGCTTAAAACTGAACCTACAAAGTCAATTCTAGTTACTTTTACAGATTTTCTGTTTCTTTGGATGAAATGTGGAAGCAAACAAAGAGCTCGTGCTATGAGTTTCCAATTTGAAAAGTAGGACTCTGGCAGCAGAACGTTATTAGTGAACCATTTATGATTTTGGAAATAAGTTCCTTTAGTTGTTCTCCAGATGCCACTGCCTATGCTCAGCTTTAAAGGGAAAAACTTTCTTTTTGGATCTGGCTGGCTTAGAAATACTAGACTGCTTTAGGAGAAGCAGCAAACCTTTATGTGCGTAAAATCTTGAAAGATACAATTAATCCACTTGCTTTGTAGCTCTGAAGTACTGTTCTTCTCTGCTTTCCTTTTCTCCCTGAGGTTCTCTCTTCTGAAAGCCACATCATTTCTTAATGTGGTAAGCAAAAAGAATGAATGAACATATCCATGTTTTCTATATACATATTAATATAAATAATATATATCCATTGTTCTCTCGTACTTCTCAGTCACCTTTTGAATTTCTTTTTTTTATTGTATTCTAACTCTCTTGGAACATCTTTGGGAGAGAAAGACTGTGTCTCGGCATATGGCTCTGCATGCTTGGACATGAAGCAGAGAGTCAATTAAATGGATGAAAATATATTGTTTAATTGTTTCCTAGACAATAATTTCTCTAGTTTAGGGTTAATTTGGGCATAAACTAAAAATTCAGTGCTTATGCAATTGTTCCTCTTAAGTGTGAGTGACCCTGTAGGTTTATTGAGGTTCTAGATAACTTCCCACCATGAGAAGAAATATATTCTTTAATTTGAGTGGAATAATCAGCTAGCTTGTTCTTTTTATAGTATGCTGTGTTGTATGTTAAGCAGTAAGCATACATAGCAAGCTCCATTGATTTCTTCTCCTCCATTATTTCAGATGTGAGTTATTCTATGTATTTGTTGTTTATAGCACAAGTCAGAGTTTCTCAAACTAATTTGTCTTTGGGTCCCTCTAGAAACAACTTTACCATATGCACCCCCCTTCTTCCCAGTCTCAGTCACCATTTGTACACCTGTCTTGGCATTGCTTTTTCTCCCCCTCCCCTTCCCAACACCTCGTCTTTGCTCCCAACTCTCTGCCAGGGGTCATGTCCCACAGTTGAGGGAACACTGGTTTAACTACAGGCTTCTGGCTTTTGTCCAAATACCCTGAGACTAGCACATTTCAGTAATGTTTGTGGGAAATGCACATTGTTTGAAACTGTTTATTCTGTTGATTTTTGGGGGGCTTTTTTGATTGTTTTTAGAAGGCTTCTAATTTACCAAACATCATTCACACAACAAAGTTGGAAAAAATTAAGTGTGGCAGGGCAAACTGTAGAAAACTTCTTAGGCAAACTTGTAAACTGTGTGAGAGAAATAAGAGCTGGTACGCCTTTTCTGTCATGCTTTGCTGCATTGAATTCCTGGGCTTGACTCAGAGATTGAAGATTTTCACGGTAGGCGGCAAACAGTATAGATTAAACTTGCTTCTATTGTTGTTAAATTGTGGCTTTAAGAACTCTTGTTCCTTAAAGTAAACCAGTTGACATACATTCAGTGAACAGCTGCATGGAGCCATGTTGCATACTGAAGAGTCAAGCTGTAAATACTTTTGTAGTATTTCTTCCTCACAATGATATCTCATCTCTCTGTCAGACCGACTAATGTATAAGGTAACCTTTCACATTGCCTTTTTAAAATGGAAAATAAAATAGCCCAGAATGAGGCATAATGAAAAGGCATTTCTACTGCATTTTTTAAATTTAAATTTCAGGTTTTTTTTTTTACATAAGATACGCTGCAATTGGTGATCATCAGTCAGATGTTTTTCCCTCGAAATCCAAAAAGACCCCCGTGAGGCTAGCTGGTGTAGGAGTATACATGTGTAGGTTTAGGGACCACTTCATCCTCTGACAGGGTTGAATTCAGCAGCTGTTGAATTCAATATCCTTTCCTGATAGGAGGAGCTTGAGAAAACCGTGTCTACTTGAAATGGCAGAAGAATTTGTTCAGACAAAATGTAATTACCTATGTGGGAAGTCAGCCATAGAGCCATGAATAATGTCACGATTTTGTGAAAAAATGAGATATTTAATGATCACAAAAGGTCAGGACAATTCTTATACAAATGAAGTATGAGTTCCTTATGTTTGGTTTAGGAAAATAAGTATTACATGTTACTCTTAAAAGAAAGTTTAATTTCCCAGATTTTTATGTAAACTAGCCTTTTTGTTGTTGTGCTTGGATTATAACTCACGATGTCTGGGCCGTCTATACAGTCCTGATTTTCAGTTTTGTACTTCTTAGAGGGTTTTAACTGTCGGTTAAGTTAGCACTTTTTTTTTTGTTTTTTAAAGGCTAGTATGGATGCTTCATAATGTTTTTTCTAAGTCAGAGGGCTTAAATTGGGGTAAAAAGCTGTATGCTGGGAGCTGGAGAAGGAATATGCTAAATGTGAATATGTCTGACAGTTTAAACCCAGGGAGATGTATGGTGCCTGCCTCAGGTCACCAGGCATCTACTCCCTGGAAGGCTGAGCTGTGCTGGGAAAGTCAAAGCATGAAGTATGTTCACATGGAACCAGTGTTCTTCCAGTTCAGAGGAGGGGCCTAATTGATCTACCAGACAACCTAATATTCTGTCTGAAAGGGACAATTGTGTACAAGTAATGTGCTGACACCTGGAGATCAACAGTTGATTTTTCACAAGATGGGAGAAAAATTGGTATCTTTGAGCATGACAGGCTGTTCTGACAAGGATGTGTTAGGGAAGAGCCCACTAGCCAGCCTGCGTAGCAAGAGGGTGATCAGGGGTTGGGTGAAGCATGAAGTTCCTTGAGTGGAGCATGAAGTTCCCCCCCCCCCCATC
>Ga0065711_1035309_pt1 | contig 22499 bp, 15 predicted proteins | sample Hoacrofraction12_FD_59098 | JGI IMG/M metagenome (GOLD analysis project Ga0065711, IMG submission 59098) | Hoatzin crop microbial communities from Cojedes, Venezuela - Epithelial fraction 12 v2 (version 2) | ecosystem: Host-associated > Birds > Digestive system > Esophagus > Crop | place... | reverse complement strand
AAAAAAAAAAAAAAAAAAAAAAAAAAAAACCACCACAAAAAAACACCCTTAAGTGAAGCAAAGACAAGACTAAGGCTGATCTCAAGAGAAGCTGCTACTGCACCCCATCTCACCAAGGAGAAGGTGAAGCCTGGCTTTTTTGTAAATTAACAGAGGCAGCAAAAGGGCAGAACTGTGACTAGCAGCAGGCAACAATATTCATCTGACATTAAGAAACATTAGAAAAGGAGTAGGATAGGGACAGACAGCATGCCAGGTTGTTCAAATGTTTGGGGGATTTGTTTAAAACAGTGAAGGAAGATGCTGGTGGAGCAGCTTTTCTAGGCTTGATTGCAATCATTAGGCAGCTAGTAGTTAAAAATCTCAGCTGGGAAGTCATTTGGGCGCAGTCATTTTAACATTCTGGCACCCTCTGTTCTTTGAAAGAGAGGTAGAATTAGCAGGAGCCCAAGGAAAATACAGTCTCTCCCTCCCAGACTCCAACAAACCCAGAAACATGGCAGATAAGGTTCTCCTGAGTAGGGAATTTAAGCATAGAGGAGAGCAAAAAAAATTGGCAGCTACCGAGAAAGACCACTTTAAAGCACAATGGCAACCTATCCTATTGTGATAGAAAGATAGGAAGCAGAATAAGAGACCATTATAGCTGTGTCAAGATCTCCTTAGGGACCTGAAAATCAAAAAGAAATTACAGAAAAAGTGAGAACTAGACCACAAAGCTAAGGACCAGCATTAAAGAACAGCATAAAAATCAGAAATGCTAAAGCACAAAATTAATTACAATTAGTAACGGGCATAAAGCCGCAAGTAAAATTGCTAGGGTATCAGCAGAGGAAGAAAGAAAGAGAACATGCACGCTATTATTTAATGGGAAAAGAGGAAACAATGGCCGATATAGAAAAGGATGAAATAGCCTAATCCATCTCTGCTTCAGGCTTCATAACATACTTCAAAAATTAATTCAAACAAGGGGACAGAAATGCAAGCCAGAAAGGAAAAAATCATGAGATAAACGAGATATGGTCAAATTATCAGTGCCTTCTGAAATCCACCCTCAAGGTACCAGCTGTAGAAATATCTGATCTGTTCAGAAATCATCCTCGAAATTCATGGTATGGGAGAAATCCCAGGAGATATAGGAAGGGCAGGTACGGTATTTTTATTTAAAATAAGGGAAAATGAGAATGTGGGAAAATGTAGTCCGTCTCCCTGGAAAAGCACTAGCATAGACTATTACCTGATCAATATATAAAAAACCCAAAGAAAAACCAGTTGATAACAAAAGGCTCAGCACAATGAATTTATCAAGAAAAAAAAAAAATCATTTCAGATGTTCATTTCAAAAGAAAAAAGACAAGTCAGTTGTTCATTCCAGAGAAAACTAATTTTCCTCTTTGACAAGGAAACTAGCTCTGTGGGTAAGGAAGGAGTAGTTGAAATACGTGTTTTGGCACACTCTCGATATTATCCCACACGGCCCTAAGCAAACCAGGGAAGTACAGTCTAGCTTAGCAGTACTTCAGCTTTTTGGACCCTTGAGCATAACTGGCCACAAATTCCCTTGCAAATGCTGTCTGGCCTTGCCATCAAGACTTTTAATAGGAAAACATTCATAAGGAAGAATGCTTCTTTGGATCGACTGCAGACCACACGCTATGGCTTTGCGTCTCATCAGCAATTCACAGATGATGGTGTGGGAGTCACTGGCCTACATGAAATTGTCTGTCATTGCAACTAGGTAGAAAAAAACCCAAAGTGACAAAGTGTCCGTGACTAACTGCCAGTCTGAGATTTCCTCTGGATCCCAAAAGAATCTGTCCCAGCCCTGGATCTCTTCCAGTTCTTCATCAGTAACTTGAACAACCGAAGAGCATGCGCATTACAAAATCTGCAGATCACTGACTTAAGAGCACACTTGTGGAACAAGACATGAATTCAAAATAATCTCAATAAATTGGAGAAATGGTCTGAAATCAACAAGCCACGATTCAATAAAGCCTTCAATAAAATAAGAAACTAGGAAAAAAAGCAAATGCTGAGACATCAGACAGGGAATAACTGGTACATTAGAAGCATGTATTTCAGGATAGAGGGAAATGCAAACTCAAGGTGAATCTGGTCTCATTTTGACAACTCCTACTCAGTGTCACCTGCAAAAAACATTAGTAAATCTTTCTGTGCTACCCCACCCCAGCAAACGCTGGGCTGGTGTCTGGTATCCAGGGCTGTGCACCAGACATGAAGGTGGAAACCAGATGAAAATGTGGAAGACAGCCGCAAGAAAGACAGAAGCTAAGGAAGCATGGAACCAGAGCAGATGGTGAAGGACAAAGCATTGTTTGTCCTGGAAAAGAAGAAAGGTATTTTTTAGAAAAAGCTGTTATAAAAAGATTTCCAATGGAAATGGATCTTTTTGGGCTTTTGATATTTAATAACTAAATTACACATTCTTTTATCATATCTATTTTGAAGCTTAGTGGAGGGTTGGATTCACTCTATTTTCCCTTCACTCTGAGGGAAAAAAAAGGGATTATGAAAATGAAAAAAACAGATGAATAAGCAAGAGAAGAGTCAAAAATTTAGAATTAAAAACTTGTCATCTTGTCGATTTTCAAGGATGACAGTTAAACAATAAAAGATAAAATCAAAAGAATTGACGTTATTTCCTCTTTCTTAATAAAACAAATATGAAAGAAATGGGAATCCTTTGCATTATTTTCTCTGAAAGCACAACTGGATATTTTTCACCAACTCAATTATTTAGCCCTTCAGCTGCCTCAAGAGCTGAGATTATCCATCTCTGACACCAAAGACAAGTGCAGGTATCACAGGTTCCTCTCCATGACACCCTCCTCACAGCTTCCTCCCAACACTGGCTGAGACTCTATAGGCACTACCGCAGTAGGGATTTTTTTCTGCCATTCTGTATTGGTTTGGCGACCCTACTAGCAACCATACAGTTCCTTATCACAGCTAATGCATCATCTTTGATCATCCTCCTAGTTTACATTTCTCAAGTCTTTTATTCACATCTCACAATCCTCATTATTACACACATTTCCAAACTGTCATCTCCCAAAGGGTAGAGAGGGAATAACAGGGAAGCTGGAATTTAACAAGATTTGGCACTAAGCTTTGATGCATTGAATCAAAGGCCAGGGGGAAGGAGCACAGAGAAAGGAAAGGGCAGGAGAGGAGTAGCGCACAACAATAATTTGCAAAGACCTTAGGTGCCAGCAAAACCTTGATTGCTAATGACTGCTTTCTGCAGTGCTGATGTTGAGAAGAAACCTCTCCAGCCTCCTGTCTCCACAACTTCCCCTGGCACGTGGAGTCAGGCAGGCAGCCGAGATGGAGCCGAGCCAGCAGCTCAAGGGTTGTCACCATCCCTATGTGCAGATTTGGACACCCCATCACCCCCTGGAAAGGTGCCCCCCAACCCAGGCTCAGTAAGGCTGGGCAATTGCCCATCCCACCACTGCCTCTCTCTACAGGGTGAGACCGCAGGCACAGCCCAGCTCGCTCTCCCTTTCATCCCACCTCTCCACTCAGCTGTGTGGAAACACTACTGACCTTCCCACCCCTCCTACCTCATCCCTCCTCTGCCTAACAAAGCAGCTCCACTGGTCAGAGAGAGCAGGGTCAGCCCAAGGGGAGGGAGCACCCCAACACCAGCTGCATGCCTATGGCAGCAAAACAGGGTTGCACAAGCGGTGCTCAGATGGGGCAAGAGAGAGTAGCTGGTCTCCACCACCCTCCCATGGCTCAGCAAGGTTGCTACTGGCCCTGAACATCTGGATGTGGCGTTTTTGACACAAGTCCATCCTCCAGAAGCGTGCCAGAAGTGCAGCAATGTTTAAGGCCCCATGCAAACCTCCTGTCCTCTCCTGACAGGAGCTGCTGCTCCCCACTAAAGCTTATCGCCAGCATTGCTGACTTCAGTCACCCCTTCTGCAGATTAACGACGCCAAAACGGAGATGCACTTGGAAATACTGCCTGCTCCAGCTAAAGAAACAACAAAACCCCAGGCTGCCCAAAAGTTTTGCAGCTGTCAGGATAGGGGGGACAGCTACCAGGAGCCCACTGCAGGGTCCTGGAGGGAGGCAACGCTGTTGCTCCCTGTTGCACAGCTATCTGCCATGTAAAAATAATGTCTCCATCTGCAAGAGCCCTCTTGCTGTTGACACCTGCATATACACAAACGCTTTGCAAAAGACAGGCAGACACGTTTCCCAATTTACAACTTGTTACTTAGGACAGGAGAGGTACAGGCAACCAGCCTGCACAGTCAAAGAAGGCAGAAGTCAGCACAAATTTATCAGAAACTTTGAGATCCTTTGTGCAAATACACTAACCGTGTGCAAATCAGCGCAGCGAGACAGCATTATGGCTGGTTGCATTGTCCTCGTTTACTGGATAAACAAAGGACTCCTGTAGATAAACAAAAGATTGTGAGTCTAGCACTTTTCCCACTGCCAGATTTAGAGATAAACACACAGATGAAAAGGGTTTCTTAGAATAGTCTGGACTGTTTTGTCTTTTGGCACTGGAAATGACAGAGATTTGTGTCAGTGGGGCTCCGGAGTACATTAATCCTTTATAAATGTTTTTTAAATAATACATGTGCCCTGAAACAACATGTGAGGACTGCCTTATTAAACTGAGATCTAAATTTAAAGACGTGTTTGGGGAAAGGCATAATTTATTAAATTGTTGCCAACATCTTCAAGTCTCGCAGGAAGTCTGCAGCACAAATGTCCCCATCCTGCCCTGATGGATCCCCTTGCCAGCCCCAGCAAAGCCTGCATCACCCTGCCGAAGCAGAAGGGCAGGGAGCTGCATGGCCCCAGGGCACTGGGATGGTCTTCCCACGGTCACTGTTAGCCCAACCAGTGGCCCCAGCACAGGGAGCCCCTGCCCAGCCTCTCCGCCCAAGGGCTTGGTGCAGAGCCCAGCAGCAAGAGAAACAGCGAGCAGCAACCTGTGAAGTCCTTGCTTCCCCCAACAGAAAGCCAGTACATGATGCAGCGAATATTATGACATCCCTGTGACTTTTGCCATTGCTTTTACATGCATCATCTTTGGCTTCTGAACTTCTGAACTAGTGAACTCTGTAAGACATGCTTGTTTTAAGCACCTGGACAATTTCCATGCTTAAGGAAAAGCTCACAGTAAGTGTTTTGATCTATCAGAGACCTGTTGACCTACCTTCAGAAGCAGAAACATCTATGAAGCTGAGTTCTCCAGACAGACCCTCCCTTCCATCCCGGGCCCCAGGTAGGTGCTGGGCTGGTCTCTCGTATTCGACTCCAAACCCAAAGTTTGGTCCTGCCAGCACCGTGCTGCCCAGATAAGTTTGCTGATGCCTGACCTCTTCCAGGGTACATGTCTGTACACCCAGAGCTGTGTCTCTGTGTCTGTGCGCCTCAGGCCTGATCTGCAACACTGTCTGCTTTTCAGGTATGGAGTCTTCTTCTCCCTCACTGTGGTTGCAGGGTCCATTAGCAGTGGGCATATGGGGATAATGACTACCTGCAAACACCTTTAATACACTTAGGCTTTACAGAAGTTCTAGACCAGCAAAGATTAAGATCTGGTACTTCTGGGAATTAATCTAGATGCAGATGTAGCATGAATGGATCTCCTTACCACTGCTAAACCATACTGGCGATTTCGCTTCCGTTCTGGTACGATCAGCAGGAACAGCAGCCTCCTTTCCTAAAGAAGCAGCTTCTGGGCAGAGGGTGCATTTAGGGATCTCCAAGTGCTTGAGTTTGAACCTCAGTGTACTGGAGGCATCACTATCCCCATTTTACTCTCCAGAGATCAAAGCAGTTAGCACTCAGCCATCTGTCACAAGGCCATGGCAGGGTGGGGAGCAGAGCATCAGAGATGGGAGCTGCACACCTGAACCTCTCCCTCCTACCCTTGGGCCAATGCAGGGTCTGCCTGGCTAAGAGCTTGCTGCTGGCACCAGGCGCCCTAGTTTACCTGCTCAGAGACAACAATTTTGACAGCGTTTATTATCAGGTGAACAATCTCATGCCCAAGAAAAGCAACAAAAAAATAGAGACAGAAAAAAGAGAAATTCCTGATATGGCCTAATCTGAGGCCTAACACCAAAGAGGTCTGCAATAAATTGGAAATTTTCTTCACATAGCAGAGATCAATAAATGTAATTATTTGGACTTAAACCTCATGAATTCTGAAGAGCTTCTTGGATTACTTGGAGAATAAGTGCTATTTTATATGATGTCAAAGCTGATCAGAATAACAACACTCAGAGCAAAGACCCCATCAGGGGGAATGAAACCTTACAGTATCTCACTATGCCTCACTTTTCTTAAAGCAACATTACCAGGGCAGAAATCATGTTAGTAGAATTGATGTCTCCTCTCCTGAGCTATTAACAAAGCAAGCTGGCTTGTAAACCTCTCACCACTCCAGTCTCCATCTCAGGTCTTAAACCTAACACATTCTTCAGATTTCATTTGTTTTCCTCAGTGACACCGGCTGTTCAGGCTTACGCTTTCTTTGAGATGGATGGTGACGCTAGACAGTACTGGCTGTAGGAGCTGCGGCCCAAATCCAAACCTTATTTCCACGGACCTGTGTTTTGGGATTTGAGAGAAAACAGGATTGGCATCCAAGTCACCCTTGATATTGGAAAATGAAAATGCGAGCAGCAAGCAAAGTTAGACAAAATACCCACCCAGGTTTGATCTGCTTCCAGGACCTGTACGTACACTGGTATGAATCATGGGTAATTCCACTAAAGTCAAGGCACTGCTCAGTTGGAAAACTGGCATTACAGGAGAGTTTCTCAGGACCTAGGGTTAAATCACTTTCACTTCTCATTAATCCTCCCTGGTTTTCCAGCACTGCACAACGTGGCTGCACTGAGCTCACAGCAGTCTAGGACAAAGTCTGAAAAAAATCGTTCCAAGCGGCAGCCTACCAGCCCCGAAGTCTATGCATTTTAACCGAGGCTACGTGGTGGAGCTGGAACGCCACCCTTAGAGATCAGACTATTTAAGCTGCACTTGCCTCAGTTGCAGTGAACAGCATTTCAACCAATTTAGATGGTGCATGACCTTGTCTAAGCAGAAAAAAAAAACAGGTCAGGCTCTCCTATGAACCATGTGGCTGAGCAGCCCCTTCCTTGCTGCCAAATCCATGTGTCCACTTCTGTGCACCACTCCTGGGCCCTGGCACCCACAACCTGCCTGAATACAACATGACAGTCACTGCTACTGCTCTAGCGTAGATTTATGTATATTCCAGGTCAGCATTTGAAATACTCAAGCAGAGACAGATCCCAGACCCTGGCTTTATATAGTTCCTGCAAGACAGGCTTCATTCCATGCTATGTGCAGAGAAGGCTGTTCTTTTCCACTTAACTAAAACATGGGGGGAAAGTGCATCCCAGTCCTTTGGCTAGAGCCTGAAAGAGCTGTCACTCCACACGTGTGAAAGTTGCACATGCAGTGAAAGAGGCTGGTCGGTATACACATAGAGCTGTAATTACCCCAGCAAGTCTTCCTACTAAAAATACAGATTATCTTTGGTTTTGTCAACTTGGTTCAGAGCAGTTCCCAAACTAAATTAGGTGACAAAGTCCACAAAACAGCTTTTTTAACTGGTAAAAGTGTAATTGGCTTGATTCACCCACCCCACCCAGATGCAAGGACAGAGCTGACAGGCAAAGAGCAGGTCCCTATGAAAAGACAAAAAATAATGTAAATGCCTGGAATTCCCCACACTTCAGGAAACAAGCTGGGAAAATGTTCAAAGCAGGAATAAACTCGAAGGAGAAGCAAACTCAGCAGTGCCCACCCTTTGCATTTCCAGCATCTGCAGGACAGACCACCTTACAAGGCTGCTGCTGAAGGTGGACTCATATTGGGATGTGAATCCTGACACTTTACAGTGCCATGGAGAATTTCTGTGGAGGCAGGAAGAAAAATCAAGTGGGACCAAGTCAGGCAGAGGAAAGGGAATTGACTTACTTTGTGCTAGAGCCTTTATTTACCTTAAGAAGTCCAAAACAGACAAGATATCAGGGTAGCTGATGGTCACCGTTGCTTGGGACTGAACATAGCTGCACATGTGTGGTTTACACCTGACACTACATTCAGCTCATCTCAGATTTCTCTTCCAAGAATTGGAGCAGGGAAAGTTTTACAGAGTTAGCTGAAAGACTCCTGTTGCCCTTGTCCCCAGGCACACATATAGCACTGACACTCTCCGAACAGGTGGGGACAGCCCCTCCAGGATCAGGGATTTTAGGAAAAAAAAACCAAACAAACAAAAAAAAAAAAACAGATTCAAAAGAAATGCTAAAACAAGATTAGGAAAGGCCAGTGTCTAAGCGGATAACATTTCTCCATAAACCACTCTGGCAAAACCATGCTGTGCCTGATGTCTCTGCTGGTTGTACTAATTGCTCTCATAAGTCATCAGTTTATCACCTACAACTGCATCTGATAAGTCAAACAGCCTGTAAGGCTTGGTTACAAAAACTCTCATGAAGCAAGAGAACAAATAGGATAAGGCTAAATTAGTAGAGAGGAAACAGGTTGCTGATTTTGTTTTTAAAGCAGGATCTCAAAAATGCCACAGGTGACCAAAAAAGGAACCTCCAACCTTCTGCACGGCACCGATTTTACCACACTGATCATATTCCCTCCAGACATGGGCAAATGTTTCCTGCAGTCAGAGAAATGGGAAAGATGACCCTTGACCTGACTGCCCAAAGCGAATCACATTCTTTTGTTGGCAGCACCAGGGAAGATGCAGAGCAAGGGCCTGACTTCACTAGTGTAACCAAGACAGGGGTCAGGTCCAAGAGATGACAAAACCAGTAACATTTACACTTTGGTAAAATCAAAAAATGCCAGCTGCTACCTGTCACTAGGAGTTATATGTTGTTAGATACCCACAAGGACGTCCAGCTGTGTGAAAGGCATCACCTTTCCAAAAATCTTGGATATGTTGGGGGGAGGGGAAGAACAACATGCCACTTCTCCAGCTACACAGTTCTTTGTTTCTGGGTTTTTTTTCTTTTTTCATGCCCAAACAACTGAATTGAGTTTTTCAGCAAATAATGACAGAGGATCATTGGGGGATAGATATCAGAAGCATCTATGCATGTGTGTGTCACACTTTCATTTCTATTATTCCTCTTCTACATCTTCTGTTTCAACCTGTCTGCATTACAGACAGATATTGCTTTCTATTCTGTAGACATCATTACATTTGTAATTGGAAACCTCAAGAAATTTTTCTTCCCTCATCCCCTCTCAGGAACAACTGACAGTAGAAACTTTGGTGTCAAATTGTCATTCAGATTATGGGAAAGGATATATAGCTATGCATTACCAGCCAGCTTAGAAATCTCCTGCAGTACTTTTTGTATTGATAATTTTTCATTGAAAGTTCTGTCTGCTTGAAAGATATGGAACCCCAAGCTGGGTATTGTGTCCACTCTCTTCAAACAAGTTCAAAGCTCAAGCTGTAAACTTTCGTGCTGTATTTATTTATCACATTTACGGCAGCCCGCCACATGCGCTGAGCAGTTTCCAAACACTGAAGAAGGATGGAGCCAGATCTCGAGATCTCGTACTTAGAGAAGATGACACAGGTTAAGAGAACAATAACTTGCCATTAAGGTTTAAGGCTCTTTCTGTACTCAGGCCAGTTTTGATCATTTTGGCAACGTAAAGAGGACTTCACACAGTAAAAAAACGCAATTTATTGTTTTATGGCTCCTTTATGTTTTCTAGATAGCAAAAAGAACCTTTCTATAACTAAAAATCAATCTTCAATGTACAGATCTCTTCAGAGTAAACAACCTAGCAGAAACATGTCTCTAAAAGCATGCAAAAAGTGGAAAGGGAAATGCTACCATACATCCAATGTTTCCACACACTTTTGCCTTTTTCTGCCTTCAGGTGTGCCCTGGGCAGACTTTCTAGCCATTTAGCTGGGATTTGCTGGCAAAGCTGAGATATGCCCTCTCTGCTCAGCATCTGCACTGTATGTTACTCTCTCTGGGATCAGCACACGGAGAGCTCAAGCCCCAGGCAGGGGAATGATCTGCATTATGCATGCAACCTGCTGTGGGCTCCCAGGTGGACACAAACTCACTCTGAGGACAAACGCACCCTAATGCTAGCGCACAGGATGGCGCCTGCTTGCACACTCTGGGAGACAAGCGGTGGGCTCTGGGCAGCACCCAGAGCTGGCTGGAGGAGGTAGGCATGCAGACCCTCACCTCCAGCTGCTGGGAAATCCACACAGAACCTGTTCATTTTCCCATGGAAAATGTTGGGAAAGCATTTCTCTGTCCAATTACCCACGCAGACCTGGTGATCAGAAGTCAGGCTTTTCCGTGACTGACAGCCCTGGGCATGGCAGGGTTTGTAATGCCAGTCTCTCCAAACTCCTTCCCCCACACCTTACTCCGTCCATCCCAGAACCAGATGCACCATCGCTATGTAGCCAAGCCATGCTTTACCCCTGCAAAGATGGCACTTGCTTCACGGCTCAGCAAGCTGTGCAGAGCGAGGTTTATCACCAGTTCATGAGATTGTCACGCTGCAGCCAAGACTCCTATCACCAAGTTTGTAAATGTGTGTAACCAAGCCCTGTCCCGGAGCATTTTCCCAGCATATGCTGCTGTACTAGATGTGGTTGTCAAGCACAGGATCCTTGACAAGAAACAAAAGATTTTTACTGGGTTCTCTAATGCAGTGATTCACCTTTTTCAAATTTCATCTATTATTGTTATATTTTTATAATCTGTTAAGCACTTAGTGTGTTTCTCCACATACGAGACTAAATTACAGTCCCGATCTCTGAAAGGCTGCATTTTAAGTAGACAGATTTTCTCACAAACTACTGTGAGCTCCTCATAATTTCTGCAATATTTAAAGTATGTCTTAAAGGCCGACCACCCAGATCTATAGCTTTCTTTTTTGTTTTCATGGACATTTCTTCTCCTTCTGCTTGCAATGAGATAAAATAGACTTAGAAACCAAACAGGTCTTAAAAAAACCCAACACGTTTAGTGTTTTCTTATTAATCATACGATTTCCCAACCAACCCCATGAATTTTCAAGAACTACGGAAGACCCATGAGAAAACTCATGAAGTGAGTAAAAGCTGATAGTGGTAAAATTACATTCTTTAAACACAGCAAAAAGAAATACCCCATGTTTTATACATGTGATCAAGTTTCTTATACCCTGGCTTGTGCTAGTTGAGAGTATGCAGAGGAAATGCTCTTTGATCTCTTCTGGACTATGTTCACGGTTCATGCGTGCACTGGGTAGCCTCTGATCTGCGGGTCTGGGCTTGGTGTGCTTCCTGTCCACCCACTCCATCTGACCACATGGGCATGCGTAGTCCCTGTGTTTTACAAAGAGAAAAATGATCCAAGCTTTGGGGCAAGCACTATGCTCACTAGGGAACATTACTTACTGCCTTCACAGTCCATGCACCAAGCGTTGGAGTTTCTGGTTCAGAGCCATTTTTTTGATATAATGAATAGAGGAAATTGTTTCCATGGCCGCAGACTAGGGCAGTGAGTACTGGGACCCACTATGTTAAAAAGGCTGGAGAAGAAAAAGCAGCTTGCAGCAAGGAGTAATGATGGATGTGAAAGCTCAGGTCAAAGAACGGTATTGTAGCTGCTCCGTGCATCACCTTTGAGAAGTGGGATCTCTTTCCAGTGCCTGGAGGCAGGAAAAGAGTTCAGAGAGCCTCAGTGACTGATTCTGCTGGCCAAACAGCCCAGCGCAGAAGCTTTCGCTCTCCTAGCCAGGAGCAATACTATAAATGAGGCAGGAGAGAGATATGTGGTTATTTATCGTTTTAAAATGAACTGGGCATATTGATTATTTTTCCCCTTTTCTTTCTGAAAACACAATTAAGAAGATATAACAAACAGCTTCACTAATGGGCTGTGTCAGTAACTAATGTCCATCCTGAGCTGAAATGAACTGCATCTTTCTCTGCTTGTTTCACCCCGGCGTTCCTTGCCCCGGCAGCAGTTCACATACTGACTGGTGAAATCCTTCCAGACCCACCACGAAGGGCTCTTCTCTAAAAGTGAGGGTCATCACCTTTTTGCTGAGGGGCTGTGGTGCATGCAACGAGCAGATGCAGTTCCTTCATCTTGCACGGACTCCTTATCCCGTTTAAACAGTGCAGGGCAGCCATTACCAGCAAGGGGGTAAAGAGAGTGGTTCATGTCTGTTCAGAAGCTTTCTGCTGCGGAAGCATAGGGAAGCAACAGTCCCTGCCTGCTACCTCTCCCACTCCTGCACAGAAAACATGCCAGGGGTGGAAGGCAACTCTCACAAAGTTAAATCAGAAAGAGGACAACTGAGGATGTCCAGCCCATTGGCATGGACTGGTTTTGCATGGGGCCATGCACCGTGGCTGCCCAAAGGTCTTCTGCTGGTCCATGCTGTGAGTTTGGTGGAAAGGGCCATGGCCATGAACTGAACCACACACTGGTGGGGCTGCTTGCACACCTAAAATTTGGCATGTAATTCAAAGCACCGTTGAATCAAGGGTCTGTAAGACATGGGGAGTGCCCCAGCTGAAAGCAACCCCACCCCATGCCTATCTGGGGGGACAGAAGCACCTTGTGCAGAGAATGAGCACCAGGTTGAGCTGGCGGGGCCGTGGGTGTCAGTCATCTCTCTGAAAGGATTATAGAGAGTGGCCTTGTGCATAAATAACAGAAACGCACAACCCAGGACTTTCTGTCTGTCAGCCAACCCTAGATAAGCAGTTGTGAGAAACACAGCAGCCACACGGTAATAAAACTCAGGCTTACATTTGTCACCTCATTGAATCCAAAACAACAAGTATAAAATATGGTACATCTTTCTCCAGCAGACATTGCCTTCCATATCCACCCGTGGGCCAGGTTCAGACCCACTGAGGCCCCTGAAGGAAGGTATAAATTACACGCACACATATGCACAGGGGTGCTTCCACAAGCACCACACACATTGAATTCACCACCTGCTTGTAGAGGAAATTACCACACAGAGGATTAAACAGCCTGTCCCATCCCACCTCTGCCTATTTCTTTCTACTACCTTCAGTGATAACCATGAACTTGCACTCAAAGGTAGAGGATGGCCTATAAGTCTCTGCCTTACCTGTCTAATGAAGCAAAACCCCATATTTTCAAACAAGGCGACTGTCACGCAGCATTGCCTTCTCATCAGACTAACAGCTCAGTCACTAGCAGAGCTACTCATATGAATAAAACCATACTTGCACACAGTGACTTTGCCAGAGGAGCCATTCAGTGCTTCTGCACGGACAAGGCACTGCCAGGGAAGACGCACCTGTTGGTAACATGCTTTTCCAGGTATTCTTCTACCAAATTATATCAGGAATAGGGCAGTTCTTCCAGAACCACAGCAGGGCTCCAAAGCTGTCAGAGCACAGCTCAATACACCTATGCCACTAACCACTGTAGCCACACAAGAAAAACCCTACAAATGCAAACATTTGTCAAGGAAGCACAGTTTAGATCCCAAAATTGTAACTGAAAAAAGTGATGCTCAGAACCTAGAAAGCATGGATACCGTCCCCAGCTTGCAAAAGACCATTTCTCCTGGATGTCCTAGGCTCTGTCAGCACTGGAAAAATGTGCATGGCTGTAATCTTGCTTACATGGCTAGTTGATCTTCGTCACACCAGGGCAGTGTGTCTCCCTCAGGGGACTGATCATCTTTGAATTTACTTGAGAACCTCCTGTCTAGGAGGTAAGACTTCATGCTGTTATCTCAGTCTGATGCTACAGTTCCTCTCAAAGAAACACAATGGAGATGTGAAAGTGGTTTGCAGGGAACTGGGTTGCACTGCCCACCTTGTAGGTGGGTAATAGAATTCCAGATTCTTGAGTGGCACTCTTTGAATTTGGCCAGAACAACTGTTATAGTATGTAATTGGGAGTTTTCCTCTTTTTTTATCTTTGTTTTCTTATTTCAAAGGCAAAAAGAAGATGGAGAGAAAAGCAACCTAAGAATCAACACACTTCCACTGAAAATCAAGAAGTCCTCCAAGTAGTCCCAGCTTGAATGAAATCAGACATTTTCACTTTGATTACATTTTTGATAGAAAAGAGTTTGAACTCATTGACCATCTATTTTAACCATGTAGTTGCAAATACAATGAGAGCAGATGAAGTAGAGAGATAGCACTTCAGATCATCTTTGAATAAAAATCCAAGGCTGTCCAAGAGTACCCTGAGACTGACAGATGACTTCCATTGCACTTGACACCCATTTCCCACAGCACCAGGACCCTGAAAGTCCCCATTGTTGCTGTACCCTGCAACAGGACCTGCGAGTCCCATACCTGAGCCAGGCGTCCTCCGAAGGGCCTGCTGGAGAACGAGAGAAAAGCAGTGCTCTGGGGAAGAGGGACATCAGCACGGGTCAAGGCCAGAAAGGCAGGTAGTGCCAGGCAAGTATTCCTAGAACTTGTTCTGAAAGTCCAGCTTTCAGTTTGAGCAAATATTTATGTTGGTACCTAGTCACAGCTGCCTTTTGCAAGTGCTCGTTGGTAATGCCGTCATTCATATTCCTCTCTACTGTTCTGCGTTTGTGGTTAAGAGCCTCCACAGACTCCTCTGCACGTACCACTGAAACGGGGTTACTTCATGCTCTGGCAGAGAGATGGGATTGTACCGTGCATATTTACATTTTTAAAAAAGATATCGCTAATGCATTTCAGTAATGATAATAAAAGAAGTCTTTCTAGCCATTACAGTAATGGCTTTGAGCTAATTGCTTGCATTTGCACTCAAATATGCTTCTCCCCTCTCTGACTCATTTCCATTTTTATGGAAATCAGCTAGCTTGCTAGACTTTTAACTCACAGTTCTGGAGGACCAGCTGTTGCCTGACTTCCTCACTCAGGTAGGAACTTACTCCTCTGATTGCGGTAGGACCACTTATGGAGGAAGATGCTACTTAGCACAGGCAAAATTGCCAGAACCCAGCTTACAGTCCTTAGGCTGTGCTGGCAGATGCTGTGTGCTTTCAGTCCCTGAGGAGGCACGCCCTGAGGGATTCAAGCAACCAGAGACATCTTCCCTGAGAATTAGCTTTCCTGCAGCTATACCTGTTCCCCAATGGCATTAGAAAATAAATAGGGGAGCTCTTAGCGACTCTTTCATGTCATGGGCTAAACACACAGCTGCTACAGAAAGACTTCACAGCACGGCGGTCCCTGTCCTCTCAGTCTCCTGGATGATGGCTGGCACGAGGTGCCTGGTGGCTAACTAATTTCCACGTTAACAGGTCATCATTCTCCACAAGGGTCTGTGCTACACTTGGCATAAGTCAAAAAGGAGGACCAAGTTTGCTTTAAATTCCTTTTAACTTCCTTTTTGACAAGTTACTGGAGCCACAGGGAAAGACAAAGGAGTATGAAGCTGGAAACTTGCATTGGCCAACATACAGATAAGACAGCACAGTCCACAATGGATAAACTGAGGCTACAGTCCAACACCATCCACAACAGCTGGCAGTCTTGCTCCAGTAACTACGGGATGACTTCTTTTCTCTTGAGGACCAAGGCAAGAAAAAAGTAGCTAGGAGGTGCATTTGGAGTCACCTTCAAGCATTTGCTGATAAACACAGCGACTGACTCTGGTCAAGGATTGTTGCGCTTTCCACAGGGGAGCACAAAGCCTATCAGAAAGTGTCTGATGCCAAAGTGCTGCAAAGCTACCTCTACTTGGAGCACACCCAAACTAGCTCAGAAAAACTGAGAACCATGAGAAACAGACCTTGAACACATGGGAGGAGAATTCCAGCTCTGGAACACGTGTTGGACACTGACCTGTAAAAGAGGAGAAAATATACCACTGCCTTCCCAAAGCTGGCACGTTCTTTTTCCACACACAGTCTGGCCATGCAGAATCAGCAGGTAGGAAGAGAGAGCTGCCTGAAAGAGGGATGTATGCTCTGCCGGTGGGTTTTCTTCTCCCGGTGATTAAGAGAATCATTAACACCTGCTGAGCATCCGTGGTGCATCTCTGCTCAGCCATTGTGAAGTCCTAGTCACTAGCATGGGGAGGGAAGCTGTTCTTGCAATACCTGTTTGTGCTGCTGTTAGGCTCAATTTTGGTCTTCAGTTCGCAGAGCTAAATGACTACACTCAGGTGCAACTCTTGGTCACGGTTGGGTGAATTTCCCTAGGTGCCTGTCCTGGTTTCAGCTGGGATAGAGTTAATTTTCCTCCCAGTAGCTGCTGTGTTTTGAATTTAGGACAAGAAGAATGTTAGTACAAGTACAGTGTTGATAACACTGATGGTTTTAGTTATTGCTGTGAAGTCAAGGACTTTTTCCAGTTTCCCATATTCTGCTAATAAGCAGGCGTGCAGGAGCTGGCAGGGAGCACAGCCAGGCAGATCGCCAAACCGGCCAATGGAAATCTCCCACACCACGGATGTCATGCCCAGTTTATGAATGGGGGTTGAGCAGGGGGCAGGAATCTTTCTGTTTTTTCACTGCTGTGAATTTGAATCCTCTCTTGTCTGGGTGTTCAAACTTATCTTGGAGTTCAGTATTTTTTGGAAGTTTTGAAAAATTTATGAAATTCGAGAGTTAGAGCTTCTGCGATCGCTGCTCAGGGACTGACTGTGACTCGGCATTGGGTGGTGAGAGAATTGTGTTGTATACAGTTTGTTTTGCATATTCATTATTATCAGTAGTAGTCGTCGTTGTCGTCGTAGTAGTAGTAGTAGTAGTTCCTTTGTTGTCTTATTAAACTGTCTTTATCTCAACCCAGGGTTTTAGCTTTTGTCCCTTTCTCCTCCCCATCCTGCTGGGGGTAAAGGGGAGGGGTGAGCGAGCAGCTGTCTAGTGCTCAGTTGCCAGCTGTTGGGTTAAACCATGACAGTGCTTCTGCCAGAAGAGCAGGGTCTGTTCTGATCATGTTCCCTTTCCATTCAACAGCTCAGCTGTTTGGAGTACCACCAATATATTCCCTACATCCCACTTCGCACAGGTCCATGTACTCCACATTCTCCCCATCTCTGTGCATGTTATTTATCAGTTCTTTCCTCATTTTCATTCATTCAAGACTTGGAAAAAGGCTTCCCATCTCTGTGCATGTTATTTACCAGTTCTTTCCTCCTTTTCATTCATTCAATACTTGGGAAAAGGCTTCCAGTCTTCCTTCAGGCAAAGCAACTACAGGTGTCCCCAGGAACTTCGTCCAAAGGTTGCTGCGTCTGCTTCAATGCTAGACATAAATTATGTGACTGTACCCCTGAAAACTGAATGAAGTTACTTTATTACTGTGTCCTACTGCATAGATGTGGCCCTTTTTTCTCACTTGTGAACCAGCTGAGGGAAAATTTAAACTGGTGTCTTACTGATCTGCATTCCCAACACGGAGTTTGTTGCTGTATGTTCCTAAATCTATCTGTCAGCTTCTATTATACATCAGGGCCCTTGCTGGAACAACGGCTCCTCCATTCTTAAATTAGCTTTCCTTGTTGGTGTTTAAATGAAAAGAGACATCTAATTTGTGAGTGAAAACATTTGTCATTTCTTAGGGGGTCCGGACACACAAAATACAATTAAAATCTCTGAAGAACATTGCACAGAGGTTCAGCAGCATCTGACAGGGAAAATGAAATGAAAACAAATAAAATCAGTTGTTCTAATACCATAACTTGAGTGGCAAGCGCAATCTTCTCCTTTTATCTGAGGTCGGAATTGCTTTCCTGCAACAGCTTTCATTATGAAAATGCAGCACTTCTCAGCACCAGAATATTAAGACAACACATGCCCACGGGGGCCCAGATCATTTTAACGAGCAACAAACAATCCAGAATGCAGCTTTTATGTTTTTTTCTGAGCTAACACCTGTTTTGCAGCAAATGAACAATGGTAATGATAAGCACGACAACTCACACATATCTGGGCTGAGATGCGCATTGCCAGCATCTTTCTCTTCCTACCGGCTACAGAAGGGCCTGGTGGCCAGTGTTACTTTTAGGACTGCCAAAACCCCGAGCCTGGGGACAGGCTGGGGACAAGGTCTGTGTTTCATCAAGCTGTCCATCTTGTGGGGTGGTCCTGAACTCCTCAGGAGACTGTAAAAGCAGCCAGACCCCCAAGGCTCTCCAGCTGCATATTTTCCCCCTCTCAGGATGGGAGTAGGAAGACACAGACAAACGAGGAAGCTACCTACTTACCCATAGTTTTCTACAGGTAGTTATTTCAGATACCACTCTTCAGGCCTGAGTGATAGATATCAGCACCCAGGAAAAAAAACATCCTTGTGAATTTACCAATTCTTAAATCCAGCTTTACTTCTTCTCTGAATGAGCAGCTGTCAGCTGTGGCTGTGAAACTTGTGTCAGAGCTCCTCAAAGTGGAATCTCCTATCCAGACCAAATTCGATATCTTGGGGCTGAATCCTGCCAAGGTTTACACCGTGGCACGTTTCCCACCCTCCTGGGAAGACCCCACGTTTTCTCCCACTGCCTCTGTCACTCAGAGAGCAGCGGCCACGCGCTGTCCCAGCTCTGGCAGCTGACCTGGGGCCGGTGCGATGCCTCCTGCACAGAGATGCAGCATGCTTCAGGGAGAGATAAGCCACCTGGATGGAAGGGACCCAAGGGCCGATCCAGGCTATGAGCTGAGCCATGTTGTCCTCTGCAATAACTGAAGAACAGTGAAATGTAATCTAGGGATTGAGATCCAAACGATGTGACAGCTAGTGAAAATATTATTAATAACAAATATCTTTAATTCAAACAGGGATTTCCCAGATAAAGACATCCTGGCACTTACTGGAAAAACGAAAACTATTAGCTTTGAGAATCATATGATTTTCCTTTAGTTATATGCCATTGCTGTTTTTCCAAAACCGTTCTGCATGTCTTGTCTTTGGTTTGCCTCTAGCTATTTTTTTCACCACACGGGATTCCAAGTGGGCCACGGGAGAAGGAGGACTACTCTGTTCATCCAAGCCCTGGGGATAGACAGAGGCTTGAGATCTGGGACAGCCAGGGGCACAATTAACCTTGTAACCACAATGGAATCATTACTGTGGAGCAAGCCTGGTGAAGTTGCCAGTAGCATCTGCAGAGAATCTAAGACTAACTTGACCTAAGGATTGGTTTTCCTCTAGTTTAGGACTGAATCACAGTTTCTGGTATGGCCAGTAAGATGACTGTCATCACTTAGGCAGTGACTTGCACAGGATTTGCAATGCTGTAAAGCCCAGACACTTAGAAAGAATTCATTTTCAGAGGAAACTCGTGTAACTGAGCAGCCAGTCTGTGATCTAGCTCTCCCTCTGCATGTCCCATTCCTAGAGCTTACAGATCTCTTACAGACCTCCTACCTTCAGCTCAGGTTATAAAGCGGGTCATGCTTTTAAGCTCTGGAAGTTGCCCAGTTCAGTCTCCGGTGTTAGCCAGCATAGTAGTCCCTCGAGTCACACTGCTGCTCTATTATTTTTGCTCTGTGGAGGAAAAGAGGATTAAAGTCTTCAGAGCTGACAATCCAGATTCTTTGGTAGCAGTCCACCCATTTATGCAAACAAAACCCGCAAAGCTGGAAGGAGACTGATACATAAGATTTAGCACGGAGTATGGAATAGCGATGCTGTGTTTTGCCAGACAGCAAATCTATGTGCATCTCACCGGAAAACCAATTGAAGACCTTAAAGAACGTGGAGGAGAGCAGAAAGGATGCCACAATTCACCCACACACATTGACAGCAAAAGGATAGGAAGACCCTCAGGGCCTAGAACTGACAAGATAAAGAGAGAATGCAAATAGCTTCAACTGAGAACAGGCTTTGAAAACATGTAAAATTATTTTTGTGCCTTCTAGATACTTCTGTTCCCCTAGGGACTCCACCGGAGTCGGTGGGACAGCATCAGAAGTGATAGAGGACAAAGAGCACTGTGTTTCTGTTGGCAGGACTCTGTTTTCCCTCTCTCATTTTTCTCAGAACAAAATTGTGACACTTCCATTCTCCACAGCCTGCTCCATTTCTGCTTTCTCAGAAGCAGATTTGAAGATTTTCTGGTTATATAAAATAAATAATGGAACCCAATTCAGATGCATGAACTGCAGATGTCAGCTCTGCCTTTCCCCTTCTCCCTCTGTCTTGTCCATATTAAAGTGAGAAGCTCATCACTTCTTTCAGCAAAGGATAGAAAAATTTCTTTGCAAGACAAAGGATGTATTTTTACTTAGTCTTTAAAGAATTACTGTTCAAAAATGAAGATGTGTTTCAGGATTACACACTGAACATCTACATGTAAAACAGGGAATTTCAAGGACAATTAGGGATTTTTCAGAAGGGTCCTGGAAGAGAAGTTTTTGTAAAAAGACCGACTCTTGCATGAGCTTTGTTCAGTCTGCCAAAAAATTACTAGCTTTGTCTTATTCGTCATAAGACATGATACATCAGAAAGCACGACAGACCTTAAATGAAGGGTGGTATTTTGCAGAAGCGACTGACCTCATACCAGCACCCATCTGCATTCCAACTCTGCTCACGTCCCGGATTTGTCTCTGTTGTTCACCAGGGCTGGAACCCACCCAGGGCATCAGACTGCACACACAGGCATCCGCTAGCAGAAAAATATAATTGAAAGCAGACAACTACTAGTGGCAAGTATGCTTTAACTTCTGCGTGGGCAAACTCAGTCCTGACAGAAAATGATGAGAGTAGCAGCCCTGGCTTTTGAAAGCCTCTCTGTAGCAAGACCAGGGAACAGAATGTGAAAGCAGAAGTTGTTATATATTCACAGGTTGTCCTAGTGCCGTTCTGTGGGGAGATGGGCCTTCAGCTTCCATTCAGACTTTTCATGCTCCTCCGAGGGTACAGCAAGGGAGCCAATTAGCACTAACGATGGCAGAGGTGATTTAGCGATATGGACACTTGTGTATAAGAAAATGACAGGTGCTGTCAGATCAGTGGAATAAAAAATCATTCCTGGAGCAGCCCAGTCGTGCCACTTAGCTAGAGGCATCAGGTGTCCAGAGAGATGAACTGCAGATCCTGACCTAAATTTAGCCTAATGATTTTTTTTTATATATATATAATTTTGCTCATTACTCTGCTGTACTGCTTTTACCCAGCAAAGCATTGAGATATACTCATAATTCAAAGCACATTCACACCCCGTTGTTCATATACTTAAAATTACAGCTGATCTTATCCGAGTTGCTAGACGGAAGACTAGGAGCATTACATGGTTATCTCAAGCACCCAAAACTCTTCTGGTCACACCTCCCATGAAGCCAAGATGCTGGCAGAAGCAGCATGGAAACCACTCACAATCCTTTGGGAACTGTAAATGATGTGATGGTAACCGCATAGCCACACATATAGCTGTCCTGTACATCACTGCATAGATAGACACATATACAAGTACTAACTACATCAGTGTTTTCCAAGTATTTAGCTACATAGACTGCCCTCTCCGTCTCTTCAGCCTTTGCTAGGTCACTTTGAATCACTGAAATCTCACTGATACAGCAGAATTCAGGCCAGGGAGAGAGAGAGGGATCAAGACATGTAATTTTTAACTTTTGCAGTTCCTAGAAGAATTTGTCTCATCTTTCTCTCTTCTCTGCCCTTCCTTTCACTTTTAGATCCTTCATCCCTGTACGAATTTTCAGGAGACACTCCAAGACCTCACGCTTTCCATCTCGATCAGGCTGCTCACAGATTTTCTGCACAGACTGTCGCTGTCTCTTCCATCTGCCTTTCCAAAAAGAAACTTCAGTTCTTTCACAGTCCCACACTGGCGCTCACGGGTATGCATCTACATGCAGCATGACTTTGCAAAATTACCTCTGTGCCTCATTAAAGCACCCTAGAAACTCCCACGAACAGTACTGGAGTCTGCATGTGTAGGTTCTGAAACTACTGACGAGTCTGGAAGATGCCAGACTCATGAAGAATTTATGAAATAGAGTAAACGGAGTCTATGCATAAGGGCCTGTGCCAGGACAACAAGCAATCTCCTTTCTGGCACGCAATTGCAAGACCAGGCACCTTTAATCCCCACTTCCTTCAGGACCATTCAGTAGGACCGGGCGATCAGTTAGTACCTTTCAAGAGGTGATTCTGTCTAAATAGATGCCTTATAAGATAGGCATCTTACAGGGTATCTTTTTAGGTGCTCTGTAAGGAGAAGTACATTCATTCACTGTGGAAGTACATTTTGCACCCAACCCAAGAAGAACACAGCTTGTCAAAAATGAGTGCGCAAACAGAATTGCAAGACACAGAGAGAATAACAGAATCACAGGTTGGAAAAGACCTCTAAGATCATCAAGTCCAACCATCCACCCAACACCATCATGCCTACCAAACCACATCCCAAAGTGCCACATCTACACGTTTTTTGAACACCTCCAGGGATGGGGACTCCACCACCTCCCTGGGCAGCCTGTTCCAATGCCTGACC
>Ga0065711_1035308_pt1 | contig 22500 bp, 11 predicted proteins | sample Hoacrofraction12_FD_59098 | JGI IMG/M metagenome (GOLD analysis project Ga0065711, IMG submission 59098) | Hoatzin crop microbial communities from Cojedes, Venezuela - Epithelial fraction 12 v2 (version 2) | ecosystem: Host-associated > Birds > Digestive system > Esophagus > Crop | place... | reverse complement strand
AAGGAAGGAAGGAAGGAAGGAAGGAAGGAAGGAAGGAAGGAAGGAAGGAAGGAAGGAAGGAAGGAAGGAAGGAAAAAAATGAGAAAGAAAAGAAGAAATCAAACACACATTTGAAATGGTCAGATATCTGGTAAGTATCCAGAAGAAAAAGCATTACTGAAACTGTCCATTTTAGTGTGTTCCTATGATTTTTTATTTTTTTAAGCTGATTTTTAGCTTTCCGTTCTCATTCCAGCTCAGATGCTGCACAAACAATGAAATCTTAGGCAACTACTCAAAAGTCTAACAAAAATATAATAAGAACCCAAACAAACAATGACTAATAAAAATGAAGTCAGATTCAACTGGCCAAATTCTGTTGGGTTACAGCGGTGTAATATTTTGTATTTAATCTAACATAACTAAGCAATAATTGGTTGAGTACTTGTGAAAGTCCTTTGGGATACACTGTTAAAATGGAAAATTAATTATATGTGAAGGGTCAGGTAGAGGTTTAAGTTACTAGAAAAGGAAAACACAAAAGCCCTGAACCTGCTGTCCTACAGGCCAGGACATCCACCTGCACAAGGAAACATGCAAACACAGGGATCAGCTTGAGCAGGTCAGATGCTGGAGGGACAAAATCCTTAAGCATTGTGTTTAGGTTGCTACCATTTCTCATCTGAAAGCTAAATGACACACTTCAGCCTTCACAGACAAAAAACAAACTGTTTTGCTTTCAGTTCAGTATTTTCTGAAAACCTGCTTGCTTTGCATGTTCATATTGGCAAAAAACAACCAGACCTGTTTGCAGAGGACTAGGACCTCTCCTGTGTGGACTAGTTCCTCCTACTAATCATTCCTCCAAGGGGAAAAAGAGATCTCCTACACAATGTACAGATGAGATTGTGTTTCGTTGTCTCTGTAGCACTTGTAATCAAGCTTCCAGTCCTTCCTGTTTTGAAGACTGTAATTTGATGCAGCTGTGCTGCTGCGCAACGTAGTACTGTAAATCTGAGCTCGCCTGGTTACTTTGGCCCTTAGCTATAACTGAACTGCACTTTGCATTTCCAGACCAATGCTGACTTTTATGTAAGCGCTCCTGATGAAGGCTCAATTACTAGGCTTTTCAGACATTGCTAGGCTATACAGAAGAAAAAAATCCCAAAATGTCCTGTTGTTATTCCCCCTTCCTGATCCAGCAGGATTCTCTGAAACCAAGATTAATAGGGAAAGTTTGATGTGGATGCCAAAACCAAGACATCATTGTCAAATATTTACTGTGCAAAAGGTATGTAGTAGACTGCAGGTGACATATAACCTTAACTTAGATCCTTATTACAAATTAATTGAAGGAAACAAAACATATAATAGGTGTGTGTGGTCACAGAACTGTATTTACACGTCAGTCTGGACCTGTTATGGACCTAACAAGATATCAGTGGCCACAGCCAGAGCTGACAAGAGGTGAGGGAACTTACACACTCCTTTAGAGTGCAACATTAGCTCCAGACAATCCCTTCACTCCTCCTTCCCCCTGCCAATACATTGTAGGTGTAAGTGACTGAAGAAGGCAATGGCGAAGTGACAGAGAAAAGCGGTAACTTTAAACAAGATTGTTAGGAGAAGCCCAAGAACTGTGTTTTCTGTCTCCTGAAACTCAGCTGTCCTGCCTGCAGCACAGCTTCTGACTTGATGTGTCATCCAAAGGAAAATCCCTCACTGAAGGTGGGCATACAGTTTTAAAATCCACCCTAGGTATACTCAGGTTGTTTAAGTCTGTAGGTATGTTTTCAGTGCTAAGAGTTTCTTTAAAGCTCTTAGGCCAACATTCAGATCGATGTTAAAACAAAGGTATCCCTGTTTTTGTAAGAGCTCTCTCTAGTACCTGGGCTTGAAGCATGAAGTTCACAACACCACTCCGGTCAGCAGTTAAATAAACTTGAAATTCTTTGTCTGTTCCTAGCGTTTAAATCACTCACTTCATCCAGTCGTGCCCCTGACATTGAACACTGTCATTAAGGCTCAGGTTCTTCAGGACCTTGCAGAGCTCAGGCAGAATGAGGACCCATGGCACCGCACCTTGGTCTTCCCATCATGATTCAGCCCTTGAGCTTCTTGGCACTTGAGGCTGAGAAGCTGAGAAAGCCACTCCTCACTCAGATTTCCAAGGGACAGGTGCCACTCAGAGATCTGGCCCAGGTGTTTTAAGAAGACACTTCCCTGCCAGTGCCCAGCAAACCAGTTCCCAACTGGCATGACATAGGCTACAGTTGCTTTTCTTGCGAACGAGTGGGGCCTCCAGCTTTTGAATGGTTGCATGCCCTTTTGGCTGGAGTGGTGGAGGAAATTCACCTTCCTTTTTCTTGCTTTAATTTTCTGTGGTTTCATTTGACTTATTTTTATGAGAGATATTGTGCAATGTTGGGCAATACCTTCCTAGCTATGTCACTGTTCTTGCCAGTTAGCGTTGTTAAGGCTGCTGCTAATTTCTTCCCTCTGTCACACATTCCTGCCCCTTTCCGAGGTGAGGTGAGGGTGGAGGCTTTCCCCAAGGAACAGGGGCTGGTGCCATGCAGAGCCATGGGAGCTACCCTAGCACTGCACTGAAGTATTTCAGCAGAGACTATTCACATCGAGCAGCTGCTCCATCAGCCAGCTACACGCCTCTCAAACATTTCCAGCAGAGTCAAAAATATACTTGTGGATCAATTCAGCTCCCACTGAGTTTGATGGAATGTTTTCCATTGATTTCTAATGAGATTTGGATGACAAACATTTCTGCAGAGAAGGCTTGTCTCTAGCCTACCGGGAGGAGAAACCAGCATGCAGTTTCTCCTTTTCACATAGTACTATTCCCCCAAAACTTGCAAATAGGTAACTATGTGGCCTGCGCAGCAAAGGAGACACCCCAATCCATAGATTTTAACATTGGCAGTGTTGGGTCCCCAGCTTCGTGAGTGCAGCTATTCAGTATTATAACATTCAAAATAATTATAGCTTTGAAATACTTCATTTGAAGTTGCAATGACTTTCTTTCATGAACTGTTTCTAATTATTGTACTTCAAGTGACAAATTAAATGTCATTTGAGGCAATTATACCAAATATTAAAAAAATTATACATAGGTATGTGAATTAATATAATTAAGTCAAAAGTTGAATTTCACAGCTGATTCAGCTTTTCCATTACAACCCTGAAATTGCTCATGAGTTGAGAGCAACATTTGAACAAATCTGTAGCAAACCTGAGCACTGTAGGACTTGTTTATTTTTACACATTTTTTAGATAAGTTGGAAAAAGCATGAGTGATCCTACATGAATAAGAAGGAATAATATAGCAGTCTTTTTCAGAAGCTTTTTTTCCCCATTTAACTTCAATAATTTTGTTTGTCAAAGCTCTATGAAGAACTCATTGTTCCCGAGCCTTCACTCTTGCTTCGTGAAAAAAGCAAACAAACATATTCTAAAGGGATTTATATGTCAGTTTGGAGTTCACATTGGATATAATGTAGAGATCCTAGCGAGGCAACAGCATGCTGACTTGCTCCTTTCTGAATAGCCCCTAAAACACTACTACTCTTTCTTGAACCACTTGGTTAGTGAGAATCTGGGGTCAGTAGTCTTCTCTTCCTTAGAAAGAAAAAGAGATCATGAAGCCTATCTTTGGTGTGCAAAGCTCTCTACCTCTAACACAGGCATTCTTTGCTTATTGCTCTGAGAGTCCTCCTTGTACTTCAGTGTACTTCTCTATCTAGTATTCACACTTCTCAGACTTGCTTTCTTGATTGTCGCAGATACTGCCTGCTCTACCTGGTTAAGCATTTGCTCAACTTTGTTATATTCTGGTATTTTGGTTGACTTCACCCAGAAGAGTTACATGATCTTTATAGAATGCAAGAGAGCTTTTCAGTTCAGTCTTTAGCACAGAACAGTTCCCAATCCATTTTTGCACGGCTGTGTTCAGTGTTACTTATGGAGAGCAGCCAATGCTACCCTGGGGATACCTGTACCTGACAAGTAGTGCAGAGGTGCACGAGAAAAGCCATGGTACTGTACAGAGAATGTGTGAGTTGCCAGCAGGGAAATGCAAGGCAGCAGATAGCCCTCTCAGTCACCTGGGGAATAATATTGCAATCAATGGGTAATGGCACAGGGCTCCAAAAGCAACACTAAAGGACTTCGCTTGCACAAGCAATTTTCTTCCAGTAGGTTTTTTTTTTTTTTTACAGAATTTTCAATTAACAAGACATAGTAGTGATAACAAATCTAATCCTGTGACCTTTTCAAACCTCTCATAATTTCTAAGGTTTTCTTACATTATAATAATGCACCCATGGTCCAAAAAGCCCATCTACAGTGCTGAGAAAAAGTGCTGCATATTAATAAAGCTAAGGGAAGAGAACATGAGCCATAGATAGAATCTGGAGTTCTTTAAAGGTGCTGAAATTACAGCACAAGAGACAGGTGGTACTCATTTATTCACAGATCAAATTCCATGTGTTTTGTCTTCTCTCCTTGCTGGTTAGTTTCCATAATCAAAAATAAAATAATCTAAAAGGAATGTATATTTTGCCCTTGCTTTCTTATGAAAATATTACTCTCATTGCTCTTTTAAAGGATGAGTTACAGTGTTTGACCTACAGCTTGTGCTGCAATGTGGGATGCAGGTGCTGAGATACCATAAGAATGATGGCCATGGTGTAAATATGCCAACAGATAAACACTCACAACAGGGAACCCAGAGACAAAATGAATGTTTCAGAAAACTAGCAGTGCAAGAAGTTGTGAAAGACAAGGGATTAATTACTGTGACATATACAACATTGAAAGCCAGTTTCATGTTGCCACAGTGGTGATATGAACAGTTTAAAAAATAAATGTAAGCACGTTTCTTGAAAGTGCATGCCAAAAAAGATTAATTTCTATGTAAAATGAGAGATCTATGCCCTTCTAAATGATAATGAAGAAACGTGCGTGCATTTGGTTTTTCCAGAAAGCTGTCTGTACTTGTAGTTGATTTTGAACTGTGCAATGGAGAGAGGGCAAAAGACCCTTTTTGAAACAATCTGTTCAATGAATAATGATAAAACTTAGTGACTCCAGGATATGCTGAATAACACTTGGGCAGCTGAGGGACTCACACTGAAAAGAGTGGAATGTGACACCTATGTTTATTTTATTAAAATTATTAAAAGTAACTAAATGTCAAAAAAAGTATATAGATCCATGTTATAATTGGGAAAAAATAAAGCTGTAGAAAATTATCTCTGAAAACACAAAGGTATTGATATGGAAATTAGTATACTTTCATTAGCAGGCAACTAGGATAAAGATTTTATAATTAGTCTCTTGAGACTAATAGGATGTTCAGCTATCTCTTGGACCCATATTTCTCCTTATGATTTGTCACTGCTACTTAGAATAAAAATAATCCAAATAAAAAGAATACCTCAGAAAGCAGCAACATTCCTAACTAGGAAAGTCACAAAATTAGTTTAAAAAGTATTTATTCATTAAAAATGAGGAAGCTATAAAAGGCAGATTTTAAAAAGGTACTTTGACATGCATTTGCCCTTAAAAACCTCACACCAGTCCTGTAAGAGGTTGCTTTACTTCAGTATGACAGTAAGAAAATATTTTGAAGGGACTTTTGGGATTCTGTGAATTTAGGTCCTGATCTTCATTCGGGCGGATAATACCCAAGTGAAGACAAGTAATGAAATCAGCAGCAGAAAAGCATTGGCATTCACGATACTATACTTCTCTCTTGACAGTCTAGGGAGACTTCAAATGCTTCTTTGTTTATAATAAATGTCTTTTTATTATCATGCCATTGTTTCAGTTCCAACTGAATGGGAAGTGGTGTGCCTAGAATTTGTGTATATAATTTTTGTGCAATTTTTAATTGACAGTACACTGATTCGGTTGATAGAAACTTGAGAAAATAGTTCATCTCTTATAAAGAACAGCCAGAAAGCTGGGGCATGGCTTTGCTAAGTTATACACTCAGTTGCTCTAATGACAGATACAATAAAAATAAGTTAAAAAAAGGTAAATAGATACATCAGCCTCCCCCCCTCCCATTTTTTTTTTCCATAATTTAAGTCTTTTCCATCTATCTGTCAGCCATTAGCATCAGGCTTTCATTAGCCTGACCCCCTTATGTTCAATGTAGGCAAGGCATTCTGGGCAACCTGTTCATATAATTGGAAGTTCTTCACAGATATGATACCAGAAACGTCTAGCAAGCCAATGTGAAGGCAGTTGGAGCAAACAACCTAATTCTCTTCAGTATTCCTCTTGCTAGGCAAAGCAAGTAGTTCTCAGCTGGTTTTTACTCACCAAGGTCTAAATACTACACTAAGCTCTCTCTACATTTCTCTGCCAGGGCAAAAGCAGCCTTGTGGTTGGTGAAACTTGGCAGAGCAGGACAAATCCTTGATCCCCACTATTTTTGCTTCCTAACAAGGTGGGTGTTGTATACATAAGAATAAATAAATTAATTATGTGTGAATTACTTTATAATGGTGACTGGAATTAGCTAGAATGTGACAACATTTGTCTGTCTACAGACAGATCCTCTTTCTTATAATACTTATTCAGGCATTTTATCAAGTCAGAACATTGTTCCTCCTTGTTGAAAACTCAGTGGATTGAACTTCAATTCCCTATCTTCTGTCTGGCTTTAATGATACCTGTTAATTATATGTTACTGTATAAACATTTAATTAAGCCTGGAAATAGTCCTACATGACAGGACTTATTTCCTTGTCCCTATCTGTGAGATAGGTATCTAAGTGTAGATAGCACAAGCAACTTGTCTATGAAGTCAAGGCACACAATGGTAATTGCCAAGCACATCCTTCATGCCAAATTCGATTCTCATTCATGCCTACATGAAGTGGGTAAAGTACTGAAAAATAAATTTCAGGAAAATATTTCATAAATAATACTTTCAGTTTTGTAAAACTTGTCATTGGAGAAGTGGCCCACGCAAAATATTATACCACTATCTGAATAAATTCCTTAGTAAGAAGCTTAACTAGCATATTCCATGAATATGCTCTACAAGTTGATTAGCCATGAAAGGAAATTTTAGCCATTACATATCTTCCTCATAAAACACATCAAACATATATCACACACATGGACTCCAGTACAAAGTTAAGGTTGCTTAATTGGAGCTTTCTGGCTGCTACATGCCTGAGATTATGGGTAAAAATGCTACTAAAATTTTTCCTCCTTGTGCTGCTAGTGAGGTGCACACGCATTTCTTCTTCAAAAAATGATTCAGAGTATGTTTACCAAATCTCTACTTAACTGGTATATCTGTCAAAGTACAAGAAGGCTTTTCCAGTGTCTTCACTGCTCTTCTGCAGGTTATCTCTGTGAGTGAATGAGTGATATTCTACCCTAGGCCCATAATTGCCTGGCCAGTGCTGTTTTATAGGGAATTTCAATGACTGATGTATAAAGAGTGGGGTATAATGAAATTCTGATGGACCATTACCTCCAGCAATAGTAATGATTACTTGGACGCAGCAGAAGCATCAATAACAGTAGTCTTTCCTTGTACCTGTTTTAAATGTTAAGTGCCTTTTCATCCTTATAGTAAACCAAACTGATTTAATATGAGCAAATTTCATAATAGAAGAACCAAAAAGGTATGTAAATGTGGAAATCTTATCTCCTGTCAGCCTTAAACAATAATCTATTATCTGACTTGCTCTGAAATTCTGATTTATTCCAGTTCTCTGCATCCCAAAGGATTTTTCAGACATTGATTTGAATATGACTGCACACAATTAAAACAAATTATTTCCCAAGAGTCTGCGAAGCTACTTACCATTTTCCCTCAATAGCTAGCTGCCACAATTTACCAGTCCAGAGCCTTGCAATTTTTTCATTTGTTAAATACATTGAAACAATTATTTTTGTTTCAGTTGTCTGCTGTGAAGCTGATACTTATTTCTTTCTTCCTTGATATTGTGGATTCATTACGTTATGTGTTAAATGGCAACTGCCATTCTGTATTAAATTCCTTTTACTCTTTGGCCTTTAAAGTCTACCTTGCAACATAGGCTCAACAACAAATTTCCAAACCATCTTCCTTAATTATTAAGACAACCAAGTAAACACTGACAGTGATTTGAACTGAATATGGGCATAAAGAGAGTAAGATGCAGACATAAAGAAATAGAAAACTGGTACAAGTTCAGCACAGAACATTTCCTGGGCATTTCATCCTAAGTGCTAAACTTAGCTTCTTACGTTAACTAAACTAAACCTTTGCTTCTTAAGAACTTATAAGTATGTATCAGCCTTAAGAAAGATGAGGTTGGAATCAAACCTTTCAGATGATCACCTAGCCTGAGCTTAAACATTAGTCAACTCAGAATCAATCTTTCTAAACTTTCTCCTTAATAGTAGAGGTGGACGCCTTTGAAATTCTTCAAAGGGAAAGTATCTTTTGTAAAGGCAGTAGACATAGTTGTTCATGCTTGAAGGTCTTGAAGTCAAGAAGCCTTGGAATCTTCAAAAGTCAGTTCAAAGCTTCTATACAATAAGTAGCGGTAAGCTCAGCATTTCCTACCAGGAACCTCTGCCTGCTGAGGATTCAGACTGCTGAATTCTCTAGACACTAAAGCACTTATCTTATGATGCTGAACTTAAACTGTAAGTTCACAGGTTCAGAAGAAGAAAGGGGAGAGGTGAGTCTACCTGGCACAGATGGATGATAAGATATTTAGACAGCAATACTAATCAAATGGAGGAAAGCTTTAAACTCGACTTGGAGAGGACTGGGGATAAAGATCCATGGAGAATGAAAAGGTACATTCCTACATGGCGACATAGAGTGGGAAAGGGAGGAAGTGGGAAAATACAGTAGTCATAATAGAGACTAGAGGAAGAATAATGGGGAAAAAAAATATGTTTGTACACAAATGCCAGGAGTATGAAAGCCAATAGAAAGAACTACAAGCTTTAGCGCATCTATAAATCTATGATATACATGACGCCAAGACCTGGTGATACAGAATGCCAGAAGTGTTACAGGAAAGTATGGCTAGCTTAACAAATACAGATAGAAGAAAGGAAGAAGGAAACACTGTATCATCTAACTAAGTTTATAAGTAGTCATTATGAAGTTCAAGAAGATATAAGAAGCAGACTTGCTGAAAATCACTTCGTAAAGACAAATGGTTAAAAAAGAAGAGTTATCAAGGTAAATGTCCACCATGGATCACCTAACCAAAAACCTTTTCTCTTTCAAGCAGCTATGGAAAGTATATTAAGGGTAGTAGCTGGAAGTAGTGGGAAGCTGTGTCAATACTGGTCTATAGGAAAGGCAGTACAGAATGAGACAAACCATTTTTCAAACTCTTAGGAAAAAAACTCAGAGGTAAATTCTATTTCAAAGTTAGAAGATCTTATCAAGGTCTTAGTAACACCATCAAAAATGAGAAGGAAGGTTATTATACTGTCCTTATGCAGAAAAAGTATTCAGGTACTGTCTAGTAGGGCAAGCAGGACTTGCAACTGCCCCAATGTATGTTAGGCTGCATTCCCATTTAATAGATATCTTAAGGTAAGAATAAACTACATTGTGCTCACTTATGTGTGCATACAGTGCATGGTTCTGAAGTTACACTGAAAAGAAAATGTACAGAACTTCAACGTCTGTTTCTGTACGGGTTGCATCTCAAAAGCATCTGTAGATATCAAAGGTAAATAATGCAACAGATAGCAGTCAATCAATAGCCTTATTAAAGTGATTGCTGTGTTTAAACAGGAAACTTTTTGTGGTATTTTCATACTCTGTGTGGCTCCCAGTGAGAAAAGAAATACACATGTGTATATATATATTTGTGTATATATAATTTCAGTCAAATAATTTTGTTCAGGGAAAGCATGCCTGGAGAATATGACTGTTTTAAATGATTGGGTCCTAACTCTAAAACTATCTTGCCACCTGTATGGTTCATCTCTCAAGAGGCACTCATGAGTCTGCAGAGTCCTTCACTTAGCTGCAAAAGCCTAGATACAGGCTTGTGATAAGATGATTGGTCAGAAATAGAAAGTAAAGAAAAATAGCTTTGCTGCTAATTATAATGGAGAAATAAAATCATTATTCTCAGGAAAACTAAGTGTTGGAAGAACAGAAAATTATTGATATATTAAAATGAAAGGAACTTCAGGACTTGTAGGTAGGGCTTCTTAATAAGATAATGTGAACATCAGTGCACCATGTGAGATCAGACTATTGTAGTACAATGACAAACTGCCCCAAAATAAACAAATAAGAGAGATTAATTTTACAAGTAGACTTATTCTGCTGCATTAGTTACTCTTTGGTGATCTGGATGTTTTTTAAAGCATCATCTAAAAAGTAGAAACAAAGCCAGTGAAGGACAAGTGTAAAATGGGGAAAACATGTCAAGTTAAAAAAAAGAAAGAAGAAAAGAAGAAAACACAAAATTGTTGTAAGACCAAGAGTAAAACTGTACAAGGAATATGAGGAAATAAAAAGGAAGTAACTGTCCCTGTATGGAAAATGATAACTCAGGGTGATGCAAAGAAAGCTACAGCACTCCACTCTTTATTTGCATCATTAAAAAAAAGAGCAGAAATTATAAACCAGGTAAAATCATACTTAGATAAGAATAAACTTACTGTCAGTTCAGAAGAGAGGAGTGCAGTCAAAAGTTCAAAAAGAAAAGGTGAAATCACTTCTTTCCACTCCATGGCTTGGGGTAAAATGTTGACTACAATATATTCCATCCATGGTAATTTTGAACATAGATAAAACTGAGGCCATTGAGAAAAAAAGGATTGTGTTGCCACAGCACATTACTTCCTCGAGATTGACGCCATGGGCTAGAGACAACAAAAATTAAGAGATTTTAGATAAGATAGTTGTGTTAAACTTAGCAGTCCCTCATAGGTCACTGGAGAGCACTTCAGCAAGGCCTTGGAGCAGCCTCTGAGATGTTGACCATTATGTTTCAAGGAGAGAATAAACTAGGGTAAGTCTTGGAAGACTGGAGAAAAGCAAGCAGTATACCTGTCTTTAAAAAAGTGATCATGGTAGGGCCTCAGTAATTATAAACTGGTGTAATTTAAAACCCTTGAGAATTTTGGAACAAATTGTTGGAAACTATTGGCAAGTGACCTAGAAAGTAGCTAAGTGATTAAAGCAGCCAACACAGATTTAGCAAGAGCAGATCATGAAAGAAGATCTATTTTTTTTTTTTTTATAAGTTAACCGGCCTAAACGGGATGATGGAACGCACAGATGGGATCCATCTCAATTTAAGACCGCTTTTGACATTATCTTATGTATCTTCCCCATATGCAAGCTAAAGAAATATGTTCTACATTTAATCTCTATCAGGTGCATTAATAATTGACCATAAAATAGTTTGGGGTGGTGTGTATGGGGGGTGGAGGTCATTGGGTTATGTACTGTATGCTTATTCTAGTCAATGCTGTCAGCTAGGTTTTGGAAAAAACAATTCGCATATAAAATTTAAGTATGACACTCCTTCAAAAAATAAAAAATCAGATGAAAGGACAAAAGCATTTAGAAGACAAAATATGAAATTACCTTCAATTAAGTACAAAGAACTTGTACTTACAAATTTTCACTCTTAGTAGCGCAGCAGAAGGATCTGAGACTTGTAACAGCTCACAAACTAAACATAAGTCAACACAATATCATGGTAAAAAATGGTGAATCTCCTCTTTGAATGCATTAAGAGAAATGCTGAATGTCAGATGTGAGAGAGCTGTTCCATTTTATGCGGCCAGTGATGCCAGGGATGCAGCCGCTGGAATAGTGCATCCAGCATTGGACTTTTATAAATGCATGAAAATGCAGCGTAGAGACCTCTGAAAGCACAGCAGCAAACAAACTCTTAGAACACATGATACACAAGTCAAGGCTGGTGGGAGAGGGAGCTGAGTCTCAAGAGAAGCTGGATGTGCAACATGGCAGGAAAGACTCCAGCCATAAAGGGGGCTGGCAAGGGGATAGTGATCCCTTATTTTGCATGGCTCTGAGGGGAGGGTTGAGGAGAGACATTCGGCTGAGAAGATGAAGGAAGTGTAGTGAGGGAAAAAAATCCACTTCTCGGTAATTGAAAGAGAGGTCTTGGTAATCAAGTGGGTCTATAAACTCTTTGTCACTGGAGAGAGACATCTGTCAAAATTTTTTTGTGGTTTTTTGTCCTCCTGTGTCCTCCTGCCTCAAAGTGGGAAATAAAAGTAAGTGATTTTTTCTTTTTTTGAGATACAGATACCTGTATCTAATCATAGACATGCATGTGAAGCACACTGCACCCTAAGACTTTCAGTCCTTTACTACTTCAGCTGGGAACCTGGAACAAGGTCTTTGCTATTCCCTTAATTTTGTGCTTCTGATTCTCCCCCCCCGACCTGAGCAGAGGGTGGGGGCTGTTGGCCACCTGCCTTCTGTCCTTACTTGATGTCTTGGGGATCCAGTCTGAAATGAACCTTTCAGTTTGAATCTCTGCAATTCTTGTTATTAGTCTGCTTTGAAATCTAATTAACAAGGACTGTGCAACCACCTCAGTGAATGACTGACCATATCCCACAGTACACATTCACCTCTGTGCTACTGTGTGTGCTTGTGCGATGGGGACAACACTGTGCATTATTCAAATTTGCCTCAAAAGAAAGTGTGCTACATATTGAGTCAACAATATTTCCTGCTAGAAAATATGTTTCCTTAGGATGCTTTCTCTTCAAGCTACGACTCTCCTTAGTCTTTTTGATCTTGCATTTTTTCCTGTGAAAGAAAAAAAATGCTGCCTAGTAGAAACTACTGTGCTGAGCACATCCAGTGTCAGTGGTCTGTGAAAGCCTGGATGTCCTTGAGTTGCATTTACAGACACCTTACCTGCCAGCTATTCACATTCACGCATTAGCATGAATAAATGAAGTGTGGCTGCAGACTTGGGATGCTACTTCTGTACTTTCCTTGGTTTATGTTTTATACTTATGCAGAAGCACTTTCCTTCGGTCTTATTGTCATTAGGCTTTTAGATATGTGTGTGTGTATTTGTCCAGCTTGTCCTGCCATGCTGTTAGTGTATTAATAATTCAGGCATTTCAGACTACCTCGTACTGGATAAATCCCTCCCCCTTTATTTGAGAATGATAAATTAAGCTATTTAAAGAATGACTCATTACAAGTATATATCCTGTTGGTGCCACCACCCTCCTACACATAATAATTACTGAAGTTTGCAATGTGACGCACAGTCAGCACTTTCAAAGCAGGGCATCGGTGCTGGCAGTTGTAGTGCCTGAATACCTTACTGGCACTGGTTACCAATGGCAACTAAAATGATCTATTTGCGGTGATAATGGCTTGTTGTTCTGTTTGATAGTTTTGTTGTATTCCTTCCTGTTTCCATTTCAACAGGAATCCATAGATTTCAAAATTCATTTTAGAAACCAGAATAATGAACAAAATTTCACTCGGTGTTTCTGCAAATATGGAATATCAGGAATACAACTTCTTGTTGTTGCAGATTTTATCACTGTAACAAACCCCCCTGAGTCTAAACTGATGAAATTAAATCATTCCACCCTGTCTATAAATGTATCCTTTTACTGTTTATTAGTAAGCCCTCACCTGGAGGTTTTAGCAAGTGTAAGAAAGTAGCAGAGCACGCGATGATTTCTCCTTACTGCATGTCTGTTATTTGCAGATCATCATGATTTCTTATTGTCATTAATAGTATTTTAAGCAAACTGTCCTAAAGGTGGGGAAGATAATCACTTGCTTCTAAGCTGTTCATGCAAACTTATTTGAATATAACACACAATTTGATTTGTAAGCTAATGAACATTTTCCCAGCTACAGGCAGTTGATAATTGGCAAGTATTTCTAATTGGCAATGCTGAACTCCAAATATTTTGGATTGTTCAATCAAACTCAGTGTAACCATGATGTCTTTTGGCAGCTTTTTATACCATAGCATGCTTAAGAACAGAATCTCTCAGCTGTTAGATATTCAATAATGGAAACGAAAGTAGAAATGTTTCAGAGTGGCCTTCTTTTTACATCATTAATTAACAGCAAGAGCATGACAGCTGGGCAGGAAACTGCCTGCTGGATGGGAGCACCACGCTGCCCGTCCACCTCTGAGCAGCTGCGCCAGCTGGTGCCAACCCTGCCTGGGGAAAAGTCCCCTATCTTCTCTTCTCTGAGGTGTCTGAGAACTGCAAAAAGACATTTTGGTCCCTCCAGCATCCTCCCTCTTTTAAAGATCCTTACAAGTATCATTGCAGATCTAAAGCCTCTTTTCTCAGGGCAGCATCAACAGTCAGCAATTTTTGGTATATCTGCCCTTGTTTAGTGACTGTGTTGCCACCCCATCTCCTGCTGATCCAGCCTGAGGTTATTTCTGGTTCCTGCTCAAGAGCAAAAAAATTTCCTTCTCATCCAACCTGTGCACCAGCCAGCCATTTATCTTGGGAATCAAATGGAACTGCTTATAGAGTAAGATAAAAAAAAAATCTGTATATTTAGGATATAGTAATGTGAATTTAAGATTAATTTTGCCAGCTGAGGGCCACAGAGCCTAGGGAGAAACTTGTGATGAAAAAGAGACTTAGTCTAACTATGATCTAAATAAGGTCCTCAAAATTTGGCCTTATGGCAGACAAACTGTTTTCTGGGGGGTGTAGTTAGGGTTGTGACTACAGTTTATTATTTTCTAGCTAGGCTGATCAAGCTTTCCTATAGTCCAAACGTCCACAGTCACAAGGAATTTAATTCATCCTTTCATAAGACAGCAATGTAAAATTCAAGAAACCTACATACTATTATCCCTGAAACAAAAAATCTTCTCAGCATTATTTTTAGTTGAGTGTCCCAGAGAAACCAGCTGTTCCCAGGGAGATACAAAGAAAACAAACCTTCTTTAAGATGCATGGATAAAATACTTTGTGACAGAAGTTTGGGTTTCGTTTTTGTTAAGGGAAAAAAAGCTGATGTTTAGGCCATAGTATACCTATATTAATACAATTTCAAGATTAGCCTTTCCCTAGACGCAAAATCATAATGCCTTACTTAAAACCTTTTTGTAAAAATTTAATTCTTTAATTTTGTGAGAAGCTGGAAGATCTACTCTTCTGTCAATTGTTTCTGTTTCCACCTTAATAAATAAATGGTAAGGAGTCCAGCCTTAGTTGTAGAGAATCCTGTGCTATCACTTAAGTCAGAACAAACTCATGGGAAATGTTGCTATTCTGATTTACTACCATTTTACACCAGTCTTCTCCTCTCTTTGCTCTAGCATGATCAATAGCCTGAAGTGTACAAGAAAAGCCTTATTATACTAGGCTCTACGCTACCCATTTTAAACCCAGTGCAATGGTAATTTGATTATGCTGAGGCTGAGATCAATCTAAACTCTGCTGCAGAACACAGATCATCAATTTTGATTTCACTGACCAAGCGTCATCTCTGCTGGGAAGCTTTATGAATGATGGACCACATCAATGAACACTTACTCTGAGAATTGCTCCATATGTTGTAGCACCGGAATGATTCACCTCATTCATTCAAGGACTGCTTGAGTGAAGGGAAAGAATGGTAACATGATTGGTCATATATCAGAGAGATTTTGTGTATTGTAATTTGTAGGCTCATAGGCGTGGTATTTCCACGTACTGCGTATCCCAGTGAAACAGAATGTGGTCACTGATACCCACACTACTGGGGGAAACCAGTGGCACTGTCCAGACCCTGGGGAATGTGGATTTCAGCATCACCAGTATAAGCTGTGATACTTATGTACCAGGCCTTTTTGTTGTTTTGTATCAGCTTCACTTCTGTCCCTGGGAAAGTAATGGAAAGCTAGAAAGCAACTTTGCAGAAAAACACCCCGGGGTCCCAGTCATCAGCAAGCCGAGCAGGAGTCAGCAGGGTGCACTTACAACAAAGGCAGCCATCTACATCCTGGGCTGTACCAGTGTAGACAAATGTCATCAGCTGCTCCAGGGCAATGATCCTGCTCCTCTGTTTAGCACTTGTGAGACCACATCTGGATATTTTGCAGATTATTCTGTTCTGTTTGCATCTCCTCAGCAAAAGAAAAGTGTTGCCATGCTGTAGCAAGCCCAGTGAAAGACCACCAATCTGGAGCACAGAGTAGAAGGAATGGCTGAGGCAACTGGGCTTGCTCAGTCTTAAGAAGAGACAGTCGAGATGGATCCTTCTGCTCTCTGCAACTATCTATCAGAAGCGTGTAGAAAAGCGAGCCAGAGGTGCAGACTGGAAGCAGGAGAGGCAGCAGCCACCAGCTGGAACACAGGAAGCTCCAGCTGGAAAGAGGGAAAAATTAAGATGACAGTAGTCAAATATTGGAACAGTTTGCCCAGAGAGGCTGTGGGAACTCCATCCTTGGAGATAATCACACCTCAACGACACAAGACCCTGAGCACCCTGCTGTACTGGACTTGGTATGAGCAGTAGGCGAAGCTGGGGGGGCCTTCCAGGGTCCCTCCCTTCCAACCTACTCAATGCTGTGATTGTCACATATGTCATTCTCTTTCGTTGCAAGGACAGTGTAGTCCTTTTTCACCACAAAAGGCTATGTAACACTGCCTCCCATGAAGACTACATTCTACTTTCCATCCTTACATCAATCTGCATATCTTAGTCTACAACTGCACCATGTAACTGAGCAGTTGTAGGCCATGCTCTGTCTCCAAGTCCAGCTGCTGCATTCAGTCCTCAGACAGACCCGAAGTTCTCTTAACACCCAGAACTGGCTGATGACACCCATACTTCGCTTTGGCAGTTTTTGGTATCTGCTGGCTCCTGAGTCATGTCTTGGAGCTGTTTGCCTGAGTGCAAGTTGGCCTGGGCCAAAACCGTGCAATGCCTTGAGTTAACAATAATACTGATGATCAAGTCGCAGCACCTGTACCATAAACAGTATCAGTCTTTAAAAACTTGACTTCTCTAGGCTGGTGTGCAAAGGAAGATGAGTTGTCCATTTTACCACTTGAAAGAGACAAACATCTACAATAACCAATGCTAAGCAAAAAACGTTCACCCACCACACAAAATTAATACAGGTATCCCTGGCAACTGATTGTATGTGTGTGTGGTTTTGGTTTTTTCAGCAAACAGATGTGCATTGGTAAGAGAGTCTCTGTAAATATTGTCATTTTGGATTTTTTCTTTACCTTGCTCCCCCTTGCTGATTTATTCTATCTATAGAGCACCACTTGAATTAGGAACACAGTATTGTTCACATCCAAATTACGTGATTATTCAGGTTGCTCAAAATACACAGAAAGTGACCTACAGAGAGAAATCTGTAGAGTAAATGAGGTATACAAAAGGTTATTTCAAGGTTTCTCATACTCACAGGTGACACCGTGTTGCGCAAAACTGAATTCTAGAGGAAAAACAGGGCAAATTATGTTACTGAGACATCATTATATTTCCACATTGCTGAAACTGACAGGGGAATGGTAAAGAAGAAAATATAGCAAAGCTCATCATGTTTTGGGAGACATTATTAAATTAAGTTGCAACTTGAGCAATAATTAATTAATGCAATGCAGAAGATATAGGGTGGAGATCTCAAAACAACTCAGCATCAGCCTGACTTTGTTCTGATTGAAGTCAAATTGACTTGTTCCCAGTGACGTCAATGGAAGCAGAGCTAGATCAGTACCGAGTATTTCTGACAAACCACTCTGTAATATGCATTGTCCCAAATTATCAAGAATCATTTGTGGTTTTGGGTGTCCAACATAAAGCACCATACTAAGGTCCTCCTTCTGAGACAGGTGTTCAGCATTAAGATTACCTGGATCAGTAGAAGTCTGGTAACCAAAAATCACAAATAGAATTTAAGCAGTTAAACCTTAGCAAAGTATTTGCTGTAGTGTCTCGCAGTATCTGAGATAAACTGAAATTATATTTGTGTTCAGTTCAAGGAACTGAAGTGCTTTGATTTTCAATAGCCTTCAACAATGTATTTTGTTTTGAGTCTTTCATTTCTCTCATGGAAAATTACAATTTCTGCAGAAATTACTTTTTCTTTTGAAGTGATTTTTCTTAGCAAAATTCCCAAGCAGGTCTATTAATTAGACATGCTCAATCACACCTAGGAATATCACCATGTACTACAAGTGCCCTTGAAGTTAACATGGAGAGTAAGTTATTCTTTAAAGCAAGTAAATGTTTTGTTCCTTTTGTTACAGTGACATTCAATATATACCAGATAGTCACCACCTTCAGGGACAGATATGATTCCTTCCCCACAGGTTACTCAGCCACAGGAGGTCTCCCCCTCCCAGTTTCTTCAGACTTACCCTTTCAATTTTCAGAAAAACCCTCAGCTTGACTTTGCACTGCGTTCTTAGCCAGTGTACATGGACTAATCAAACTATCACCTCTTATATGTAAAATATTCTGTGTATTTTTCTCATTTGGAATCTGTGCTGAGTGCAGGGTCCCACTGACTTCTCCTGGCAGTCACAGGAACAGATACACAAATGAAGCAAGGAGCACTGCACAATACTTCACAGGGGCTTTGAAAAAAAGCCATACACACCAGCCTTTACATCTCTCTACAAAGTACAGGAAACACCTCTCTTTTAGTCCATCTCCAGACTTCCAGTTCAATGCGAGATCCATCCAAGACAAATTCTCAAGTCATAACCATGAAATAATGATTGTGTGAAGTAGCTGATGCCAACTCTATATTGTCATCTCATGTGAAAAGAGAGGAAATAAATTTACAGTGGGGGAGATTCCATTGCTCTTCTGCCAATTTAGCAACCAAACATGGAAACTTCTGTCCCATCTACTGAATTTGTCACCCTTACTGTTAGCTGTATTTCAGTTTTCTTACTTGTATAAGAAAACAAGCTACTGATGTAATAACACGTCCTAACCGCATGACACTTCTAAATGCAAGTCACACAACATGTATTATAGGTGCAAGATTGATAAGATTGTCTCTGGATATTTTTGTGGCTCTTACAGGGCCACACAAAAAGGTTTTTGATCTTTCCAAAAAGCAGCTTTATCTACAAAGCATGTAGCAACTCAAACAGCAGAGGGTGCTTTGTAAGCAAATACAAAACACTTGATCTAAAATTATTGCTGTAGATAGATCCTGCAGCTGTGCGGATGCTTTACTACCAGCTCTATTCATGAAGTGGCAGATTCAATGGCTCGCTGCTTATTAGAATTGTTTCAGATGCTCCAGTAAATCTCTTATGAAAGCCACCCCCAAAATTCTACATATAGAGGATAAAAAACATAGATGTTTAATCATGGAGCTCCAAGTTTTTAAATAAGGTGAACAGTATGCTACAAAATAATGCATTATTCATAGATTCATACTGTTTCAAAAGCTTAATAAAGAATTTGATTAATAGTCCAGGCACATGTCCTGCATATTTATACTCTGGTATGCATACAAATGTAATGTATAACATTATATACTTGTAATATCCTCTTGTCTTTTATGCTTTTTAAGCACTTACGATACAGAGCAGTTTAGTCAAATTGCAAAACAAAGCCAAGCACACCAAATTGTTATCATTCTGCAAAGCGGGTGGGTGGTCATCCTTCACAAGGAGCTCTATTTCACTACCATTGTGCTGATTTGGAACAGTTTTCGGAAAAAAAATGCTTGCATAGCCAGAGCTGCGTATTATGAATGAGCTGTGATCATAGGATACCATCTAAAGTATAAAAATGAATCTTCATGCAAAATGAAAAAAAGCTGGTTTGCTTTGCACAGCACAAAAATATTTAATCTTGTTGGCAATCTGCTGCCATGTAAGGCATTCAGCTGCTCTGGGTGAAGAGAGAGCAGACTTGCTCCTAGGAAGCTGTGAGCTTTTGAGACAGTTGTGTCGGTATTCAGTAATGGACTATACATATTAAGGAGTGCTATATGGAACTGGAACTAAAGCTAAGGGTTCTCTACAGTGACATGGGGACTGATATTATCCCCAGTGTCATAAATGTGCTGACTTGTGTAAGAAATACATCATAGTTTTGAGAAAACTCTTTTAAGACAGGGAGGTTTTCAGCACGCAAGTTTGCAAGATCTTACTGTATTTGCTGCTGTCCATTCATCTGACTTCTCCACACTTCTTTCATATGTAGTTGACTAAGTTGTTCTTCATAAATCTCCTTTGATTTAATTTGCATTTTAATATTTTTTCTTTCTTTGATAGATTCACTTTGCTCTCTTTAATATCACTATAGACTGTTTCCACTGCATTTCTCTTACAAGGGAAAGGGAAGTTCAGCATTGAGCAGAAAATGATGGCAGTGTTTTCAGGCATGGAGGAAAACAGGTGGGAAATGGAGGACAGGGTGAGGGAATCATTAGATCTTCAGTGCTAACATTAATTGCAACTCTGCAATTAGAGGTTTGAAACTATGATGACTTTCACCAGTTAAGGAACTCATCCAGAAAGCTTCTGAAGGCAGGTGGAAGCAATTAGGCTTTGGGCCCACCCATTCACCTTGTTAAGATGACAAAAGTGACAGATGGTATGTTAAGTAAAGAGCTTGAATGAAGGGAAAAACAGGAGATGTCGAAGACACAGGAAAGCTTGTTTCAAAGGCATCACTACAGAGTGAATCACACAAATAGGAAAGATTGGAATAAGAAAGCAGAACAAAGGGGCTGAGACAGAAGTACTATCTGGCACAGTCCTCAGAAGACAGAAACAGGCAGATTCACTTAGGATGTCATTGGGGAAAAACGGTTACTGAAGTAGAAAGAACACCACAGAGTACAGCAAAATCCTGGGTAGTGAGTTCTCTCACATTCAAACTTTTTAAACTAAGGACTTCACTCAGTCTCACATTCAGATTTCTCTTCAACCTCTGCTTGCAAAATTCATTTCTGCAATTGAATTCCAATGAGTTGCAGCTTCTATCTGTACATGCCATGACCACATCATGACCCTTAGCTCAAGGATAACTGTTCAGGGCTAGAGTGGACCATGTAGATCACCATGTTTGACTTCTGTCAGCAACACATCCTCAGCACAACAGGTCTCAATTCTCAGCTATATAACATTTTTTTAGAGGTGATAATAAATGCCTTGAAGTCCCTAACAAGTTTCTGTTGGCTACTTTTCATGTGCAAAAATTTGTTTTACTTTTGTAGTCTCAACTTGTCAATTTTTTCTAGTCTTCTATTGCCAGAAATCTCTTCCATATTAGGCCCTCATAAGACACAAAGAAGCAACTTTTTTTTTTTAAATAAGAGAAGAAAGAGATAGAAATCTTCCACTGTGGGTACCTTTCATATATACAAAAAAAGTACATCTCTTTTCAACTCTTTCTGGTTAAATGCAATTTCTGAGAACTTGATGAAGCACTGGCTGCCATATTGCACCAATAACATCTCTTTGTTCCTATCCTAAGTCCTCTCATTCTTATACTCCAAAATGTCAGCATACCTTGAGGGATTCATATGCACTGGCTACAACTCCTAAAGTCTTTTGTGCTTTGCTCCCTACCAAGATTCCACCTCCCACTGTAGAGCCATGACCCACTCTTTATAATCAGCTTTTCTGGAAAAAAAAGTCACTAGCATAAAGGGGCTAAAGAAAAAGGAAGGACTAGAGCAGGAAAATGCACTCATTAGATTTTTAGATTAAAAAAAAAAATCAGAACAGTAACAAGGAGGGAAAGGAGTAATGATGCATCTTCTGCATTAGACTCCAGAGTACATAAGTGATGGAAAAGGAGAAGCAGTAGAAAGTGATTGCTGTTATAAACAGAAAGAAAAGGCAATATATAGGTTTGTCCTGTTGGTAGACAGGGTGAAAAAGTGATACTTAGCACATCTACATTAGAGACAAACAGTGAGTACAAAAGCTTGCAGAAGTTTCAAATGGAGAGAGCACTCCAGATTAAAATGAGACGGAGAATCTAGCATTGAACCCATACTGTGGTGATAGAAGAGCATCAACAGAGAAAGACACAATGAATAAAAAGGAGACATTGCAGTTAAGGAGATATTACAGCTCTAATAAATACTGGGACTGTGGAGGAGGAAAGGCAAGGAGAAGAGTTCGGGAGATGAGCAGTAACATAGATGGTAAAGGGAGGGGGGAAGCAGTGGGACACAAAGGCAGAGGAAAAACGTTGTTGTGGCAGGAGTCCCCAGATGGCATTGTTACACATAATCTTAAAGGTTATTTTCCTTGGCATGTAAGCAAGTTTGTTTCAGAAAAAAAATGCTGTGTTTTAGCTGTTATAAATGTCTACAGAAGGAGTCATAACAGGCAATGGACACAGAGACAACGTTAGAGATGGAAACTCTGGAGGAACTAGACAGGAAGGTTTGATTTTATAGTAAAAAAAAAATTACTAGCTCTTCATGGGTGACTTTGTTGATCCATGACAGATATATAGGCACAAGAACTGAGTGAGAACTACAAGCAAATATTACTTTTTTTTTTTTTTTTTTTTTT
>Ga0065711_1035307_pt1 | contig 22501 bp, 18 predicted proteins | sample Hoacrofraction12_FD_59098 | JGI IMG/M metagenome (GOLD analysis project Ga0065711, IMG submission 59098) | Hoatzin crop microbial communities from Cojedes, Venezuela - Epithelial fraction 12 v2 (version 2) | ecosystem: Host-associated > Birds > Digestive system > Esophagus > Crop | place... | reverse complement strand
GCTGGCGGCGCCCCCTGCCGGGCGGCCCGGGTCACCGGAGCCAGGCTGCGCGGGCTGAGCCGTTTCTCCGGCGGCCGTCCGGCGTGGGGCCGCAGGTCCGGCCCGCCGAGCCGTGCCATGCCGAGCCATGCCGAACCGTGCCGAGCCGTGCGTCCCGGCGGCTGGAGATCAAACTCTTCACTGGAGAGAGCAGGGCTGCTCCATCCTTCCTCACGGAGCTGGAAAATTCGTTGTTAACCATCGAGTGTTCCCGGTGATGGCAGCGAGATCCCAGCTGGAACACGACGGGTACAGGGGTCCTCTGTCTGATGGGCAAAGGAGTGCCCCAGACCCGGGCGAGTCCCACCCCAGCAATGAGTGGCTGCAGGTCTCATCGTGTCTGCCCGCACTGCTAACGCCGCAGGAACAACGGCACCTGGTCCTCCTCTGCCCGTGCCCGATGTGATGGAGCTGTGGATGAGAGCAACGGGGAACCCGTCTGTCCCCCGGGGCTTTGCCCAGCCACGTCTGTGGCCTTGCAGCATTCCCCAGGCAGACGACTCCCTGGCTGCTGCTGCCTTCTCCACCACTCAGCTCCGTTCCCTGGTGCTTATTTCCATGCTCGGAGGGGTCTTTTCAGCTCTTGATGTCAAGCACAATGGTGTCAACCTAATACAACTCCTAGAGCTAGAGGTAACTCTCCATCAGGAATAAATAATCGCCTGAAAACTGTTGTTCCCTACCCCTGCCTGTGCACTCGGATACTGCTGCCACTCCGATCTCCCCTGCTCCCAGCCAGGCTGGGCGCGTACCTGTGCATCTCCTCAGCACCTGCAAATACTGATTTTCATCTCTCACCATAAATAAATCTCTCCAGTGCCCTAATCACCTTTCTGAAGGCTCTTGGGAGCCATGGGTGTTATGCTGAGTCGCTAATCACTCTCCGAAGGAGCTGACGTCTCTGTGAGCTCTACCAGTAATATTCCCCACCGTGTCCTGGCCGCATGGTATGCTTGAATCTCATCAGGAGGTTTAATGTATGGGAGGCCAGAGAAAGGCTGTTCCAACAGCTAAAGCAAACCAAGGTCTTCAGCTTTCACGGCTTGCCCAAGTGTCAGTTTTCAGCCTGGGAGACTTCGGCCTAGGGAGCCTCCCAAGCCAAACGTGGGGGCTCAGTGTGTAAATGGTGACGTGATACGGGGGTGAGGAGGAAAGGTCAGAGTGGGTTTAGAGCTGCTGTGAAGTCTTCACCTTCTCCTCTCTGTCCTGCATTTCCCTAATGATCCAGCAAACACTGCTACTGGAGGGAAAATGTGCCCCCCACGCAGGCCAGAGGCGATCCGCAGCACCCCGCTGGGTTTTGGAGCGGGATCCCAGCAGAAGCGCAGTCTCTCTCTCCTTCTGGAGCACAGACGAGGCTGTACGTCAGCAAGATGTGAGAGCAGCAAGATGAGCTCCAGATGGGAGCTGATGAAGCACAGAGATCCGGAGAGGCTGCAGATGGCTGCAGCCACAGAGGATAGGGCTCTTGAGAAGCAGGGGGAGGCACAAGCAAGGCAACATGAGGAAAGGGAGGCTGAGGAATGTCTGCAAGTTCGCTGGAGCAGAGCCAGGGGAAAGCCTGAAAATCATTCAGACCTGGATCTTAGGACTAATGGGACTGTGCAGGTGGTGGCAGCCATGTGTCAGCAGCCCAGGGGCACGCTGCCTGCGACAGAGCCTGGAGCACTGGAATTGCACAGCAGAAAGTCATCATCAAGGATGCTGATGCACAAGCTGGCAGTCACGTATGTCCCAGAACCTTGTTCACTTTTGGAACAGGCAACTATGGCGAGGCTGCCACAGCCTTGCTCCGTGCTGCTCCACTGCCCAAAGCAGCCAGAAACCCTCAGATCATTCTTTCCTACACCCACCCACTTCTTCACCGCCTTGAAAAGGTGAAGACCAGGGTGATGCTACGTGCTTTGCAGTTCAAAGCCTTCTGCGTCCACCACGCCAGGGTGTGCTCCATGCCAGAGGGAAGGACTCTCCCTGGCCAGACGGGTAAGGAGCATAGCAAGGTTGGGACTCCACAGCAGCCCTTTGCAGCACCCAGACCCCTTCCGATCAGGAATGAAAGAAAAAAAACCTTACCGGCTTCTCCTTGATGCTCAGGCTGACGAGGGATGAGTTGAACTCCCAGAGGGCAGCCAGTGCGTCTAAGGCCAGCTGTGGGCTGGACAGGCAGGGCAGAAGCTAGCAGAGGTCCTGAAGCTAATGGCAACTTCGAAATAACAGCTGAAGGGGATAAAAGCAGAGTCCCCAAGTCCCTACAGCTAAGGGAAAGCCTTAATTACACTCTTCCTAGCTACCGATGAGAGTAAAAATAGGAGAATGCTGCTTTGGTTTAGCCGGAGCCCTTTCCGGTATCAGTCATGAACAGACATTCAAGATGAGTAAGAGCAGGGTGGGATATGCAGCGTGCCCCCCTGCTTCCCCCCAGCACCCAATGGCTTTCACCTTGTGGGACCACCTAACTTTGGTATTGTAACTCTCAGTGGAGCTGCCGTCTTCCCTGCTCTGTTCACAGCTCATCCTCCTCCCTGGTGGTGCTGCCCTTCCCCTCGCACCCAGGCTGCTGCCCAGCCTCTGCTCCCGAGTGCCAGAGCCTTTTGATTTTGAAATACGGTCATTTTTTTGGAGGTACCTTTCTAAAGCTAGCTCTGACTAACACCTCTAACCTGTGGTCTTGTTCCTAATGTGGTGCTTGTTGCTACCACAGCTGCTTTCTGGGTCAAAGGAACTAATTTGATTGTAAAATCACGTAAGAGGGTTTTAACCTTCATTATTTCCAATTGCAGACTAATTTAAATGCAGTGTTCAAAAGGCCCTGCGGCGCAATTACACAACCAACTGCGGGAAAATTAGTAGCTCTTAATTGCACCATGGCAGCAAGGTGATATCAGCATCGGCACTTTTTCCAAGAAGGTTACTTCTCCAGAAGTGTCACCTCTGCACCTGCCGAAGAAGTCCCACTACGCCCTTCCCCAGCAAGCATCTTCTTGCACACACCGATGAATTCAGCCCTGCTGCGTAGCAAACCTTCGCTGCCCTGTGATATTCCACATGCACAGAGGCAGTTAATTTATGTATTTATCTGGGCTTATTTGGGAAAATACTTCCTCTATTACCCATTGTTTCCAAGCAGCCCTTCTTGCCAGCTCAATGCAGGCTCCAGGAGCGAGCAGGAGAAGTCTTCCCCGGCCAGCAGCTCCAGCCTGGCCAAGCCTCAGGGCAGGGAGTTGTGGCCAGGCTGGGTAAGGACCTGCTGGCTTTGCTGGGGACCACTGGTGTGATGAGTGCCTGTGAGGTCTCATGCACTGCTCATGCTCCCGCTCCGCTGCTTTGACATTTGGTGGTTTTCTGCTCTGCAGGTCCTCTGCCAGCACGACTCCAGCCTTTTGTAAGATCACAGTAAGGCCTTGCCCCAACTCAGCTATCAACAGGCCCATGTTAAAATACATCTCACCATGAACGGGAATGCTGGTCTGTGCTGCCAGGGCACACAAGAAAGCACCAAACCCAGAGCGGGAGCAAGACCGGCAGCAGCACCGCAGCGAAAGATGGGCTCGTTGGCAGATTGCCCCTGCCCTGCCCACCATCCCTGCCTCTGCAGCCCAGCCTCCTGGCCCCTCCAGCCCAAGCCATGTGATGGTCGCTCTGGTCCCAGCCCACACCAGCGCCCTGCTCGGTGCTACAGCCCTGCCACAAAGCTGCTCCCGGTGCATCTGCTTTGGTGCCTCTGTAGGCAGGCAGCGGGGAGTTGGCCCAGCAGCCTACCCGGCAGGGGCAGGAGACACCACTCACATTGTTCCAGCCCCTCCAGCTACAACTGAACTTCGCTTTTCTGCAAGAAGCCATGCTCAAATCTGCTGCCATCCAAGCAGGGCTGGGAAGCAACAGCCACAGAATGGTCTGACAGCACCTGAGCAAAAGCTCGACAGTTTATTTTTTCCTCTTTCCTTCCATCAGATAGATGCAAATTGGTGGCAGTGTGACAGATCTGGACGTGTGCTGTTAGCCAGGTCAGCAAAAGTGGATGCTAAGTGCGCCGCACTCACTGAAGGTCCCTGTACCACTACTGGTGGAGCAGGAAATACGCCCAGTACCTCCAGCTGGCAGCAGTCAGTGAAAAAGCCTGAAGCCTGAGTACCTTACAAGTATCCCCTGCTTGGGTGTACTCTTCTGCTAAAGCCGGGTCAAGTGAGCTTCAAGGCCTTTTCTGGAGTTAGAAACCACTGTGCATCCAGAAAAGCAGCAGCAGTAGTCCGAAACAGTTAATCCTACAAAGGTGTTTCAGCTTTGCAGAAGGGAAGGAGGAAAACACAGGTCAAAAATGTTTGCCTGCCATAAGTGAATTGCATTATTGCTATGCAAACATTAGCCCATTTTCTGAAAAGACCACAGTGACCTCATCTGATCCCTGTAAAGAAAAATAAAACTTGTTTTTTCAGGGCTTTTTCTCAAACTGGAAGTTATGCTGGAATTGGGTTGGGTTAGTAATGAAATGCAAGGTTAAACTTTGATAAGGATGTAACCATGGTAATATGGTAATGGCTATTGATGCAAGTTTGCAGGAGTGATTTGCGTAATGACTAAGAGTGATAACTTTATGTATTAATCAATGTGATAATTGGGAAAATAAATATATAAAGTAGATAAAAAGAAAGCTATAAAAAGAATGCTTGAGGGCATGCTTCTTTGGAGTTTTCCCCAAGGTAGCCCTTTCTGGAAACCCCACACACTATTTTGCAATGGTCTAGCAGAAAAAACAGCCACCAGCTGCTCTGGCTTCAGCAATGAAGCACATCAGCAATATCTTCTGATTTCTGCCTGAGCAAGGAGGAGGACCTCCTGCAGTAAGTCCACTGCAGCAAATCATTACAGTGTTTATTTTAGATGGGTTTGTTTAACTGGGCTCCAGTTGATCTCAGGCTAATCCAACAGGCAAGATTTACAGCATAAAAAGCCCCAAAGTGTCAGGAAAAGCCTGTAAATCAGGCCTCCCCAAAAGTGGTTTGCAAGTTTTCTCTTTCGACCCCTCATTGCAGGTCAGCACGTCCTACTCGGCCTGAGCTTTTGCTGACAGTGAAATAGCCCTTCCTCTTCTGTACCTACTGTAGTCACCTCACTCCAATCTACAACTGATAGCATCAGATACAGATGAAATAATTGCTGTTTCTCACAGGTGCAGTGTCAGTGTCCCTGTTAGTCTGCCTTACTCTTTCTGTCTTGCTCCAGGTTTTCAGCTATATTGCTGTAGCTTGGGAAAATATTTCCGTCAATACAGTTTGCTGTGGAGTCCTTACTTGCCGGCATATCACATGATTTGGTCTGCAGCAAGCTCTGCTTCTAAAAACAAGGAAGCACTAATGTAACCTTCCATAAATCTCAGCAATCCATCTTTTTTTGGACTAACTACTTCCTCTTTAACCTTTCGCCAGAGGGTAAACTACCCAGCACAATCATTCCTCTCCAGGGGAACTGCATAATAAAAGTACATGCGGTAAAGAAAGGCAGCGGCTAAAAAAACTGCTGCCAGAAACCAGATCTCTTTTCAGCAACCGTCAGCACCTGCAGCCCTTGTCACAGGGGAGCTGCCAGCGATGGCACCAAAGGTGAGAGTCAGGACTTCACCTCCATGGCCAGGCAAGCACCTGAGTCACCCCCACCTGCACAGAGAGAGGAGCGTACTGCAACAAACCCCCTGCCTGCTTCACGTTAGAAGCACACTTGTCGGTACTGTTCAGAAACTGATGAAGCAACGTAGTTCTGTTATGGGACACCCTGTGCCCTCTAGGAATAGTACGATGCTGGTTAGGAAACGCTCTGAACAAATGTCGTCCTTGCGTATCAAAGTTCCTCCAATGCGTTGTCTTTCCAGGCAGTACTTGAAAGTGAACTGAAAAGATTACTAAGCTTAGCAATAGAACATCTCACAAGCCCGGCAACTACAAGTCCTTGAGTCTAAGTGCTGTGTGAAATGTGCGAAGAGATGAATGCACGATACATTGTTATCAATGTCATGATACAACGAGATATCATCATCACGACACTGATGATTTCATCAAGCAGTTTTTGATCTGAAGCACCACTTCAAGCATACCTGGAAGGCAGCGTTCTGCAGATTAAGATTCCTCCTCTCTAGAGAACGACTGAACAGTAGTCAAAACACTGCAGAAGCCCCTGAAGGTGAGAGTAAAGTTCAAATATTGCAGTCAATTAAAAAACTTAGAGCTCTTAAAGGAATTACAGTCATCTTGGAGCAAAATTATTTTTTTCAATCATCTTCATTGTTTGCCGTCACGTGAATGATATTCGTTTTCAGAGCAAACTAGCAAACTCAGGAAGCCTGCTGAGCGTCTTCTGACTTTGGAATCAAAACCAGGGACATCATAAGTGCGATGACACAAGCTGCAGACTTCAAGGAGGCTCCATGATGCTCTCTGTCCTCTTCATACACACGGACATTTAAACCCCTCTCAGATTCTCACAGCTCAAGCCTGAGCAGACGGAGTAGGTCAGAAGAAAAATCACATCAAGCATGGGGATCTTTGCTCCCCAAAAGCCAATGGACTTCATACCTCTGCTGGCAACAGTCTGGTTCGGGTAACTTTGTCAAGTTTCTGAGCCTCCAAGGGCTCCTTCACACTTTTGAAGCTTCTGTGGAACCATGACAAAATGAGCAATCATGGGACTTCTAGGCTTTAGGCATTAGCCTCTAAGTGAATTTTCGGCTTTTGGCATTAGGCCCCCAAGGGAATTTCAGTTTTTCCCTGGGAGCAGAAGACACACAAATTCCAGCCCCACAGAGCCAGTTATTGACCCATGGGTGAGTCATTTGCGCTGTAGCAGGACTCCACCTCTTTGTTCAGCACAGGATGGAGGGTTTGTCGAACGCCAGTAGGGTTGTTCAGAATTACCTGGTGAATTATCCTGAAGAAATCAAGCTACCTTCCAGGAATTAATGGAGAAAACAGTATGTACAGGCTTAGAAACTGCACTGTTATATTTTCTTTTTCCCTTGGCAGCAGCTAGACAATTTAATTTCTAAAAGAATAAGCGACTTTGTAGTCATCTGCAGTCCCTCTTCTACCACATCCAAATGAGTGATCAGCATCTAAGCAACCTTAGGACTGCCCCAGTTTGAAAAAAAATTGGGAAGTTTCTGGTTCAGCCCAGCGCAGGCTGGGAAAACTTCTGAAGCCTTGAATACTTTCCTGTGATTTTTCCCAGCAAAGCAACCCCGTGCTCTAAGAACCAGGGTTAATCCTTGACATCCCTAAGTCATGCAGCTCACCAAGAAGCTGGGTGTAGTACATGCTACACAATTTTTGAAGCATGTACAAGTACAGGTAGAACATAAAGAGAGTCAAACCAGTAAGAAATTGCTACTACAGTGATAAAACAGACATCGTAAACCAAAGTCACCTAGGCATAGAAAAAGGTGGCTTTTAATTCTACCTTCCCGTTTTTCAAACTCGGCTCACTCGGATGCACATCCAGTGCCTCGTCTACAAAGCTGATGAACTTGGACCTGCAGAGCCGCAGCCACAGTGACAGCAATTCTGGGCTCACATGAGGCATCGTCAACCAGGCTTTTTAAAAACCAGTTGCTTTCATGATAGTTTTCTATCTGCATGGAGTTTATAGCTTTTATAGGGTCTTGTCTCTGTTTCTAGAAGTCATAACGCAAGGCCACAGTTCTGACAGTGCCCCTTATGTTTTATTTACAACCCTTTTTGATGGCCAAAGCACTGTTATCGGCAGAAGCGGTTTATTGAGAAAACACTGGAAATCAGCATCCTAGAGGCTGAATTTTTGACCCCATCTGATATTAAGCAGGTATGACCCAGCCTCACAAATCAGTAACTATGTGTAACCACTGCCAGTACTTAGCCCCTTTTCTTTTTTTTTTTTCTTTTAATGGCAGCATAGCTCCTGGAGTCCTTTCTACAAAGTTCAGGATATTATTGTTTTGTCTTCTGAAAGATGTTGTTTAATTGAAGATATAAATATTGATTTAGAACATGGTCAGATAAGGTTAGCTCATTCTGAAGTAGAGCTGGGAGAAAATCCAGCTGGCTTCTAAGAAACCTTTCCAACCTAGCAAGCAGCCGCACTGTTAGGCACATGCGTGTTTTATCCGTGCACAAACAGCATCGGCATGACTTTCTGCAAGGGGTAACACTTATTAGTTTTGGATACATAATGCCTCCTCCCCCACCTACAGAAACAACAACAAAAAAGCTGTTTTCCCTCACAAATAGTTTTGACTAATCATAGCCATGACAGCTTCACATCTCCCACTTACCTGGTGAGGTTTCTGGTTTTTTGTTTCAAGAAAGACTGAGCATCTGCTAAAGAATGAACTTTTAGGCAACAATTTTCTGTGAGTATTCCTTCCCAGCTATGGGAATGTTTACATTGCAATGCTGAATGGGGATATAGCCCACAGCTTTCACAGAGATACTGTAAGAGGAATACGACCCTATAATCTTGGTTGTAAAATGACCAGCCCATCTGAAAGTTTATCCCACCGTTGAACTGGATGCTAGCATCGCTTTATGACAAAAGGCTTGTGCTCTGCAGCACCTGCAGTCTCCTCCTGTGAAGAATCTCATATAAAAACAGCGGAGGTAATTCCAGTTTTGTAGAGAAGGGAGATTAAAAAAAAAAAACACAAACAACCCAAAATGTTTTCTTACAGTGGCTCTACTTCCTTTGAAGCAGGTTCCTCAAACTCACCCGGCTCACAGCTGATGTGCTGGGGATCAACACCAAACACCCGAGTGTAAGCGCCAGAAGCCCTGCAGAGGGTTCACAAACGTCCCACTGTGCTCCCACTGAAGCCAGCTCTAGCTTTAGAGACAAAAGTTGGGCCATAACTGAATGCAATGTCTCACTCTGTCCTCTCTAAGAAGTTATTCTACCCTCTCTCCCTAGATACTGTCTCTACAGCCGAGTGCTCTACTAAGATAATATTTGCACTACCCTTAAGGAGATGACACTGGATAGCTCTGCTTTAGGCATTAACTGCATTTTCTTTTCCTCACAGACATTTTCCAAAGCAAAGGAGGACAAATCACTGTGCTAGAGCAATGCAGCTCAACTACTGATGCTAATACTTTAATTCCATGCCCTGAGAAAATGTCTCCGTAACCCAGTACTCCTGTGTATAACACATTTATGTACCCTGCATCCATGCACTCTGCATATACATGTGCATGCACGTTTATTAATGACACAGTATTATCATTCACTTATAAAATTTTCCTACATTAAATTGCATCTTTTAAGGAAAAACACAAATCGTTTTTAGACCATCAGCTGTATCAGCAGCTGTCAAAAATGGTAATCTTGGCTCCAATCAAGTCACATGTTGTACACTTTATTAGTAACATATAACGGTAAGGAATGATGCCACCCATACATATGTACAATATTGCAATCAGAGAATATTCATAAGGAATTTTTAATTTTCTCTTGAAACAAAGAATGGGACACTAACAAAACCGAACTATTACAGTAAAAATCTTCACCATCTTCATGAGAAGAACAAAGACGCGAGCAGTAAATAACATGGGTCTTACATGGAAATAGATTTCTCTTAGGAATATTTTTTGCTTAATTCATGCTAGTTCATGCATTAACACCACTTCTCCCTCTTCACAGACTTCAGACCAAACGGTGGTGGTGGGGAAATCACATGGGATACAATAACTTGGCTTGTGGTCTATGAATCATTAGTAGCCTGTAACACTTACGCAGGTGGCGCATACACATACTGAAAGGCAGCAGACGAAAAGGTCACACGTTCCCATTCACACATGAAAACTCATGAGTTCACAGGACAGAAAATGAAAGCAATAAATGCTTACAGCTTAACCCAGTTTCACATGGTTGTAGACGCACAAGATAGTCCAAAGATTTCTCAGAAAGGATTTTTTCATCAGGCAGCATGGGCTGGCAGCTCTAATAACACACTCCAGTGATTATCTCTGAAACAACAGACTGTCCTGAACAAAAGAGATGACCAAGAGGATGGAGTTAGGAAAGCCCTATTAACCCGAAATGATTCGTATGTATTACTCCCACTTCTTCCCTTGTTCTTTCCTCCTTGTAAAACATTAGCATTCAGCAGCAGAAAGAGATGTTATTCAAGGAAAGCACCCATCTACAAAAAAAAACGCTCTGAAGGACTTGTCTACCAAGCTGAAGAAAAAAGGTCCCCATCACAGCAATCCCAGACTATGCCATACAGGTCTGATATTTTTACACCCAGCCAACAGAAACAAGGGTTTTAAGGCCATGTTAGGAATCCTAAATAAAAATCAGTCCATGTTCTCTGGGTCTCTCCCACTGAAGTTGACAAGAGTTTAACATGGTTTGGGAGAACCAAAGAAAGATGTTTTAAAGGCTAATCTGTGAATCTTGTAGCTGAAAGTTAGCCACTCCACATGCTGGTGGGCCCCTGGAAACTTGGTGAGTGTAAGCAAGGGGGCTGCCCCCATTACATCAGTTCTCCAGCATCCTCCAGAGTTCTCCCAAAGCACTTAAAAGAAAAGCATATTGAAAAGCAAAAGCTGATGCATGGGACTGTGATGCCTCTCCTCACTTGATTTCCCACTCCATCCTCTCATAGCTGACGTGTAATTCCATTCATTAAGCCATTACCTCTTTAAGCAGTTACGATTTTTAGCGCCCACCTCTACTTGCAGTGGAGGGCTGAGCCAGAATCTCAAGGCTAAGAGAGTCGGAAACGCTATTTCCAGTTTCAGATGGATGTTTGATTGGGTGGATGTTGTTTGTTTAAAAACAAAAATTAAAAGAAAAAAGACCAAAGCCCCAACTACCCCAAACTTATTTCTGCCATGAGCTAGAACCTTAGTTTCTTGACAGACAGATGGTAAGATGATTCTATAAAATACTGGTTTGTTCTTTATTTGCTCTTTATTTTGCTGCCGAGCCTTTTATTTAAATGCTTTATCGTTGCCTGGAGATAACTCACAGGTTTCCAACTTTTAAGCTTCTTTTAGAGGGAGAGTATTAAATCCAGGATGTAATTAAGCCTTCATTATCATGAATATTTTCTTTCCAGGGAGCCAGCAGGGTTTCCAGCACGCCAAAATCTTGTTTGGACCTTTTCAGAGGGTAGCCAAGTAATTTGGCAGCAGATAAAAAATACAAGGAGCCAGAAGGGCTAGAATATTTTTTCAGTAACGAGCTGAACATAACTAAAGAAACTGGAAACTAATAGTGATGAAAGAAATTAAAAAATAAATTTTAAGGAGGAAGAAAAAGCTCAATCTCTGAATTTGAACAGCGTGCACTGGACATTCCAGAAAGCATTCCAGATACTACCAAAGACTTTCTATTGGACATTTGAAAACACTTCCCCAAAACCATAAAGATTTTATCTTGTTCAAATTTTGCAACACCAGAAGTACAAAGCAACCACGGGCCATGAACACAAATATTTACTGAATCTGTACCTTGTGGAAGAACGTATACATTTTGGCACACATTATTATCATTTTTCCAAAGGGAAAAGCCACCCACAGATATCAAAAGGCAGGAACATTCACTTTGCTCACTCCGGCTGAAAACATGTACATCCCTTGATGCGGCAGCTTGTATCACAGCAAGTCATTACAGGTAAAGAACTGACATAATGAAAGCATCTCTACTTCCACTCCTATACTCTCGCCCGCCATTTGAATATCTACGAGTTACTTTTCCTGTTTTCAGCTACCTCACCAGAGGACTCTTCCTGTAGAGCTCGCCTCCCCAGGAGCAGCAAGGTGTGCCCATTTTCTCTCTAGCACTGGACATGGCAAAGAGACGTGGACCCTTTTTGGAAAGGCGAGTGTTCTAAGCACGCCTAGCTTATTCTGGTCTGTATACTGCCATTCAGTCCGCCCATGTCTGAAGCATTTATCATACAAAATGTTAAATCAAGATCATCAAGTTTAGGAGCTAAGTCTAGAAAGCTACGTTTACAGGGTCCTTTTTCTATAAAAGGATTCTCTAAATCTACAGTGAAACAAGAAAAAGAAAAGCATTTAATGATACTTATCATCCTGAAAGATTATCTTGGAGTTAAAAAGTTCCCCATATCCAACCGTAACAATCCGTGGAAAACTTCGAGTAGGGTTCCACCTTCTGGATGGCACTACCTCCGTGGGAACTCAAAGAGACCGCATCGCCGATGGTACTGAATCTGCAGGCTCAACTTACAGGCTGCTAAAGCTTAAAAGTTTGCAAAACGTCTGCTAACTCAGGCCTGACTTTCCAGTAATAGTAGGGCCTCAATATTATTGTAGTGCTATCAGTTCTGTAGGTGTGTAGACAGAGCACAAGGTAAAGGGGAATATTTTCAGCAGCACTGCCATGAGAAATCCACATCCCAAATTCAGATAAATGTAATGACACAAGGTGAATGTTAATGAAGTCCGCTCGTTTTGTAGCTAAGATGCGTGACATAAACAGCAAACATTTCACCAGAAAGTGAATCATCGCTGTTTTCCTTTCAGTCATCTTTACAGCTTTTAACAAACTGCAAAAGACATGATTTAAGTTATACGAGCACAACAATTTCACAAGACAAATGATACAATTCATGACGCAGAGAAATAAATGCAAAAAAGGATAGAACACATTTTCTGATACTCCACAAATATTCAGAGGAGGTTTAACACACAAAATGGAATTTCTTCAGCAGCACTGATTAAACTCAAGATGAGGCAAGGATCTTCTTTACAAAGTAAAGGCACCAGCTCTTTGTAAACACGTACTCCTCTCACTTTAACTGAGAATGCACTCAAAATACTCCGTGGAAGCAACCTGTGTGGTAGTGTTCCATTGCCTATAAATACTTCACAGGAGAGATATCAAAGGCCTTTCTCCTCCTTTTTACTGTCTTTAATAAGAAATGTTTTTTCTTTGATTTATCTAGTGGGAAACTCTTAAATCTCCTCAGAAGCGTTACAATGAATCTACAAGACAGTGTTTTCTCTTATCTGCCTTCTGATATCTATCAAGAAGTTTCAAGGCAAAAGAAATGTCAGATGCCAGTATGAAACACATACATTTGCAGTCATCTCTTGTTTTCAGTATTGTGCTATAGACAGTTTCCCAGAAGAAACCGTTGGCTTATATTAAAAATACGGATACACTTTAAAAAAAGGAACCTGCGAACATCCTCCAGCTGTGCAGCTGCCTACTCTCTGACTTTTCAAATACACTAGCAAAGACTGAACAACAAATTAACTACCTCTCAATTCTTTGGGAAAAAGAAGATTAGACTCTTCTGATCAGGACGACTGTACTTCAGGATTCCGTATTTTTTCAAGCACACATCCTGAATGTACATGTCTGCCTAACGTGGAGGGTATTCACACAGTTCTTTACTAATGAACCTGCAAAACTTGAGAACTGTTAAAATAAATATTCCATACAAAGGTGAGTTATTTGCATCTTGGGCAAAATGAACTGAGCATCTTCATAGTTTCCACCGCACAACTATCACCAATACCACCAAACACATTTTACTACTCATACACACAAATCCAGTGATTACACTAAGTAATATTGTTCGGCATCCAACCAAACTTGTGCATTTGCAGGTCATCTTCTTTCAGTTTTATAAAGCCGACTGAATTTTTAACGTAGTATTTTCAGGTTCTACAGGACTGTCAACTGGTACCTGGAGAGGGGGAAAAAAGGCAGAAATTAAGCTGTTACACAGCAGAAGCCATTCCTAACCTCAGTATTCTTGGGTAATTGTCAGGTTTTACTCCAATGGTGTATGTAGTTAATTAGCCAAATTACAAATTTTTAGAAAGTCCTGTTTTCCTTTCTCTCTGTAATTAAAAAAAAACAAAAAAACAAACCAAAACCCATAGAATTTAGTTTCTCAGTATAACACACGGAGATTAATTCTCAATTTTTTTTCTCCATTACGTTCAAATACAGTAGAATCTTGATGATCAAGGTTTGGAATCAAAGTGCTATTGTACCTTATTGACACCAGCAGCTCTCAATTATTTATGGTAATAACAGAGCGCAGACTCCAGGCTTTTTTATATTCTGGCTAATACAAATGAAATTGTGCAACAACCTAGGCTAATTAACAAGGTGATAACGGAAAACAGAACAGTCATGGACCCCTGTCTCCAGTCAGCATGTACCCCCTGAGATCGCCCCGACCGAGGCTGGTAAACCCACAGGGTGCCACACTGTGCACACAGCTGCACAGGTTTCAGGTTCAGGTTAGCTCACACAGCACCAGCTTGGAAGTTTCTGAACCTCAGGCAGACACCAATAGCATGCACCTGACCACAGATTATCAAAAGCTGCTACACACGCAAGACACCTACGCATAAAAAGAAGCGTGACAGAGGATCTTGCAATATCTGACTCCAAAAAGCTGCTTCATTATCTTGATCCAAATGATCAAAAATCCCACAGCACTGAAAAAAGTTTCCAATGTCAGCCTTTTTTCTACTAGTGACTGTGATAATTTGGAAAAGCTGCTGAAACGTGGTCTTGGGACCTCCCGAACAGCAGAAAGAGCTATGCTCACTCTTCATTTAAATAGAGAGCGTGCTCAGCAGAAGAATGGACTCAGCTCTTCATGCAGCACAGTACAGAAACTGCAGCATCACTTCTGTTCATCAGACACTGATGTCACTTAAAGGAACTGCAGGTATTTCAAACAAAATATGTAGTCTATAGCACAGCCTCCTAACCTAATGCACAAAAAGGCTTCACATTTTACAATGCTACCTACAAATATGAAAAAGTAAGATTCAAGCAATAAAATCAGAGATTAATATTAGGCACTTAAAATGCAGGAAAATCTGAGAACGGGTCTTTTGTTTTTTTCACAGGAGCTAAGGGGAGAAACAGATATCCGAGGGCAGCATCCCATGTGGCTCTGTTGTACCAAAACAGCACGGAAACAGTCACATCACAAGTTTTTGTCAACTACTCTTGCTGTTAATACTATTATGCCAATAGAAGCCAAGCATTCAAGTACAGTAATACAATCAAGGTAAAAGAGTCACCACTTACAGCTTTAACATCCAAATTCACAATCCCCGAATTCACATTGTGTCTTCGCAAATCTGATTTTATTAAGGCTGAAACAAAAAATAAAGAGAAAGCTAGTTCACAGCTTTGCAATGCCATGCATTTCAAGGGAAATGTTTGTATAGTGCAAGCACACGGAAGCTGCTTTCAGCACTTATTCAAAATACCTGTATTCACTCTTTTGCAATTTCAACTTACTGACAATTTTAACTTGCTCCTCACAAAGCACCCATGGTTTTAAATCATGGGTGCCTAAAGCAAAGCTTGGTGGTTTTGGCACTTCCAGCACATTTGTAAGTACCAGCATGTGTAAGTCACTGGTACAGTTTAGGAATACATCAGCAGTTGCTTGCATTTGGAAAACTGCAACCTGTCTCCATTTATATATTTGTTTACATTTGCTCTCCTACTGTGGAGATAGACATCTGCCTGCAATTCAAGACATGGCTCAAGAAATGCATGACAGATGGCTGTCCACATATTAGCAACCTCATCTTTAAAACAAAGGGGGTGCGCACAGCAAGTATTTAAAGTGAAAAACAAAGCAAAAAAAACCTCCAAACCCCTGCACTTACAACACCTGTCCTGAGCCCAGACAGGAAGTCACATATTTAAATCCTAGATGTCTGAGACATTTAAAACTACTCAGAAATTCACTTTCAAAAAAAAACCCCTCCACATTTTTACATTAAGGAGAAATCATTACTTACATTTCTGATTAATTACCTGTTAAGATAATGCCCACAAAAATCCAAGCACAAAGAAAGAGGTTTCCTGCACGAGGACTGTAGTCTGTTGTGAGTTTGCCTTGAACAAGTGTAAAAACAATTCCAAATATCTATAAACAAACAAGTCACTTCATCAGGATCATACAGAAAAGAGTCATCACTTTACCTTGCAAAGTTTCAGGTCACACCTTGTAAAAACCCAATTTAGAAAAATAAGACTACAGCAACACAACAGAAACTTAGCAGCCAAGTCTAAGCAAGCCTTCTTAAATTTGAGCAGAGTGGCCTTCCTGAACACTACTTCACTTGAAGAAATAAAATTATACAACCTGTGCTGATGCATTAAGGAGGCCTGAGGAAGTGCCTTCAGACTCTGGGTATGTAATTTCCACAGCAAATTCAAACCCAAGTGGCAGATAGCCAGTCATGAAGAACCTGTTGAAGAGGAAAGTAAGAGAATGACAGGTGTGGCCTTCATCTACTACTATGGCTAAGAAAATCAAATCTAAACACATGGTATTATGAATTAGCTGGTATTCTCAACTGTCTGTTTACAAGACCTATCATGATTCAATACTTGCTTTGCCTGCCTCGTTCCCCTGACCTCATCCAACAATTTTAGCCATATACCTCTCTTTTTAGGACAAAGATGTTTAAACAAATTCATCCTGTTTCCAATAACCTGCACTCCACTCCATATGTATGAAACAACCTTCTCTGCCCAGTCCACAAGCCACTCCATAACTGAAGCCAATTACTTTCAAATGAAAGACATACATGAACATCATCATTTGATCAACCCAAACACCCATGCTGCAGGACAAAGAGGACATCAGCAGGGAGTGACACTAGACCCTGAAAAAGCTGCTAGAAGCTGCTGCGGAAGAAGCTGAGGGGACTGACAGGGAACTGGAAAGGCAGTGGAGGTTGATTGATTGGTTTTTAAACTGAAACTCTCAAGACATTTCCGGCTTTACCTCGACTGCCGTCTGAACACAGCACCTTTTGGGGCTTTTAGATTATGTATCTATGAGAAGCGCTCCTGCTCTTCTGAGCGAACAAAGCACCCAGCACATCATTTGGACTATCAAAATATAGATTAATCAAAATGCACAGAAGCCAGTCTTCCTAGATTTGCTCAGTTAAACTCTAATCGCTTGTCCACTGGTCAACAGAAAGATTCAGCTTCACTGCAGACAGCTTTTGGAATTGGAACAAAACAAACTGTCCACATACAGACTTCTGTTAGGTTCATAAAAATGTTAAATGAAATTCACTGAAAAGTGAGTCACTTTAGATTTACTCTGACGTAACAGAAGGCGAATCTCTCCTTAACCGTATCTGTACTGTGATCTATAGGCATAGGTTGAGAGCATGGCAACAGACTATACAGTAGAATCATTTAGTTACAACAGTTAAATATTGTTTCTGAACAGAACTGCAGTAAGTCTTCTAGTCCTCTTTAATTGCTCACCCAAGTACTCCTCCAGTCACGAACACTATTATAAGGTATCCGAGGTCCAGGGTGAAAGTAAATACCAGCAACCCAATGAAAGAGAGAATGTAGACGATCAAAGTAGTTTGCCTGCAACCCAACCGAAAAAAACATTAAATCAACATTGTTAACATAAGGTCATAGCACATTGCTGAAGCACAGAAAAGTAACAAACATTACTTACTCTCTAGCAACTGACATTGTACAGCTATGAAATTTGCTTCATGTAATTCTCGCTCAAACATCAAATATCATGCAGTGAGAACGTACCCCTTCCCAAACTCGTTATTGCCTCGGTTACACAGCTGCAGCACTCAAGGCTAAGAGACCTTATCAGACTCTCAAAGAGTGGACAATCACAGCAGACAGTGTTACCTCAAGACTATTTTAGTTCTCCGCTATGTTGTACCTCTTGGCCATTCTGCAGCGCTGCCCGTTATACAAAGATCAATACACGGGCAGCCAAACTGAACACTATTAGCAATAAAAATCAGTCTAAAAGGCAAGTCAAACAAGTCTCATTACAATGTTCTACTTATTTTAAATCTGGAATAAGGGACATCATCCAAAATATTAAAGCACTTATCTCTTATTTACAAGCCAAAACACATGCAGAAATAAAGCAAATCTACAGCATTAACACCCATTAGGCTTCTAGAGCTCTGGCACATAATGCACTAAGCATCACAGGGGAGAACTTGCCCCCCACAAGCAGCGCTCCAGGGCACTGGCCACTCCTGGTGGGCACCACACCACAGGTGATGGGCCCAGGAGCTCCTACCCCAGAGGAGATTTCTGCTCCATGGTCATCCCCTGAATTAATGCAAATGTTATGCTTACTAATAGGCCCAGGAGTAGTACAAAAAAATGAGAATCCATCAGCTGTCCATTTTACAAAACAAAGCAGAGTAGCTTTAGAGTCTTTATGCTTTTCCAGGAGAAGGAACTCCCTGGGCCACCTGGCCACTGTATACGGGACATACAGCGCTTTCCTTGTTAGCCTCACACCCCTGCAGAGACAGGAGTAGATGCAAAACCCTTGCGCATCTTCGCATTCTCCTTTCTCATTTCTTTTGGCCAAGAACCAATAAGAGTCTCCATCTTTTGCTGTAGCATCAGAAACCAGCCTCCAGCAAGGCCGCTAAAAGATCAGGGATGAACTGCATTTTATCCTCAGTTCACTTCAGCCCTTACATTGCAGTATTTTTCTAATGCAACTGCACCGCTCTCCTACCCCTAACCCCATACATGCCTACCCACACTTACTTGTATGTTTTAGTGTAATCCAGCCACAAACCACAAATAATCGAACCCACCATTCCTGCCACCACCAGTGTCAAGCCAATTCTCCCAGCGTTCACTTCTTCTCCCTTTCAACAAATATTTATATGGTGCTCATTAATACCACTCAGAGTCAAGTTCAGACCTCTTGGCAGTCATAAGCGCAAACAAACATTCCTATGACTCCCATAGCTGCATGGTGCAAGAAACTGTAGTGGGGTATAAAGGAAACCAAATGTCTGAGCACACATAGCACCTACACAATAATAAACATCACCTCTGCAAAAGTACAGTAGAAAAAACAAACAAACAAACAAAGAAGATCCAAGAAACTTACCTCATAATGAGTTACTATCATCTGGTTTAATAACGTGGAGACAGAATAAAATGCCCCAGTCATAATACCTGCAGTACCAAAAGAAGAGCTTCAGTCATTCCAGGTGTAGCCACGGAGATCTGCTACCAGAAAGAGTTACTCTTCTGATAGTCAACGCTCACATCAGAGGCAAACCCTCTTATATGCCAGGTAAGATCTCTTTACCAGACCTACAAACGGCATTTTGAATCCTGTTGGATTTTCCAGCACTGGCTGCTGGAAAAGTCTGACACTCCCTCTCCCACAAACAACCACCACAGCAACTAAAACTCGATGCGCTTTCAGCACACTGAAACTGTTCTGCCCAGCTGCAGCCAGACAGCACCACTTACCGTAACTGATCAGCAGAAGTATAAATGGAACATTTTTGAACAAGTTAATAATCGACTGCTTGTAGGAATAGTCCTCTGGAGGCATATTTTGCAGGACTGCTTGAGAGTGACTAGGAGGGTATTTGGGCTTTTCTTCAAACACTGGGGAAAAAGAAGAAGGAACAATCTTGATTTGTCTTTACCAGACTAATGCTTTTTCTTTCTGAAGTGTTACAGTTTGATGAACTTCAGAAGATTAACCTGTGGTTTTTAACACTGCCATGAAAAAAATATTCTAGATTTTCTCATGGAAGAATCAAGTCACAGCCACAAAGGATGTACTAATTATTTGGTCACAGCTGATTGCTACCAACTTATGGTCAAAGACAGACTTCATCTGCATTGTGTCTAGACCTTTGCATCTGAATTGTAAGAGTAACAGAAAGAATTCACATGACATCATAACGTCCTTGCAGCCAACAACCGAAGTGACCTGCGTATCCTGACAGAGGTCACCCCACGTGAAGCACAACATACATAAAGCGCTTGTTGCTTGAACCTGGCACAACAGATCAGTGAACTCAAGCAAACCTGAGAAAAATGTAACCTCGCCTACTTTGAGCAAAGTCAGATGCTTGAAGTGGGATGTTGTAAACAGTCCCTGTGGTCACCATTCAAATTACAAGAACGGAACACTTACCAACTCCTGCTAAGAAGAACAAAAGTGTGGACACTATTGCTGTTCCGTAGAACATGATGCTGATGTTATGTGCCATTAGATCAATATCGTCAGGTGTATTTGGAACCAAAACAGGTGGCAACAAAAATCCAATTGCAGTGCCAAGCTGCAAAGCAAGAAAAGAAAACCTTACCAGGTAGAATTTCTATCATAATACGTATTAATAAAACTATGAAGGAAAAGTATTCCTTTAGTATTACACTTCTGAGCCATTTGCTCTCAATGACATTTCACAATCGGGTCTTCCATAACTCAGGTTTTCACCTTTTCGTTTCTAAATTAAACTACGGTACTACACCTAGTATATAGCACATTTAAGAATTACGTTTTAAGGAAGTTTCTTTGCAGAAGAATCTTTCACGGGAAAACACTGTGCAGGCACATAAATCTGTCTCGGTCATCCTGCAGCTGAGGACCTAGAGACAGCAGAGAACTCCAGCTTCTCCTGTAGAAACGCTCTTCTCTCTTTCTCAATCAAAACGCTCCACTTGAAGTCACAATCCTACCTCTACATTAATAAAGACCAACACACAGCGTTTATTGCAGAACTGGTAGAGCAGATAAGAGCAAGAGAAAAGGAGAATCCTTCTTAAGCATCACAAACCCAAAACCTACATCAGCAATTATTGCTATGAAAATAAAGAAAAACCACAAAACAAAGTAGTAGTGGGTTTGTATCTGGAGTCAATTCCAACGTAGCAACTGATTTTGTACTAAAAAGAGAAAAATAAAAAACCCAAACAAACAAGGACTGAAATATGTAAAGCATTTTAAAACATGAAGGAACATCAGTCTTGGACTACTCTCCAATTTATCTCTGCTGCTCCTCCAAAACTAAACTGCATTTTGCAGTGTTAGAACATTTTTTTTCTTTTTTTTTAAACTAAAAAAGGCTGGATCTATTTCAGGTAAAAAAAAAATTTAAAAAAGAGCACCAAAGACTGCTAGAGTAACAATTACAACACTCAGAAACTACTCAAATTAAAGGTGTGCCAAGGTGCTTACAAAGCGCCCTTTGTGCCTTGGCAGGATGAGGGTTTTGCTGCTTTTCTTCCCCCCACCCCCACCACCAGATTGACACAGTATCCAGCGCTCACCTGAAGAATTTGTTTCTTTTTATCCTCACCATTCAGTATCTGAACCCTACAAACATGAACTGAGTACATAATTACTCTTTCCGAAGGTCTGTTTTTCCCTCCCGCAGTGTGAGCCAATACAGTGCCCACCATATTCCAAGCAGGTCAAGCGACACCATTTTTCACCTTTCACACCCAGAGAGGTTAAGACCAGAAGGATCAAGAGTTCTGGCGAGTCCGGTGTGCCCAGTTTGAGATGCCAAATACTTGTGGCAACCTGGCACTGCTAACAGCCCCTGGCAGGTACATCGCTGCATTCCCCGGGACTGGCGTTTCAACTACAAACTCTCAGCATCTCAAGAGACAACGGGTGCGATCTGATTTTCGATAACTACTCTGTCCCTCCCCTGCCTGCGGTCCCAGCCCTGTTTGCTTTAGCTCTAAAGTTATGCAAAACATCCGATAAGTAATCGGATGACCAACAGCCCAGTTCATTACAGCAACCCAATGCTGTTACATAGTTCACCTCCAACAATTAAACATGTACAGTGAAACTTTATTGTAATCCCTCCGCGGAAGTGAACTGCATTGGGCTATACAGATAACATCATTTCTAACTTCCAAGCACCTAATTTGTCATTTCGCTACTCTTTCTGTCCAACTTTCGAGAAGTTTTAAGAAACCAAAAACTGAGGACAGAGAAATTCTGTTGCTTGACACCATATCAGCCTTCATGCATCACAGGCGGGACTGGGATCCTAGGACCTACCGCAGCACACATCTCTGAGCCAGCGGGGTATGGTGTAGCTGCAGAATAAGCCAGCATCCTTCGTGCAGGACTGCCAGAGGGAGACGAAACACGCTTTGTCTGTGAGTTTCACACGTGTTTCCCAAGCAGGTGGCAGAGGACCACCAAGCATGTCAGCACACCAAGATCAGTTCTGGCTTCTGCAGGGGAATACGCTCCGGAAATAACTAAGTTCTTTTGTTCACACCTCTGTTCCCAGTTTCCTTGTCCATCCTTCTCACAGTTACAACCCACAAAATCTCTGCTCTTGCCCTTCCCCACTTCAACCCTGACATCTCGGCATCTGAGCAAAGCATCTGTTTCAAACTCCCAGGTGGATCCTCAACACTGTGCTGTAGCACTGAGGCCCCAGTAAATCCTTGCTACTGGGAGGGCTGGTGCATGTCAGGAAGAGTGAAAATTTGGCTGCCAAAGAAACCTTTAACCTGATTCCAGGAAGAAGATGAAAAATTTTTGCTCAACTGCTAAAACAACCTACCGACCGACCCCCAAATCTTCAGTCCAAAACAGACAGCTGACTTGTCCACTGGAAGACTTCAGCAAAAAAAAAAAAAAAGTTTTGGAATAGTGGTG
>Ga0065711_1008287_pt1 | contig 22501 bp, 15 predicted proteins | sample Hoacrofraction12_FD_59098 | JGI IMG/M metagenome (GOLD analysis project Ga0065711, IMG submission 59098) | Hoatzin crop microbial communities from Cojedes, Venezuela - Epithelial fraction 12 v2 (version 2) | ecosystem: Host-associated > Birds > Digestive system > Esophagus > Crop | place... | reverse complement strand
AGCATAGCCTTTTTTTTTTTTTTTTTAATTCTAGATGAAGAGCAGTGCTACTTTCAGTAAAGGTAGATTTGCTCATTTACTTTTTTTTAAAAAAAAACCACACATTTTCCTCGTTTGAGGCTGACTATGTACTCTGTCTCCATGTGCAAGTCTTGTTGCCTTTGCTGAGTAGAAATACCCCTTCCATGAGTGATGCTGCCAGTTTAATCTCCTGAGGGGGAATCTTCCAGGGAGCATTTGTCAGAGGAGCGGAGTGGCAGCGCAGATTACTCCAGAGCTTGTCCTGTGCGCAGCAGATGATCCCAAGGAGGTGACGGGATGGGGTCTGTGAGCAAGCCTGAAAGCTGTGCTGCGGCTCACCACTTCGACATTGACTTTCGCTGCCTGACCCGAGATGTATACTTCCTAATAAATGTTTTAGCTCTCTACGCTCCAGTGATTACACTCTCCATTGAATACAGATAAAAAGACAAAATGTTTCTTTAATCAGTACTGTGATGTGAGACCGTTAAGGTAATAGTGCTTGAAACTATTAGAATCTTGAAGATATTGACTGGCTTCCTTTTGGCGTTGCAATTATAATTGTATTTTTAGGCTGAGTTACAAGGTTTTATGGTAGTTGTTCTAACACGGAAGGCTTCCCTGTCTGGTCTTAACTGTAGGGAGATACACAGGGGAGAAATTTTGCAGTCCTGAGCTGCAGGTGCAGCTAGGAGATGACCTAATTGGGACTGATATAATTTGGTTTGAGAGTGTGCAAGGAAATCCAGGTCATCCCTCTGGAATCCACAGTGAACAAGCGTAGCAACACTTGAGGGGAAAAAGTGTTTGAAACCTTCCTCAAAGTGTATTTTAAGCTCTTGAAGCTTTATGGGGAATACTAGTGACAAAAGTAATCTTTTGTGAATTTAGGCCAGACAAGCTGCCTCTGGCCAAAGAAGTCTCCCCTCCGCAGGCACATATCCCCTGTTCCCTGAGGAGCGAGGGTCTCCAGGTGCAGAGCACTCTGAACTCCATCCACTAACACCAGTTATCCTGACTCGTAGATGTAGAGAACTGACCAGAAGAGACCGTGGATGATACAGGCTGACCTTCTGCTTAGCACCCCTTCACTACTACATCCAGCCTGTAGTGTATAACCAAACCCTCTCTTGGGAGGATAAGCTGGACACCTCGTGTGAACACACATTTTCAGTGACTCTAGCAGGGTCATTTCCACCAGTGCACACCAGTGGTGACTTCCTCCTCACCACTGGCAATGCACTAATGTGAGAAGAGGATCAGGCACAGAAATTCTTACTGCACTTAATTATGGGTATGTAACTTAGAAAATATCATGACTTGCATAAGAAAGTTCAAGAACTGTCCTGTCTTTATTTCTAAATCCCACTTAGACATAGATTAAAATGGTTTAAATATGTTGTGTTAGGCATTTGCACTAGTTTAGTTAAACTAATGCCCTTTGCAGTATCAGGTTGGATTTGATGACGTCTTTACATGATACGGTACAAACCATGTTTGCTAGCTTGTAGTTGGTACTTAGTTCCAGTTACTAAGGAAAAAAAAAGGTAAGGATGGTAGCTAGCATTTTAGAACTGCTCTAGATTTGGTTCGGTGGCTGAGCCTCCTCAGTGCTCTGGTTGCAGATGCTGTGCCAAGCATGGTGGTACAACTGTGGGCCTTCGCCATCTGTGAAGCAAGAATTACCCCGATGTGGCTGAGCAGTGGAGCTTTGCAAGATGCAAGCTAGCAGGCTCCTGGACATTTTGATTTCTGACTTCTCTAAGTAGAGCAAAGCTGGTTCTGTCACTGAAAGGCTGCACTGAAGGAGGACCGTTTCTTGGTGTTTCAACTGGAGTCTGATTCACCTGTACTGAAATAGTTGGCTCCTAGCCCCAGGGTATCATTCCAGGCACAGTATTTTCTTCCCAAGTGAGAACTGAAGTACTGAGATAACAAAAATGGAAATTGATGCCTCAGTCATCTGCTAGCACCAGCTATGGCTCCCGGAAATTGTAGAGTGTGTGTGTATGTGCGTGCATTTGTGCACCTGTGTGTAGAACTTGCTGTTTGCTGCAGGTTTTTGTGCCGCCACAACTGGTTGTTCTTTGAGGGTCTTTATTCCCTTCCTAATTTCCTCTTGAGGGTTTGCTGGAGGCTGCCTTTGAAGATGGATTGGTTGATGTCTCTGGCACCGTGCTTGAAGATATGAAGAATGGAAGTGTTGTCATTGTGATTGTTCTTTATCAGCCAGAGAATGTTTCTGAGGAGTGTGAACCAGACCCTCGCCACTGACACAGACAGGCCACCTTGGCTCTCTGATCCACCTGATGGGGGTCAGAGGTGGTTCCCGATGGTTATGCTCAGGCACGAGCAGGATGCTGGGCATGTTACTTCATTCTGGCTGTTCACATTTCTCCTCTTGCATCATTAGTCCACAGTACGGACCAGCATGTGGGCTGGGCTTGTCTACCAGCACACAGGAGAAGACACTTTAAATAGCCTTTGCTATTTTAGCTCAAGATGTTGTTGTGCAAGTATATACAGCATTTACTTGGGGTGGCTGTCAGCTCTGCAGCTTCTGCTCACCCACATCAAAGTTTTATTTCTTTTATTTTATTCCTTCCGAGCTGGCATGTTGTAACACTGCAGTCTGTGGGAGAATTGTTTTCCCTTGACCTGAGAAATACTTCCCACCCTGTTTCCTGGAAATTCTAGACCTTCCCTCACTGCATGTTCTACCAGGACTGTGGCTCTTCAGTGCCGGAGCATCTTAATCGTGTGGGCAGTCTCCCATCTTGTTGTCTCCCTCTTCCATTTCCTTTCCTTCTTCCACTTCTACTTCCTTTCTTCCTTTTTCCTCTTTCTCATTTGTGTCTGAAAAAACATTGCTGCTATATGTGCAATAACATGTTCCAAACTTCATTTCACTGCAATTAAAACAGTAAATTCTGATAGTTCTATAGAAGATATTTAAGATCTCTTGGGCCCCCCAAAAAAAGTCCTTTTTAACAAAAAAAATCCCTGAATACCGATTTACAAAATACATTTCAGACCCATTATGGCCTTCTGGGTAAATAATGTTCATTTTAAAAAATGTCTTTATAACACATATTTTAAAAGTGTTTCAAACGTGATTTTTTTAAAATAGTAGACCGTGATGGGTTCTAAAGAACCCTTATGGTTTATCAGGGAAATCATATACTTTAAAAAAAAATAAATTGTCTTTTAAATACTCATTCTGGAATTGTTGCAACTGTGATGCGTTTCTAGCATTACCTATCTTGCAGGAGTTAGGTACAGCAGGTGACATAATAGGCAACATCTCATTATTTTTGGCATTCATTGAATGGAAGAGGCTGAGTAGGGACTTCTCTGCACTGACAAGTCATTCCCTCATCAGGTAGGGTGTGAAGAAGGCCTAAAGAGCCACCACATCTTCTCCAGAGTTTGGATGTTCACAGTGGGGACTCTTCCCCCCAGTCTCTCAGCATATGCAGACCATGTTATTCTTGTACTCTGAAAGTCAGAAAGATTTGGGCAATGACTGGAGAGTGCCTCTTCTCCAGCAGCCTGTGGTGAAGATCAAAGCAGGGATGGATGTGTCATCTGATGGAACCCTGGTTCACCAGAAAACGTGATTTGAATGCAGATTCTAGGTATCTCTTTCATTAGAGTCAGTGCGTCAGAGGAGGGACTGAGATGAGCTGAGGAGAAATGCCCACAGGCAGTAAGGAGAGGAGAAAGCTCCTGCCAAAGACTGTGTGAGACGTCCTCAATTATACAGACACCTTCAGGGCAGTCACTTCCCTCCTTGTACTCCCCACTCCTCCCTGTGAGCATGCTGCAATAGGTTTATACAGGGTTTTCTGGAGGGTCAGACCTGAAGCCTTGTATGACCTTCTTTCCTCCGTCAGTAGGCTGAGGCTAGGGGGTAACCCAGTCTCGCCAGTCCTCCTGAAGCTGTCACATCTTTATTACCTACTTCAGCCAGGAAACGAAGGGAAAGGATCAGAGGCAGTGTCAGTTTGGAAAAAGTCCTCATAGAGCTGGAGGGAAGGGGTTGTAATGCTTCCAAATTTTGCTGGAATTGAAGTAGCACTGCAAAGAAATTGGAGAAAGTGAAATATTTGTAACATGGTCACACCTGGGACAGCAGCTGAGCACTGAGGCCCTGGTGTGCCAGATACGGCACAAACAGAGAGCAGGCGCTGCAGGTGTCCTGGCACTGGCGACTGCTGTGGCTTCCAGTGGTGCCGTAAAGGGGACAGCAAAGTGTAAGATCAAGGCACACAAAAAATACAGAAAAAACATAATCCATAGAAGAATAACTCACGGGAAAACCACATTATTTTAGTTTACAGGCAACTATCTGTGAAATGAGATAATTGCCCATTATGTAATAGAACTGTGAAATAAAGCTAAGGTATGTGCATTTGAACAGTTAATAAATGGACTTATTGCAGACTGAGATGCTGGCAATATAATAGATAACTGGGTTAGAGGAAAGTTATTCTGAGAAATAGACTATTTTTTTTCAAGGATGTTGGATATTTGTAAAACTACAGAAAATTATTCTTCCCAAATGTAAGTGTTAGCAGGGCTGAAAAGAACTGATGGGTGATTAACTAAGGATGCATGCACCAAAACAGTAGGACACAATACAAAGGTTAATTAAAAAGTAGATACATTATGTCAGAAATTTTTCTGTTGTTTGGTGATCACTTCTAAACTGATTGCAGAAATAAAAAAGCAGCATGTATGCATGTTACCCTGACCTAACTGCAGTAAACTTCAAAAGGACCTACTCATGGCCATTTAGGAAACAAAGTGTGATGATGAGGATGATTCAGAATCTGACCTTTCTATGGAATCAGTAAGGAGTTTCCAAAATAAAGTTCTGTAAAATTGTAGACGTGTCAAACAGTGCAAGGCCGGGAAGAGTCATCTCATTTTTAGAAAGCTAAACGAAACCGTTGTGCAGCACAGTGAGTAACTTTGAAATAACAGGTTGCTGAGTCTGGATCTCCAGGTGAATTGACAGCAGATAATCTACAGTTCATGAATGGCTTATTCAGTAGTTCCCTCTGACATGTCAGGTCAAGAATGCAGAGCTCAAGCGTTGACTTTCACATTGGTCAACTGAAAAAATCAGTATATGTTGCAAGGTGTTTAATCTGGGCAGAAGATGAAGCCTCAGAAGATCCAAAACATCAGCGTGTGGTGAGGCAGTATGCCTTGAAAGGTTTCATCACAGTTGCTAGTCTGGGGGCTTGTCCGCAGACAACTGCTTTGATGGTAACTTCTAATGTTTCTTCAGGGATCCTGGTAGAGCTGTGGAGCTACAGAGTAGTTGCACTAACTTCTGTGTGTGAGTGTGAGCATGTGTGTGTGCAGGCACATAGGAAAACTTGAAGAGAAGAAACAGTGTAGTAAAGAAAACTTCAAGGGGACTCTCCTGGTAGGTGGGCGTGGAAAGAGAAGGCAGCTGGCAAACTTCCTGTAGTAATTGCCACAGCATTTGCTCTGTGGCCCAGCACCCTGACCCAACCCAATACCGTCTAGACTGAGAAGGATGCTGTTGGGTCTGGGTCTTGAGCCACCAAGCACAATCGAAGCGTGATCACCTGTTGTTAGCAGTGGAGGGGCAGAAGCTGGATATGCCAGCAGATTTCCTCTGCAGAAGGATTGGTTTAATGGTGTTCCCCACTGAACCTCAGAAAACCCAGTTCTGTTGAGTGGGGCTTGTTTCAGCCTGTGCCAGCTCTGTTCCCTGGAGCTGTGGGAGTCACTTCAACTGCTGCCAGGGGATGTAAAGGGAGGGGGCATGGCATCTCTGTGGGGTCTTAGAATCTGTAGCAGCAGCGCTTCTCATGGTACATTCTTGGACCTCAAAATGCCTTCCGCCAGTGATGAGCAACCTAGGTTTCCCTGGCTGGATTCTCCCTTCCCATGGGACCTCTCTAAGGGAGGTAGTGGTCAGACCTCAGAGGTTTTTATGTACCTTTCAGAGTTTCCATCGTGCCAAGCCGTCGGGGAAATGCTCATGAAAGTAACTTCCTAAAACACTGTGCACGTCCTGGGCAGTGACCATGGCAGCTGAAATGCGATGCAACCACACTCTGATGGATTTTTTTTATGAGGACCCCTGGCTTTGCAGACTAAGCTATCCCAATAAAATGTAAGACAGGTAATTAATAATTGTGCCAGTGACCTTGAAAATTAATATTGTTTGCTATTCCTGTAAACAAACTGAGTTTCTTTTCCTTATTATATTTTGTATGGTAATTTGGCATAAACACTCCTTTTCACATAATTTCCCCAGTTGACTTTTGTCTCCTTGGTAATTTCCGGCTTTAATAAAGAAAACCTAATTAAGAAGGAGCTGTTGATTGGTTTGCTAGTGTAATTAACACAGGTGATGCTAATGAGTTTCAATGAAACCAATGGTTTATAGGGAAAAATAAACAGAGCTGTGCTGCATATGGTGTGAGTGATATCTGCACTTTGGGAAGATATTATGGTGATTTTCAAGCCTCAAGTGAGTGGTTTGTGAACATGGGCGGGGGAGATAAAATGTTTTATAAGATTCATTAGTGGTGTTAGACCAAGTCAAATAAGCTTCACGACTTGGGTGTATTAAAAATAATTTTTTTCTGACCCCATTAATAGCATGTAAAGTTTTGCCTTCCTGAGGGAAGAAAGAAATGTTAACTTTTCCCCATTTCGTCAGTGTTAGTTTTGCAGCACAACTGATGCACTTTGCAGTTGGGCCCTGGCTCTATGGGGCTGAGTAGGTCACCAGCCCCTGAGAGTGGTGGGGGTGTGAGGGGGAACCCCACTGCCCCTGTTCTCTCCCTACAAAACATAAAGAGGCTGGCGATAAGGCTGCACAAGGAGCTTTTGCTTTTTGTGATTTCCTTCTTGTCACCTCAGGCAGTTCTCTCAATCGCTTTTTTTTTTTTCCTGACTATGAGTGCAGGATTTTGCCGCATGTATTAAAGTCAACGCAAACTGAGACATCGTTGTTATTGTGGGGAAGTGCAGTGGGATATTCTGAATTTCTGCTAGAGAGACAAGTGCTGTAACAACATGCTGCTACTGTTTTTGTGCAGCAGTTTCTTTAGGAGGAGCCGCTTACTTTTGTAATAACATTGACAACGTTTTATAGTTGGTCTATATTTCTAAGAGGCATTTGTTGATTCCTAATTTACATAGCTTTCATTCTGCAAGGCTAAATAGAGTTATGTTTTATATTTCAAGGGTATGCTTTTTCGTTCATTCCTGTCCTGCCTTTACATCTCCCTTTTATTTATTTTTTTACTTTTTCCTTTCATTTTCTTCTCATTTTTCATTATGATGTAGTTAATTCTTTTTTTCAGCTCATGCTACACTTTGTCTTGTCTATTGCTATGTGACAGAAAAGCCAGAGACATTCCATGTCTGGCAGTACACCTCCAGGGACATCTTTTGAACTCTCATAATTTGTATTTATTGCCACCCACTTTGTAAGTTCACAGTTTAATTTGCCAGCAGTGGCAGTGTTAGGCCGACACAGTAAAACAAGATAACGTTAAAATGTCAGAACGAGAGGGGGCATGAATGATGCATTACCCACTGCTAGAACTTGCACTTGTCATGCCTTTCCACCAAAGTGATGTTAACTACCTTTTGAGAGCCTTATCTGACTGGTATTACTCAGAAATAGGATCATTAGTTCACTGCTCTGATTAGAAGGTTGCTATGGTTGATTAACTCTTCTGGAACTGGGATCACGGCGGGAACGTAACATGAATCACACTGGATTATGCATCTAGAACTAATTTTCTAATTATTTTTTGCATTTATTTATAGTTGTTTACATATGTATTTCCTTAATTCACTCCTGGGCTGACAGAACCTCGGGTAGAGGGGAAAAAAATTGAGCATATTTTAATCGAAACATTCAAGGTAGATTTCAGTTGAGCTGTTTCTCCTTCAGCACAGTGTGTTAACGGTGACCTATTATGCAAATTACTATAAAATCAGGAAAAACTGCAATTTGATGTGGTTTCTAGAGCTGCACAGATAGTGTTAAGTTAAAGCCTCAGCAAAGAGTGACAGCCAAAATCAGACTCTCGTGTCAGTGCAGAAGAATGCACTGCTCACCAACACTGGGGGCTGCGGAACAGCCAGCCAGGGTGAGCGTGAGGGGCGAGGGGGTCCCTCTAAGAGGAACATCGCAAGGACCATCTGATGGTTGATGCTGCTTTTCCTAAGTGCTTCTACAGTGCTGCCTTTGTCAATAATTTCCTGAATTTGCAAAATGAGCAGAAATTAATGCACTGCAAAAAATGTTTTTTAAAAAAATAATAATAATAACAAAATTTTGCCACAGCACTATTCCCTAACCAATGTAGGAATTTATTTCTGAATGTTGTTCCTTTGGCTTCTTCACTGTAGGGATTCCTTGACCATTATGACTCCAAATACCATAATGGACAACTAACATTAGTGTTATATGGAAAAAAAAAAGATCCTTGTGATGTGGACATTAGCAAAGGTGCATTACTAAGAATAATGTCTCCTAGCCCAGTAAGCGCGTGTGCACAAGATGGCTCTTTATAATTTCAGTGCTTCCTTCTATATGAAAACAGTTTTCTCTATCGGCCTATCTGATGCAGGCAATTTCAGACTGAGTTCAGGCAGTACACCTGAAGACCTGACTGAAATACCTAATTCTCTACCGACGTTATGCAAAATGGCTCTGATCCAATCGTCATTGTAGTCAAGGAGAGCTGGATCTGATCCTAAAAGATGAAGGGCCAAGATGGATACAATTTAATTGAGCGAGTACCATGACCGATTCCTACAGTTACATATCTGAGTAAAATGAGGAGGCTTTGGACAACAATTAGCTGAAAAATGCAGTTTGAAAAATACAATCACACTGTTGACAGTGACTTTCGAGAGTAGATTTTGGCTGCTTTATTGATAAGAAATAAAGATTCCTTTGTACCAGAAACATGTTTTAATGAAGTTGAGACATCTTGAGGCAGAATATACAGTTGCTTTCTGACATAGATTGTGTGTGGGTATATTAGAGATAAGTCCAAATTTTATATCTCTTACTCAGTTCTTCCTCAGACAGTGATGAAAGAATTACTCACGACTTTGGTCATGATTTCATGGGGACCACTCACAAGAGGACGGTGCTCAGCACTGGATCTTGGTTTATAGTTAGCTTTTTCACGGACAAGTATCCACCACTGCCCTTTTCTTCTGGGTTTAAAAGGCAACCTGTAGATGAACTGACAGTTACTGGTTCTTTTCTGGCTACATCAAAATTAACCACAGCGTAAATCAATGTTGCATGTCTGCAAAGGAGCTGGTGTTCTGCAGGGCTTGTCTTAATGAGACAAACTCAAGAGATGGAAAAGCAGATGTAACCTGTTGCTGTAACGAGCCCCATGAGTACAAAGCCACAACTAAGAAGGGGTGCAGCATGTAAAATTTTTAGCTGTCACACTGAGAGTAGGGATGGAGTATCGTCCTGGCTTTACAATCCTGGCACTTCTAGTTTTGAGGGCGGTGTTACTGTAGGAGACTTTTCATGGATTACATTTGAATGGGAGTATCTATACCAGTTTTATTGCATGGAATTGAGCTCATACACTGAAGTGTGGTGTCCCCCACTTCTTTTTTCTTCAATAAATGTAATAGATCCTCCTTGGCTATAAAAATATCCAGGCTGGCTTTTGGAAATCGTGAAGCTCGGCAAGATCTGAAAAGACCTCTATTTTTATTAAAATTAAATGAATTTCTGAACGACAGTCTTACATTTTGGATGTGTTTTAAATAAGTGTTGAGAAAAGGCTGTAAGGGCAGAGCTGATGTGTTAGGCTGACAAGACAGACCTGAAATTTTTCCTCATCATGGCAGAAGGTTTTTCAGGGACCAGAGGATCTCTCTGTCCTTGCAAAACAATTATTGTACCTGAATTATTAAGCTGCTCAGCAGCCCCTGTCTCTGAGCTGCCTTCTTGCTGCACTTTCTGCATTGCCCAAGTATTCTCATGTCTTGTGTCATATGGAAAAAGGGAACAGAAAAGAAAGTATCACCAATTTTTGCCTACCTTTTTTTGCTGTGAGCCAAGGCTTTTGCAGCACCATTAGGATGTAGATTATCATATTTAAAACCTGTGATGACACCATTGTACCCATCTGAATGATTAATCTGCTCATTAAAAGAGTGCCGATGGGCTAGTCTAATTGGAACATGGATCTTCTTAAAGGACGTTGCAGGGTCGGGAATAGGAAATATTACTCATAACATAAAGTAGGGATTAATTATGCTACTAAATACTACTGTGTGAAATTTACATATGGGTCTGGTCATTGGTGAGGGGTTAGGAAAAGTGTAAGCATCCCATTTTTATAACCTTAAAAATGTAGGTGGTACGTTCATAGCAAATCTTAACCCCTTGTTATTTCAAAGGTAAGATCTGCTCAGATGCCATGGGAGGGGCAGGAACACAGCTTCATATCAATTAATCACTACTGCTTAAATTGAAATGCTTTTCCATATGCAGATAGCAGCAATACCTCTAGTACCAGCAACAGTTTCTAACCGTGGATTCCTGCAAAATGCAGCCTTTCATCTGCACCATCAGAGGGCATGGTGGTGGGGTGCTGGAGGGCAGGGAAGCACAGTGGTCACTGCACGGAGCCCCTCAGATTGCTCACTGGAGTGGCACTGTCCATGTGAGCGCTTTGGCTGCAGTCTTAGTTTGGAAGTGGGACTAATCGTTTAATTACAGGAAATAGGCATTGTTGCTCCAGTCTGTGATAGTAAATTTTGCCTCTCCTCAAGTAGTTCTTGGCAACTGTGTTAGGCATATTCAGTTGCGTGAATGGCTTTTACTGTGTGTTTCTGTCTCCCTGTGGTTGCTGTTGGGAGGCTGCTTTAGCTATGGATTGGCAAACGTGACTGTGGAGCTCTGCTTTTCCTGAACAATCTTAGGCCAATGTATATTCTTGTTTAGAGTCATCAATCTCTTCTGGCAGTGGTAATCTATATGCTCTTTCTGAATTAGCAGATGTCTTTATCCTATAGTTGCGCTGTCAAGGCAACCTTAATACCAGTTCGGGCAGAGATTTACAAATCAGTGGCTTTTGGATACGCTGCAAATCAGGAAAAGAAAAAGTGAGAGCATCATGGATGGAACACCTGTTATTTCAGCTTTAACATAAAGTCTGCTTGAGATACTTTAATGGATTATGTCCCCTCTGCAGTAGTGATGTACTATTTTATTGAGATTTTGCAGGTGAGACCAAACCAATTCTCCAAAGAAGTCTGTGTTTAAACTGGGATCCTCTTCTACATCCCATATCTCCTAAATCCCTGGGCAATTCCGCATCCACTAGATCTTCCTCTCTGAATATTAATCAATGTTGCAACTAGTCCTTTGGAAATCAATTTTTTCCAAGTTGTTATTTCTTAAACCTCCCAGGAACACTCTCCCTGTAATATGTGAATATATAGTAAGGATTTCTTATGCATCTGAAAAAGGGAGGCAAACCAATATGGTCTGTTTCCTTAGTGAAAAGCCCCTTGAACTGAATTTAAAGCACTAATTCCCCTAAAGTTAGCTTTGAACCAGATCATAGCATCCTAAACATTGACAGAATTTGAGGATTTGCCATTAGAGAAAGTATGATACATTTATGTGTGTGGTTTTTTTTTTTTTTCCTAGCCAATTTTAACCTTGATATCTCCATGTCCCATGAGAATTAAAGATCCAGGAAACCTTTACGTAGATGGAAAATTTCAGTGAAATTTCAAGGGATCTACTTGGTGGGTGGGGGTTGGTCCATGCATTTGAGGAAGAGTCTGGATGTATGTCGTTAAATGTACAAGCCTCCCTGTGTAATTCATTACTCCAGTATCTGGTCACTGGATAAACATCCAGTATATAAGACAATGTTCACAGTGATGAAACTTAGGATGACTTTCCCAGTTTTGCACCTGGAGGAAATGAAGCATGGCAGGGCAGGGCTGCGATCACTTGCACGAGCTTACAGATGAGTTTGTGGCAGAGCTGTGAAAAGTGAATCTGGCTATCAAGAATCTGTGCATATTTGGTGAGCAGCCTTCCCTCTCTAGAGCTACATGAGCATTTAAGTGTTTTGTTGGATAGGGGCCTAGATGCTTTTAGGGTTTTGAGAGCTGTTGTTTATTTTAAAGCACTTTTCCCCACTAATTTACAGGTTTGTTCTTGAGGTCTGCTATGGTAAGTCCTACCTTATGGAAAGAGCTTCTGTATGTCATGAGACACTGAAAGACCCTTGGGATCCACTTTCTGATAAAAGCTCTTGAGGATGGAGCAAAGGAATGGGTCACTCATCAATCAGCACAGGCAGACTGTCCCCTAAAATGGCTCTTGCCCATACCCAGATACTCCAGGGGCTGGTTCTGCCTGAAGATGCAGACCGTTGAGGCAGGGATCCAGCCAGCTAACCAGATGGCCAGGATTCACTGAGCATGCTGGTGGTGCAGGGCCTCCAAAGGCTCTGGCAGCCTACCAGTGGAGATATATATAGCAATTTGCTTGGGGGATGGAGATGGGGGAATACCAAGCTGCTTATTGGCCATCAGAGTGGGAGCCGTTAAAAAATATTGGCTCCATAATTGCATTTGGCCTCCTCAGTGGCGAAGGCTGTAATCCCTGTGGAAGAAATTTTCAGTTTTTAATTTTTTTTTTTTTTATAAAAGAACCATTAGAAGAAAAATATGAGAGTTTTTCTTTAAATATAGAGTCTGCTGGGATGTTGTAAGTGATGGTTGGCAAAGTGATCTTTGTGTGCCAAGATTCTTCTGTAAGTAATGAGATCACTTGGATCAGCATGGGAAAATGGGATAATCCACTTCTATAGTAAGTGAAAGCTCTGATACAAAGCACGAGTGAGCTTGTGAAGTATGTCACTGTATGTTTAGCCTCTGTGCCTATAATAACCTTGTACTTGCTTCCTAATAGTTGTAAAGAATACAGTAATGCTAAAAACAAGTGTTTCTGACACATTTGTCAGTGTTTCAGTGAACCCTNATGCTATATGTCATTGATCTGTGCCTACGGACAAAGAAACAGTTTTTTTTCTTTTTCTCTGTCTGCCTTCCTTCCTGTTTTTCAATATTACTATTTTTTATTTTAATAATGACTATGTGAGATAGAGGCTGCATTTATTGATGGGCTATGTTGTTGACAATGTTGTTTACATATTTGGAATGACGCCGCCCCTCAAGCTGCTACAAGCTTATCAAATCACTTTAACTAACTCCCATGCTACCATCGACATTAGTCCAAATCTGTCACAACTGGCAACCTTCAGTGTTTGTTTGAAAAGATGGTTAACAGGTTTGAGTGTCATCAGAATTGCAAGGCATAAGCAAATAGGATGATTGTGCAGAGTGTATTGTTAGATGCATTAAATGGATGGATCAGATAGGCCATGTATTAAGTTCTTTGAATGTTTTATTAATAATGACACTCCCATGTGCTTGTTGGTGTTCAGGAAAATGGTTTTTAAGTTTTCTCTCCAGTAACTTTCTGAATGGATAGATATGCATGTATATGTGGATAACAGAACTAACTAACGCATTTTTCATCACAAATTTAAATCTCCACTTTTTTGGCACTGTGAAGACACGAGTCTCACAGGAGAAAAGGGATAAAGCAAGTTAGGCTAGGGTTAAATAAAAAATAGTGTATCCTTGACAAGGACCCAATTTAAAGCGAAAAGTTTAACTCCCATACCACACTAAACCCAGACAAAATAGCTTCCGTGGCCTTTGTGTGACGTGGAAGGTGAACATAGAGCATCTTCTGTGATATTGCCCTCTTTGGCTTACAAAGTGTATTAAGTTACGTGAATGGAGAAAGTTTTGAAACAGGCCTTAGAGTTTGACATAATATCTCTCAGTTGGAACCTGTGCTTATTACAGTGAATACCTTTTTTTTTTTTTTTCCTCCTTCTTCTTGTCCATAAAAGCGATTGGGTGACTGTTAGCGAAGCCGTGATATTGGCAGTCTGTGCCTTGACCTGGGATCTGATACTCTTCCCAGGGGTTCTTGCTTAGGAATGCTTACAGCAGCAATGCTGCTAATCACAAACGAAGAGGCAAAACACCGCTGGCTTTTGTCTCGATGTTAATCAAAAAGTAGTCTGGAGGGCTACGTGGACTGCCTTGTCCCAGAATGGTGGGGAAGTCATCTGTCATGGCATTAAAAATGTTGGCAACATGAAGGTGATCTGAACTCTGTGTGGTGTAGGCATCGTCCCATAGCTGATCTCTGAATTTAAAGGTGTGGCAAAGCAATCGGTGCCACAAATTAGAGTAATGCGATTTGCATAGATTAACGAGGGGAGGTCATAGCCTGGTGACAGGTCAGGGGTTCCCCCAGGGATTTGAAGAAAAACTTTGATTCTTCCTTTTTTTCCTTTCCATGAAGTAATCGTGCTGTTCTATTGTAAAAGGAGCTCTGTTACTTATAAAGGAAAGCTTGTCATTTAAATTCATCCAAGTTAGGACACCACTGAGCACTGTCAGATGTCAATCACAATACAGCAGGGAAATGTTTTTCAACAGATTTCTACCTTCATTTTTCCATAACACAGAGCGGTGGCATAAAGGGGGTCTCTGAATGTACTTCTTAAGGTTAGATTTTATTTCTTTTTATCTGCAAAGGACTGTTTTTGAAAGTATGTAGTAAAGAATTGTGGTCATTTCTGTGACAGAGAGGGAGGAGAGTGAGGTGAATGTTGTTTATAATATCTTTTCCATTTGGGAGAGGTTAGTGGAAGGTTTTTTTTTGTGTGCTGAAGCCGACATTCTTTCTTGCTGGAATTGTTGATTGTGTATCCTCGGCAGAAGTTGCTTTGAAGTATTTTGGCTGGAGACTTGGGGTCTGTTCTTTTCACCAAGCCTCTTTCACCTCTGTGCTGCTGTCCTACATTTCTGTCCAAGCCTTGTGGAGATTGAATGTTCGCCCTACCTGACATCTGCTCAGGAATGAGATTTTGTACTCTGGCCAGTTCTGGCAGAAGCGTCAATTTGATGCCCTTGTCATCAGTTTTATAGGGAAGCTGGGGACTGCATCATTTTTAGCACTGAGCTCCGGTGACCTGCCAAGCTTAACTGTTGGTGTATGGGGCTGGTGGAACTGAGAGTGCTGGACTGGCAAAGGATTTAGGAGATGGGAACAGGGTAATTCCTTCTTTTTGTGCTCTTTATTTTTGCGTATCCTCAGTAAGTTTATTTTGATCTGACTTTTTTCAATAGCTGTAATAATCATACAAAATCACAACAACACTTACTGAGAAAAATCTCTCTTTGAGCTGCCACATGCTCTAAAAATTATTATCATAGTTTGCTAAGCCTGCTGTTCTTAAAGACCCTGGTTCGTCTGATGGCCACTGTGTAGGTCAGGGCTTTTTCTCTTGGAAGTGACATAAGACCACGCTGGCATCTGCCCCGAGGAATGAGAGAGGAGGACTGTGTCCATACGGCTCGCAGTCATGTTAAGCAAAGAACAGATGCTGGACTTGTGAGCAGCTTGGTGGCTGAAGACCAACTACAGGGGAGCTTCTGGCAGCTACTGGGGCTGACGGTGCCAGTAGGCGTCACTACTGTCAGTCAATGGCGATTTCTGCAGAGCACTGCCATTCACTGGTGGGCACTGTTTGCTCCAAGAGTCACTAAGTGAAACACTTTCCTGGTAAGGAGTAAATAGAGAGATACACATAAACATAACTCGTTGTTTAAAGTATTATCACAAGCATATGTGTGGTTTTTTTAAAATTAGCATTTTTTTTTTTTCACCCAGCTGATTCTTTCCAGATCCTGCCTAAGTCTTTTTTTTTTGGCCTTAAGTAAACCTGTGTGTTTATTTAGATATGGAAGGATTTTAGGCTTGCAAGACTTGGGATCAACCATGCATTGATCTAAACATTTACTGAGTAGCAGGCAGTTGGACACAGAATACCCTGAGAAAATCATGTTTAATCATGTGGAAAATTTTGCCATTTGCATCAGCACAATGATACATAGATAAGTGTGCTTTCAGTTCCTCAAACAAAATAAATGCTGTAACTAAATGCTTTATGAAGTTGAACATCGTATTGTATGCAACTTCACTGAAAAGCCATTAGAAAAAAACACTGTGAAAATCCCCTATTATGCAAAAAGGTGCATGCAGTATTTCCTGAGTAAAATGAGATACAGTAAGAGGTATAACTTTATGGCTCATTTTTTTCTCCATTAGCTTTTTGTTTACAGAAATTAGGTGAAGTACCCAAGCATAAATCTGCTTGGAAATGAAACAGCACTTGGAATCAGAAGTATATGTAAGCGGGTATCTTCAGTTTACACAGGTGAGTAGTCTCCATGAGGCATGAGCTTAAAGACAGACATGTCTTAATAATTGTACTACACCTTGCTGACTGTGTGTCCAAAATTAAAATTTTAGCCACCTGCTATCCAGTCCAGTACAATCTAAGCTCTGTCACTGCTTTTTGTGGTGGGCTGATAGCTCTCAATGTATTTTATTTCAGAGAACAACTTCTAAAAGAAAAGTTTATGAAAACATGAAGAATCACATTTACATACTGTAACAGTAGATTGGGAACACTGGGAAGAGATTTGTTTTCCCAGAGTATCTTTGTAGGGACAAATTCTGCTCCATGGAGAAAACCTGCTTTGATACTGTCAGAGAAAAGTGCTGTCTCTATTTAAAATAATAGTGTTGAATCAGTGTTAGGAAGAGTAGTATTGAGTCATAAAAACTAATTATCACTGTTCAAAACATTCTCAAATACACTTAAGTGGAGGTTTGTTGCGTAAACATACAATTAAAGAAAGAATTTGTGATGGGTGCAGGAATATGCAGCTCAGACTTACTGTTTACTGGTGCAGTTAACAGATGGGTAGGCCAACTGATTCACAGATGTGCAGCTTATAAATATAAACTAACGTCTTACTAGTGATGTATATCTGCAAGTGGCAACAAATTACTTTCTCTTTAACTCTTGGCTGTATAGTGGGGTAGATTTTAATAATACAGTAACTGTCATTAGAGCAGGAGACAAATGATGGACAAAAATACACTGCACTTGCTGAGCCTTAGGGTACACTGCTGCAAAGTGCGGGTGGGACGAATCTAACACATTTGGGGTTTTCTTTGCAGGAGACATCCAAATCTTGTATATTGAAGCACATCTTGGATATTTTAACTCATATATTCCTAGCAGATGCTAACAAGAACCACATCCCTTTTTGTCCTCGGGTTCCATTGAGGGGATGAGGACAGTGGAACAGTGTGGTGGGTTGACCCAATACAAACAGGAAGGGAAAGTGGAATCTTTCCATGTTCCAAAATATATTTTTTCTTTTAGTTAATAAACATCTATTCATCTACAAACCAATGCACTGATGAAAATGCAGAGTTAAGGTGTGTGTGGGGGCTGCATTACATTGTTATATTTGCTCTTTAAATAATTTAGTTGAAAAAAAATCTGAAGGCTGTTTTAGCAGTAATTAATTATTCATTAATGACATGCTAATTGCATGGTACCTTTGAATATTTAACAAAATGCAAAAACAAGCACTGTAGTTATGTTTTTAATGTAGGAAGAGATTTTTTTACTATATTACCTTTTTTGTGGAAAAAAATAGACCTCTTTTTCGATGGACTAGGGAAAGTCATAGTAGTGGCCTACTTTCTATTCACTATCTTCAGTCACTCTTTGTACAGTGGAATATAATGTCCTTATCTAGACTTAACAATTGACAGGGTGGCAATCCCTTGACTTTTGTCCAAATGATTTCTCAACAAAAATGGGTTAATTATCGCTCTCCGTAGCTTTTTGAATAACAAAAGGCCACGGTTCCTTTTCTTCTTTTCTTTCCTATTTACTGTATGGAAGCCTTTGAAATGCGATAGTTTAATCGGTGACACCTTCTAACCGGGGATTTCTGAGTGCTGGAGCTCTCTGCAATGAGCTCATATTGCTGTGTGTGAACATTACCATGATTAGGAGATATGACCTTTATTATGCCAAAGCCACCCTGGACTTTAAGGATGAAAATAAAACCTCTCCAAACCTCTCCATGCACTGAAGTAGGTTTGGATTGTTTCATCTCATAAAAGCTAAGCAGTGTGCTAACAATGCCCTTTTAATACACAGACTCACTGAGCTACACTCTTGACCAGCTTGTTAAAAATGTTAATTGTTAACTATACCTCACAACCGTTCTTTGCCGAGTGTGTTCAAGAGAGCCAGGTTAGAACTTTTTAAATCTTTCTGAGAACTAGCTTGGAGATTTTGCTATTACGCAACAGAATTTAACAACCTGGCTAGCTATTTCCCTTCAAATATTTTGTTTTGTTCTGGGTTCATGGGTGCAAAATGTAAGGCAAATAGTCAACAGAATTTAGAGTTGCTGTCCTTGATTTTGCTCTACTCTGTAATTCCTCAGCAGGAAGATAAGTGACACAGGCACTACTCTAATTTGCATCCTATAGCCTAGATTTTGTTCCGCTTTCTAATTAGTTAGTAACTCCCATTAACGTTAATAGTACTTACAAATATGCATCAGTGAGAGAATAGATCCCAGTAAATCTGAGCATTATTAGGGCAATACAAAATTAGCATGTAGTATACTTCAAGCTCATGCTGAATTTTATAGCTTGGCTGGCTATAAAGGAGTAGATATGCGTTCAGTGGCAAGATGAGGGAAAACAAGAAGTACTTAACTAGAAGAAATAGGAATGCTCATGCGTCCTGTATGCAATTGTCTTCCCAAATACTCCTTCAGCTGAAGGAATGCAGTTGTTTCAGAGCTGGCTCACGTCTCACTCCCTCTTTGTTCTGCTGTTTGGAGGATTCTTCTGGCATCTGTAGCAAAACTTCTTGTAACTGCAGACAGATTTGGCTTAGATTGCGCAGATCTGACTCTGAACTTGCTTTCTGTAGTCCCACTATGGAAAAGAGGAGGCCAGGCAGGCTTGTCTCTTAGGTGTTCCTTTTGCATTTATGAGATTGAATCTAATGGCAGAGAAGGCCAGAAGTAATATAATTTATTACTTGGGTATTCTTTATCCAGTCTTCTGGGAGAAGCACTTGCCCTGTGCATGCTTGAAAGCGTATGGATTAGAAAGTTGGGGAATATATGGCAACGAGCCGGGGAGGAAAGTTCAGTTTGGCTTAGGAACTTTGACAGGTACCATCAGTACCACCTGCAGTTTCTGCTGTCTGGGTGCGGTAATATGATTCAATGAAACATTAACCTGAGTGCTAAACCTTGCAAGATGTCTTAGTGATTCCACAGCTACTGGTGACTGGCGTGAAGGACTGGCTCCCTTATTTCAGAGCACGACAGAGAGGCATTTACAACACATTAGACCCTAAAACGCTCCTCATTAAATAGAAGCAAGACACAGAGCTTTACTTTGAAAACAGCTGAAAATTTACCTAGCTGTGAAGCTCTATGTGCAAAAGTGGCAGAGGAAGAGCAGTTCACGAGGCTACAGTCTGCTCGTTGCAGGAGCCATTCGTGGAGTAACAAGTGCAATCAGGCCTCTGGGCTCCCCACCTGGCCCGGGACATGGATCCGCTTCAAGGGACAGACATGTTCTGGGGAGTAGTTTCCTGTTATGTATTTTTTAATTAGAGATACCTATTTTTGGCTGCACAAAACCAGCTCCTATGTTACATTTCTTCACCCTGTGGTTAGTGGTCAAAATGTTAGCCTAATGCATATAAAACATGTGGAAATTTATGCAGATGAATTAGGGTCATAGTAGAGAGAACAATGATGCATTATCCCAGACAAAGTATTCCCAGTCTGCCCTGTTGTTATTATTTATTATTTGAAATCACCAAAGATACAAATTTTTATGCTGTTTGAGCACTTTACAATACAGATAAAAAGATACGATCCTTGCTTGAGATGGAGGGTAAGAAATTAATTTCAGACATGAAAAAGCAAGGAGAGGTAGGGTGTAAGAGGGGGAGAGGAATAAAGTGTTCGAGGTAGTCTAAAGCCCATGCATAGCATGAAGGAACAGTGTTTTTTTTAAATAAGGAATATTGTGCAGGGTAGAAGTGAGTGTTGCTGGGGATAATGTGATGCAGAGGGTAACGATGATTTTTAGGGCTGGACAGGAAGGATGGTCCATGTTACTGATGTGTCGTGGCAGAAGGAGCAGAGGGGTGGACGAATGGCATGTACTGGTTAGTATCACTGGTATAAAGCAGCATAAAGACCACCACAGCCAAACCCAGGCTTTGTGGGAGAGCACGATTCCCTCGGTCCCGGCACTCAGGCCTCGTGCTGACAGAGTCTCAGTGAGCTATTTTGGACTGAAACGGAGGTGGTACCCCTATTTGCAATGACTGAGTGCAATGCCACCAAGTACCACATCCGAGTGAACCGCGCTCACGTTGCACTCACTGTGTGTCAGCCCCGTGCAAAGTGAGCCTTCCACCCGCTTGCTTCTGGTTTCTGAATGAATTACGCCTGATGTGTAATTTACAATGACGTGTTGGTTACAGAGCTACTCCCATCACTCAGTAGAATGTTTCTGCCACCGTCATGAAGGTTTAAGGGCAAGAGGTGCTTTGGTTGCATCGGTGTAAAGGAAAAGGGAACTTCGTCAACCTTACCTTGTAAGGACACTTTTGTTGCAAATGTGACTTTAAATACCGAAAGGCAATTAAATGCCAGGTTTGGGTTCCCAACTGCAATTAAGTGCTTGGATTATGAATTCTTATTTGAGAGATTTCATGGCATTAAATATAATAAATTAAGTGAGGGGAAGGAGTAGAAATGAGGGGGGAAAAAAGGTCCTGTTGAAACATATTCAGACATGACATTTCCTTATGTCGATAACCATCAAGGGCTTTGCTTCTCCATCCATAAAGACAAGAATGCCACCTGTCAATCAAAGGGAGAGTCACAACAATAGATCAAGACCAAAACAAAACAATGTCTTCTTCCTTTGGAAAAGCATTGGCTGCTTTTTTTCGCTGCTGATAATATTTATAATGCCCACATGCAAGAACAAGGTGTATATATAGGTGGTGTGTAGCTTATATTACAATGCTTCATTACCTTTTAAAATTGTATTCACCCAGTGGGAGAAATTATATAAATAAGGCATTTCAAGCCACTGAAGCACGACCCATATTTGTAAGAGTTATTTTAAAATGCTAGGTTCTTACTTTTGGTGCTCTCCGTCACAGAGACCACCCTTTATCAGTATTGAAAGTTCAGTTTAAAATAAAATCTACTTTTTGCTAAACCACAAAGAAGTTGTTTAGTTGCGTTGTTACAAATCCTTATTTATAAAAGAAAGTTTCTAGTCCTTGTTGTTCCAAAAATAAAGCTTGACAATCATGTTATTTAATATCGGAAAAGTCTTCTGCAAGCTTTCACTTTTAACATTCCATGGCTTTTAAACCCACTTCATTATGGACAAGTGCTGTTTGCACAGAGTGCATCTGGAGTCTGAGGTATGGGGATTAGTAACACAATTGCATTAGGTAGATAATCAATAGAATATATTAATTTTCTTTTTCTTTGTTGTACATATAGTAAGGTTAATGTGAGTGGAAATCGTGGAAGTGGGGCACGGTTACAGTATAAGCGCAACACAGCTCTCAGTTTTAAAAAATCAGTAAAGAAGAATAAAACATAGATACTGAATACATCATGATGTATGTTTATATTCGAAAACCTTTCCCTTCTAGAGTAATTCGAATTTCCTCATGTTGCCATTCTTTGATATTCTGATTAAATTCTATATTCCTGGCCTGTTGACTAGCTTTTCCTGGATGGAGACCAAGTGCAAGAGAGGGCCAAACAGCATCTTGTGTAATAAGCTTCAACTTTAAATATCAACCCAGTGCCAATACATTCAAAATAATGTCAGAAGACGTAACTTTTACAGTTCCGTAAAAATCTTCTTGTAGTTTGTGAATATAAATGGCATCCTGTGTTTTGCGAGCTGAGAACACATGACAGGAAGTTGAGAGAAAACAAAACTTGAAAATGAGGGGCAGGAAATCAAGACACGAAGCAATTAGATGGGAGCCAGCGTGCATTCGTCTGGCTTGGGACTAGATTGTGACATTCTTTTGATGGGTGGGTCTGAACTTCCAAAAAGACTCACTGTCCATGCCTGGTACCGTATTCTTTCAGTTGCGCATGTTTGGGCATATGTCTGATACTGTAGGCTTCTGGGAGGGGGGTCATAAGAGTTTCACAAGGAACTCAGGAACTGTTGGTGCCAGAGGTCCTTGGAAAGGCTGGACTCAGCTGTGGAAGTTCAATAGTGCTGACTGGACACCGAGAATTCCAATCTGTAAAAATGTGAAGGTTTCCCATTTAATTTTCTTCTACTTCGGGAATAAAGGAGGAAAACAAAATTTAAACAAGCTTTTTTTTTTTTTTTTTTTTTTTT
>Ga0065711_1006417_pt1 | contig 22501 bp, 15 predicted proteins | sample Hoacrofraction12_FD_59098 | JGI IMG/M metagenome (GOLD analysis project Ga0065711, IMG submission 59098) | Hoatzin crop microbial communities from Cojedes, Venezuela - Epithelial fraction 12 v2 (version 2) | ecosystem: Host-associated > Birds > Digestive system > Esophagus > Crop | place... | reverse complement strand
CAAGCTCTTTTCAGTAGTGCCCAGTGACAGGACAAGGGGCAATGGGCACAAACTGAAGCAGAGGAAGTTCCGTCTGAACATGAGGAAGAACTTCTTCCCTCTGAGGGTGACGGAGCACTGGAACAGGCTGTCCAGGGAGGTTGTGGAGTCTCCTCTCTGGAGATATTCAAGACCCACCTGGACAAGGTCCAGTGCAGCCTGCTGTAGGTGACTCTGCTTCGGCAGGAGGGTTGGACTAGATGACCCACAGAGGTCCCTTCCAACCTCGACCATGCTGTGATTCTGTGATTGCAGAACTCCTACTGAAGTAGTTGGTGAAAAGCAACACAAGAATTTAATATGATGCCATTGGCAACAGTATTTACTTCTTCAGTGGTTGTTAGGAAGGGAAACAGAAGGATATCTTGTCTTATACCCACAGTTGTCTCGGAACGTGAACACTACTGCCTCAGTTCTCTCTGCTGTTTATCTTTGTCAAAACCTTTCCAAACCGTTGAAAGCTAGTGAATTGAAGGCTGCTTTTTAAAAAAAAAAAAAAAGGGTTTCTTAAAAGCTGTTTTAGTTCTTTCAGCATACACAATATAAAATAAATCAATGTTATCCTGTAGCATATATGCATCTATGTCTGCACACATTTGTATTTGCACTTACGTGTGATGATGTGGATGCATTTTTTTGTGTATGAGTGGGTTTATGTTTGTATACTATATATATGTGCATACTTTAAAGTACAAATTGCATGTGTTCACATAGCTTCATTTTATTAAGGAAAAGTGTCTTGGAGGTTATGCCTTGTTTCGATGTGAAACTCGGAGTTTTCTTACAAGACTGTAAGGAGTGGATGTTTCATCCAGTTGACTAGAAGTTTTAGATATTTTGCAAAGTATCTTCCTTGTGACTCTTTGCAAATACAGTCATGTTCAGAGCTCCAGTGTGGACTAGGGTGTCTCTTCTGGGTTTGCTTGCAAGTTGTTTTCTGTTTAGAAATGACAAAAGAACCCCGACAAAACAAACAGTGAAATTTGTCTGTCTTCTGGGTTTCTATGTGTTAATAAGTCACTGTAATTTGTTGCTGTATTTACTCGGAGGGAATGGACATTTCTAGAACATGTAATCCCAAACTAAATGTCCGCAGTAAGCGGATAAATTGCTCTTTGAAAGTTCCTATTTCTCTGGATTGGCTGTGAAGGGAGTATAATGGATGACTTGCCAAGATGAAGGTGTATACTTGTTTTGGAGTGAGTCTTACCTTTAGCGCTGTCCTCTGAAGCCCTTCCACTTGTTACTTTGTACTTTTCACTTAAAGTAATCTCAGGGAGAAGAGTAGAATTATTCCTTCCCCTCCCAGGCTTATTACTATCAGGATGGAAGTATTACAAGGTGAATATAGTAATTCAAATGTATTGTAGTAGGAAGATAATTGCAGACCCCTCGTAGGAGCATAGTAATCAAACATTAGTGAGTAATTATACAAAAACATAGAAAACATGACGTATAAGTAGCCCCTGAGGCAACCTGCTAGTCTGCAAGTAAGTAGGCGTTCATTCTTTTGGTGGCTTTCAAACCATTACTAGATTAAGCCTTTCCCAAATCAGACCGTGATGGTAATGTCAAAATCACCCACACTTGTTTGTTTTGACTTTCAGGTAGTCTGAAATAAATATACCCAGCTATTTTGTGGCTCCGAACTACAATTATGCCAGGAAGTTGATTCTGCAGCTGCTTGTGAATGCAGTCTGAAGGCTTGCAGCGTGCCAGTGAGCATCAGCCAGGACACAAGGGCATTCAGTAACCAGGAAAATGGGTGGCTTTCTTGAGGAAGAAACAAAGAAGAAACCTGTATTTCTTGCGTAGTTGGAAGGCAAAGCAATACATTCCATACGCCTTGTTAACTTAAAGAAGCATTTTTTGATATACCTCCTGAGTGTGTGGATCTTGTGACTCTGACACAAACGTGCCTTTGCACTTGTGCAAATAAATCATTGGAAGAATTGGTTGGAGAGAGCAGTCATTGCAAGAGTGGCTGTTGAAGAATCATGACGAAGCACTTGGAGATCATCAATTTGTCATTCTTGTTAGAACATGAAAGGGAAACCATATTGGGAGTATTGAAGAGAGATGAATATCTGAAAAAAGTTGAAGATAAAAGGATAAGGTAACACTTTCTATTGTTGTTAAAAAAATACATTCTGTGATATAGATATGGTACCCAGTGAAGATTTTCTAGATGCACCCAGAGAAGGATGAGTGTTGGGAGGTGGCACAGTTAAAGTGTGTTAAAAAGAAAGAAAATTGCTTTGGCCCTCTGCGGACAAAAGATTGTGTCCATTGCTTCAAGGCAAAAAAGTAAGAAAGATAACAAGTGCAAAAATATATGACAGTGTTTTTTATGGTTTTGGTTTCTGTAGATTTTGCCCAGTTTGGCTGAATTTACCCTCTGTGAATGGAAGGCTTTAGTAAGGCTCTTGAACTTTCTTCCTCTGAGAGGAGCTGTATGCCTTGTGTCTTCAGAGCTGACTGCGGGAGGGGACGTTTGGAAGGTGTCACAGGGAGACAAAGTAGGGTTCTACCTCTGTACAGGAGCCCATGCAATATGGGGCTAATGCAAGGCAGTCACCTTTTTCTTTCTCTTGTTGTATTTGCAGGATAGGGACAAGGAGGGAGACTTCATTTTTCACATGACTTAGATTTACTAATAGATAAATAAAGCTGAAGATCTTGGTGTGGATCTCAGCAGTCACTGATGGGAGAAGCAGAGACTCAGGGTTATTAATAGAGTCCATGTGTTCTTCTCTGAGGGGAAGAAAGTAAAAATTTTGGAGAACAATGTGTGGAGGCAGACGAAGAGTCAGCTATGTTAGATGACTCAAATTCACTTAGATGAGCTAAGTATCAGCTCTGTAAAGGTTCATATGCTTTTCCAGGGTGATGCTGCTGCTGCTTCTTGCTTCTCCCACTGCCCTTTTGAACTGTTATGTAGAGCTGGTTCTGAGAAACAGGCTTAGCATGAATGTATGCAGCACTTGGTGTTGGCGAGGCTGCGGAGCGTGATGGATGACAAAGCGAAGATTTCCAGTCTTTGCTGGTTTCTGTCCATGTGTTCCAAGGCCAGGCTGGTTGTTCTTCCCTTTGATTTGCTAAAAAGCATTTCAGATGCTGTGCATTGCAGAGATGTACATTCAGCACCTGCTGAGGCTTTTTTTTGTACAAAACTACTATTTGGAAATCCATGCAGAGTCTTTCTACCTTGAGATAACCAACTCGAAGTGCAATGCCCCTACTGCTGTGCAGCCCATTTAACTGAGGAAATATAGTGCCTTGTCTAATAGAGTGGGCTAAAACTGGCTTGCCTCTTCAAATGCAAGACTGTAAGGAAAGGTGTTTCTTTATGGTGGTGTGGGCATATTAGTAATATCATTTTCTTCATGATTTTTCAGATGAAGAAGAAATCAGAACACAAAAAAACAGATGGAGCACTGTTTGTTCCGGGCATTGTGCTCTATTTTGTAATACGATAAGCACTTCAAAGCAAGTATTTCAGTTTTCTGAGGTGGTAGCCTTGGAAATGTGTGACATGCTGGTAGTCGCTGATCAAAGGCATCAGTATGAATGCAGCATTGTATCGAATCACTTCCAGTTGCTTCCAAAACCCCCAGAAACCTTTCTTTTCTGTTTCTGTCATTTCCCAACCTGAAGTGTGAAGCTAAAACTCCTGAGGTTTTTGTGGGTTTTCTTAGTTTTGTTTGTTTTTTGAAAATGTACAATATGTCTTAAAATCCCAGCTTATCTGCTTTTTTTGGTACTACTGGCAGTCAGTCTGCCAAACGTACTGAGTTTGAGAACCCAAGGCACTGCTGGAGGATGTGGTTCAGTAAAGGGACAGGTGGTATTGGCTTATCTGTGTTTTGGTACAACTGGAAAAAGGACCCTAAGAAAAGGCTAAAAATGAAGTTAATCTGAAATATAATGCTAATTAGGATAACTAAAGATGCAACGTAATATTTATACATACTTCTAGCACCTATGTGTGAACCAATTGATTTCAGATTCAGAGTATATTTGGAGAATTGTCACTAGACCATAACTGTACCTGAAAATGGTGGAATGTAGTCTATGAAAGACTTCCAAAATATACAAACTATAAAGAACTGGGTAGGTAACTGCTTCCTAGGAGACTTCATAATTTTCCTTTCTGAATACAGCTTGGCAAGGACATCTTTAATCATGGTTCATAAGTGTACTTCAGAGGAACATGTGTTGTCTTTGGAATTCCATTTGGTGCAATCTGTTTTATATTTTATTGAAGTACTTTGCAGAAGAAAAAGTCCCTTTGTATTTATTTTCAATGCATTTTTCATTCTGGCAAGATGCTTACTTGTAGGTTGTACTGAAGAATTTTTATTAGTTTGTTCCACTTTTTCTGAATCTATCTTGATTATTGTTTTTTCTATTTCTATTAGTCTTCGAAAGCTGTTGTAACTTGTAAGGGTCTTTCTATTCAACATGAAAGCAATAGTAAGTGTAGGAGGATGACCTAATAATGTAATTGTTAAGAGTTATTTTACAACAACTGCTTATACTTGTGTTCTGAGGTGCAGGTGGCTGTTCTTGTATTTTTATTTGATGTACAAATATTTCACCTACATGTGAGAGAAGCACAGAAGGCAGCAAGTACTCTTCCTGTGGTCTAGTTTTCATAATACAAATAAGCAATACACTTAATGAATGCTACTAAGGTTTATGTTCTTAACTTTAAGTGTACATCTTGTGTCACTGGAAATTTTCTTTGAATATTAATTTAAAGCTTTAGATTAGTTGTGCAAATAACCTACAGTGTTCTAAACGTTGCTGTACAATCCTTTTGATGTGACCACCATAATTGTTTTCAAATGCTAAGATTATTTGGATGAAATCATTAAATTAAATAAAGCTAAAATAGCTAAAAATAGTGAACTTGACAATACTGAGGGTGAAGTAGGGTTTTTTTTTTGTAATATGTGTTGCTGGGAGAAACTTGCATGCAGATGTCAGTGAAGACATTCTGAACTGAATGTTTTGGACTGAAACATGTATCTTTTTTCCTTATTTCCCTATCCTTTTACTGTTTTTAATTAGTTTTGTTCTTTTAAGACCCTTCTAATGAAAACCCATATCACTGTTAAAGTGTAGTGTCACAAGTCATTAAATCAGTAGTAAATAGAAAGAACAAAGTTGCCAACAGCGACGTGTGCCATGTACAAGGTGTGTTTCATCTAACTGTTTGTTTTTGTTCCAACAGCAGACCCACTGCATCCGTTCCAGCTTTGGTGTTACACAGGGATCTGGGCCTGGTGATAGCATTTTGCATTTGGAGCTAGCTCTGCATCTTAATATTAACATGCTACCACAGAGCAAACACACTGCTACTGTACATTGCTTTCTTACCTTGATTATTTTCCTAGACAACGTTGCAAGGTTCTTTTCATTCTTTACAAAGCAGAGCTGTGAATACCATGCTTTTGGAAGAGGAGATGCTAGCGTGATGATTGCTGAACTGAGAAAACAAAAAAAGGAATATGTCAATTTCTTCCAAGGATAAGGCTTTATTGGGTTATTACTTGTATCATTCCCTCAGCATTTAGATTGCCAGAAGTTATGAGAATTGCTTCAGCCCCAGATCTATATCAATAAGGAGAGTTGGCATTCCAGTCTTTCCATTTAACTAAAATGGCATCTCCTTATCAGTTCAGAGAGATCCACAGAAGCAATTTAGGGTATTAATTTTGTTACAATACAGGAGAAACTGTTGGTATGGATACCACCATGTGGTAACTACAGGCAAGTACTTTAGGAAAAAAATTTAAAGTAGTTCACATTCCTGTTACTCAAACTTATCTGCTAAGTACACACTTGGACTTGTTTATAGGCACAAAATGGTAGCAAGATAGTATATCATATGGTATATGCTCTGTTTTTGAAAAATTGCCTATAAATACTGGAAGGAAAGAGTCCTTATGTTAAAGCATAACTCATCCATAGGTATATGGGAAGTTAGGAGGTCGCTTGTCTGGTAGATGTCTCATTTGTCAAGTGAATTTAACACTTTGTTATTCTTTGAACTAGAGACTTTTCCAGCAAAAGTAGTTACTGTTGCTAGTACTCTAAGGACAGAGGTGCATATTTTGCTCTCCAATGTTCTTTTAGAATGAAGATCCTCCATTGGTATAAGAAATTCTGATGGTAATTAATTCTTTTAGTCTTATACCCTGGGTACAACTGATTTTATCAAAGACTAGTAAGAAACCAACAAGCAATTTGTATTTATTTATTTTTTTTCTTAAATCTGGGTAACGGTTTTCAGTTGAGAGGATGAAGAAGTTACTCAGAAAAAGGGTCTTCTGTGGAAGTTTAGCATCATTACAGCATCTGATATCATTTCAGTTCCTGTGCCTCCTTTCCTTCTGTTCACTGGCCTCTGTTCCGCCATTCATTATGCTGCTTCTCTTTTGCTTTGCAAATTCATTCTTCTCCTTTTTCCTTTTGTTGTTGTCCATATACCTCCGTACTCAGATATTAGGACACTTTTTATCATCCAAATCTGTTACGCAAGCAAAATGTGAAAATCTGTGTTTGTAAAATAAGGACCTGAAAAACACTTCAGGTACTCAAATGACTAGATTTTACAATACAAGGAGATCTCAGTGGAAATTGGTAAGAGCCCATCGTTTCGTGAATTGTCAATAATATTTACTGTTGATTTCCACATATTGTGTCAGACAGTGCAGGGAATCTGGCTGAATTTGGAAGAGCTACTGGGAATCAGTCTGGGGAGGAAATTGCCTTTCTCCCTCACCCTTCAGGAGTATGTTGCTGCCGCTTCCTGCACAGAGAAATTCCCTTGTATTAAAGTTAAGAGCTGCACAGCTTCAGAAGGAGCATGTGGGAGCTCATCTGTGCAGGAAAAAGAACTCTCTTAAGAACCAGGTGCAAGACTGGAGCATTTTCATGGATTTAAACTTTTTTCCTGCTGAAGTCTGTAGTTACAGTTGATTGAGGACAGTTGGTGGTTTTTTTCGTACTGTAATTTTTTATGACTCCTTGAACTCTGGAAATTTAGAATGGCAAAATAAAATTGAGAATACTTGGACTCTGCTGCTGTATGTCTTGAGATGGAAAAGTTTTAAAGTAGGTAGAAGGAAGATGCAGGAGAAATTTGAAATCTGATGGAGGAATCATCTGTGCTATTGCATTCAGCAGTGTTTTTTGAAAAAAAGGAGAGGAGATGAGGTAGATAAGTGTTTTCAAAATAAAAAGGGGTTTTCCAAAATCCTACTGAATTAAAAAAAAAAAAAAGTTTGATATTAAAAAAAGAAATGTTACCTGACTCCAAGCAAGAGGATGGTGCTTACGGAGTTAGATGAAGTGACGCCATTCATTTAAGTGAATGGCTTGAGCAGTGACTGTCTTGCCTCTTGCAGCAGTATAGCTATTCTACTTTTCTAAATTTGGGAAATAAATGTTTTCTAGGGTAAAGCATACTATTAGGAAAAAATGAATTTGTTTGCTTGCTCATCTTTGCAGGATTATAGGGTTTGGGAATATTCCATCTCTGGAGGCTACCTTTGTGAGGAAATGAGCACCTTGGATTGCGTTGTGACTTTTAGCAGCAGTAGGGAAGAGTCAGACACATTTAGGTGCTCTTTTGCGCCTTTTTCAGGCGGTGGGCAACTATGCCAAGAGCTACAACTACTTGCTGCCCCTTGCTTTGGGTTTTGTAGAATTGTGGTCCTTCCTGCCTGCATTTTTTTCCTCCTCTTTTCAAGGCATCACATTTTTGTATTTGCTTGTTAGATGGACTTTACCTAGGACCTGAGTAATTTCTCAGATTCAGCATTGGCTAAGTCTTTTGTCTGTTTGTTTGTTTGTTTCCTGCTTTGATATTTCCTATAGGTCTTTTGGGGCCATTGGGAAATTCTTAGATGAAATCATTGAGTGTTACTTGGAATACTAGTTATAACAAAATTCTTCTCCAATGCATCTAATGTATTTTCTCAGACAGCAGAGGGATCTTAATAAAAATTCACAGTTAAAGGAATAGCTACATATTCTGCTGTACTTGGCAGTAACAAATTTCTTTTAAATAGCTATCTTCTGTCAAACAGCGGTTGTAATACATGGTTTAGAAACTTCAGTGTACGATAGGATTCTTTTTCTCCAGCAGCTTATTAAACTGGCTTCTGCTGAGTTTATGTGCTCTCTCATACTACTAGGAGAGGATTGATAAAGATTAATTCTTAGGTATTTTCAATCTCAAATATTAAATAACCGCAAGGTTAATTAGATTCCCTTAGAATTAAGGAGACCTCAGATGTTAAAATGGCAAAAGGAATCGGATGTTTATAATACAGCTGATTCCTGTCTTGGGGGATAAAGATTAGCTGTAAGTAGGTCCAGCTACATGCTGCACTTGTTATCCCTTTTCAATATTGTGCAACTGGTGCAGCTAGGCTGTGGTTGTTTAGAGGCTGTTATGATGATGGATTTTTTCAGATGACTCACCCACCTCCTCCTACTCTTCCTGGCCCTTGGGACATTTCATTCTTTATTATCTCAAGATCTGAACGTATTTGTTGCAGTCAATCAGTAGTTCAATTCCACAAATAGTATAAGGAATCCCAAAAGAAAGTTCATATCCAGTATATCTGTCCATACATTGTTTGCTTCCTATTTTAATTTTTCGATTATATTTGTTTGATTAAGTGAGTGGAGAAGCTGTGGGTTGATTTATTTTATCTCAGTTCCCTGGAAGTCATCAAGGGCAGCTCTGTATTAAAAAAACAAGAAAACAAACACTTCTCAGAATTCTTGCTGTTGGCAGATCAACTGCCATCTGATAAGAGTTCAAGATTTTGTATCACATAAGCAGTAGAAAATACTGTTGCAATCACCACTATTGGATAGTAGGAATAATGCTTTTTTAATGCCAAAAGAATATTGATGAGTTTTTCAACATGTTGATCTCTAAGCAAGCTTTTATTTAAAAATGCACTGTTTATTGGTTTGGTCTGATAGAGATTTCCTTCTTTTAACTTGGAATTATTTATAACACAGACTTTCTGCCCAATGATGCTTCTAATTAAGCACAAAAGAGCCTGAAAGTTGCAGGAGTGAGGGAGAAGGCTGAAATGGAAGAATTTTAATGAAGGTTTTGTTTCAACATTAGACATCTGGATGCAGTCTGTAGGACACACTGATAATTACCAAGATGGCATCATACTGCCTGTGGAGTTCCTGAAAGTCCATGGGTCACTGTTGAGTTTGTTGTTTTACATATAAATAAGCTACTGGAAATAAATCTGTTACAAAAAATGAGCCTTTGCTAGTGCTTAGTATTTTAACCCTTTTGAGATTTGAGGATTAACAATATCAATCTTCTAAGTCACTCGGATACTTCGGCAAGGTTCACGGTGTTATTTTGCATGCAGATGTTCAAGTCCCAAAAGAAACTGGAACTGAATTGTGTATGGCCCTGTAGTTCTATGCTGTGTGATTGACCAAATCTTTGCAAAGCTGAATGAAAAGTGAAAATACAATTGTGTCTCAAAGACTACCTCTATTCAACATTGGCTGCCAGTTCTGCTGTCTAAAAACTCCCACAGTTTCGACAGGAGACCATGAAAAAGATGAGGGGGAGAGAGAGAGAACGACCAATGATCAAGTAAAGAAGTGATGGTCCAGGCTGGCAAGAAATTGGGTGGAGTGAGGTGAACGGAGGAGACCTTGTAATCAAGAAGGTGAAGGGGGCCCATGCCAAGCATATCCACAGAAATAAGGAAGCATCTATCACACAGCTAGGCAGAGATACCCTTGCTGGGAAATCGACATGGCTGGGCATCTCTCAGGAATGCCTGAGCACTAATGTATGCAGCATGGAGAATGAACAAGGAGAATTAGAAGTCTGCATGCAGTTGTAGAGTCATCGCACTGGGAACATGGGGTGCGGTGGGATTAATCCCATACAACTGGATTGCTGCAGTGAATGGGTGTAGACTCTTTCGGAAAGACAGGCCAAGACATTGAGTGGAGAGCATATGGGTCAGGATTAGCAGGTTACCAACATGAACAGTGTTGTGTTAGGTGTCTGGTACAGTCTGCCTGGCCAGGAAGAAGTAATAGATTAAGCCTCCTTCATACAACTGGAAGAAGCATTATGTTTGCAGGCCCTGGTCCTCTTGGGGGACTTCAGTCACCCTAATATCTGCTTGGAGGGACAACACAGAAGGGCATATGTGCAGTGCAGGTTTCTGGAGTACATTAGCAGTAGCTTCCTGATGAAGGTGATAGAGGAGCCATCAAGGGGAGATGCTCTGCTGGACATGATATTTGCCAACAAAGAAGAACAAGTCAGGGATGTGAAGGTAGGGGATGTGATTGTAGTCTTTCTCCAGTCACCATTAGTGGAGATCAAGATTCTGAGTAGAGGGAAGAAAGCAAAAAGTATCACAACTATGGACTTCAGGAGAGCAGAGTTTGGGTTGTTCAGTAACTTGCTGGGAAGAGTCTTATGAGAGACTGTACTGGGGAGAAGAGAGGTCCAAAAGAGCTGGTTGGGGTGGTGTTTTTTTTAGTTCAGTGCTTGGGTTTTTTTTGGAGGGGACGAGAAGCGGAAAGGCTGAGTGTGGTTTGTTTTGAAGGATCACCTCTTCCAAGCTCAGGAATGGTCCACTATGACAAGCAGGAAATTAAGTAAAGGTGAAAGGAAGCCTGCATGGATGAACAAGGAGCTCCTGTCAAAACATAGACATAAAAAGGAAACATATAGGAGGTGGAAGTAGGGTAAAGTGACCTGGGAGTCTAAGCATGCAAGTACAGGGTTAGGAAAGCTGAAATCCAACTGAAGTTAAACCTGGCAAGGGAAGTAAGGAGCAACAAGAAACGCCTTACAAGTACACTAGCAGCGAAAGGAAGGCTTGAAGAGGTGTGGGCCTACTGCTGAATGGAACAGAGGACCTAGTAACAGAGCGTGTGGAAAAGGGTAAGGTGCACAATGCCTTCTTCACCTCAGGCTTTACTGGTAAGACAGGTCTTTGGGAATCCTAGCCTCCTGAGATCATTGGGAAAGTCCAGGGCAAGGTAAACTTGCCCTCAGTGGAGAAAAGTCACGTTAGGGAATATTTAAACAAACTGGACAGACTGAAATGGTCCATGAGCCATGATGGGATGTACGTATGAGTGCTGAGGGAACTGGCCGATGTCATTGCAAGGCTACTCTTGATAATCTTTGAATGATCGTGGTGATTGGGAAAGGTGTCTGAGGGCTGGAGGAAAGCAAATGTCTTTCCTAGCTTCAAAAAGGACAAGAAAAAAAACCCAGGGAAATACAGGCTGATCAGCCTCACCTCAATCCCTGTGAAGGTACTGGAGCAACTAATCCTAGAAACAAATTCCAGGCACGTTAAGGACAAGGAAGTCTGCAGGAACAGTCAGCAGCATGGATTCACCAAGGGGAAGTCATGCTTGACCAGCCTGATAACCTGTGATGAAATAACGGTCTTGGTAGATGAAGGGAGAGCAGTGGATGTGGTTTGTTTGGACTTTAGCAAGGCTTTTGACACCACCAGTTTGTTAGTGAGGAGATTATTGGAGATGAAGTACAGACTATGTAAATAGACAGTAAGGCAGACTGAACTGGCTGAGCTTTTGGCCTGAGAGGGTTATAATAAGTGACAAAGTCTAGCTGGAGGACAACGAGTACCAGTTTACCTTAGAGGTCAATACTGGGGCCAATACTGTTTGTGATCCTCGTTAATTACTTAGGTGATAGGATATAATGCATCCTGCAGTGCTGGTTCACAGATGATACAAAACTGGGAGGAGTGGTTGGTAGACCATGTGAGTGTGCTGACATTTGGAGAGGTCATGACAGGAGAAAAGGACTGATAGGAATCTCATGGAGTTCAACAAAGGGAAACATCAAGAGACTGCTCCTGTGTGGGTACCCCACGGGCCACAGCTCCTGCCAGGATCCTGCTTCAGCAGGAGTTCTCCATGGGCTGCATCTTCCATCAGGGCATGCATACCTGCTCCAGGGTGGGTATCTGCTCTGGCATGGTCCTCCTTGGGCTGTAGGGAGACAACCTGCTTTACCATGATCATCTTCACAGGCTAGAGGGGAATCTTTGTTCTGGCAGCTGGAGCACCTCCTCTTCCTCCTTCTTCACTGACTTGGTGTCTGCAGGGCTCTTTCACGTTTTCCTCACTTCTCTCTCTCACAGCTGCTGTGCAGCATTTTTTTACCCTTTCTTTAAATATATTATCACAGAAGTGCCACCAGTTTTACTGTTGAGCTCAGCTTTGGGCAGTGGTGAGTCTGTTTTGGAGCCAGCTGAACCATTTCTGTCTGCAAAGGCATGGCCCCTGATTTCATTCCACAGAGGCCACCCCTGAAGACCGACCCTCAACGTGTAAACCTTGCCATGTAAACCAGGTACAGATGCAGAGAGGGTTTTGTGCGAGGAAGCTGAGTAAAGCTGAATCTGTTAGTGTTTGCTTGTCCTAGTTAGACATAAACCATAGCTGTCACCTCTGTATCAGTAAGTTAGACCAACTGTTTGAGCTGAGTTATAAGGAGTGAGTAGGAAGAGTGGAGTGGCTGAGATGCCAAAGAGATCATGTGGAAGCAAGTAGCAGTAGCAGTCCCAGGGCTCCAGTTGTACGGTACGTCCTTGTCTGCTGTCAGCTCGCAGGGGGAAGGTAGAGCAGAAATTGGTGGGTGCTGCTGAAGGTGGTGATCCAGGTGGCAGGTGCACACTGGATCTTCCCTTCCTCTTCTTTTTCTTGGGTCCACATTTTCCATGCTTGCAAGTCTCCTGACAGCAGTGTTCTCTGTTGCAGCTCTGATCACTGTTCATTGTGTTGACCCAGCACAGAGGCAAGAGAATGACTTCAGCAAGCACCAGGAAGACAAAAAGTAGATGACAGGGACAGAAGCACAAAGTTTTGGCCTGATTAAGAATTCTTGGTGAAGAACACCACTCAGCTGTGACAGGCAGGACTTTGAGAGAGAATCTGGAAGGTGCTACAAGAACTCTCAAGGTGTGAAAGCACAATGCAATCTTAACAAATTTCCGTAAGATCAGTTGGTACTAAAAGTGGCTGTACTAAAATAAAAGGGCTACGTAGCACAGTACTTTGTCTCTGACAAATTCATACTGCTGAGAGGGGAGACAGTAGATTATCAAGCATTTTGAAATGTAAGTGACCATACGTCAGTGGTAACTAGAGATCTTCACAAGCACTGAAAGGTGTCCCATGGTATTTGTTATTCAAGTGGAGAGATGTGGTATCTCTTTTTAAATGGTGTGGTTGAGATTGTGCTTGTAGTGGGGTTTTTTTTTTGCTTTTTGCCTTTAGTTCTCAGTCCAGAAGCAGCAGATAAATTGAGTTTTGATATCTGAAGACAGGCTTGTTTAGGAGGTAGATCCAAGGAGGGGGTGGCAAAAGTGGTGCCTTCCCTGTGCACAATGGCAGTACTGCAGCGCAGTTGGCAGTAGCTGTAGTGCAGGTTACCCATCTGCATTTGGAACTGGCTACTTGACAGAGGAAGAAAGTGGACATGGGACTGTAACTAAGTGTATCTTTGCAGGAAGTCGGTAGATGTAAGATGCAATCAATAAACTGCAAGAACAATTAGCGAAGTACCAAGAAAACTCGTGAAGCCTGGACAGACTTTTGAAGGCTATGGCACGAGGGAAAGGCTATTGGGATTGACTGTGGGAGAAGAAGGGTCCAAAGCAGAATGGAGAAATCACTTTTGAATAGAGGCCAGCAGAGGAAAATGCTTGACAGGATTTGTAGTTACTGCCTGGAGGGACTGGACTTGCCCTTTTTCAAAAGCTGTCAGAGGTTGAGCATCCACAGGCCAGGTGGCTGCAGAGTAGGTGTTGTTCATGGGATCCCAGTGGGAAGTAAAATGCTAGCCAACCTTTTAGCAAGGCCACTTATCCACAAATAACCTAATTTTGTCAGAGCTTAGTCCCTGGTGACCTAAGCAATGTTCTCAGCCTTCTTCACTTCGGCTGCAACTTGTAATCTTTTATTGGTTTTGTCTTCCCAAAGTTCTTCCCATGTCTTTCCGTGGCTCTGCTTTGGCCATGAGTTTGGACTTGGTGACCTTCAATAATCCCTTCCAATCTTGAAGATTCTGTGGGTCAGGGTGGGAGGGGTAAGAGCTTGAGGCTGTGGCTTGGGAGGGAAAGCTCTGGAGTAGAGTTCAGGAATCAAGGTACAAAGAGCTATTATTGGGTTATGATGGGGTCCTGCTGGAGTCCCTGGTTTGGGAAGATAGGCATAGAAAATTTCCTCTTCTGGCATCCTTCCTGATTTTTTTTCTCTTCAAATTCCTTTTTTTCTTCTGTTGGAAGTGTAGTAGTTACATCTCAGTTATGTTTGTTTTCTCCTTTAGGACCCAACTCATGCACTATTGAAACTGCAAACTTCAAAATTAGGTCTTAAATGCAAATATTTCCAGCCTACAGAGTCAGTGGCAGAATTGGTAATATGAAAGTTGCATTATGTAAACTGATGTTCTTTTTTTTTTCAGTAGTGGTGTTATGCTGTGACACCACACCTGTTTAAGTGTTTTGATTTTTAAGGCTTCTTTGAATAGCTGGAGCAGATTTGCATATGCATTCCTAGCCAACTCTACCCTGACGTAGTATTAAATGCACACTAACTACAGGAAAGATTTTTTTTCCTTTTCCTTCTGTGGATGCACAGGATAGTCCCAGTTTTGAGCTGCTGTCAGCCTGGGCTCAGCATGACTTGAATTATTGATGAGGGACAGGCAATGATGGTTTACCAATGGTCCAGAACTGCTCAGCTGTCTGCAGTCACTCACACTGATCTACCATAAGATTTTCCTCTTGACTGCATGTCTGAGAGGTGGAGGATAGATTTATTTGTCTTTGTCGTATACGTGTCAAAAAATACAGCAAACATTTAAAGCACATTTGTATTGTACTTGTTTGTGTCTTCTAGTTTTTAGAGCTAAATGTTGTGCTCTTAAAAAGTTCCTACAGATTATTGACTTTTATCTCAAAGTATTTTATTTTCTTACTTCTAGGAAACTGAAAAATGAGCTTCTGGAAGTGAGAAGGAAAGGTGGAAACCGTCACTGTCAGCAGGACAACAGCAGGGTTTGTGTTCGCTGTCAGAAAAGCCTGGGCTTAATCTTTGACAGAGGAGACCTGTGCCAAACCTGCAAGCTTCGAGTTTGCAATAAGTGTCGTGCCGTGGGAACTGACGGGCAGTGGAAGTGCTCGGTGTGTGCCAAGATTGCGTAAGTTGTGCAGCTTTCATAAATATGTTTAGAGATTACTGCTGTGTGAGTAATTTTTCTGTTACTGCTTTACGTCCCCTTAGCACAAAAGCATATGCATAGTGAGTACACAAGGGAAGAAGCTTATCTGGTGGTTTTATTTTGCAGTATCTTTTTTGCCAGTTCCAAGTTTCGACTGCTTGCTTTCTAAAGAAAGCTGCAAGCATCACAGATACTAAACTGTTGGTGGGAAGTACTCTGAAAATGATAAAAATCAGTTACAAGCCAGTGACAGTCTAGTCACATGATCAAGACATAAATTGAAGAATCAAGTAATTCAAAATTAACAAAACAGAATTAAGAACAAGTGAAGTCTATATGTTCTGACTGATGTGGTAGGTGGATTTATAAGGAAAGAGATGTAAAAATTGTGAGTCCAAGAACTTCAATCCATGTTACTATCCTTGTTTTTTTCTGTGATTACGGTAACTGAAAATATCTTCGTGCAGAGAGAGGGCTGTAGTTGTAATGTGGCTGTTAGTGAGCATTCTAAGGTAAGTTGCTATGGTGGGAGGGAAAACAAAAGGGGATAGATTAATCTTCACATTTCTCACTGTTGGAATATTGAGCATGGGGAATGGAGAAGGAGGGTAGCGCATCACAGTGCTGAAAAGCAGAGAATCTGTATCCTAACACAAGATATCAAGTGAATAAACAAAAAAGAGATGTTCAAAGATATTTACTTCGTATATATTTGGAAGAACGATTCACTTGATTGGTATGGTAATATGGGATTTTGTAGCTTGACTCAGTAAGATAACGACAAAGAAAAGAAGAAGTGTATTGGGCAATAAAAAGCAGTTATGTATGCTGATGTAAGAACTGGATGATATAAGAAAAAGACACAGTAAAGTAATCATATTCAAGGGGGAAACAATCACAGTAATGTTGGAGGGATTTTTTTTTTTTTTTTTAACAGACCATCAAACTAATGAGATCAGCAAGATAAGACTTCTGTAAATTGTACCAGAGAGTGAACCCAAATTGCCGGTTATGTCAGACTTTGGCTACCGAGCCAGTGAAAAATTAATACAGCAGGACATGGAGCTTTAGGGTTCATGTCTTCTGACTTTATCTTTAGAAATTTAACATCTGTTTTTAGCTAGATGCTTTAACCTTCTCTGCAGCCAGTGGAGGTGCATCCAGAGAACAGTGTCTCACCTCTTCTTAAGATGAAACATGTTAAGTGCTCAATTTTCTGAAATGCTTTTAAACTGGCAGGTGCCTGGCTGAGCTCCTTGTAGTATGCTTCAGCCAGTCCTTGAGGTGAACTCAGTGCTGTGCCTTGCAGAAATGATGGGGTGCAGGTGAGATGACGGAGTGGAGAATGGCAAACACAATGCTACCCTTCAAAAATGAAGAAAGGAAGAACAAGAGATTTGTTGGCCCTGTCAGGTTGCCTTTAGTTTCTCTAAAAATACGGAAACAAATGATTGCTGTGATCTTTGAAAGCTGAGAGAACATGACAGGACGATGAGTAAGAGCTGGCTCAAGAACAAATAATGTCAAAGCCAATATAATTTCCTCCGTTGATGGGGTGACAGACCTCACAAATAGAGGAGGATCTGTTGATGTCTTATAGCTTGACTTAAGTGAGCCTTTTGATACTTTCTCTTATGCCATTCTAATAAGCTGATAAACAAGGGGAGCTGTGCCCTGGAATAAATTCTGTCAGTGTAATTGCAGACCTGCCTGGAAAATTGTAAAGCAAGCAGTGGTATAGAGCAGAATATTTCCTGGCTTTTTACTGTTAAGTATTTCAGTTAAGGACTTGGACGATGCAGCAGAGGAGTTTGCCAGTTACACCTGCAGCTGACATAAAACTGATAGGTGCAGCAGGCACGCTGAATTGGATTCAAAGTGATACTTACAATTTAGAGAAGTGTTTTGAGGAATAAGCAATTGGTGGCTCCCTATGGGCATGTGNNCATGTACTACAACTGGGCAAAAACACAGCTGCAGAAATGCAGAATGAGGATAAAAACAGCTTGTGCAGCTATTCCTTAGGAAAAGATCTGGGTATTGTACTGAATGAAAAGATGAACATGGATCAACAGTATTTTCCCCTGTAGAAAAAGCCCAGCATCACACAGGGATGTACAAGCAGAATTATGGCCTGTAAAATACGTGATGCAGTCCTGTTTTATGCAGAGTACTCTACCCAGTTTTGTGTAGCGCACTTCATGTTGGCTAAGTGGAGATATTTCAGCAGAAAATAATGATCACAAGCCTAGCACACAGTATATCCAGAGTAATGGAAGGAGTCACAAGTGTTTGGCCTAGGCAAGAGAAAACTGAAAATAACTGAGTTTTAAAGCTACAAAAGGCAACTACATTGAGGAGGCCTACAGGCTGTTCTATGTACTCACTTCGGATAAGAAAAACGTGATAATTAAATTGCAGTGAAAGGATTTATGTTCAGTGGTATGTATATTGAAAGAACTTGGAGAAGTTGCAGCATCTTGTTTTAAAAACAGATCAGGAATGATAGCATCAGTAAAGATGGTCCTGTTTTGGGGTGAAAGATGGATGAGGTAACTTGTCAAAACATATGCCACTTCTGCTTCTTGTGATCGTCCTGCAATCCTGTATGCCAAGCAGTGGGCTTGGCAATCATCTTGAAAAGGAATCCTGGTTGAAGCCTGCCTTTAAGTTATTACAATCCATGGTGTAATTTGTTCGCAAAGTGCTAAACTTTGCAAGTGCTAAAGTTTTGTCCAAGTTAGGTAACTTTATTAAATTGAAATCTCTCTGTCCTTTCTTTTTGTTCACATGCAGTGTTTTTGCAAGACTATAGCGATAGTAAATGATCTGTAAAACACCTTTTACACTGCTAGAAGTACACAGAGAGATGATGTTCTGTGTGGGCAGTACAGAGATGAAAGTTTGAGATATTTCAGTTAAATCATTGTGTGTAATTTAAATTCTTTCAGTTCTGCTTTCCTCTGTCTCACTTAAGTGAGAAATGCAGGGAAAATTAGAATTTTTAGGCTTTTTAAATTGCACTTCAAGGAGGAACTTATTAAGTTAACTTGAACAGCGCCTTTGGCAGGATTAAAAGGCAGATGGAAAGGAAAAAAAAATGGGAATCCAGTGTTAAGAGACAGTTATGCTGTATAGGTAGCTAACAAAAGGCAGAAGAAGGGGAAAAAAGCTTTTAGCTCTATGGCATTAATCTGCATACAGTCTTTGTATCTTCATATCAGATTGTTCCACCATGCTAGTGGCTTTGCAAAAAGTGTTAGGGATGAGGCTAGTGAGGGGTCTAGAGAACAACTCTTATGAGGAGCAACTGAAGGAGCTGGGGCTGTTTAGTCTGGAGAAGAGGAGGCTGAGGGGCGACCTTATTGCGCTCTACAACTACCTGAAGGGAGGTTGTAGTGAGGCAGGTGTTGGTCTCTTCTCCCATGTAACTAGCAGTAGGGCAAGAGGCAATGGCCTCAAGTTGCGTCAGGGGAGGTTTAGATTAGATATTATGAAAAATTTCTTTACTGAAAGAGTGGTCAGACATTGGAACAGGCTGCCCAGGGAGGTGGTGGAGTCTCTATCCCTGGAGGTGTTCAGAAAACATGTAGATGTGGCACTTCAGGATATGGTTTAGTAGGCATGGTGGTGTTGGGTGGATGGTTGGAGTTCGTGATCTTAGAGGTCTTTTCCAACCTATGATTCTATGATTCTCTTCTTTTAGCAACCTTGATGAATGAAACTAGGTTAATGCCAATATCTGTACAGACTCTGGCATCTGCTGTGCTGTTCCATTAGCAGCTTATACTGTTGTTATAATGTATATGTATGTTGTCATACATACTGTGAGACCCTTAAAAAGCAGGCAGAAGGATTCATGGTGTTTGTGAACTCTTTCCAGTTTTGGTGCTATACTAGTTCTTGACTGCTCTGCCAAAATTGTCCTCAAGAGCACCTATTAAGTGCCACTTAAGTTGGTAGTGATAGTAGTAACCTGTACAAGTCCTGTTATACAGTCATCAGTTATATCTGCAGGAGTGTGTTCAGAAGAAGTTTTTCAGAACTGTTGGAAAGCTTGCTGCATTAGGCATCTGCATCAGCCTACCACATTACATTTGGTGTCAGTGACGAAGGTCTGATACTGGCTGTTGAGTGTGTACGTTCAGAGAGGCGTTGACAAGTACTACAGAAATTACTGCAGAAATTCTTTGAATTACACAGGTAATCTGAAATGGGTGCTGAAACAAAGAGTGTCTTGTGGCAATAAAAGAAAATGCAGATATTACCAGCCAGCTTTTTGCTGTTGCTTCACTTAATATATTTTGACCTTTCCTTCCTTTTGAGCATCTGGAGTTCTGCCTATCCACTATTAGGATAATTAGGAGCTTGGGGTACTTGTAGTACAGCAAAAGGACATTCTGTCACATAGCCTGGGATCAAATGTTATCATTGCTTTAGCATTTGTGGTGGGTTTATGTCCAGGTACCAAAAATATAAAAAAATAGATGGTGGCAAACTGCAAGTATGCTTATTTTGACTTGAGGATCGGGTAATTTCAAGATGCTCATTCTGTAAGGATATGGTAAAACACAGTATTATTTTCTGAAGAATTTTTAAAAACTACATTGTAACATAATGGTAGATGTAGGGGTAAGGCACCAGTTTGTTTAATAATACAATCTATCTATTCATGTGTCAACCAGAACATCTTTATTTGGCAACAAGTGAATGTGACTTCTCTCCTCCAAAATAATCTTTAAAGTGTTTCATCTGCCATTTCTCCAAAGTCAGACTTGCCTGAAAAACAGCTTATGGTGATGGGAAAGCTCATTACAACAGATTAATTACACTCTAAAACACTTTCAAAAGGAAATTTAGTGAATTTGAGGAAAAACGTTTGAATGTGAGTAATGAGAGATGCTCAGGAGTATTTTTAAGTACAACAAACTGAGGTTTATATATGAATAATTGTCTTACAATTTACAGTTACTGAAAAAGGATATTCCCCTTGAATGTCCATAAAGAGAAGATTACTTTTTTTTTCCCCTCCAGGGGAATTATTACTAGCTAGAATATGAAGTTGCAAGATAAAGCATTTAAAGGTCATGAAGGGTTAGAGCCAAGTCTTCTACCAAATACTTAGTTCTACAGTTACTGAGGGCAGAGAACAAGACAGTCTTTATTTACGTGATTGTGTGTTTGATGGTCACATTGTTGTAGTGTTTAATGAGGTAAATCGAGCCTGTATGTAGCGACACACTTGATGAAAGAGGAAGCTTTCTGATCCATTCCCTGCATACAAGGATCTGAGCTCATCAGGAGCTTTCAAATATATGTGCCGAAAGAGAAACTTTCCACTGAGGTCACTTTTTTTCCCCTGCATCTTCTTAAAATGTGACCAGTTTCTGTTTTAAATTTGCCATCTGAAATGATCATTAGGTTGAGGGAAATCAAATTCTTCAAGCAGTCTGCTGACAAGCTGATTTTGCATCTTAATGCTGTCTGTATTTCTCATTACGAATGTGTCTAAATATCTGCGAACAATGCCTTTATTTTGATTGAGTTCTTCAGCAAGATAAAATGCTTAGGTGGTCCAAGTTATTACAGCAGAACAAAGCAGCAATGGGAAATTTATCTTCATCTTTGAAATAATTACGTTGTCTTAAAATGCCGTGAAAATTCATCAGTATCTTAGTAATGTTTATTCCCATTAGGATCCTAAAAATAGAGGCATTTCAAATGTTTTAGTATGCAAATGCTTTTCAGATTTCTTATAATTTCTTTTTAGTAGCTTCTAAGGAAGTTTGCCTTCTTTTAATGTGCTCGAAAATTTCTATTTAGTAGCCTCACAGCATATTAAAATTTACTCTGGTATTCATTTCTGTTATAGACAATACTCTGTGGAATTGAGATATATTTGAGTATTGAACATACTCAAAGATGAGTGTGTATGTTTTGGTATGTTCATGTATAGGCTACATTTTATCCACCCTTTGGTCTTGCCATTTTTTCCCAAGTTTTACTCCCAAGGAGGAACTAAAATAATTTGAGGAACAGGAGAGGAAAAGGAAGCTAGACTAAATCTCTCTCCTCTGCTGTGGTTGTGGGTTAGGTTGGAAGATCAAATGGATAGTGAAACTGTTTTATCAGTGTGGGATTTTTACCAAAAGAAATGATTAAAAGTAACAATTGGGACTTTCCATCCCAAATGGAATTTTCATAATTGGGCATTTAACTATGAAATGTCTTGCAAAAATGAGAGTGGAAAATAACAATCTGAGTTTTTGGCAGGGATAGACCACAGGTTATGTTCCGTTTTTAAACTAAGCAGCACATTAGTGAAGTTAATCTGTTTAGTAGGAGATCATAGAAGGAGAAGAAGCATGGAACCGTAACGTACTTGCTCTCACGTGATGATGTGAGTAGGTGGATCAGTAATTAATGTGTAAGGACTTTAGCAGATATTTGAAGTATTAGGTATTAAACCTAGCTACTTGAACATGATTTTTCTTTAAAATTTTCCTATCCATTTAGAGTACAGAAAAGAGCAATCGTGCAAAATTTGCTGCTATTACAACTTATAACACTGTTTTCCTTCCTTCTAAAGCTACTGACTTCAGCATCTGTTTCACGCCTTGGAAGGCCAGTCTAAACACTCTTTTGGTAGAACACATATATCTTTTACTTTGTATGCTACATGCTAACTGAGAAAGTAAAGAAAATGCAGGCACATACTGTGATTTACAGTCAGTATGGACCTTGGACCCATTTTAAAAACAACAAAAAACAAACCTGCAAGCACTGATTTGATGTACTGTTGAATAAAAGCCCTTGTTTCTTTTCCCACTGCAACAATTATTTAGATGGGAAGGGTTCATTTAAATCTTGTACCAGAAATAGAAGAAAGATGCACTATCTCAGTAGGAAAGACAGTCTCCCTTTTTCATAATTATACATGCATGAAAATAACATTATTATAAGAGTGTTTAGGTCTTGCTCTTCAAGTTTTGATTCAAAATGTCAAATGCAATTACAAAATTCAAAGTTCAAGTCAGAGACTGAGGCAATCACAGAATCACAGAATGGTAGGGGTTGGAAGGGACCTCTGTGGATCATCTAGTCCAACCCCCCTGCCGAAGCAGGGTCACCTACAGCAGGCTGCACAGGACCTCGTCCAGG
>Ga0065711_1035306_pt1 | contig 22503 bp, 12 predicted proteins | sample Hoacrofraction12_FD_59098 | JGI IMG/M metagenome (GOLD analysis project Ga0065711, IMG submission 59098) | Hoatzin crop microbial communities from Cojedes, Venezuela - Epithelial fraction 12 v2 (version 2) | ecosystem: Host-associated > Birds > Digestive system > Esophagus > Crop | place... | reverse complement strand
TCGGCAGGGGGGTTGGACTAGATGACCCACAGAGGTCCCTTCCAACCCCTACCATTCTGTGATATTCTGTGATATTCTATGGGCAGTGGGATTGAGTGCACCCTCAGCAAGTTTGCTGACAAAGGCAAGCTGTGTGTTGTGGTTGACACGCTGGAGGGAAGGGATGCCATCCAGAGAGACCTGGACAGGCTGGAGAGATGGGGCTGTGAGAACCACATGAAGTTCAACAAAGCCAAGTGCAAGGTCCTGCTCATGGGTCAGGGCAATTGCCCTCCTGAGAAGGACCTGGGGCTACTGGTAGATGAAAAGCTCAGCATGACCTGGCTACATGCACTCACAGCCCACAAGGCCAAACTCATCCTGGGCTGCATCAAAAACAGCATGGCCAGCAGGTCAAGGGAGGGGATTCTGTGCCTCTGCTCAGCTCTGCTGAGACCACCCCGGAAGTCCTGCGTCCAGCTCTGGAGCCCTCAGCACAGGACAGACCTGGAGCTGTTGGATCAGGGCTAGAGGAGGCCCCAGCAATGATCCAAGGGCTGGAACCCCTCTGCTGTGAGGAAAGGCTGGGACAGCTGGGGCTGTTCAGCCTGGAGAAGAGAAGGCTGCGGGGACACCTTAGAGCAGCCTTGCAGTAGCTGAAGGGGTCTACAAAAAAGCTGGAGAGGGACATTTTACAAGGGCATGGAGTGATAGGACAAGGAGCTTTAAACAGAAAGAGGGGAGAATTAGACTAGATATAAGGAAGAAATTCTTCACTATGAGGGTGCTGAGGCACTGGCATAGGTTGCCCAGAGAAGCTCTGTCTGGTCCCTCCCTGGGCAAAGGAGGTTCCTTGAACCTGGTTGAAGGCCAGAAACTTTTTCTGTCTAAATGGAATTGAGAAGCAGGGCTAGTGGCATGGTCTATACTAAGTTCTCTACATCCAGATCTGCATAATTTCTTCCTGATTTTTAAAAATCCCAAAACTGAAATATGCTGTGCTACTTTCCACTTTAGGCTTAATTTGGCATTTAGTAACCTTCATCGCAGGGATGTGCCCTATGAAAATTACTCTCCTTCCTAAGCGTACACGTAGATTGGATACATATATACCTGCACAATATCTTTTTCTATTGTAGTTTTTCAAGATATCTGCTCTTGCACCGCTGGTATAGGAAATAACTGAGTATCACCAGATCTACACTTCCAAGGCTGAAAAATGCACTGCTGAAGATGAGAGCTGTTTCTCAAATGCTGTCATTGAGACCCAGCCTATGTGGAGGACAAAGTATTCTGCTTTGAATATGGAGAGAACAAAAACTACTAAATTGAAAGAAGAATTGCAGACTGATGAAACAAAACTAGAATGAGGAAATAATTTGGGAAAGGATAAAGAGGAAGACAAGGGCTTTGGGTTAGCAGGGCTGCCTAGGACCAGATAAGCAAGATTATTGAGCAAGGTAGCTAATGTATATGAACCATATTGAACTTGCAGTGCACTGTCCTTGGTGTTTCTCTAAAATTAATCTTTTTTTTTTTTTTTATTTTTTAAGCTGACCCCTCTGCTCCTTCCTTCAGACAACAGAAAGGAAAATAAACAACTCCCATCTAAACAAGTACAGTGTGACATTTTGCAAAAGTCATGCTGGAAATTACCATGTCAAGAGGATGAAAAGTTCTCTGCTGCACTGTTGAAGAGACACATTTCTTCAAGCATAGCACCCACAGCACAAGCCATCCCTGCAGCTACTCCATGCTTCCCAAGGCAGTCACTAGCATCCAAGCATCTCAGTATGGGTCTGTTGATGATGTGGTCCCAGTCAGGGCAAAACCTTAGGTCAGCGCAGAGGGAGCATCTCTGTCAGGGCCTCATCCTCTCTCCTTGGCAAGCTAAAGGTGATCACACATATCGCTGAAATTGGACTTTCTTCCTCATGGTTAAAGCCTCAGTAAGCTCCCACAGACAGGCGCCTGCAAACCAGACAAGTACCTGATTTGTAGCTGTCAGTTTATACCAGCTGTGCCTCCAGACCTATACATTCAGCAGTGTGATTAGTCTTTCTTTCTAGTTTTCTTGCTCTTTAACATTTTAGAACTAGTATTTCAAGGATGCTAATTAAGTTCATCAACCTAATCTAGCTGTTCATCTTATGTATGCTGATACAATTTTCTTCCATTTAAGAAAAATAAGTGGGGGTGGGGGGACAGTGCTTTTTTGTGTGTACTTTATTTATGTTCCCGGTTTGTTTAACTACCTTGGCTTCAAGGCTCACACAGAAATGGAGTTTTCTTCACATGGGAACAGACAGCACTACCTGAAAGTCAGAAGCACTGCTTTGCTTAAAAGCCATTTTTCCCTTTACTGACTGATTTGCAAGTATTTAATTAAAAAAGCCATCACCAACCGGTGACCAGAATAAGTTAGAAGGTTTTCTTGTTCATAAAGACATTCAACTCCCAGATAGGAGTCAAAGTGGCTTCCAGAAGAATCTGACTCAATATTTATATAATACACATATATAGCACGTCACTCACCACTTGCATTGGCTGCTCCACCTTTCCATTTCTTTCCAGTTTCTGAGCTGTAATAGAAAGTGCTGTTTAGCTGTGGGTATGAGACCATCTATTCACAAATGGCTTTTCACTAAGAACACGTTTAACTGCAACGATCACATTCCCCAAATATTTCTGGGAGTCTACAGCCAGACTTCCAAACCAGAGCAGCCCAGGATCTAGGTATGATGTGGTGAAGGAAAATTTATCCGGTCCCAGTGCAACTGCTGAGCTGACTGAATGGCATGCACAGTTTACACCTGTAAACACAGAGTGGGTAACAGGAACGACTTGGTAAACATGTCCCAGTTAATCCCTTCATGGTATAAAAGACTGCACTTCAACTAAAACAGTTTGGATATTTTTAAACATTTAGCAATCTTTTCCCTAGCCTCTACCACAAGCATTCCTACGGTCTGCAAAAAATGTGTTTGTGGTTAATTTCTTCTCCAATGGGTTACATTCTATTCAGATTAATGTCTGCAATGCATTTAGACTGCCTGAATGAACTAATATGTTCCTGAAGTCAGATAATGGACTGCTAGAAGTGCACAATGAGCGGTACAGTACTGGTCTACCATTTTCATCATACCAAACAGAAGGGCTACCTGAGAAATCTGGGATGCCAGAAGCCCCGTCAATAGCCATATGAGTCAACACATTGAATTCAAGTGAACGCTTCGCAAAGGTAAGAACTTGTTTAAGTTGAAGGAGAATAAAATGTGCCAATAGTGTTCCAGTACAACTGGTAATATGCTTTCTGATGGGTGCCATGCTCCTTTCAGGCGCCCAGGCAACAGCCCAATGTTACGAGGGCTCATATGAACAGTACTCGGTTCTTACCTCGTATCTCTCATGAGTGATTGCAAAATAATCTTGCACTGTGTGTCACATGAAAAATCTCCGTTGGTACACAGTTTATTAGTAAATTACTGAGGACTGTCGTAGCTGACTTTTTTCCCTAATTTGAGCCCCCTGTGTACTCTGGTGATCCTTTTGGTTGTATTCCAATGTCACAGTGAATCAACTGAAAGTATTGACACTTTCACAGCCCAGATCATCTCCTGAAATGCAGGAAAGCAGTGTTTTGATTGAAGAACAGGAAATTAGCATTCAGTTACCATCTCAAGAAAGCCTGGACTGGTTCTTCCTGGCCAGTGTAACACGACTATAAAGCAGGGAATGTACATCTTGGGCTGTGCTACGGAGGAGCACTTTGATGAACACCCTTTTTTTCATCATTATCCCCCACAGATAAGGGTCATCCTCTTTAGCTCTACAGTAAAAATGTTGGCGCCCCCAATCCCAGTAGATCTTACACAGATCCCTGTGCTTGCACTTCAGTACTGGAAACAGGCAAGGTTTCAACTACACTTCCCTGGCTGCAGAGCAGTAACAGCCCTCATCTGTAGGATTGCGGTCACAGTTTTTAGGATCAGGTAAGCAATGCTGGTAAAGTCATGTTGGAAGTTTTTCTCCCAAGTAACAGGCAATAGGACAAGGGGAAATGGCCATAAGTATCTCTAGAGGAGAATTAGGAAAATTAGGAAAAATTTCTTCACCAAAAGAGTTGTAAAGCATTGGAACAGGCTGCCCATGGAAGTAGAGGAGTCCCTATCCCTGGACGTATTTAAAAGACATGTAAATGGGGAGCCTAGGGACATGGTTTACTGGTACAATTGACAGTGGTAGGTTAGTGGTTGGACTCGATGATCTTGAAGGTCTCCTCCAACCTAAACGATTCTATGATTCTGTGAAGGTGACTCCAGCTCCCACTTTGAACTGCATCTCTGACCCTTCCCATGGTGTTGGCTTGCTCTTCTTTCCCCAGTCTGAAGCACACAGAAACTGAAATAAAGGTGGAGGGAGAGGAGGGGATTTGGTCTGGTGCCTGTATGCAGCTATTAAAACCATGAGGCTCTATGAGCATCACTGCCAGAAACAACATAGACAGAGTCATCACCTCTTATTCAAAAAAGGTGCTCCAAGCCTATGAAGTACAGAATCTGTTTTTATAATTTTTTGTATATTCATTATAGCGGGACTGGAGGGGAAAAGGGTAGATATTTATCTGAACTTGCACCCCCAACACATCTGTCACTCTTCAGGTTTTCCAGTGTCTAAGATATCTTCTAAGTGTGGTCTGGATCTGAACAATTGATTTACTTTTAGTTAAATTACTTAAGCTAAGATTAATTTTACAACCAACCTGGCTGAAAGACTAATTCATACGATACACTTCTGGCTAAAATTATTTGAAATGCCAATGGTGTCTTAATGCACATCTTAACTATTTCACAGGGGCTTGTTCTTCATCTGTTTTCATCTTGAGACAATCTGATTGCATGCAGTGGAATTAGTTACTTTGAGAACAGGAAAGATCATACCCATGAATACTATTTCTCAGCCTTTATTAAACTGAAGTTGAGGGGGGTAGGGGTGGGGGAAGGAGGAACAGAAAAGCAGTGCCTGAAAATGCAAGCCAGAATTTGAGACACATTCGCATAATCAGGAGGAACAAAGCTGTAAGAGTTACCTTTTTTCTGTGCTCTCCTCAGGTGTAATAAGGGTAATATGGCACCACACGTGTGTACACATGTGATTGACTATTATCCTGGGTAGGTGCACAGATTTGAATGGGAATGCTACACTGACTGTGTTATGCAGAAGCAGTTGCATGACTGGCATCTTTGCCTATGCCTTCACCATAACCTCTTTCTGTTCATATTACATTAAAGTCTCTTAACTGATTATGCAGGATCTCAGCCTGCTATGTGATCCTGTTACCTTCAGGCATAATTGCAAATGAGACAAGAAATCTCAGCTGTACTTCTCCTTATAATGGCATATATTCTTTGTCCGATGTTAATTATTTCTTGCAGCTGACAATGAAACACAAAGACCAAAGAGTTAAAATTCAGTATAATGAAAAATCACTACATGCTAATATGTTCCATATTACTTTGCTTATTTACCTAGAAAAGCACTATTTTGTTTTGTTTTGTGAATACTTAAAAGCCAGGCACTAAATAAAAGGCGAGAACAAAAGACACAAAGAAAAACATCAGAATTGTTTTCAAACCAAAGAGGACTTGCCACAACCTGTGCTCAGATAAAACATCTGCTGAGCAGAAACTTTTCAGGTTTTATTTCCATGGCCGTACATCTTTGATGGTGCCTTTTCTACAGCCCTGTCGTTGCCACCATGCCATGCAGCAGAGCATGTGTAGGTATGTGACTGACCTGAGAGCCAGCAGGAAGGATGGAAACACCTTCATGAACCCCATCCTGTCCCTCTCCAATAGCTGTGGCAGACGGAAGAGGGAAAACTGCCCTGGAGGTAGCTGACTCCCCCTTATTACTGAAGGTCTGAAGAGGGTTGCAAGCAGAGCACCGTAGTGATGCTGGGGAGACCCAAAGGAAAACCATCAGGACTTACTGCACAGTAAGTCTCCTGGTAGCAGTGAAGCCATAAGGAGGATCCAGCCCATCAGATGAGGAAGAAGCACCCATGAGTTACTCCTCCAGGGCACTGCGGTACCTGCCTTGCTCTCACTTGCATACACGAGTAAAGAGTGCAATCCATCACCTAAAACTCATCTGATTCTGCAATATAGCCAAACACGTATTTTGCACATTTGTAGGTGTCCATTATGCCCGGACTTCACAACAAAACTGTGAAAACCAAAAATATTCAGCCTTTCTCTACCTGTGCATTATTTGGCTCTAGATTTTTCCAGACCTAGGAGTCCGTCAAAGACATACATGTTTTTTCTACCATCCTCTGCAGTGACTGCAGCTCTGTGCTCATCTGTTGATAAGGTGGTTTGTTTTGTCCTGTTTTGTTTTCTGTTCAAACTCCATTAACTTGCATAGGACTTATGTGCTGTCTCATATTCAGTAGGTACTGAAGTGCTTTAGTATATTGTGGCCCCTAAAAACTGTTCTTTTATCTTAACATGGTTAAGTGGGAAGTGAGGAAGTGGAATTGCTAGGTATTACCATAACCTTATTTTTTTCTGAGAATACTGCCTAGAACCAATGCATCATTCAAATGTTTAAATAAAAAAATTAATGTGGATCGAATTCAGATCTTCCATTTACTTTCAGTGATGCAGTTTTAAATTCACAAAGTCTAACATTTGCTAGTCTAATATTATGCAGACAGCTGACACTATTTATTCAGAGCACAACTCTTACAGTTTTGTGGAATGCCGTATGATATTTAAGGATAAGGCTTACTCAGTCCCTCTTATTGAAGCCATTTCTTTTCTTCCATCTTCCTGCAGCCATATTTTGAGAGAGAGAGAAAATGAATGTGATAAATGCAGCAAACAATTACCATCAGGAGAGAGGTTATGCCTTATCATTGCAGCTTGAAGAAAAGCAATGAATGCTGAACACCTTAGCCTCTTTGTAGTTCAAGTTTCTAATAGAGGCAGTATTTTGTTCTTTATAAAATATGTGAAATGCAGCTGATAAAATTATACTCATTATTTGAAAAAAATAGAAGAAATAGCCCATACATCATCAAGAGCACCCAAAAGCTAGGGTCTTCTCATGCTTAATTTCTACTGGTGTAAGTTCTGCATCATTAATAGTAGGAAATTCGGAGGAAAATCTTTTCTAAATTTGGATTATTATTTCCCCCTTCTAATCATAATTCTTTGTTGCATACATTTTCTGAGATATATGAGTCTGTATATTTCACCTGAAAATACAGGTGCTTCCTTCGGAGAAAATATTTTAAATAATGGGATGGTGATACAGATCTGACTAAATTTTTTTTCTGCAAATTTCTTCCATGGATTCCTCATTCTCTGGAAATTACATCATTTCCCTCTAAAATAAGTAATCCTGATTAAATTTATTTCCCTGGCTTCTTACCATTGGAAGCAAGGCGAAAGTCCCATCTGACCGGTAAGACCATGAGCAGGTCAATATTCACCAAATTGGATCCGCATTCTTGTCTGTTTGGTAACTGTGGTTCAAACTGGTGTCTCGACTAGTAACATGTCGCCAGCTTGCCACTTTCTTCAGTGTACTAACGAAAGTTTCTCTTGTGATACAACCATCTGTTGTACTGCTTGAGTTTGAAATACTACAGTGGCTTAAAACAATATGAGACACTCTCTTAGGAAGTTACCATAGAGACCACCTATCTTGGTTTTGCAGGGAGTGAAAGTTTGCCATCTTAAGTCATTAGGGCTGTTCTCCTTAATGTCCTCTGAGACACAGCAAACAGAAGTTACCAGGGCTTATATTTAAGGACATGTAATTCCTTTAGAAGAGCAAACAAATTTTTTAAAAATAGTTAATATGCATTGTTTAAGAAATAGTTGGTGTATATTTATTGGGTTCATACGTCCTCGGCTTCTCAGATTCAACACAAAGGAAATCTCACAAGATATAGGTTTTAACATAAACTCTTTTCCACTTGTTTCAAACATGTTTTGATAAAACCAAGCGCTATCCTGCTTCACTGAACTGAAGCTCTGCCTAAATAAAAATGGAGTGTATATTTTACTGGTTTATTTGTAACTATTTACTGGTTTTTCACATTTTATGGTTCTGGAGTCATAAGGAACAAACCTCCTCAGAAGAGGAGCTTAACCCAGAAACTGTCAGCATGCATTAATCTTCATTATTTCAAATCTTATACACTTGTTTTAATGAAATATTGAAGCATTCCCACACAGCTGACTGAAAACATTTCCCTTCAAACAAAAGAAAATGTCTAGCATTATTTGCTTAACGTTTTCGTACACACTCACACTTTCATAAATACATGCATAAACTCAGGGGGAGGCAGGGTCAGAAACTCATCTGTTATAAAATGAACAATTCGTGAAAGCTGTGGGACTCTAAGACAAATAAGGATTTATTGGGCAAGCAAAACTTTAGGCTGGTCGTTAGGAAAATGTGCTCAGCACTGAGACTGATTAAACTATGTGGGCATGACAAGTCCCAGGTAAGGAGATCAGTATGCGTAACCAAAAGTGATGTCTTTATCAGCCATGATCCCAATGTGTTGCTTTGGCTTTGGCGAGAACACAAATGACACTGGAAGAGGAAAAGTAAAACTCAACACACTGACTCCTTTTGGTAAGAAAAACGCCATGTTACCTACTGTGCATCAGCAGACCCATTTGGTGACTGGTTTACAATAAAAGGAAGTTAAGCTGTTTTACTTCAAAGGATTTCATTCAAAGGTAAATCCAACCACGTCCCAGCTGACTGCCACTTCAGCCCTCTAAGTGCACAAACCAGAGAGGGCGTTTCATTTTCCCAAGGCACACCACACTGTCAGGCTCTCTGAAGCATCAGGCAGGCTGCCATTATGCTTAGCTTGGTCTGGTAGTAATTAGAGTGACCCGAAATTTTTCAGAACTACTACATCTTAAGAAACACAGCTTTACCTCCATTGACCTTCTCTGCAGCCGCCAGATTGAACAAGCACCATGGGACTAAAAGCATAAATTAACTTAGTGACTCCTTCAAAACAGTATTGATTCAGGAAGTGCAATAATGGAGAACTGCTTCCTCAAAACCTGTACTCTGTTCAAGTCACTGAATAAATGTATAGGGGACTGTTAATTCAGTGGGTTTTTATAACATGATTTAGCTAATAGAATAGAGACTTAAGCCAAGACATTTCAAATACATGCAATCTAGTATGAAAAGGAGTGATTTAAAAAAGGATGGAGAGTTGTATTTCATGTTGTTGTGACATTTTTTCTTCCCTTTTTATTGGAGAGGCAGAAGTATATTCTTTTATTCTAAAATAAGTTTAGTCAAAAGCAGACGGAAAGGGGGTGAATAGTTTGCAAAGTCAGAAGGACAGCCCAAACATATACCAATATATTGAATATCACAGTTGTCTAAAAGATCTGTGTATTCTAAATCTGAGAAGAGTTTGGACTGATAGACATGTCATCTTTAATGTACAACCCTTGAAAATGTTTTTTTAAATGGTATTAAGCACACAAAGGTTTAATTACTCACTCTGCCTGACTTACCTGTTTTAGACAATGTATTTCTACCTGAGACTTTTCCTACTTATAAGAAGTTTTTGAAATGCACAGCTTCAATGCATTTAATTTTATACACACAGTATTGCCCAAATATAGTTACCTAAAAACAGTGAGACTACAAATCTAGTTTAAACAGACTGTATAAAACCAGAGCAGCTCAAGGTCCGTCCTTGCAAAACAAGTATGTTTGTTCTTTACAAGACCTTCCTTCAAAAATATTCATATTAACATCTAGATTCATCACCTCTGCCTTTTTGCACATCTTGGGTTAGCAGAGAGTCTTCAAAACAGCAGGCTCTGGAAGGCAAATTGCTGGGCTGCTGACAGTACTGCCATGCTGAACTCAGTGACAGACCACCCCCAAAGTACAAGGGGCTTCTCCAGCACGGGCGAAAAGAAGTGACCTTCATGCATAATGAAGGATCCTGACACACATCTACTGCCCCTGTGGCTGCAAGTTTCCAGCTACATGTGGTGTTCTTAAAATACCAGCTGTAGGAACTTCTGTCAGCTCAAAAGAAATATGATATTGCAATCAAATTACTGTGAAGGCTGTGGGAGACGGGGACTGGTGTGTACCTGTCAATATCCCATGGTGGCACTGGGTTAGTGAATATGGAGCTTCTTCCATTTTTTTAAAAGTATCTTGATAGTCCTTTAACTTGGATCAGTTTCACCCCAGGCTTCAACCGCATTGCTTTAATGTTATGCCAATATGCACCAGGAGACCTTCTGATACCTCACTTTTCTTGACAAGAACACCTAGATGGAAAAGGTCTGTGTGGGAGCAGAGGGAAGAATAGAGGCAGGTTTTTGTTTGTTTGTTTTTGTTTTAGTGTGTTGGCATTTCTGAATTGGAAAATTGATTAATTCTGCTTGGTCTTTCCCAAGTAATTCTGAGGATAATTACCAAATATATTTAACTTGAAATCTTTACAGTATTAGGGTTCACTCCTCTGTATACTTTCCAGTCCCAAAAGACAATGAGCTCAGAGGACATAGTGTGCACTACTTACTCTTTGACAGAGAAATACAGTAACACAACTTGAAAGAGATTGCTAGAAGAGATGTAATTCAAGACATCCTTTTAATTTTCAGTATGATTTCCTTTTATATGCTTATATTATATTTTAAAATATTTTTGGGAAATAAATATACAATTAAGAATTATAGGCAACTAAAGGCAGAGAAAAATATGAATAGATGGGATAAGGGGAATGCTGGAATTCCAATATAGCGGGATTTTGAATGACAGTCAGGATATGGATTCATTTGGATCCACAGGTTTACCACTAAAATTACACTAGAGACAATCAGGGATTCTATGATATAAGGTTGAAAGATGTGGCTCTCCAGATCACTCATTTGCTTAGTCTATGTGTTGATTTCATCTTTATATTCTTTTTCATATGCTTTTCATTTTGCATTATCAAAAGGAGCATATTTCTCATATTTGTTTCAGTATTTTTTCCTGCATGCTGGGTAAGATACAAAAAATGCCAGTATTTAGCCTAAGCAATAAAAAGAGAAAGGGTCCTACATGTACAAATCAGTTGCAAAGACAAACTGCATTTGCTTCGATTTGGTACAAGTCTTTTAGTTATGTTCGGGGGAGTCTTTGTTTTTTAACATAGATTTAACACAAAAATATGAAGGCCGCTTCCATCTTGAGACACAGCTCCTAATTGCATGAAAAGCACCACTCTGCTATCAGCACATAGTTTTCATACATTTGTATTTAAAGACTATATTTGAAGTGTTTACCCTTAAAATTTCAACTCCTGACACTCTGAGACCATAACTCCCTTGTGGAATAAGTAAGGGCACTGCTCCCCTGGGCAGCAGGACTGTGGGAGTCGGCACTGCAGGTCTCGCTTGGTAACCTCCACCTCTCGTGGCAAGTATACACATGAACCTGCTCTTCCCGGGTGCTGACAGCCACGCTGACTTTGTGTGCTCAAGCAACAGGATTGTTTGCATACCTGCACCTTTATTCGAGTTTGCTAATGGGTGGCATCCCAGCCGCCTACGCTGCGTTTTGCTCGGGCACAAGTAGAGGTCATAGAGGCAGCCGCAGTATGCTGTTCTTCCCTGCTGAAAATGGGACTTCCTAAAGGGTCAGTAAACTCACTTACAAAAACTTCAGCACTGTCTAGCCTAGCTGAGCTTCTTGTCCACTACGGAGGAGCTACAGAAGAATATTAACTGACAGTAAGCAATGGCTGGGAAGGATTAGCAGGATGGCTTCTCTTTTCTGCTGGAGCTCATTGTAAGATGAGGCATCACTTTTTTCAAGTGCAGAGCAGGACTGGGGCAGCTAAAAAATCTTGCAGGAGTTTGCTTACATGTTTACTGTCCAAATGAAACCTTGTGATATGCTAGGCTATTGAACTTCTGCAAACCTATTGCAATGCTTAAATGCATCAATAACAATGCTGTAAAATTCGTATACTTTTCTGTAAAACCCTTTTCATCTTAGTTGTGATGAAGAATGAACCAAAAGTCTACACATTTTAACAGCTCTCATGGATGTTGGCATTGCAGGAAGAGCACAGGGACCAGGAGGTGCCTTTCATCAAGTCCAGGCACAGGACCTGCTTGGGAGCACAACCTCTCAGCACGCGCCCATACAATGGACGGCTGAAGCGGAGGCAAAGAAATAGGGCATTCCTACAAATAGCATTAGGCCCCTACTGTTGCCAACAGCGAACCATCTCTCTTGCTGCTTGCCCAGCTGCTTAAAACTATTTTCCACTGCACATTTTATTAGTAGCTTCTGTAGCAGGTCAGCACAGAATCTGGTGTAAAGCTCCTCTATTATCCGGTTGCAGCATGAAAATGAAAAGGCTGCTGGCCATGATTATTTTCAGCAACTGGAATTTGTGGGTGAAAGAATTTTAAGGAACAGTGCTGACAGCTCCTCAGATGATGAGAAATAACCGTACATCAGTAAAATTATTCTTGGGTGTGAAGATCCCTTTCTAATTACTGGCAATGAGGACAGAAAAAAAAGCTTAGATTAACAAAACTGGTTACAAAAGAAATTTGAGATGAAAAGTGAAATGAACATTGAATCAGAAGGGTAATGATCCTACAAGCAGCACGATGACTGCTGCTCTGCAGTGTGGGGAGACTCGGCTTTGTTGTCAATCATGCAACACTAGAAATGATTCACCATCTCTTCTTATAATTCCTTCTTTAATTGGTAGGACTTCACCTATATATCACACTCACGTGTAAATCACCTGTCTATCCATCTGTCTGCGTATCTATCTAGTTCAAACCTCTTCTTCCTTTATTATTATTCACAGCTGTCCCTAAGGGTACCACTGAAGCAGAACATCACTGAGTAAACAGATATATTTTAAGGCGAAGCTTTCATGCAGGTGACACTAATTATCACAAAAAAATGAAACTGTATCTTCAAACCACCTGACCGTGTGTACTGTACTATGTTCCATCATCCTTTGAGTGCCTCTGCTGGTTCCAGTAGGTGGGTTGGTTTTTTCATCACTGTTCTTGCTAGCTAAAATTAAACTGTCTCAGTCTGAGATGAATTATAAAATCTGTAGTAATGGATGATCAGTCCTTTCAGACAGAAGCAGTCATAGGGATACTTTAAAACTTTCAAAAATTGTCACTTTCCAACTGTGGTGACTTCTTGTTTTACTCATGAAGGAAACCAGCAAAATGTACCTGCTCTGTTTTCACTTGTAATCCTGTGAGATTAGAATTTTATTAGAAGCAGATGTTGGAGCCAAAGACAAGACTTCAATATTACAAAGGAGAGGGTAGTCTTCACTGATGGGACTGTTCTAATTGCTGTCAAAACCATGTTCTTGACAGACAGAAATAACTTAAGAAGGAAAATAAATGTGAAGCCAGGTCTATTGATAAATTGCTGATAAGCCCAATGGTTTAGCTCCTTTGGACAGTGTCCTCCAGCCACTGGAAGGGCTTTGCAATGCTCTTCATCACAGCAACATTTGCTGTTTGAAGATAGCAAAAAAAAAAAACTTGCATAGAATCTTGTAAGGGAACACAGTGCATGGTTTTGTGAAGTTTGGAGTTCCCTTAGAGATGTTTGACAATTGATGAACATCCTATATTCCTAGAAGCAGGAGGAGAGAAAAGGTGTGCGAGAGCAGCTGCAGCTTTGAACCTCAGTGTGCCCAAGACAAACCATGGCACTACATCCATCTACTGCATTAGAACATGTCCCTCCTTGTGCACATGAGGCTCATAGCCTTAATGAAGGCTGAAAAGCAAATAATTACCCTTTTCAGCAAAATTATAGCAAAAAACTACTGCCTCTCTATAGTCTCTTCAGAGTTAATCACACAAAGACATGGCTCAGCAGACATTAGCTTTGCAAACCTCACCCCGCTTCACATCCTTTAGGAGCAGGAAGATTACATGCCATTCCTTGTACAAAGACACAGGACAAGAAATGGTGGAAGACAAGAGTTTGCAGACTAGACATGAAAAAGGCAACAACACAGGCCTTACTCTAGTCTTCTTTTACAGACCATGAATACGATGTAGTAAAGTGACAGAAGTTTGTGGGCCCAGTCCATCTTGGCAAGTCATCTATCTATTCACTGGTGTTAACAGCAAACTGCCACACTAGAAAACATTTTCCTGTTGTAAATAATCTTGCTAGAGTTGTAAAGCAAAACAGAACCTAAAGAGATCTTGCTGAACATCAAGAACAGCCAGTGAAATTCTCAGCAGTGAGTACACTGTCAGTGCACACATGGCATCTCTCTCTGTCCTCTCTCCGCCAGCAACAGAAAAAGCAGAGACGAAAGTACAGCAACCACAGCACCCCAAACACAATGTCTCTGTGTGTGTCTGCATGTGTACACACAAGTGCATGTTTAGGATTTCATACAGCCTCTGCATTCAGTATTTTGGGGGTCTGACCCATGCAGACAGCTTCACAGCTACAGCCTCCCCCATTGCCATCTCACCAACATGCAGAGGAAACATATACAGTGCCTGTCCAATGACTTCTGACATGCCTGCCACCAACTCACCCTCCCTTATCTTTAGTTGTTGACAGAGGATTAGTCTTCCACAGTGATATTCACCAACAGGATGGTAAGAAGAATGAAATTAGTTTTACTTTTCCTTAGAAAAACTGATATCCCTACCATATTAGTATGTAAAATACATAGCTGGTGGTGTTTGCATACTTCTCTGACTCACAGGTCTAACTATAAACTGTTCTTTTATGGGTTTTATGCTAGAGGGACTGACACGAAGTGTTAATTCAGGATCATTTACAAATCTAATAAATGTGTTTTCATATTTTTATTTCAGGCAATTAATTCAGTTATTTTATGAAACTGAAATTATTGTTAATCCTTTTGATATCCCAAAAGCAACCTTCCAGCATCTTAACACATTACTGTTTATCATGGCACTTTTTAATGATCTTCTGGTAATTTTCTCTTCATGTTTTTCCCAGTTGACCTGAATTAATTTTTTCAGGTCAAATTTTATGAGCCATTGTATGAAACGCTTCACTAAAATCTTTACATACAATCATATTATACACTTCTTTGCATTATGGAATTCTGCATTTGCTAATGCACAGGTTTTCTTGCACTTGCTTGCCAATTGTCCATCTGTAACCAATCTTCCACTTCCAGCTAGAGATTAAAAAAAAAAAACATTATCCCTATAAATTTCAAAAATAGCAGCAAAAGAACAAAACAAGTTGAGTACAAGTAGGTCATTTCTTTAGGAATGAATACATGAAGTAGTTTTCCTTTAATGTCATGTACCTATCTTACAGTGCAACCACTTAGTTGTACACTCCGCCCTAGGCTTTTCCACACTGCAGCTGCAGACAAGGTTATATCATATGCATTTTATTCTAGCAATAACGTGCAATAACAGCAGGGAAATCTTGGCAGTATGATGCCCCACATAAACCTACATGTACATACCTGCTGGTTTGCATCCCAAGCTGGAGTCGTTTTTGCTCCATGCTCACCACGACTATTAGCTCCCACATGCCCAAACACACACAAACCACTTATAGATGTTGCTTTGCAGAGAAGAGTGTTAAGTGCCTTCATTTCCCACATATCGTAAAAGCAACAGCACGTTACAGTTAGTTATGATCCCCTGTACTCAGCACTGGTGAGGCCGCACCTCGAGTACTGTGTTCAGTTTTGGGCCCCTCACTACAAGAAGGACATGGAGGTGCTGGAGCTTTTCCAGAGAAGGGCAACAAGGCTGGTGAGGGGTCTAGAGAACAAGTCTTATGAGGAGCAGCTGAGGGAGCTGGGGCTGTTCAGTCTGGAGAAGAGGAGGCTGAGGGGTAACCTTGCTGCTCTCTACAGCTACCTGAAAGGAGGTTGTAGTGAGGCAGGTGTTGGTCTCTTCTCCCAGGTAACTAGCGATAGGACGAGAGGCAATGGCTTCAAGTTGCGTCAGGGGAGGTTTAGATTAGATATAAGGAAATATTTCTTTACTGAAAGAGTGGTCAGGCACTGGTCAGGCATCACCCAGGGAGGTGGTTGAGTCCCCATCCCTGGAGGTGTTTAAAAAACATGTAGATGTGGCCCTTTGGGACACGGTTTAGCAGGCATGGTGGTGTTGGGTGGATGGTTGGATTTAATGATCTTAGAGGTCTTTTCCAACCTATGATTCTATAATTCCCTAAACAGAATATAGCTGATGCCCTCCTAACTCTCCTGTAAGTCACAAGTTACATTTAATATGTCAGTGCTCATATTTTGGTCTTCAGCAAATAGAACTTGGTGATGAGGAGATTTCTATTACCTGAATAGCGAGTTACAAGTAGTGACTTTCGGTGATTTCTGTTTCCTACTGCACAGAGTTTTGTACTGAATGATGTTCACGCCCTTCCTCCTCACAGGTAGCTGAGATCTATTTCTTGAAATACAAATGTAGAAATACAATTACTACTCAAAGAAAGTTTTGCTTGATGGAGAAAATGCTGGAGGAGAAGATTCAGAGTACCATAAGCACCTCTGGCAAAGGGCTGCTTCTCTGCTCCAAGTTTTTACAGGGTCTGGCACTAATAACTTTCATTAGATTTCATAATCAAACAAACCAGAGATAACCATAAAACTATTACTGACTTCTTGAATGCTGAATAAGGTGATACATAGCCTTTCAAAGGAAATAGTGACTGGCATCTTCATGGCTTCATGTTTTATACCTAAGCTGGCCAGGATTCAGGGCAGTGCTAAATAGGGAAGAAATCTGCTGCAAGACAGAAATGAACTAAAGGTCAAAACAGATGTGTCTTATATTTTATGCCTTGTATTTTATGCCTATAACTATTTGGGTTTTTTCTCATTACCCAAGTCATTGTTTTTATCTGTATTTCTGAATAGAAACAAAAGATAACTTCTAACAGTTCTTTTACTGACTTTTTTCTCTTAGCATTTCCAAAGAGTATTTTACTGACATACTGAACACTAACACAATAGAAAGTGACCAATGTTTTCTAGACTGCCACATACAGTTTTGAGTTCCTCAGCTCCCTGGAGGTAATTCATCACTAACAGTGTCTTACTGCGATGTGCTGGAAATTCATGTGAACTTATCACCTAGGTGATATTACTATGCTGAAAACATCCTCAAAGATATCGCATAAATAAATTTTTAAAATTCCAAAGGGAATAAATGTATGTGACACACAGATCAGGTGGCTAGAAGTTTAAAAGCTATTACTTTCCATCATTAGTAATCCCTGGGGCTAGAGCATTCAGCTGTGAAGACTGCTTTGTACTTGCAGTGACACAAGGTCATCATAAAGAGATTATTTCCTGTGGTGCTTACCTGGAGTATCTTTCCTCAAATGACTTCCATGGCTACAGGTAACTGTGTCCTTATCACCAGAAAACAAATACAAAACAAACAAAATAATCCAGGCCCAAACTCCTGTATCTTCACGGAACACTGAATGTCAAGAGTTTAAACTTCTCAAGAAGTACAGATTTCTGAATTTGCATTCTTCAAAAGCCACTCACAAATATTCAGTATAATGTATTTATCAGTGCATGTGAAATACTTCAGCAGATATAAAGAAATTGCCTATTATGTACCAATTTACTAGTTCATTTGACATTAGTCCATGATTTATACCACGTAGCTTTAGTGGGATGACAGAGTAGAAGGAGCAGAATGATGAGATTTAAGTTTTAAAACGTATTATGAAGTGGACCAAAGTAATAGCATTTAAAAGCTGACTAAAAAAAAAAAAAAAACTTCCAATGCCTATGCAAAGAAAATCGAAAAATAAAAAAAAAGTATATACCAGCCTGGAGTCTCCCCAAGTGCAGAGATCATTGTGTTCAGTCAGCATGTCAGGCTCTAGCAAAAATAATAAATTCTGATGAAATACAATTTTACACAGCTTCATGGGAATAGTGGTAGGGGATGGAGCACCTGCAAAGACTGCGACTAGTCTTAAAATCCTGAAAAATCAGAAGCCTTTCAGTGGTCATTCCAGTTGTTACATTGACTAAGAATGCTTGTTTCTTTGAGAATAATTACTGATTAGACACCTGGTGAGATGCTTGTGGGCTGAGCAGGAGAGGATTTGTGTTGAGGACACGTGGAGTGCTACCTGCTGGCAGCACTGCACAATGTCCATGCACGAGGTCACGGCAAGAGGAGCACAAGGGGGACAGGGAAGTATACACTGGGGGAAAGCACAGGGATACAGATTTTTCTGCTTCCTGTGGGTCTCTTTGAGATCCTTCTTGGTCTTCAGCAGAACCACGAGACTTTCACTTGTTGACATGCCAGAGTTTTGCAATTAGCACGAGTACAACATAACCATAAACATCTACATGTTAATGTGATTGAGAAATGCTGTTCTTTTGAACACACATTTTTGCTGGGTATTTTGTCTTTTGCAAACTTGTTTACCACAGAAAGTTGCCAGGGACACAATCCATTACATCACTTGTTTATTCCAGATTTTACCATTTTCTTATACAGTATTTTACCTCCTCCACAGTCAGCAGTTACTGTACCTCTTGTTAAGTCTTGCTAAACTGCTAACATCAACAGTGACAAAAAAGCATTAACAGATGCCACTAGTGAAATCTTAGAGACCATAAAATATATGTGTGTATACGCATGCATGAAAAAATAAATGTATTATGGAATATTTCTAATGGAATATTTCGCTAAGGAGTAACTATGTCTCTTACTGTACTTGGGTTCTGATAAAACACCAGAAAAAAGCCTATATCTTTGCTAAGAAGGAATTTTAAGTATTAACAGATATTTTCTGCTTCTGCTTTCCTCCCGTCCCAAGTTCCTGTATAACCAGTTTCTCTTTGGCTAGAAATGTAAAGTTTTCAGGCTGAAGGAATACAACATATAGTTTTAAATGCCTAGACCCAAATCATTGGATGCAGACTTCATTCTGTTTACCACTGAGAGTACTTTTTTTAGTAAGAAACATTAATGCAATTATTTATAAGTAGTTGGATTAGCTAATGCTGTATTCACAACATACATCCAATGAAAACAAATTTCAAGACTGACAAATGCCTCGATATTTTAGTGGTCAACTGCACAGGAATGAATTGTATTCAACTCATGCACAGGAGAAGAACATCCTTCATTTTCAAATGCTCAGCAGAGCACTCAAAGTCCTTAGGAAGAGAAAGTGCCCCTTACAAATATATTTAACTTATTTTCCTCAAAGGAAAAATATGGAGGAAAAGTTCTCTTTCGCTTTTGTGGGGTCATTGAATAAGAAGATACATAACTTACCTTTCAGAAATTACAATAGACAAAATTTGCAATAGCAATTTAGACTTACTAACAAAGATTATTATTAGGACTTGGTAACACAAAGCAGGGAGCATCACCCTAAAAACTTGCTTGAAGGCACAAGTATTTTCCATTTTTCATCCAATCATAGCAAAAATGAATTTTAATTGCATATTAAAGGTTTTTATATAAAGGAAAACAAGAAAGAAACAAACTCTCTGTGTTTTAACAGCCTACTTCCATTCTTCTATGGGAACAGAAGACAGATAATTTTGCATTACTGGGCATTCTTCCCAAGTTTAGGAATAACCCTAGTAGTGCTTGTTGGAAACCAGTGTGGTTTGCAAGCCCATTGCTGCAGTTACCTCAGCAGATCTGGATGTTAAGAATCTTCACAGCATGTGTATCGTACACAGAGGTACATCTTAGAGCAGTCATGCAGAAAATTCTGTAAGTCCAATTTTGGGGTAAGGTTTGAATTAAATATATTTATGCCCCTCTAGGCATAGAAGTAGCAGCTATTAATTCCCAAGGCAATAATTAATATTAAATTAATGCATAATGAGAATTCATTTGTATTAATGAACGGTACATTAAGCAGGCATTAATATTAAATTAATTTTAGATTTTAAAAATCATATAATATGAAACTTAAGAATATGACCTGTCCTTTATTTCTTTATAAAGATCTGCGGGACTCTAGACAAAAAACACACAAACTATTCCTATTTGAGGAAGAGGTATAATCATGCCTCCAAAGGGTTCCAAGGGAGTCATAATTGAACATCACAACACAAAAGGAAAGGGAAAACTGACATAGGGTAGAATCATGGGTTGATAACCAGTTTGTTTTTTTTCTAGCAAGCAGACTTTGTAAAATTTGGTTTCTGAGAAGGAAAGTCGAGCTGATCAAGGTGCCTGGGCTGACATATCCTTCAACATTGCTAAGGAATTTGCTGTATGACAATACGCAGTAGTGTAATAAAAATCTAGTCCAGTATAACAGTAGTTCAATGGATTAATGATAGAGCTCACAAAACACTTCTAAAAAAAAATCATTGCCTTATCCTGCAGTGTTAGTGTAGTCCTGGAAGAACAAAGTGTGGCTTAATGGAGGTGTGCATACTGGCCCATCAATAGTAGTGTCATTATCTCAGCAGGCGCTCAGTCTTGGTCTCCAGTGAAGCAGTGTGAATGGCTATGCTCATACTCCTCATTGTGTATAGACCCCGCTTTACACTCTTCTGTTTGTTACTCAGGTTTCCACAGCCAGAGAGTTAATATCTCATTCTAGATAGGAGCAGAGGATCTAAATGACTGATAGATGAGGACCATGGAAAGAAGTACCAAAGCAACTTGATACTATAAATGCATACAGCATCTTCAGCAGTGCTTATTAAAGAAAAAACAATTAAATAGAAAAGATAGCAACACTGATTATCAAAACAAGTGACAGCAATTATGAAGTGGCAAACAATATATCAATAAATTTGGATCACCTGGTGTTTTTGCACAATGTGTATTATGTCTCATTCAAAGGCAGGAAACTGTCTCCTGCAACAAAGTGACCTTGCAGTAGACCTGTGGATTATGTTACCGGCAGAGCTCAGCTACAGCCATTATTCTCAGAGCCCAGAGGGGCAAACAGCACCCAGTCTGACGAATAATCAAGGAGGAAATTTGTACCTGAAGGAAGAAATATTTTAGCTCTATGTGTGACTTTACATTGAGATTAGCCTTGCTGCGAAAAAAGATGGTTGGGAAAAATGATTGAAAATTTTGGAAAAGATTCAGATAATTAAAACATGTAATACAAAGTATGGAACGCATACCTTAAAAGAGCTTACTGCTAAATGAAGTTTAAATGAAGGCTGAAAAGAGACTTGGTCAGGGTTTATACATAGAAAAATGAGAATTATATTTTTGAAAGTGAAGGACCTATAAGTCTACTGCAGAAGAATATTCTGTTGTTGAAGGAGGACAATAGACAAACACAAAAAGGAGAAAAGGACTACTGATGAATTTATAGAATTTGACTACTAGAAAATATAGAAAAAAAATACCATTCTCTTACAGAGATATATATTCAGAATATATCTGTAGACTTCTGAAATGTTAATGGGGGTGTAATTAAGTACTGTGCATAATTAAGAGGGTCCAACCTGTTCTGCAAAGAAACACACAAGTCATGAAGGCAGGCCATTCGGCAAAGCAATGCCACAATATGAACTGGAATAAGGGTTTCAAATGTGGGGTTTGCTATGTGGTTTTTGAAAAACAAACCTGAATTGTAAGTCCTTGGAAAGCTGTGGTTGGACGTTTTTCATAGCCATAAATGGGTTAGAAGTTCTTTTGATCTTCATGAGATTTAATCCTTGAAATATACATCTGGTCTGCTACCCACTCTAAAGTTATTCCAAAGTACTCTACTTCAACTCTACCTAAACTCCAAGCCTATTTTACAGCTACAAAATACCAATTTATTTGACTCAGACAAAATTTGGCCTGCATGAATTCTACATTAAAGTTGAGGGTAGCCTTATAGAAAGGTTTTAGTGCAGCCAACCAAAAGAAACATACTTGGCTTGTAAATAACTACATTTTATGAAGTATAGCATGAAATGACCAGGTGGCCTCCCCATTACAAGCAGCAGAAATTGAAGTACACACTGTACGATGTCTGTTTTTAGCTGTAATGTTCACCTCATTTAATTGATTTTCAAAAGCAATTTTATGTTCCTTTATTACAGGTGACTATAGTTCTTATCAAAAAAAGAAAAATAAACAAAGCAAGTAAAATTTTCAAATTCTCATTGAGAGGATATGTCTGGGCTCTTCCTCCCACCCTCCTCCCAGCCCATGGCAGAGGGTCAGAAGTTGGAGCTGAGCAGCAGATGGCAAAGGTCCCCGCACAATGCCTACAAAATGACAAGTCTGACCATATGTTCACATTTTCTAAGCTGTTCAGTGTTGGCCTCACTCAGCTTCCACTGAAGTCAATAATAAACTTTCACTGATTTCAGTGGGAGCAATCTGAGGCCAGTACTTAGTGCTTTCAAAAGCTTTCTTCTTGACTATATTTCTTTTCCCGTTTTTTTTAAATTACTACCCAGTTACTTAACCGTGTCCTGTACAGGCTTGCACACATACCCCCCCC
>Ga0065711_1035305_pt1 | contig 22504 bp, 14 predicted proteins | sample Hoacrofraction12_FD_59098 | JGI IMG/M metagenome (GOLD analysis project Ga0065711, IMG submission 59098) | Hoatzin crop microbial communities from Cojedes, Venezuela - Epithelial fraction 12 v2 (version 2) | ecosystem: Host-associated > Birds > Digestive system > Esophagus > Crop | place... | reverse complement strand
GGAGATATTCAAGACCCGCCTGGACAAGGTCCTGTGCAGCCTGCTGTAGGCGACCCTGCTTCGGCAGGAGGGTTGGACTAGATGACCCACAGAGGTCCCTTCCAACCCCTACCATTCCGTGATTCTGTGTCTTTTGAGGCCAGCATTTTCCAGTGGGTCACAATTAAACATCCTCACACTCTTGGTATTTCTCTTGAAAAAAGGCTTGGGTTTTTTCTAAGAATTCTCCTCTATAAGTGTTCTCTTGCTGCCAAATTTCAATTTCCATCCCTGCTGCTCTTATATATCTGCTATGAAGATCAAAATCTTGCTTTGTTAAATAGACAAACAACACCCTTACTCTCAGAAATGGCTAACCTTGATTATCTCAACTTGGAAACGGAAAAATTTAGAAAGTTAGGAACATGAGTCAAATGGAAAATAGAAAGGAAGAAAAAAGTGTAGACAACCCTAATTACAGATGTTGCTGCATTTTGTTTCTAATACTATCATGATGGCAGCAGACAAATAATAGCAGTAAAATCAGAAATGGCAGGAAGGACTCAGAACACAAGCAATAACATAAAACACATCATCAGCCTATGGAAGGCACAAAGCCATCAGTAAAAAAGCTCTTTGTTTTGGGGTTGAGTTTTTTTCCCTTTCTAATGGGAAGACACTGGTCCAATCAAGCTGTTTTGAATTGATGATCACAGTTGTTATGCTCTGTTTACTTGTCTGATTGTAATTTTTAAAGTCCACAGTCTGAATTACAGCATACCCAGTGTATTCAATACACAGTGATAAAACACAGAAACAGCACAGAGATCACGCAAGGAATACAGAAGCACAGTATGGTTTTGTTGTTGCACAGATATCGGCGCTAAGCTTATCAGTTGATCCTGGGAAGGTGCAGTCATCTCTCTCACAAGGCACACTGCCTATCTGCAAGTTGCAGCTCCTTCCTGACAGGACCAGAAAAATTAATACCAGCATTGAAAGTGCAGTTGTTTCCACAAATAACCAGGGGATATAAGCTGACAGAATTAGCCTATGCTACGAGGCTTCTCTATTAAAGTTTTTCATTCGCATTTTAACTTTATAATTCCATCCAAATTTTCTCTGTTAAACATCCTCCTTAGGTGCCACTGACATCTAGGTATGTACATCATTAACCTGAAAAATCATATACTCTTACACCCATTCCCTGTCTTCCAAGGTCAGGGTTTTCTGCTGGGTCACCAGTAATAAATACTTATAATTGAGTCCAGGTTCGCTGGGGTCTTTCATAGGTGCTAAGCACTCATAGCTATATTTTGTGTCAGGGCCTTAGCAACATGAACTCAGGTTTGCTGCATACCAAGTGGGGAAAATCAGAAGTTAAAACACAAATTATCGAGCACCCATGAAAATACTGGTCAAAATAACTTGCCAAGGGTTAACAGAAAAATGACGTGACAGCACACAAAGCTATCTCTAATTCTGTCAACGGGCAATTTTTTGTTTGAACATGCAAAATCTACATCATTTGAAAATCTGCCATAACAACATTATATGAGGGAAATGTAAGTGCATTTACAAGCAAAGATTCTGAGTCAACCTCAAAAGAAATCCAGCCCTTCAATAAAAGATGTTTTGCCTTCCTTTACTGCAAAAGCTCTCGAAAGACTGGCAGGTCCTGCGGGGTCAGAGCCTTTGAAACTCCTCCCGAAAGCTTGAGGAACAGCACTGCTGAAGTCAGCAGAGGAGAAGTCTGTGTGAAAGTAAAATCTGATCCTTAGGGTAAACAGGTTTTGTGGATTGTGTCTTGATTATTGCCTTCAGTTGGCACATTCACATGCTGCCCACTCTCTCCTGGAGGACCTGATCATTCAGAACTGGAGCACAGAAGTGCAGCTTGCTTTTCCCACCCACCCTGGACATGGGCTCATCAAGTATGGCAGTGGAAAATAATTACAGCAAGTGCTCTTTTTTCACTTTAGATGAATCTATAGCCTGTTGGACTGTGAGAAGCAAGCAATCCTGTAGCATTTAAAATGACCTGCAATTAATAGGCATTTCAAACAGCAGGTCATTTGGGAAAGTAGCCCTGCTTTACAGGAATGCACTTGGTCCACCAGGCAGCCGGCGTCTGATGGCAAGGTCCTCCAAAGCTGTTAAAACAGAAGTACTGCTGTGTAGCTACTGAAGGACAAAACTTTCCTATTGGCAAGCAGTGGGGAATTTGGCTGTGCAGCCTCAGGCAAATATTACTGCGTAGCAACCATTTTGTGCATCGCTGCATAGAAAATGGTACAAAACCAGATACCTACGTTTTAAAAGTATAAAGCAGTACTCTCTGGCAGTATAAGGTTAGAGACAGCAATTACAAGAGGAAAGCAATGCTAGCAGTACACATACATGCACAAACATAGCAGTCTTATTTAAGTTCGTTCTTTTTCTCCACCCATACTGCTGTCTTCTGGGAAGCAGCTTCTTTCACTGCCCATTTACCCAAAATTAATCAAACTCTTCAGCCATCTCCAGTGTTACCTTAAAGCCTGGGCCTACAGACTCTGGCCCCAACCGCTCCCCAGCCCTACCAGGTCAGTACACTACGTTTGCATATTATACGGGATATCTGGCAATATCCAACATCAAAAGCTTGCAGAAAACAGCATTTCTCATTCATGTGCAGCCGCCAAATGCTTTCCCAGATTCCTTCCCCACTGCTCTCCACTGCTGACTCCGTCTCATATTAAATCTCTGCTAAAGAGACACCACAGCCATGATGCTGCTCACAGACAGCTATAGGAAAGAGAATACATAACTACTACTACTACTGCAAGAGCTGTATTTATGTCATCAGCACCGATTTACACGTTTGTGCAGAGTATGTAAGGCTAGCAAGTTAGTTCTGTTCCTGACCAGTTCTACTACAGCTACTTCCCCAATGCATCAGCAAAAGACAAGCTTCATAGCAGACTGCTGTCCTTCCCAACTGAAGGCGAACATCTTGAGAAGTATGGTTGCCCTCAGGATCTCTTATCTTCCCTGCTTTTCTGAGTGTCTTACCTGACCCAGTATTTAACTGGCCACTGAACTATAGAACTGCCCATTTCACTGCGCTGTGGACCCTTGCAATCATACCAGTACTCTATGTACTGAACCATTCATACCTTTCTGCTATAGCTGCCTGCTGCATCATATTTTCCATTTCAACCCAAACTGGTAATGACTGAGAATTTTCTTCCGTCTGGCTGCCCAACACAATGGTCCCACAAAATAGTAGCCTCCCCTCCAGAGTTCTGTATTGTTGATGTCTGTGTATGAATACAAGAGAACTCCATTCTGGATCTGAACTGCACCCTCATGAAGGGAGGTATCTTTTATATTGCTACAATCACAATTAGAATCTCATACACTTTGTACAGTACAATAATCACACCTGATAAAATCAGTACAGTCAACTGGCTATACTTACCTCATGCCCCAGCATGCACTCTTCCTCCTCACATAAATAAGTATCTCAAATTCCCTTTTCAAGTCTTTGTCTGCTTCAAACCATTATGCTTCAAACCATGCTTTTTCAGTCGCAAAGACCAAAGACTAGAAATACTGATCATCTGCTGGACTACAGGTCTGTAAGTAGTATGAGGAAACAACCATCTTAAACATGCACCGTTTAAGATTCTGTTCATTTTGGAAAGCAGTCAAAAAGAAGTTTAAGAGTTTGCAAAGGAAAAAGAAGAAACTTTAGTTTCAACTTCAGGTTCTATTTCTCTCTCAATGCCTGTTCCGCCTTTTGTCCACCCACACACTCCCCCAAAAGAAGCAAGGGAAACTCAGTAGCTACATGCTTCCATCTCACACCTGTCAGTGCATTTACTACCAGACCAGCAGGAGCCCAAAAAGCAGATGGTCAGCTGTACTGCCCTGAAAGGACAACCTTCTGATGCCATCATTGGAAAACAGGAGCATCCATCCATTTGGCAGCTTCAAGTCACACCCCAGAAGATGCCTGGCAGTGTTACACAGATCTCTGCCTCCCGGGTACTGCTGTTCCCATACTTCTAAACACAAGTGGAGAAGCTTTGATTGATTTGTCTGTTGTAGTTTTCACAAGGAGTGTGCTGACTTACCTTATACCAGTGAGAACAACATAATTTCCGCGCACCTGCCTCTCCTCTTTTCCCATTTTTCCAGAAAGCATATTCCAGAGCCATTCCCAGCCTGTACTGGGGACTCGGCGTGCTCAGGTGCCTCTCGGAAACACCAACACAGGCAGCATGGGGAACAAACAGGAGGAGCTAGAAAGACCATGTACAGTTACAGGGAGATGACTTTACTGGGATCATGGAGACATGGTGGGACGGTTCACACAAGCAAAGTCCTGCAACGGATGGACACAGGCTCTTCAGGAAGGGCAGGCTGGGAGAGTGACAAAGGGGACTTGCTCTTTATTTGAGAGAGCAGCTGGATGCATGGAGCTCTCCCTGGGTATGGTTCAGGAGCCAGTGGAGAACTTATGGGTCATGACTGGGTACACTAACACAGGTGCCATTGTAGTGAGTATCTGTAATAACATTTATCTGTATTTTAGCAGAACTTCAAGCTGAAGTTAAGACTGATGCTCTTTTGAGGGGCAGGTCCCTCCCTGCCTTCCCACACAAAGTCTAAATACATAAGAAGGACAAAGGAGGGAAAATAGGTTATGGAAGGTTAACACCACAGGTTAACACCTCAGCTGGGTATGGGACTCGGCTCCCCTGTGTCACACTACAGGGCACTAGCATCTGGATCCCAATGCCTCTTCCAGACAGCTTCTCGCATGGCTTTCTGTCACTTAAGTTTATTACATACATGAAGCTTCAAAGCAGTACTGGACATTATTTTCTCTGCATGAGCAGATCAGAGCAGCATAACAGGCCAAACGTGGCACACAGGTAGGTATTCTCCTTTCAGCTGCCCAGAGTCAGTGTGGCACCTACATGACACAGCGGTTTGCTCAAAGTAATTTGCCTGTTTCGTAATTCGTCTATGATTTTCACAGGAGATTGCTAACTATGTGGAACAAGGCTCCCTTCCAGAAAATGCTCATTTTCCCCTCCCACATTCTGTAGCTGTTACCTCATTATTAACCTGCAGTCAAGTTATTGGCAAGGAATGTGAGAAAGCCAGTTCCTAGAAACTTTAGTTTTTGGCATACTTGGTTCCCGATCAAATTTATTTTATAATCTTCCCAGTCATGTGAAGAAAGGCTTTTATGAAGAAATAATAAGTACAATTAAAAATATTAAAAACAAAATTTTTTGAATCATGAAATCAAAGCCTATTTGTATCTTTGCAATACAGGAAATCACCTTCCTTTCCCCCCATTTAATCACACCAAACTGAATGAGAAGCTTAAAGAAAAACAAATGTTTAAGGAATAAGAAGTTCAAAGAATTACATCTTATAATAACTTCCCTCTCTAAAAGCAAAGGGACAGAACAAGGTAAGTTGAGTATCTTTTCCAGTTCCTTGTTTCTTATGAAATTCTCTGTGGGAAACAAAAAACAAACAAACCAGGATAAAGCTGCTAGTGTGGGATGGCAAAGCTCAGAGCAGTGACAGGCCGAGAAATGAAGGTTTATGCAGGGAAATAAGAGAAAAGTAGGAAGAAGGAACTGATGGTCCGTTACACGAAAGAGAACTGGAAATAGGAGCATGGCCACGTCAGATTTAAGGTGCACTTATATGAACTGTTCTCAGTGGATACTGGGCTTTTTCCAACAACACAAAATCATTGCCAAACCTGTGTGTCAGATGAAAAAGGACGCATCCTGTCCAGACCACACACACAAAGTGCCACGGTAGACCTGACCACTAGGAGGTAGAATTCCATTCATTTGCCCTCTGAGTATGAAGGGGGCGAAAGATTTTGAAAAAGGAAAATTAAGATACGTTTGGTTCAAAATTGGAGCGAGTGTACTACTTTATATTTTACAAAAGTTGTACTAAAAGTACAAATTGTCAATAAGTGATACAGCTGTAATAAATAACCTTATGGTTTTCAGAATTCACTTAATGAGCTGCCTAGAAGCTCTGAGAGTGTTTCAGGTCTTCGTGGACCAGGATAATCCCAAAACCCTGGCATTATTTTCCATGCTTTTGCAGTAAATCCTAATTTTAGCAGAAAATAACTCACAAAAAACCTCGTTCAATTTCAAAGACAGAAATTAATTCTTGATCTTAAGTCTTATTTTCTCTCCTTCAATTTGGCCTCTGAACACTTGGAAGATGGTACCAGTCTCCAGCTCCCTCTTCTTTTGCAGTGAAAATCCCTTAGGATCTTTCCAATAACATTGAAGAACTACTGAAACATGACCCTGAGTCATCCCACTCATTTGCACTTACCAAGCAATCCATTTCTGCTTTTGAGATGGTGACTGGGGAGGGCAAGGTTTGCCTATTGTCTGACCAGAAGAATTTACTTCCACACCACCTGGTACAGGTACTGATTTGATTTCAAAGAAGAAGGAAAAAAGTCTTCCAAATTCATGTTGAGGTGAGTCAAAACAGTCAGGCCTTAATACCTCAACTACTTCATTCTTTACCATAAGGCACTTAGGATTTTAGACCCTACTGGCTGTCAAAAATCTTTGGTCAGAAGAATAAATTTTCTACTTTCCTTCCAGGCAGGAAGACCTATTAATAAGATACTTGTCTCCTTCCACATTTTTCACACCAGTTGCAGCAAGAGTTGCTGTACTGTGGATAAAAGATACTGACATTTTCACATAGATTCCATATTTTCTCAGGAGATCAGAATTTCTTCTGTCAGGCTGCTGCTTATGATGTGTCTTCAGATAGCAAGTCAAGTTCAGATCTAGAATATTTCAGAGCTCTCATCTCCAAGAAACAAACTGCATGTGACCCACAGCAGCATCTACATCCTCTAGAACATTACTTATCATTTGTATAAACTGACAAATCTTTCTTTGAAATATAAAAGCCACCAAATGCATTAAAACTCACTGATCTGACAATCACAGCTAATCCTTACTCATTCTCAAGGTGTCATGAGACAGCTCATCTGAGTGGTTAGGGACATATCATGATCTCTAAACTACTTCTATATTACAGCTAGGCAAGTTGTTTCTACTCCAACATTTTGTAACCTGCAGCAGGCCTGTTTGAATCCAGCAGCAATTAAGATATGAAAATAACTATATCATTTCTGAAGCTGATGCAGAAGTGAAAGGTGCTTAGAAGATGCTTCAGATCTTCTGTCATATTCCACATATTAGATGACAAGTGGCACGATGTGTCATATGAATGGATGTGTTATTTTGCTGTTTTTCCCCCTGACTATCTAAATGGATTTTTCTTTGATAGAAATGGACTTTGAAATACATATTATTCTTGTGTAAAACCAAATCCTTGTCCAGGATTTCTATCCCTCGGCAATCGAGTTGCTGCTTAAGGAAAGGCCTCTCAGGACTGCAAAGAGAAAGAAAAATCTGTCACCTTTTTTGTGTGCTATAGGTATTTAGCCAATTTCACAGGTGGGACCCCAGAATAAAACTCCGACAAGACAAACCATGCTTTTCTAGATTACACTTGTGTGTCTCAGTAATTTAAGGACAAAATTATAAACTGAACCCCCAGGTTTGCTGTCCTGCATATCAAAACGCAGTGTCTCTTGCAGATTCTTGATTTTTTTTTCATAGGGAACAAAACACTCATCTTGTATATTATCCCCTGGTTCACCTACCTGAAATATTCCTTTTACGCTCCTCTGCCCTCTCGGTCCATGTTCTAGATGCATCAGGTACTTGCCTCTCAAACATCAACTTGAGTTAATGATGTTCCTTCAGAACTCAGAACAAGTTGATTGCACATGCTGATGAAAGTTTGAAAGAGCCAGCACATTTCAGCGTTTTAACTCTACTTATAGGAAGAAGTGTTAGAAATGGCCTAAAGAAAGCAAACTTCTGCCCTAATAAGCATGTGATATGAACGACATCAGGTGAAAAAGAGAGACACCCACAGCTGGGATACCTATTTATTTTCCTTATCCTCCTCATTATAATTAAATAATTTAAGGTAAAAATTTAGAAACACTGTGCAAAGAGAAAAAAGCAATTATCTATAACATTACTGTAGTGTGAGCTCTCCCCCATATGCTGAAAAAACCCAAACCATTAACACTTTATAGCTTTCATCTTCTCTCCTGCCAAACAGAACTATTTTTTCTCTATTTGCATTTATACTCCTTTCAAAAGTTGTCCAGTGTCTTGGAGAGCAAGGTTAAGCTCTGCAGGAGACAACAGATTGTAAGAACCTTGAGAATTAAATATTTTCACAAAAATCTCACTTCAAAAATTATCCTGATTGGATTTGCATGATACTGACAGTGATTTGGAGCAAAACTTCCTGGGACTATGCTAGCAATTAAGGTCTAGCATGTTCTGAGGTAGGGCCATTCCCTAGATCCATTAGGCTGAAGTACAGCCTGAAATTTTTGAAGTCATCAAAGCAAGATGACACATCACAAGACAATTCATCAAGCATATATATGTGATACAGCTCTGGAATTTTTATCTTCTTCCCCCCCCACACCCAAAATTACATGGACAATTTACCCTTGCCATTTGCAAATCGCATTTTGTGGGAAATTTAATAGCAATAATTTAACCTAGCTTTAATCTGGTCATACACACTTTAAATAACAAGAAAAAGAATATTGCTTACTCCTTTTGCATAGTAAGAAATAACATCTCACACAAAGTTAGTTTATGTTTCCCCAAACCAGGCCAGCAAACAAAGTACTACCATATTAATATACTCACAAAAACCATTTTCTTTCTTCTATAAATACTGCTTTGAAGTGTATTATGGTGAGGAGATGACTAACCACATACAAATGGACCGCTCCTCATATAGCCATGGTCGTTAGCTCAGGCAGATTTATTACAGCATTAGCACTGGTGTTGTGAACCTGAAAAAACCTTCCAGTCCATCCTGGCCTGGAGACAACGATTTCTGTAGGAGTTCACTATTTACATACGTGTCACCTAAAGGCTGCCCTTTTGCTGGCTTTGACACCAATGTTTTACGTTTCAGTAGAAACGATCCTTAAAAAAATTTGCAGGCCTTGGATGTCTTTATCCAAAGAGGAGGCGACTTTGAAGAGCTACAGTTCAGAGTCTGGAGCCTGCTATGTTGTGAAGCCTGTCAGCACTGACCGCGTCTCTCCAGCATGCCCTGTCTGTACTGAATATCAATGATGTAACTCTGTACGGGCCAGATGCTCCGGCTCATCGGTGGGTCCGAAAATGCCACCATGACCTGCTGCAGTCCCATGCTTACTGATAAGAAATACCGATGTGCTTCACTGAAAACTGCATCCCTTAGGACGCAACTGTCCAAAAGATTGTTTACATAGCCAAAAAGCTTAAAACAATTTTGTCTGTCTGTTTTTTTTCTTCCCCACAATGACTTTGGGATTTTGGTAGGTGGGGTTTTTTTTTGTTTTTTGGAGGGACTTTTTTTTGTTTGGTTTTTACTCTTTTTTTTCCACTCATTCTTTACTGTTAGCAAGAAAAATTGATGTGTTTTTCACATTTAGAGATAACCAGACCAAATTGTGCCCTAACAGCCAAACCCTCCTTCTAACCTTCAGAGAAACTCTATCTGGATTTTCTGCTGACCCTACATCTTTGCTCAAACTTGGTGTAGCTCAGAAGAAACATATCCACAACACTTCTGGAGGTTCATTCTAACTGAGAAAGTATCCAAGCGAAATAAACATTCACAAATCCCAAACAGTTGCTTAATAATTCTAGCAATAATGCACTAGCTCTTCAAAAAGCTGAGGGAATAGATCTGCAAAGACTGTCTCTACTTATTAAAAAGAAATAAAAATTTAAAAAATAAAATAAATCCAGGCCTTTAAATTAGGAATTACTACCTTGAGTAGTGTTGCTGGTGGCTGAGACAGATGGGAATGAAAAGCAATGCTGAACTATCAGCCATACGGAAAGCATGCCAACTGCAGCCTCAGTGGCCAGCAAGAAGTCTGTGCCATTCAAGAGGTTTCTGTCATCTTGTCAGGGTTAGTGACAAAGAGCAGGTATCCAAGAGACCACTTTTGCCAGGCAAGGTCTTTTTCCTTTCCCAGCATGTCCCCAGATCAGAACATCACACTTGCAATAACCATGAATACAGAAAAAGTTTCTTTGGGTTTGAAGTCTCACAGGTCTTTGTGCTCAGCCCGAGTGATACCCTCAGCAAACGCAGCCAGCACTTGGCTGGCCCTCAGTTTCAGGCCACCAGCTTCCAGCAAAACCAATTTCAACATGCCCCTGCCCGCCATCCCCTAGAAGGGATACTAGGCATACAAGTGCTCTTACGATTAGATACGTGTTTGCTAAGTACCCACACAGCATGGCCACATCCATTTGCTCTAACAACTGACGAGCTGCATTACTGGGGAAAAATCATGCCTCAGGAACATCATCAAAGATGATGCGCAATGCACCTGTATCTCGTTCATGCATTTTGATAACAACAGTCTCATTTTCATCAGTTCCTGGCTATCCCTGTTCACAAGAGCCTCTGAGCACTTCCTACCCTGCTGGGGGTCACCGAAGCACACTACTCCTCTGTGAGGCTGTGATGGAGCAACACTGACCCATGTGTCAACACAAGTCACCAAGATTCCCTGATAGTCCAGAGGGATGCTCACATTACTAGGGCAGAGTTCTGTTCCTTTCAGCAAGAGTGCTGTAAATAAAACTACCTAATTATGTTCTCAAATTTACTTAATATTATCCTCATTCCTGGTTTTATGTCTAATGAGAAAGAAGCTATTCACAGACAAAGCGGAACAAAGCTGAGCCAGCTACTCCACGCTCCTGGGATCTGTGTCTACCTTAACCAAGACAACAGCTGACATGCTGCAGGACTGCACGATGCTTGTGTTGCACAAGATCAATAGAGATGAGCGGTTTTGGTCGCCGGTCTGTTTTGATTAATGAACTCATTGGCTGAAAGTTTATTACAGTAGATGAGCACACATGTCCTCAACTCCGACCTTTTAACTCCTACTTTTGTTCTTTTTCCATGATCCCTCTCACTATCCAGTCTAATTTTAGTGTTCACAGGGGAATTTACGATTTAGTTTAGCATTCAAACACATGCCTTTTCCTCAGTGAACTTCATACTTTGGCTAAGCAAGGCCCTGTGGTTCCAGGGAGTTCCTGCCTAACAAGGAGAATTTAGCAGGAACAGGCACGAAAAACTTGGGATCTTTCAGTGCAACGAAGACGACTAAGAAAAGGCTCCCGAAATGACAGATTTTGCTCAGTTGCTCAAAATTCAGATAGGCAAGCATCCATCAGTATTGTGGTATGTTAAAAGTGGAAAATGCAAAGCATTTTTAGAACTGTTCATTCCTACTCCACCTGCACAGCAAGGAGACTGCTGACACAGTGCCCAGATACAAAAACTGCAAATGAAAGTCCTCGGGTTTCTGCTATTGCTTAGGAAAAATAAATAATACGCAACCCAACCTGACAGCTTCACTGAACAAAATATACGAGAACTATTATTTCAAGGCATATGTCTCCACAGGGAAGAAACTAAAAACTGAAATAGCAGGTTTTTTTCACCCCAAGTATTAAAAATGGAAAATATATATCTTTCTACAGACTCAGACAGTGGTTTTAAACCTGGTTTTATGTAACATCAGCCCCTCTGAAAGATCTGTCTGTGGACATACTCCCTATTAATTAGCAATTTAGTGGTCATCTATAAAAAGGGATAAGCAAATACGTTTTGATTCATTTAAAATGAAGCTGAGGAGTTAGTTGCTTTTACTTCCAGTAGTAACACTCATACTTTTTTATATATATACACACATACACTCAATAAATAAAGTGATGCAAAACTATGCAGGTCAGTACATTGACAGATGTGAAAACAGTTTGCTTTACAAAACTGTAATTTACCTTATGTTCAGGAAAAACAGCTATGTAGCAATATGAATTGCATATCCTATTAGAATCATCAAGCATCCACAGAACAGCAATCTTTAAGTGCAGCCACTGGATACTTCATCTCTACTTTAAAATAAATTGTTTGTCCCAAATAGATGTGTATTATTTGAGGTCAAGAATTAAGAGCATTTTTCACCTACCCACGTCCCCGTTTGGTGGAGCTGACCAATGGACCATACATCCCCAGGGCTACACAATGACTATGCTGCAGTCCCTCGCAAATCTACATAAGGGGCTGCATCTACCCATGTCAAAATAAGCAACAGTAAAACACCTTCTCCCTGAAAACTGCAGCCACAATGAGATCCGTAGGACAGTGCATGCAGTCATTGCATTCAAGAGCACAAGAACACTTCCCTGCAGAAGGTGGCCCTGAAACAGACCAGGGCCGCTCAGAGCAAGCAATGCTTTCTTGTACTTTGCCCCAAGTGTAAAACCAACCAACGCAGCCAGCCACACAGGCTCAATACCCACATGCAGCGCATTCACCTCAATCATCCCCTCCCAGTGTCTACACACTGCTAACATGACACACCCACCCCTCCTTCTACAAGCTCACATACCTTAAACTTCTGACTAGGCTAAACTCAGCCAAAATTCCCACTGGTCCAGGACAGCTTCACTAACATATCTCGAAATTTTTAATTAAAAATTGCCTGAATTTATAATGAAAGATTGAATGAAAAGGAAAATGAGGAGTGGTCTTACCTACTTTTTTAAACAACTCTGACATTATAGCAAAGTACTATTACTAGTGGCCAATGGGTCTACAGGGTTAATGCATCACAAGTGTATTTCTGTCACAGGATCAGCTTTACAGAGGGAGTAAACAGGGAGCAGAAAGGGATATATCAGTGGCTGAGCCGCAGAAAAAAAACAGATTTCTTCTTACAGACAATGGATCATAATTACAGAGTATTAATTCCATCCCTCTGTGCATAAGCATACTAAACGCACATGGAAAGACACCAGTTATGAACTGCCTACACTTTCAAATACCTGTAATACTCTGAGCCCTTCTGACACAAACAGCCTCTCTGGATCTCACCACAGTCCTGTGCTGACTGTACCACAAGCCTTTCAGTCAGTTTACCAGTGAAGAAGACAGCAAGTCTTAAAATCACTTGTTTACACTGTAACTCCCCTCCTGAAACACAGAGGCTCAATAGACAACACTCAAAGACCAAAGAAAAAAGGTATTGCTGCTATTCACAACTTTGCCTCCCCAGAAACTATTCAAGATACTCAGCCAATAAATCAAGTAAACTAAAACAAAACTGAAAACTCAGTTTGCTAGAAACAAGGACCAGAAAGCCTGGCAAAACTGTGCCTCCTAGCAATGCTCCTCAGGGCAGCACACACCGTGTCCAGCCTTCCCCAGAGACACAAGAACTTTGCACAATCAAATACGTTCTATTAAAAATAATTCTAGACTATCAAACATGAAGAAAAAAACACATATTCTCTCTTTCTCTTCTTTTAAGTATCACAATATATGTGCACACTCTCTCTGTGTAGATGTATACACTTATGCTATGTATGTGTGTGTATATACATCATTTATTTATTTTTAAGTTCACTGAGTATGAAGAGTTCACACTTCCAAAAGTAAATTCTTCCTTTCCCTCCACTTGATGCCAATATTTGTGCTCCAGGGAAGCAGTTCCTGAGTGCCCCTACCAAATCATGGCTGCACAGCTCACAGAGCAAACTGAAGACCACTGACACCAAAAACCAGAGGGAGGGTACCAAGGCAGGGCTATGGCCCTAAGCTGGATCCAGGAAGGAGCAAGCACCACACTGTTGTGGTTTCTCAGTCAGCCACCAGCAAGAGAGAAGTCCCTACCATGCACTGAAATGGGACCTGCACCCTAACCTTCTGCAGGGTAGCAACACCTACAGCCCATGCAAGGAAGGTGGGTGCTGCAGGCGTTTTCACATGTTGACCACCATCTCAAGATAAATTCAGTTTCTTTTAAAATAAAGAGAAGAGCAAAATTTCTAAGGTGTTCTTCCTAACAAAATAGTGACCATGAGCTTAGCTGGCCATAGTATTGTTTAACAAGCCACTAGTTTTTTGACACAGTACTTATTGCTATTCAAAAAGAGCAAAGGATAAAATGCACAAAGAGAAGGAAATTATATCATTTTCTCTCCACTCATCTAAATCTGTCCCCATCAGGCTAATGGAAGTTTTACTATTTATTCACAGGAGGTTAATTGGCCCAAGGGGAAAAAATTACCCTCCTATTAAAAATTTCCAGCCTATTTAAAGTAAAATTTTTCTGGAATCACTTTGAAATATTAATGCTGGCTGTTATACATTTGTCCCTAAATACTCTTTTTTTTCATGACACTATAGTGGCAGTTTTGGAATCTCAAAATCAATCTTGTTAACATATTCTCTTCCTCAACTAAATAAAAATGATAACATCCTCAAAGAAAAAGTGACAGTGTTGTTTTCATTTCATATAGAAAAGGTTGTAAAATTACTTTATTTATTTTACTGGTCTATTTAAATATATAGGTATGTATTTTTGCCCAGACTACAGCCAACCACTTCAAAACCAAGATAAATTCACACAGTTCTTAAAGGCTTATCTTTTAGCAAAGAAGAAGTTAATGGAGCAGTATGTTTGAGGTTGGACCCAGCAAATCCCACCTATCTTCAATTGGAATTTTAGATAGTCAAACAAGTAGGCTCTCTCTGCATCCTTCATGGAAGGAAAATGGCATTCCCTGTGCTACTGAAAGACAGTAGTAGCTTTTGAGAGTGTATCACTAGATAAGTGCTAAAATGAATGCAGTATTACTGGAAAAGTATAAACAAGAAGTCATATACCCTTTTCTTTTATTAGTGGGCAGTCACACATTAGCAGAACTGATTTGAAACTCCTTATTTTTGATGCTTTGGACATCCACAGCCCCTGTCGATCCCATGCACAAATCTATGTGATCTGACAGCTGCAAAATTAGGACCATAACAGGAACATGTAGCCACCAACTGTGATACAAGCGAGTAGCTCAATTCGTAACAACCATGTTAATTGGCCAGGGACAAATATGAATTTTCCTGAATGATGTACAAAAGTTTTGGCCACGAAACTTCTTTTCCCTCCCCCACATCTATCCCCCATAATTTTGCTATGTATCTTTCAGGTTCCCAACAGATCAGACAAAATTCTTATATAATAGCCCTAGTTCATGAGAGCTTAATTCTATAGGAAAAACAATGTTATTTTAACATAAATGTTTATGATGGAAGAATGTCTGTCAACAGTTAAGCTCTAAATAGCTGCAAACAACACAAATCAGTTTGGTTCCTCCCATTCTGAGGAATGACCACAGCTCAAAACTTCAGCATGTTAAAAGCAATCAAGGCCCCAGAAATACCAGAGAAGTAAACTCAAAGACTGGATTACTTAGTTGCCACTCCCGCAAATGCATATTGCAAATGGTCCTAATGGTTTCCAAGTAGTTGTTCACAGGATAAAGGTGTTCAGCTACATTTCTAACCCTGTAACTGTCTGTGTAAGGTTCCAGAAGCTCATATTCAAACAAAATTGTTTCCCTCAAACATGATTGCATTCACGAGATTTAAAATTGCCAGAACACTATTATTTACAACTTGCTACAATTAAAGTTCATTTCAGAATTCAGAGCAGATATCTATCAACAACAATCCTGCACAAATTCAGTTTCTTTCCACCACATTTTCATATGAAGAGTTTGGAGCAGCTACAACTCCAAAATATCCCCATCTACATTCTTGATTTTATGAAGGTTACGTTCATTCAGTATTCATAGTACTAAATAATAATACTGAATAATACTAGCTGTTGGTGTCTAGCTAGTGTCATGAGCACAACCCGATGAAAAACAAGACAAAGGTCAGGATATTTTCTATTAAACAGGTACCTTCAGCAGGAAATATTTTTGGAAGCTTGTTTTGAACTACACTGCTACATTGTCTAATGCACCTTCTCATGATGAAACCGCTAATTGTCTCCAAGATTTATACAAATTTCCCTTCTGCTATACAGGTGTTTTATTAGGATGATGGGATTCCTAGCAGTGGAAAAAGCTAGAAGAACAAAGTTAACAACTTTTATGGCTAGAATATCCCAATCCCTACGCGATCAAGAAAGCTTGTCTTTATACTTCTTCTCACTAACCTTCAGTCTGCTTAGCACTGCACACATAATCTCAGTACATGATTGCAGTGTTGCTGTAAAATGACACATCAGAATCAAAGCTTCGTATTTCTATCATAGCAGGCACTGTGCTGCTAACTGAGTTTCATTACATATTTGGTTTTAATTTTCTGCTTAGCAAGGACTGACTTTTTTCTCCTCTAGATGCAATATTACTGTACAGAAGCTTCTCTCTCTCTCCATATAACAATATGCTCCTCCATGCACAAAATATTTTGGATGAAATTCCAATTGAATTATGTAGAAAAACGTGACCTAGTTTACCAGTGGCCACCGTATGGTTCTCAACTACCAGTAGCTCTCAAGGTACTTTGAGTGCAGATCCTGCACTGAAGTGACACACATGGCCAAAAACTGGACAGCTTGGCAACATGAATCCGTTGCAACAAGGAAATGTGAGCCAGATGTGCCTACGGGCAGTATCATCCCGGTTGCTTTAGGATCTGACTGTATGCTCAGTCCACAGCAGCGTTCGTGGCCTGTAGAGAGCTACTGTTCTCTCTCCCTTACAAGACACTCTCGGACATCCTCCCACTCACCAACCCACTTGTCCAATATATACAGCTCTCAGACATACAAAGATTTTGCCACATACCAAGTGGAGGCACAAAGGTCTGTGCCCACTCTGGTGCATTAATTTTTAATACTTCAGGCTTTACACATTTTATGGTTTACTTACAAGAGAATATTGAAAGGATATTGACAGAATATTGCTTCCAAAATGACTGAATTTTTGCTAGTCACAGCAATACTTCCCCTTGGGATTTTAAAAGTAACAGGTAAGAAAGTGTGCAATAACTATCTTGCCACCAAAAATATTTTAAGCTGCATAAGAATATTTGACACAATTCCAGACGTTCTTATGATATCAGTATTCATGACACACAGCTATTTGGCATTGTGACAGACAGAATTTCTAATACTTACAGCCAATCATCATCATAGCAACAGCAAAGATCTTCTCCCCATCTGTAGTCGGAGCGATGTTCCCAAATCCAACGCTGGTGAGGCTGGTCATCGTAAAATACAACGATGAGATGTAGACTGAATCTTTGCTTGGTCCGCCTTCCCATTTTCCAAACCCTGATGTGTTAAAGCGGTAAGGTGTTCCTATTGACATCCCCAGCTGATACAGCCAGCTCTCAGTTCGGATCGTGTTTGTATCCTCATCGATAACTTCATAGTCTCCTATGCTGTACCAAATGCAGGCCAACCAGTGTGCTGCAAGACCAAACACACACACCAGCAGAACCAAGACTGCTGCTCCATATTCAATGTAGTGGTCCAACTTTCGAGCTACGCGACCCAGCCGAAGTAGCCTGACCACTTTGAGCGAACTGAAGAGACTACTGATGCCCTAGAACGACAAAGCATGGTGACCATTAGAATTTACTATTAAAGCAAACTGTGGTTTCCAAAGACATGAGGTCATCCATCACAAATAGATGGTCAGCAGATAACACCTGAAAAGAGAGGTTGTGAAACATGACAAGGTTAGTGACCCTTTTCAGGTATGGATATACGCGCTCTTGTCTTCATTCACTAACATTTTGTGAGTTGCTCTCTGAACTCCCCTTGCCAATTATCTGAATAGGTCTACAAACATGTTTGTAAAGGCTTCAAATGACAGGCTCTTTATTGCACATCCTATTGTGCAAGTAGATCGTCCCTGAGCATCCCGATGCTACTTTACACTGACTGAAAATAAACGTGGCTGTCACTGACCATTAAACTATACAAACCCAATACCGAAAGGAACATAACCAGACACCGACTGCATTCACTCCAGCGTTTGGAGTCACGAACCTCTTACGGCTACTCCTGACTTCCTTGTGATTGTGGGCAACATGTGTCCTCTCATGTCTCAGATATAACACAGTTTGCAGTATTTAGCTCAGACATACTAGGAAGGCCAAAAAATACTCAAAGTACCTGGTGATTTGTAATTTTTCAGTGTAACAGTGTTTTTCCTATGACTTTACTTTCATACAAGAATTCACGCACATTTCTCATACGGACTACACAAAGCTTAACTATTTCAATTATCTCACTGTCTAATCCCCACATCATATTCTTTTTATGACGGCTTTGTTATCAATGTAGTATTTCTGTGCTGATACTAACATGGCTCTCATGAAACAGAATTAAGCCAGCATGTAAGATTTCATATTGTTAACTTTTAGACAGATTCGCAACTCCATGCACAAGAAGTGAAATGAAAAAAATTCAATGCCATTTGGGGCACTAGAAGGTCTGAATAGCCTTTCATAAAAATCCTTTTTTTTTCTACTCCCTCTTATCAAGACTTTCATACATAGAAGTCTGATTAAAATTTAAGCAGACTGGTTTAATGAGTATTTCTGGAAATGCATAATTGCATACTTCTGGTCACCAGCTTTTACTGGAAGTTTGTTTATTCCTGCATAAATACAACTGCTTCAGTATCTTAGGCTGGTTCAATGCACTGAAGAGATGTTTTATTAAATAATTACATAAAGCATATTGACTCATGTTCCCCAGGACTGCAGCAATGTATCTCCCCTTTATTTCATGAATTTGTCATGATTACATTGACACATTTTCAGAGACAGATGTAATTTGTTACCTGGGAACACACTATCAATTTCTACTAAGTATTTGGACAAGATATAACACAACCAGGGGGAAGGGAGTAAAAAGGAAGAATAAAAGAGAAAAAAACAGCCTTCCCGTAAATTAGATATATTTGCAGAGATCTAGAAGAGATCAAGTGATCTATTTTTTTCATTATTATCTATGTCAAACTTCTCAAGTCACTGATGCAAAAATTCCTTCACAAAGTAAAAGTTAATTTCCATTTTCCATTCATTCCATACCCAGCTTTGTTTTGTAAACAATGGTGCAAAGAATATGTTCACAGAACATGACACAGAAGGCATAAGGCCTTCATTTCCCGGGGAGGGAAAGCAGGTACTTCTGAACACTCAGTATGGACAGGAAAAGCAAAGAGGAAAACACATAAAACTACAACATGATAATGACACTTCAGAACTGGATATGCAAGTCACTGAGTGAACAGCACATATAATCTCCACATTGTAAATATCCACATTCTGCCCTTACAATAGAGCCTTCTGGCCTTTTTCCTGAGGACCAATGCCCTTTTCTCCCTTTCCTCTTTACAAAATTTAACAGCAAAACAATAATGTTCTACATTTGGAGAAGTCTCCAGTAATGGCCCGTTTTTAGCTTCAGTCTCAAATCCAAGTTTTTTAATCACGCAGTGCTTACAAGTCTCAGGCAAGGGCACGAAATTTTTACATCCCAACATTTTAAACACCAGTTCTATTTTTGCTCAAAAATAGTGGTGCAAAACTTGTTCTTAAAATTAAAACTCATCACTGGGATTTAAAAAAAAAAAAACACACAAAAACAAAACCAAACCACTGTTTGTCAGTATGAGTCCTACCAAAGACAAAAATAATCATGATTCAGGAAGGACTTAAAAGTTTGGAATTTAGTTAATTCTTGGGGGGGGGGGGGGGGGGGAGAGAAGTCAAGGATTAGAAATACTTGGGGACAAAAAAAAAAAAAACCACAAGAGTTTAAGAAATTGGATATAAAAAATGGGAATACAAAATAAAATATCGGAAATTAGATTTAAAATATTTAAGCAAATGGCTTTGCTTTCAGAGTGCTCTTGTCCTAATTTCCCTTGTGAAATTCACAAAAAGAAATTTTGTAAAAACATTTCAAATGTGATAGAACTGCTTCATTTGGGAGAACGGGATTCTACAAATTCTGACCAGAGGTAGAGAAAATTAGGGGTTTTGTACAAACAGAACTTGCTTATTTACAGAAAATAAATACTTGATTTGGTTGCCTTGAAAGGATGCATTTAATATTCAAATTAGTCACAATATTTCACCTAACTGCATTGCCAGTAAGATTCTAAAAGTTCAGAAAACACTAAAAAAAAAAAAGTTTATTTTTATCTCAGTATTAACAGTATTTTCTATTTTATTTCCTCAGAGGAAGGATTTGTCTGTTCTAAATGGATCAATATCAAGAGGAAGAAATGCCCAGGGAAAGAATTATTCATATAACTCTTAAAAATTTCTAAGTGACAGAATTTCAAATGGGTATAAACAATGGAAACTTAATAGACTGTTTAATAGATGATACAGTAGGAAAAAAAATCAGATCGTTGTCCAATACTTTAAAACAATACTTCTTGTCACTAAATTTAGCAAGTAATATTTTAATACTTACAGGAATAGCTCTGCTGGATTCAAAATTGACATTTTTAGATTACCACTTTCCAAAATAGAACTGTACTTTTAGATTACTGACCGTTTTAATGCTTTTATCAGTGCAGATTATTTTTATGCTTTTATCATACAGGTGGCTCCAAGATGTCACGCAAAAGAGCCTGAACTCAATTTACTCTTCTTGATGCACGTCCCACCCTCTCAGATCTTCTACTCCTACAACCTTCAAAAGGCAAACTAAGAGACACCCAGAGCTCCTTCCGCTCAAAGGACATAGATGAACCTCAGTTCATAAAGGGATAGCAACTGCACTACAGGTCCCAAACAGGCACCTCCAGAAGCTCTGCTCTAAAGGATCATGACAAGGAACTTCTGGGTGTCAGGCCGGGAAAGGACAAGACTAAGTAATAACGCACAAAGTCCTACCTAGGCCTGATTTACTCAGGCACAGTTCCACTTTTTAGTACTCTATCAACAGATCCCTTCCCCTGGGGGTATGCAGAAGCTAAGAAATCTGTTAGATGTCCTGGTTAGAAAAACAGTACATTTTTACTACACTTTGTTCCAGAGACAACTTGGGTGCAGCACTTACTTAAATATGCAGCATGTAGTCAAATATGGCAGAAAATGCTGAATTTCATACAAACTTAAATTTCAAATTGTTTGAAGTAACTGAGTGACACTAAATGAAGATTCCACTGTTGATACATGCATATTGTTGTTGACAAATCTTAAATACACTGGCAGCTTTACTTTCTTTGCCAGTGATGGCTGATGCATGAAAACGGAAGAATCTGCAGCAAGTCCTCTTCAAATCAAAGGGCAAGCTCAAAGCACTGACAGCCAGAAGAGATAACTCTATATTCGCTGATTAAGCAAACCTGAGTGTCAAAAGCCCTTAAAATAATAAATACAATCAATCCCCCTTTCTCTCCTCCTATGCAATCTTTGCAGAGTGGAACGGCATCTCAAACACAACAGAAAAACAGATTGGCCTCAGGCCTGGAGGAAAGCAGGACCTGCATTTTACAGTCAAAGAGAATGCCTCAGAAGTTTATGCAGGAAATACTGCCAAAACAAAATTTCCGTGTATAATTTGTCATTAATTAGATCTACTCACTAGGTACTACGCACATTTGCACAGGTTTTCTTTTGTACCTCCTTGTTTTCTGCAAGACATGATCTACTGTCAGTGCACCCCTTGTCTCACACTGGTATCTCAGCCATGTAATCATCTCTCCAAACACAGGATCCAAGGTTATCCATGTTTTGGCTCCAGCTTTGCATCAGACAACATAAGATTTGTGCCATTACTTCCATATCCATAAAAAGAGATAGAGAAGAGACGCTGTGATTAATTACTTTGTGAAGTGTTTGGAAAACATACGGGTTGTAGCAGAGTAATTATTAGTTACTTATGCCATTATGATCCCCAAGGACAGCAACAGTGGACATTACAGTGCTACATGCTGTATAAATAAAATCCAGTTACTGCAGTTCATTTGCCATGGAAAATTAAATTCAACTCAATTCATTGAATAATTGAATTCCATCTAGAAAAAATAAAATACAAATTGTTTAAAGAACAGCAATAAAAATTAACTACAGCCAAAAAAAAAAAAAAAGTGAGATAGAATTCATTTTCCCTTCCAAACAAGATGTAGGATGAACAACTTTAGGAAAGAACTAAAATCCAACTTTCATCCCACCTCGTACAGCTATAGTAACACTAGAACTTTCTGGAGAGAGTCCAGCAGAGGGCTACAAGGATGGTGAGGGGACTGGAACATCTCTCCTACGAGGATAGGCTGAGGGAGCTGGGCTTGTTCAGCCTGAAGAAGAGAAGGCTGCGAGGGTACCTAATATATACTTACAAATATCTGAAGGGTGGGTGTCAAGAGGATCGGGCCAAGCTCTTTCCAGTGGTGCCCAGTGACAGGACAAGGGGCAATGGGCACAAACTGAGGCACAGGAAGTTCCATCTGAACATGAGGAAGAACTTCTTCCCTCTGAGGGTGACGGAGCACTGGAACAG
>Ga0065711_1035304_pt1 | contig 22505 bp, 12 predicted proteins | sample Hoacrofraction12_FD_59098 | JGI IMG/M metagenome (GOLD analysis project Ga0065711, IMG submission 59098) | Hoatzin crop microbial communities from Cojedes, Venezuela - Epithelial fraction 12 v2 (version 2) | ecosystem: Host-associated > Birds > Digestive system > Esophagus > Crop | place... | reverse complement strand
TCTTCCCTCTGAGGGTGACGGAGCACTGGAACAGGCTGCCCAGGGAGGTTGTGGAGTCTCCTTCTCTGGAGATATTCAAGACCCACCTGGACAAGATCCTGTGCAGCCTACTGTAGGTGCCCCTGCTTGGGCAGGGGGGTTGGACTAGACGACCCACAGAGGTCCCTTCCAACCCCTATTATTCTGCGATTCTGTGATTACCTTTATGAACTTGAAAACCAGCACTGTAAAAAAGTTTGCATATTTGGGCTTCTGATCCTGTGATGGAGTCCAAAAGCAGAGAATTAAACTCTGACAGCATCCTACTGAATTCCATACGACTGGGGTGGTGGTGGGAATCACTCATTTCAGAGATGGAAGTGGTTTTACATCCCCTGATGCCACATGATTTGAGTACCCTGTTCTCGATGCAGATGAAACAGGTGTCACTAAGCTTTTTTTTTTTTAATGGAGGGCAGAAGGGAAAACAAACACATATATGCTGATCCAGCCTAGAAGGGTAAATGGCTTCAGAGATAGGCTGCTTGGAGGTAAGGATAAAACACCAATTGGATTCATCGGTTCAGAACAGGAGCTTTATCCTCAGACTGCCTCCATTCAGCCACCAGATGACTGACAAACACTTCCCAGGGCAGATGCCTGGCATATGCTAGAGACAGCAGCAGAGTTTGATCCTGGGCAGTTGCCTAAGCAGACTATATACAGTCAGCCTCTGTTCTGTCCTGAAGGATGTTCAACACCGATAAGAAATGAAACAACTTCAGTAGGAGGCAATAAAAACCTGATACAAGTCACCAGGCAAGCCTGCCAGCAGAAGTACTGGCAGAGACTCAAGGACAGCCAAACTCAATGGAGAGTGGGACACACAGAGGAATCTCTCTCATTCAACTGAGAAGAATCCTCCCCTGTCAAAAACCCGAAGAAAATTATTTGTTCCCACAAAATCATTTGAATTTTGACAAGTCAGTATTTTCCCTTGGGTATTTTATGTAAAGCAGTCATTTTAGGTAAAGTCATTAGGAAAATTCCACAGAAGAGCTCATATTCCTATTCTGCTGCAAGTTCAAGGCCTCTGCAGTTCTTCACATTCAATAGTAATTTATATATAGGTGTTATATGTCTTTACCTACTGGATGAACATATACAGCTGGTTTCCTCATGTTTCTGAAAAGCCAGACGAGATTACCTTTCTTTCTCTTTTCTTAAATGAAAACTTTGATTCTCATGTAATTCTCTCCATGAGAGAAGAAAGGAGAGACTGGGGGGAGACGGGACCAATACCCAGACATGACAAAAAAGAAAAACAAATTAAAGTGTTTGCTGTCCTCAAGCTCATTAACACAACAAAACATGGAAACCTGTTTATATCAAAACTGAATTTGTTTATGAAATAAGAGTTTGAATTCCAATATCTACTGACACATGCAAATATCCCATTCAACAATAAAGCTACTGCAGTGCTTTAGTACAGGATTTAGTACAGAGGAATTGCTTTTTGGCTGGCTGCACTTACTGGTCACAGGTCTGTGAAATAATGCTTTCAAGGCAGGCTATCACTGTGGGATTTTTTTAAAAAAGAGAAAACAGCACATCACAACTTCCTCCGAATATGCAGAAAACAGTGAGAACCCAGGAAGTTCACAAAGTCACAATTCTGCTTTTGGAAGGATGGAGGGTGTTGTTCTCTCCAATTTTAATGGAACCTGTAATCTTTACACTTAGCCACCAGGAGAAAACCAGAGAGTGATATTCCAATGGGACAAATTCCTATTCTGTCCTTATGGGTACAACCAGGCAGTACTAACTGATCAGCTCCACTGCAGCAGATGGGCTGCTTTTGCCACAAGTGGTCTTCTTTGAGCACAATGTCTAAGCTCAGCATTCCCCTAACACAGGTTGGTAAATGCAGGTTTCCCAGCATGCACAAACAACTCAGCACAAGGCAGTACAGCTCCCATGCAGCCACACCTTGCACCTGGCAGAGCTGCAGGCACTATCAAAGCAGGCAAAAAAACACACCAGAAAGCCTGTTTCTCACCTGTCAGGCTGGTTTCAGGTGCAGGTGAGGGCGGAGGGCAAGGGAATGACTCTCCAGCACTGACTTCCCAATGAGTTCAGTCAGTCCCCAGCTTTGTCGACAAGTGATTCAACATTTGGAGAACTGTTTCTTTACACTGTGCCTTAATTTACAGCACATATTTGCTAATTCCCTGTTTGGATAAAGCTACAAGAAGTTTGGAATGCTGAATTTGCCACAAATGTAAGCCATAGGAAGGAGATTGCAACAGCTAGTCACACAGAAAATGTGAAAATCAGACTTAATCTGAAAGCTGGTGCTGCTATCACTTAAGAGCACAGACCAAAAACCCGTCCTAAGAACTGTAATCTCCAAAGGTGTGAATAAAAAACCAAAACCAAAGCATGAGAGCTTGCTGTAGTTCTGGGTTCAATACCAGGAGAAACAGGGGGATGCACATCCACAGGGCCTCCTCACTCCTGGTGACACACCCATCCCATGGGGGCTGGTGCCAATTCCACCCTCCTGCGGAATTCAGCGAGCACTGCCAATCAGCATAGCAATCTATAAACTATCATGAATACTTTGGAACAATTGCCAACAGATTTATTGACAGCTGATTACTTTAAACTTCTGTTTTGATGCAAGTAAAAGCTTTAATCCTATTTAACAAACACTGACAGGTTAACATAGATGAGAATGCCTTGCACCACAGGAAGCAGCTTTTATCTTCTACAAATGTGACTGTCAAAACTTGCAGGGGATTAAAAAACTAAAATATAATCTTGTTAAGACTAACAAAAATCCCAGAACCTACAATCTCAGAAACAAGCACAATTTTAGGATCACAAGATAAACACTCGGAAGTCAAACTGTCCAACTTAACTAAGTATCAAGTAACCTGTGCCCTTGTAGCAGCTATTACAATAAGGTTTATTATTAGATCCCATATTGAGATTACAAAATAAAGTAAATAAAAGCCTTGCCTTCTCTCTTCTGAGGGTAACACTGCAGAAGTAAGGATATTACAGGAATGGCTTAAAGACTCCACATGGTTTATATACACAAGGGGATGAAACATAGTGCAGTACTGGCTGACAACATACAACAGTTTCCATATGTGTGACACTGAAGCAGTTGGAAAAAGTGAATCATCTTGTACAGAATGTGATGAGCAGTTTATGGCATTTAAAATGCACATGAATCTAGATTCACAACTTCACAATAGCCCTCACTCATAGCTGGACTCTTCTTTATAGAAAAAAAAAAATATTTTCTTTAAAGCATTCCCCCCCTTTTTTTTTAAAAAAAAAAAAGTATTGTACTTCGGTCTTACTGGCATAACTGAAGTCATTTATGTTCTCAGGTGCAAGTAATTATCTGCAAGTGCACCTCGCTAGCATATAGCGGCATGCTTTGGGCTGAAGAAGTTAAACTGACACTGCATAGTATCTTGTGGTTTGCAAGAAAGATAACAGCTCTTGCTGTGCATGTTTTGATAAAGCTAGTGCTGGAAGCAAGTAATAAGTGCAGCTAACTCCAAAGATGAAGCTGATTTTTTAAACGCTGATAGCAGTCCTAGCAAGTAGAAGCTCCTTGTTTATAGCAAAGCCTCACTGGAGAAAATGAGTAGTGTTGTGTACCTCAGTGGACTCGCTGTCTCCTGTTCTTTCACATCCACCTCAGGACCGCAGGTTCCTTTTGACTCCTTGTTTACCCTGAGGCTGCTGCCAGGGCCAGCTCTGCACCAAGGCCCCAAGATGTGGGCTGTCCACAGAGCCAGCTCAGGGCACCCACCTGGGGTGGCTCAGCACCTTGCTCCCGGCTGGAACCAGTGGGACAAGCATCAGCAACTAATTTATGAGAACCCGAAAGGACAGGGAGTTAGGCAAATGTTATAGGCTAAACACAAGAGGAACCGAATATATAATTCTTGCAATTAAATGAGAAAGGCTATATATTATTATTGGGAATGTATTGATAAATTGGGGGAATAAGTCACTATGGTGGCAACAAGTTTGTGCATAATTAATAAAGGAGTTAAGAGAAAAGATTTAGAAAATTTTTTTCAATTATAGTTGAAGAGACTATGAAATAGGCTCCCAATGAAAGGAAAATAAACTGCTTGATATGGTTCATGCAGAAGACTTCAGTAACACAGGAGGCTCAAAGTTCTCAGACTCCAGATCTTTTCAGACTTCAGTGCTGTCTTCCTAACACATTGACTGGAATGAATTCTGCTTTTCCCACGTAAGGAAAGCAGCCTGTCTCAAAAGAGCTAGAACATGTAAGGAAAGAGAATATATGAAAGAGAAACTTAATGCTGCTGCAGGATCTTTCATATTTGTGCCCTTCTGGGGCTTAAACAGAGAGCTGCTCTTATCGGGTTGAGCCAAACCTGTTCATAGCGAAGGCAGGATACCAGCTACACTTAATTCTAAACATCTAATAAAAAAAAAATTATCAGAGCTTCTTTATTAAACAGGCAGCGTTAGCTTCCTCAAACCACAAAGCTTGAATAGAAGTTGGCCATGTGGCTAACAAAATGGGACATGTGGGTGAAGAGAGGGAGGAACTGATCCGATTTGGGATGGGTATTGGAGGTACCTCTCTGTGACGGCAGCCTCTCGGGCAGAACAGGTACTGCACCATTAGACATGTACACCCAGAAACCGACACACAAAAATCCAGTCTCTCTTCAGTTCATATTGCATTCAAACCAGAAAAAGCCTGTTAGGACAGACATGCACCTAAAACCAGAAGTTTGCAAACTGACAGTCGATGCAACCTTTTCTTAAGATGAGGCGAAAAGCTCCCCAGGAGCTTCTGCAACACCATCCTGAACTGAATGAAGAAACCTAAGACAAATATCAATGGATGAGACTAACAGAGAAACTCAGATGAGGACATATGGGCAAAATGACTCAACCCAACAGACTTCACATGCTCTTTCAGAAAGAACTCAGAAATCCCACACAGCTTTTGAACTCAAGCAATTTAAATGCTGATGACAGAATGTTGCTACAACCCACCAAATCCACAACCATTTGCACTTACAAAGCATTGTTAGGTCTATATTTTTACAACAACTACAGTCTGTTTAGATCTGTTAACTACAACAGCTTCCACATACATAAAAAGCTGCTAAGGACAAGACCTTTACCTTCTAACATGTTCTGCAAAGCAGCACTGCACTGAGACTAGAGCATTCCTACAAGGTTGTGGGAGAGTAATGAAACAAGCCAATTTTTCCTGTTTGCAAGGAGGAAAAAGCCCAGAGGTATTAAGAAAACATGGAAAGTGCTTCTAGCTTTCAGCTAGATAGAAGTATAAGAAAACAAAATATTCTCTCCCTTCTTTCGAGCTAGGGAATCAACCAACAACCCAGTCCTGGAAGAAGGAGAATTTCAGGGACTACAGCCTTACAGAAGTTACTGATACACATGAAATATTCTGTTCTCATCCTTTAAGGGGAGTTTTCCCAAGTACAATGTTTTTCCTGGGATTGCCTATCATTATGCTTCCAAATATCTGACGCTTCTTAATGATGTTATGTTTGACTCTGGACATGTTTAGATGCTGTTCACTGCTGCCTCAAGCCAAGCAACAAAGCTCTCCAGAAACTAATAATATTTGACATACATTTGGCCAAGGTGTAGCTTTCTCCACCCTTTCACTCCTGTGCAAGTGTGAATTTACATATATCTATAACTGTTCCAGGAAAAATACAATTATATTTTCAATACCCTAATTGTGTTATGAAGTGGGTTCTTTCAGGGGGTTATTGGGGTACTTCCCCCAACAGCTAGAAACCACTGTTTCATACAGACATTGAAAGAATATGGTCTATGCCAACTGTCCAACTTAACGTAGGTGGATTACCTGATGAGCAGAACATTAATACAACAAACAACCATGCTACCACCAAACTGAAAAGCACTGGCTTCACAGACAAAAAAAGCTGTGGCTCTTTCATCACTGCTTTGCAAAGTATCCATCATACTAGGTATGATCTTTTTCCTAATCAGAGGAAATGAAATATGTCTGAACAAGCAAGCACACTTCAAATAAGCTTCATATCTAATGGAACATTACCATCACATCCCTGCCTTCCCAACATTCACCATACAAGACAAAGAAAGAAAAAACCCGCACATTTACTTACTCCACCAAAAATCCTCTGATTTTGTGACTGACCCAGGCTAAAGACAGCAAGTTCTCCCCCCCGAAAGCCTGCAACTCACCTAAACGTGCCCAGATAGATTTATACTATGCAGCTGGGGGACACTGATAGCATAGTGGCAGCACCTGCTCAGATTTCAAACAACAAGTACTCAGTATCCTGGGTGGAGAGCTAGCTTAAATAGGTCATCTTGTATGCTACCATGATTATCCTTCTCTGTACCCTAATTAACTGGTGCAGTTAGTCTAGACACAGCTGTACAAGTTACAGCTCTGTCTCTAGCTTACAGAAAATTTACCTTTTCGGACACCACTGATGAATGATCTAGGAATTCCTACCTATGTTGCAGAGCCACTTGTTGACATTAATATTACTTGCTGAGGAAAAAAGAATCAGAAAAATAGATATTGCACCAGCCTGACAAAACCAACATTATGAAACAAAACAAAGGAACTACCTAGTGCTCTAGGTAGACAAAGGCATTTTATTACAGCCCCAACCTTTTGAAACTGTTACAGTTAACACTGCTAGCTCTTTCATCACTTGAAAAGCCATCACCCATTCCCAGAGAGGTGATAAAAGCAGGCTTGTCCAGACCTTGATGATAAGAATAAATTTAAATTCACAAAGAAAGGAAAATACATTGTGGCACTCCTGAGTAGCCAGTGGAGACTGGCAAATGTGTACATTTCCAGTTACATTCACTCACCGTTTATACCACAATACTACTGAAAAGTGTACTTATAAACTAGAAAGAGAAGGCACTAGGAAAAAATGGAGAATAAGATTTGAAGCAAATCCAAGGATCTGCTGTGGACATGGTCTACAAGTGACAGAAAATTAAGAATCAAAGGATGACCCAATACCTACAGACAGATTTATACTATGCAGCTGGGGTACCCAGCTTAAAATGCAGTTGGGTGTCTGTTCAAAGTCCCCAAAGATTTTTGACAAGTTTAGTAAATTGTAGATTCACTGTGAAGATGCAGATTCACAAACGCCAACTCGTAGATGGAAGGAATAAAGCAGTCATTACTATACAGAGTTTCCAGGCAAAACATTTTTGTTTGTTTTAAGGAGGAAACTAGAAGGAAGAAAATCGTTAAGTAAAAGGTAGAAGACTTAAAAATAAAAAATCCTATTTGAATTAAGTGCCTGTCTCAGCCAGATCTACATTTATCTGCATGAAAATCCGCTGCTAGGGCAAAAGAAGAGAGAGCGGAAAAAACCAGCTCAACCCTTCTTAAGGTCATTGGGTTTTTTTAAATGGAAAGACTCCACACAATTATTTGACTCCAGATTTTGTTACCTAGTAAAAGCTCTTAGGAGAAATTTAGAGATAGGTAATAAAAATCAGGGCACGGGAAATATCTTGAATGAGGATGCTTAAAAAGAATGGGAGTCTTCAGCTCATTGAAAAGTGAAAGAGACAGTACAGAAGAAAGTAAACAAACTAGTGAATTGCATAGTTACTGTACTTCAGAAACATTTGTTGCATTGTGCATACTGAAAACTCACATTAGAAGAGGTGACAAATTCAGAGCTGGAAAAACAAACACTTTTCAGCAGTGCATAGCTGACTCACTGTCACAAAACATCACTGATGTTTATTGCTTCACTGGACTCAGAAATGGGCGAGATGATTCTACTAATAATAATATCCACAGTGCTAAAAGAGGCATTACAAAATAGCCAGAGCTCTGAAAGAGGTATCGCTTCAGCTTTGGAATGGGAAGAACTCTGGCCTTTTGAAGGTTAAATGAACTGTAGTAGTAGTGACTGTAGTATAACTGGTAGCACATTAACAGCATTTTACCATATGATACCTAAATATTTTAAATTTTTATATTTATCATACTAAAAATGACCAGAATGAATGCCAATACAGTCTGATTTTCCAGCAGTACTCTTCCTTTCAGCCTGTGTATGCAGACCAGCCTTTTCTCCTTGAGTGGAATAAAGGACGACATGGAGAATGTGAGATGTCTAAAACATTCTCTATGTTCACTTCTTTGCTACAAGGGCTGAAAGTGGATATTACTGGAAAAAAACCCCAACTATTCCATGTCCCACTTTATTATTTATTCCCTGTATTGTCTAATCTCTTCCAACTTCTGCCCAACAATGGAGTCTGTCTGACAGCAGTTGGCAGGCACAACAGCAGACTAGGCATTACGCAGTCTGCCGATCGAGGGAGAAATTCTGCTCTGTGGTGTGATCTCAGTGCGCTGCTTTTCTTGCACCTCTCTAGTACGAAGGGGGGAAAAAATCTATGAATATAGTAGATGGTCCACATAAATAATAAAAGAGCTTCTTGATCAGACCTGCTGGTGGACAAAGGTTACCACGGGAGTGCACTGCAAGCAATTAAAAACTTCGCACAGGTTTGTATATGTTTCTTTGCAAAAGGCATTGTTACTTTTATACTGATCTAAACGGCCAGTTCTTACAAGCCCTACTACGAGCGGCTAGAGATCTTGTCTGTGCATTTAGTGACTTCGTAATGTATAGACCATTAATGTACTGAAACGTGTTTGCTATGCAGTAAATCTCCTCAAAGAGGGACTATTACCAACAAAAGGTTGCATATGAGTGATCCTAAACAAGTTCAACACCCTTCCTGTGAATTTCAACAAAGCAAACACATACTGTGTTGCAGACTGCTCCACTGTTTGGCCTTCAAACAAAATGGCAAATGGATAGTTCTCAGTCAAAAATGACGGAGGTACAGGAAGCAAAACTAGCAAATAGAATTTAGGACTATGCTCTTGGCAAACAGAAGTTTATTAGAGCATAGAGGAAAAGATTTGTCAGTGTTTTCCAACAGAACCAGTGGTACTTATGAGCTGTACTTATACCATTGCAGTTTTTCACATTGAATGTTGCGAGATCCAAGAAGTAAAGACAGTTTCATGCCAAAGCATCATTAAAGGTACTTCTGTAAATTTATCACTAGAACACACTGCAAAAATAACATAGAGGTTATATTAGTTTATGTTATTATACTGTTTATATTCACTTATATTTTTTATATATCCCTTGACATCAGGTCAATTCCAGTATACTCTATCACCTACATTCTTAACTCCCCCTTGCTTTGTGCTGTGTTTAAACAAATCATTTTGCTCTACTCTCAAAACCCTCTTAGATGAGGATGGACACTGTAATTTACTAAATTATATGTATTGCTAAGCATACTGGCACAGTGACAAAATAAGAGCCATTAAAACCTGTTAACTGAAACATTCTCTCACCCTGATGCAGTGACAGCTTCAGCCCAAAAAAGACCAAGCCAAACAGCTCATTTGTAACTTTCTTCTAGCGCGTTCATGCTAACATATGCCCTGTGCCACAGGGGACAATTCCCAAATGCATATTGTTGCATACATAAACACAGAGCTTTAAATGATTAATTTATACATAACTGGGAGCAAGATAATCTTGTTGATCTTGCGCTGCTGAGGGCCATAGTTTCTCCATTCCTAAGACAAACTGTAGGTTATACAAAAATGTAAATTATCATATGTCCCGACTGGTAGATTTTATATTGGATATTCTTCTCTTCACAGAGGTCTCCAGCACATGGCCCCTGCAGGCTCACAGATCTTTATTCCTAGGGTAACCTGTGCACATGTGAGCACATTCAAGTAGAAACAGTAGGGAAGGGTTAGACACCTACTATTCATACTTCATGTATGGCTGTCATTTTTAGAATTTTTAGCTTCCTGACATGTATATAAAAATCCACTTATTGGCATCTAAAACCTGACTAAATAGGGAACTAATGACACAGATATGTCCTTACATCATTAGAAAAAGCCATTGCTAAGAAACTTCTTGGCAGGCTCAGCACCCGATCCCCTCCAGTGCATCGTGCCCAGCAGGCGTCGGGCAGCCCTCCCTTGCATGTGTGCAGTGCTATTCACCAGACGCAGCTGTGGTGGCATCACGCTCGCAGGCAGATCTCTGGCTCATTCTCTCCCTGACGGTTTCATTCTGTACTGTGCAGGAAATTTTCCACATGTCCTGCAAAGAGAGAATTTGTTTAGGCTGGCGAAAAGGCAGCTAACAGGAATTCTACTAACTGCCTGCAACTATCTGCAAGGGATTTGTGATGACCGAAGAGCCAAAGTCTCCCACGTAGTGCTAAACAATATAGCAAGGGCAATGACCACAAACTGCAGCTTGGAAGGTGCAGATTGGATGTTAGGAAACCTTTTTTTACCGGGGGGCAGAGCAGTACTGAGACAGGCTGACAGACAGATGGTGGGATTTCTGTGCTCCGGGGATTTAAATAGGCAGCTAGGCAAGCTTCTCTCAGTCTTCCTCCCAACATTTTTCTAACTCTGTCGTTCTTCAGATGCAAGTGGAACTTGGATCACCATGAAAGTAACGCAAAAGTACTACACTAAGAATCATTTCGGACCTATGGAAATAATCATAACCGCTGTCTTGAAAGGTTCATAGAATTCTTCATACATGGTCTGATTAAGCTTCATAAGAAGTCTGGATGGCAGGGAAGTATAAATTCCATTTCATAGGTAAGAAGTGAAATCACCAGCTAAGAATTATGAAAAGAGTCAAGCAAGCAAAGGCTCTGGAGTCTTGAACTTGTGTTCTAGACAACGGAATAATTTACCACAGCAGAGAAGCAATCTCCAAAACCCTCTGCAGTGTTCCATGAGCTCCCCAAGAGGGGGGGGGTTGGTTACCTGCTCCAATCTCAAATTACAATAATCATCATCATCATCATCATAATCTGATTTTGAGGTTTCTAATCATTGCTGCGAGTGCCCTTTTACCAAGATTTTACCTTCAAGACAGGTTCAAGAGATGCACTTGGCCACTTTGGTTACTCTATAGGCTAAACAGACCAATTTATTCACATAATTCATGTGGAAATAAATGGCAAAAGCTCACTTGAACTCCTGTTCTTCCTTTCCTTCTGAAATATTTTGGAATTTATCTGCCATAAAATCTTTATGAATACACACCTACCAACAGTTTTGTACAGGAACAAAAATGAGATACAGATTGTCTCAATACTTAGTGCCCTTCCTTGAATCTCAGCAGCTATTAGCAACCCAGTTTAAGTGAAAGCAGAAGAAGTGCAAGGCTAGATTTTATAAGAGAATATGCTTTTCCACATATAAGATTGTAAACAGCATCCTACATGACGTTTTTACCACAGAGAAAAGAACACAAGACACTTTAGATGGAATTCTTAAGAGGAAGAGAGATGAAGCTGCTGTGGTTTTCCGAAAACAGGCCAGCCTGGGCACTCCAGCCGCAGCTCGGTCAATCCGAGCAGCCCACATGCAGCCAGCAAGACATCTGTTTCCTGCAAATCGCCAGGAATGCAAAGCAATGCTAGACAAGTCTAGACTGATCGCAGGCTAAACGCAAGAAGCAAAGAAGTGGATCCAGCTGTGGGGTAGATGACATTTGCCTGGCAAGGGAACAGTTACAAGAGTTCAAGTCCTGGAACGAAGCGGGATGGAGAAGGAAACGATTTTCCCAGAAGTGCACTTGGTTCCAGAAAAGAATTCATCTCCCATCGGCAGGGAAATTCAGCTTAGCTAAATTTGCTCTCCTTTTTGCTAGACAAATACATCTCCCTCTTTCTTAACACAAGTATGTGCAGCTCAGGTTGAAAAGCCAAGTCCTGAACACAGCTACTGCCCAAGTCATGCAAACCATTCTCACTCAAATCTCTCTGCTTCTACGCAAAACACAACATTCTGCCCTTAACTGTTGCTCTCCCCACCTTTTGTAGGCACATACCTGCTGCCCCTTCAGTTATCTGAAACTTGTTTGCACAGATCCCATAATCTGCCCTGTCTCACTTCCTGAACATCCTAATGATGCCCTCCCTTATAAATAAAAAATAAAAATACAGCTTTAATAGTTTAGCAAAATCTACAATGCTACTCCTGCCTTCAGCAAAGTCCTGCTCCTTGATTTAAACCCTACCACTGTCCAGTTTACTCCCAATTATGCTATTCAAATTGCCTAGCCAATTTGTTACCTTTAATGCAGGGCAGATGTCAGTCTTGGACAAGTGGCCAGCCTGGTGGAGCACACTCCGACTTGCTACTCCCTTACACATGTGTACCTCCTTCCTGTGGAAACAGGGAGTGGGGCAAAGGGAAAGGGGAGGAGGGCTGTACACACCCAGGTCTGCAAGCCCAGTACAGACAGACCCAACTCTCTCATTAGTACTTTCCTTCTCAACTTCAAATCTTCTTCCAGTCATTAGCAGTCTTTTTTGTTTGAACTAATCAGTATCTTTTGTTCATTCCCTTTATATCAACCCAATTTTTACAATCTGTTGCAATGCTGTAACATTTACTTCCTTCCCAAAGTTTACTTAAAATCAGAATACATATACATGTCCCAGCTATTACAGTACAGCTGCATCTACTTTGTGGAATTCCTAATGTTTTTAAAATTTGGTTCAAGGCCCGTGTGATAATATCTTAGTATTGGCAAGTATCTACACTCAAGAACCACAAGTCAGGTCACCATATATTTTATGCCTGGCTTGAAAAATGGTAGGTTTCAAAAAGTGAATTTTGGGCTTCCTTTAGATGACAAATATGTTTTCTTCCTTTTAATTAATATGAGGGTAAAAGGTTTTCTCATATTGCTATGACTGACTGTGAGAAAACACTAAATGCCTTGAGACTCCTACTAATGTTGCAAGAGTTATGACACACTGCTGTTTCCCGATAACCTCATGCACTGTTTACATAGGAGTTAAAATGTAAAATTTGTAAGAATTGTTAATGCTTCAAATTTATGGTTTTTATTAAAATTGCCTGTAATTCACTACAAACTCAGCTCTTATTAATGATAGGGTTTATGCTTTGCCCATTTAGTATTAATACTTGGAATCACTATGAAAACAATTTCCACTTTCAGAGCACGCAGGTCCAAATCCTGCCTGTGGCAACATCCACTTAAGCCAATGAGACTAAAAAATGCATATCTAAAGGTAGAATCTGGTTCATTGCCACGTCTGTGTCTCTTGCAGCACCCCAATGCTCCCACGAAGACTTAAATGCCTATTCCACTGATTTCAGCAAGTGTTAAAATCTGGTGAGGGTAAGTTTTCTCCCTTTTCTGCACTGCCTTTTCTGTGAGATTTAGTTAAGTGAACATTGAAATACTTAAACTTACATAGGAATTCAGCAGGGATAACACTACTGTGTTCTTCTAATAGACAGCCTTAGAAGGAGCTAACACTTACATGCACGGAGACATACCGTAACAATAAACAAAGATGATGAATTTCCAAATGGTGTACAGAATAAGAGCCTTTGTAGTGTGTGCTAGTCATCAGAAAATATGCTAATCCAAAAATTCTTTTCAGATGACCCAGTTCCTGGATTTGAATTTTTATGCGTACAAATTTGGAAGTGTACATGTGTATGTGTGCACACATTTGTAGGGAGAGAAGTGTATCTGCACAGCAGGCTTGCTCTTTAAGTGAGAAAGCTGTAGGAATGCTGTGGCTTGCTCCCCGGGGAGGGCAGCAGAACCATCTCATAGATGGGTCAGAGCCCAGAGCTGTTTATTTACATGTGTGTTTTGCAGAAGAGATTCGTACAGAAAGACAGTGTCCTCAGTGGTAGAGCTGTTTGTCATGCACCTTTGGCTGCAAATGGGTAAGTCTCCTCATGTGTTTGGACACTAATAAGAAACAAAAATGCTGAGTAGCTTATTTTATTTTACAAATCAGATGAAAACGTGATTTATTCATTCCTTACATTCTAGATATTTGATGTTCTTAGGAATGTGCTGAGAGTGAGCAGTTCCCTTGGGGGAGCAAACAGGCATATTTTCTAATTAACGCTTAATGATTTGTGAGTGATTAAAGATTTGCACTTTCTTGGATGACAAGGTCAGTAACCAAAGTGACAAAATATACCCTTCTTCTAAGCAGTACAAGTGGCTACTTTTTAAAACAGTGTCTTCTTGTAAGGGCACTTTGACTGAGTTTTGGGTTTTGTTTGTACAATTGAAATCTTAGTCCTGCTATTTTAACCACACACTCCCGCGGATTTCAAACAATGGTAAGTTTTCTGTGGCCAAGTCCTTCTTACCCCTCTTTAACAACACAGTTTAGTCTCCTGTATTCATATCTCTAGCAGAGTGACTGGTTAGAAGTTATTTTTCTTTGCATTTGATTTGTAAAGCTGTATGTTTGGAGGGTTGGGTTGCTATTGCAATCGTTTTGGCAGGATGGTAAGCAATGTACAGGTTTATTTGTAACGTATTAAGTCCTTGGCATACTTTACTGTACTTCAGAGGCTCCACTATTTATTTTTTGTTGTGGCTTCCCTTTAGTCCTTGCCAATTTATTTCCCGTCCTTTTCCAAACAAAGCTATGGTTGTCAAATCCTAACGTTAAAGAATTTTAATAGCTAGATCCAGTTACGGAGCTAATTTTTAATTTAACATTGTTCTTACAACTTTGACTAAACAGAAAAACTCTGCAAATGGGCTAAAGAGACGTGACCCACTAGCCAACACTGTGAAAATACCCTCCTGACTTCAAGGCCCCTGGACTCCATGCTTTTGCTACCTTCGCCCATAACCATTTTCTGAAATACTGCTTTTAAGAAGTTCTCACAATGAGATCACTGGACCGACAAACAGCTTTGTCTGATCCGGTAATAACATTTCCAGGGGCAGCACTACAGTTTGTCCTGGTTAGTTTTTGCCAGAAATTTTTATTGGTTTTCTTAAAGTAACTGCAACATTAACACAAAAGGAGCATTTTTCAAGAGAACACACGGGAGTGGGGAAGACACAAGAGTGGGGGAGCAAGGAAGCATAAGCTCTTCCTCTTCATTTAATGTCATGCCTACAGATTCGCAAATCCTGCAGATCCGCATGGTAAACAAAAATTTGAATTAACATATCCTATATACGTTTGCTGTATAAACCATGGAATGTAGCTCCCTGACATGTTGTGCTGTTTATGCCCAAGTCTTTCACTTGTTCCAGCAAAGCCTGACTGCAGCTAACTAAAGCATTCCTTTTCAGGAATATTTCTGGACTCGTGCATCTTTTGGTTTGGAGGGTGACAGTGGGATAAGAGGCAGTGGAGAAGAACATTAACTGAGGTGGAAGTGAGTAATGAGAACAAGGAAGTATCTTCAGATCCCTCAAGATCCGTAAGTTTGTCAGAACTTCCAACCTCCTTGTTCTAGGCTCAGCAAGCCTAAACAAGGACTCCAGTTCTCAAGGAGTTAAGGATTGTTGGGAAGCTGCTGCTCTTACTTCATCTCACCACAGTTCCTCTGGGGGAGGAGGTAATGTTCCCAAGGCTGGAGTGGGAAGGGGTATGTGGGAAGGGGTATGTGAGTAAGGTCGTTTACCAAGGACACACTAAGGTTTATAGAGGTCTGAGACAATTTTTATGAGCGTACCATGGCTCTTGGGGATGAAAGCAAAGAACCCTTTGACACCTGCAGAGGGGAAGGAGAAGGGAGACAAAGCTGTGAGAACCCTGATGTGCCTTAGTGGTTTTTAAGGTGACTAATCACATGATGTCCCACACTGAGGATGGCAGCTCCCTTTGTATGGACTTTTAAAGAACCGCGAGAGAGGAAAAGTCCATTTCGCTCTTTACTTTCTCTTTGTTTTCCCCATTCCTCCCCTCACAGAGCTGTCCAACAGTGGAATCGTTCCACAGCATGCTTCCTAAGGTCCACAGCGGGGAAGAAATCATATTCATCTGGATTTTGATCATTAGCAGAGTGTGATTTTGCTCTGAAAGACGTAATGCATATTTATGGTAAACTGAATGGTATTCCTGTCTCTCTGTCCCTAACACTATGTGCATCACATGATCAGGCATGGATGCTTCCCAAGCGAGCAGTTTAAGAATCTCAGGTCCAGATTTTCCAAAATCGCCAATGTTGAGCATTTACTGTCATGTTTCACGTTACCTTTCAACTCTCCAGGCCCTATTTTACAGAATTTCCTGCAAGAATTTCTAACTGTAAATAAACAAAATATGAGTCTCACTTTAGCATTTCTGCAGAGCTTTTCTGCTTGTCAGACCTTATGTTCAGAAAAAGTGACAAACAACGGAAGGATAAAAGCTGCAGCATGGGAAGCTCTGTGGACGACAGCTCTAGGCATTGTGGGCAACATTTTACTGTTCCTAGGAACTGCTAGACAAAGTGTTACAAATTACTTTTTTTTTTGTAAACAGGTGCATTTGTAAGTTGACCTTTAAATTACCCAAAGCTGCATGCTAATTTTCCCCATGCCGCTGTACCTGGTAGGAACTGATGGAAGAAACACATGAGGTTTCCTCCATCAGTGCTCTTTTAAGAATGCTTTGAAGTCCATTCCACTCCTCCCTAAGTATTTGGCAACCTCTGCCTCTTCATGATTAAAACTATTATGGAAAAAACATAGCTCAAAAAGCAGTATGTTCACTCTCAAACAGTGGGGTTTTTTGCAGCCAGAGGAAGCAACAACTGGGGTAATTCAGCATCCATCCTGCTGGAAGACAGAAACTAAGAGAAATCTAACAATATGCAATCTACTTCTTAGATTTGTACTTTCAAAAAATATAATGGTCAAATCACAATGGAAGGGTTATTCTCGTGCTCGTCTATACACAACAATCACCAGTAAAAATATCCATAGGAAAATATCAGATGTTTCAAACAGGTCTAATGTTTGACTTCAGAGAAGAATAGGTGAGTGAGAGTAACACTGCCTTATTGGACTTTAACTCATCTCATATTTGAGGAATATATAAGCCGTCTGCTGGTACTGAAAAAACAGTTCTAAGCTTGCTAAATAAAGCCATTATATTCAAACTTTCATTCTTCTATTTTGGATGCAAAACTAGATGTGTCTTACTAAAAACTTAGTAATACAAAATCAACCTGACAAGAGACTGAGTTTGTTAGGTCATCTTACACAAACTGCTTATACAAACCCCTTACACAAACCCACGAGCTACCGTTTACAGGCCTAATGCATAAGTCACCAGGTCTAATAGTGGTAACCATCCTATATTCCAACATAAGAAATGAAGTCAATAGGAGGCAAAATAAAACTAACCCAGAATGAAAGACCCAACTACCGGAAGAGAAATACTCCTTCAACACCATCGCTCCGAAATGCCTTGTCCAAATGGTTTAATGATATCATTAATGATATTATCACAACCACAGTGAGATATAGGCTGGAGAAGTGGACTATACAGTGGCTGGAAAATTGTCTGAATTGCCAGGCTCAAAAGATCGTGACCTGTGCTGCAATGTCCAGCTGGCAGCTGGTGACCTGTGGCATCTTTCAGGGGACAATACTGAGACCAATGCTGTTTAATGTCTTTATTAACGAGCTGGATGATAGCATGGAGTGCACTCTCCAGAAGTTCACAGTCTACAGCAAACTGGGAGGCACGGTTGATAAGCGAGGTGGCAAGGCTGCGAATCAGGAGGACCTTGACAGTATGCAAAAATGGACTTGCAGCAACTGCAAAAAGTTCAACAAAGTTCAAGAAACTGCAAAATCCTGCAATGGGGACTGAATAATCACAAGAAACAACATAGGCTGGGCACCAACTGGCTAGGGAGCAGCTTTGCAGCAAAGGACCCTGGGGTTGTGATGGGCACTTTGAACACGAGCCAGCAGCATGCCCTTGCAGCAAAGGAGGTTTACCACATGATGGCCTCTGTTAGCACGAGCTGCCAGTAGCCTAAAGGATACGGTTATTCCACTCTACCTGGCACTTTTTAGCCCACCTAGGGAATCCTGTGTCGAGCTTTGGTCCTCCCAGTTCAAAAGAAACATTGAAAAATTGGAGAGGATCAAGCAGAGGGCCACTAAGATGACTAGAGGGTGGGAGAACTTGACTTCTGAAGAAAGCTTGAAAGAATTGGGTTTGTCCAGCCTAGAGAAGTTTCAGAGGAGATCTAATCATGGTCTTCCAATATCTAGAAGACAGTTACAGGGAAGACAGAGGTACTCCCCTCACCAGGATGCTTGGTGACAGGACAAGAAGTGACACAAAGTTGCTTCATGGGAAATTCTGTCTGGATATAAAAAAAAAAATCTTCACTGTGATAAACAACTGTGAGGTTGCCCAAAGAAGTGGTGGAATCTACCTTACTGGTAACACTCAAGACTCAGCTAGACAGGCTCTTGGATAACCTAATCTAAGGCCCTGCTTTCAGTAGAAGGTTGGCCCAGGTGATCTCCAGAGGTATCTTCCACCCTAGACTTTTCTATCACTCTCTATATGCAAACACTTAAAAAAACCCTAATGGGTGAAAATGAAAAAGATTCATAATAGTGTACACACATATCGTGGAAAGCATATTATTTGACCCTTCACACTGTCCTTAAATCATGAAGTAAACTATTCCATAAACCAATGAAAAAACCGAGCTATTTTTAAAGTAAAATGACGTTGGTGTTTTATTACAATGGAAGACTAAGCAATTTAAACTTCTAGTCCCATTTATTTTACTAGTGATACCTTATGTCTGAAAGGCCTTATGGAAGTTAAGAGTCTCCAACTTCCTATCTGAATGCTAAGTTCAGGCTTCTATACCCTTGTTCAGATCCCTAGATTGAAATCTAGTTGTGCTTGCAAGTAGCCCTGGGGTTTTTTTCATAAATACGTAATTTTGGGTCTTTCAGCTTGTGAGCCTCATTTCCTGATCAGTGGCAATGAGCAAAATCAAGCCTCCAACTTTCAGTCTTGCTTACAGAATACGTACATCCATATCTCTCCTCCTAGCAGACTAAGAACAGTTTATTCAATGATAAAAATGCAGCACAGCCATACAAGCCCGCATTTGAGCTCAGTTTCATTGATGAAACCTCTTACGGTTCTGCACTGGCTCACCAGTATTACTTCTGGCTACATGGCTGAATATTGGCAGGAAATGTAACTTCTTTTTGAAAAGTAAGCACGAGAAGTAGTGTTGTATACTACGAATCAATAATGTGGAGAAGTCTCACACAGATTCTTGAAGGAAAATACCGTGTCAGCTTTGTCACTGTGCTAAAAGTCTTTCATTGGTACATTGTCTTCTGTTGCGACAAACTAACCGATTGGTATTACAAGGATGCCTACAGAGAATGTTCCCTTGTGTTCCTCTTATCAGGAGTTTTCGCACAGCATTTCCACTTTGAGAGAAGTCGGATTACAGCCTATCCAGGCAGAGATATTTTTATCAGGAGCCATTTAAGATTTGGACAAGTAATTACTCAGTTACCCTACTGATGAGCAGCTCCCTCAGTCTGAAGGCTTCTCGGAGTCATTGGCAGTCATGAGGTTCCTTTCTTGCAGGTTCCCTCCTTGTCCTGTTCGGATAAATCCAAAGATCTTGTTAGCCTCTGTTTCTACTTACAACCTCTAACTGCACAGCAGAAAGCATGTCCCAATCCCTTCTAGCTACATAAACACTGCACTTGTTTACTAATTTTGGCAGGTACAAGATAAGGCATAAACTGTAGCTATGTAATCACTAAATGTTAAAAAAACCCAAAACTTATTATTCCACTCCGTATACTACAAATTATAATGAGACCAACACTTATGCCACTGTCCCATTTCACATATCTGCAAATTGTCTGTAAACTGTTTCACATCGAACTTTGAACGTTCAATGCACATACATATGCCAGTAAGACCAGCATCTGAGCCTGTGTTTCCATTACACAGTCTCTCTTGGTCATGATGACTACCCAGCCCGCACTCTCAGACCTCGCTCTGAAAGCTCCTCATGTATAAAAGAGAATTATGACTACTGGAAAAAATGCTTATCTCAGATATACAGGCAAATTGTGTCCACTGTGTAACAGCTGGTAGTGGGCAGTGGGAGAGATACATCTGTTTGTTTATGAATTCTGCCTGGTTTCAAAGATAGTCTAGGATACGGCAAGACAAGCAGGAAAAACTGGCAGAGAACCGTTGTCTTGTGTTTGCCCACTATGACCTCTGTTATCAGTAACTGCTTTCAAATAGCTTATGCCTCAAGATAAGCTACCAAGGTAGAAGGAGGTACGTGGATATGCCATCTTTTCCTTGCCACTGTCATCCTTCATGCAAATGAGGAAAGGAGAAGGCAGGAGAAAGGTCAATACCACTTTCAGATACTTCGCACTGAATTAAACAGAAAAAAAAAGTCCCTCAAAGCACATCAGTTCAACATAAGTCTGAAAAGCAGAACCTGGATATTTTGTTTCCAGGAAAAGCCTGAAGTCATCTGGCAGTGTGTTGATACTGCTTTAAAAATGTTTATTCTTAACTTCTAGCCAAGATAAAATATGGATGACAACTATACAAGAATTAAAAACACAAGTGAGAGAAACTGAGGAAGAAGAAGGGAGACTATTTTTAGTGGTAAATGTTTTCTTATAGGGACAATATTATACACTTACTAGCTAGCAGAGCCTTTAATGCAGTGCATGATGAAGTAGAACAGTCAGCTTTCTTCTTTCTAGTCACTTAAGCTGTAAGCAAAACCATCTTTTGTTTAAATCTCCAGCATTCTGTTTCACACCACAATTCCACTGGCAAACTTAGCTCTGCGTGAGGGGAACGTTTCAGGTGACTTCAGCCCAGTGGAAGTCAGGCTGCTTATGCTCGTAGCGGTTGGCTCAGCCTGAGGTACCGCTTTCTTTCCTGCAATCCCTGGGAACTGACAACAAGCAGGGCTGCGTCCTTCACCGATACTCCCAAGCTTCTCGCTTCTGCTCCTTCAGCCCCAGAGCTATGAGCATCTCCCCCAAGAGCCGCTTCGAGTCCCTATTCCAGCCTAGCCACAAGGCAATGACCACAAAACAGGTGAAGTACGAAGGAAGCAGCCGCTCGAGGCCTTTGCCAGTCCCTCCTACCCAGAAACCCGGAGTATCTGAGCATACAGAAACCGAAAGATTCGTGAGCCGTGGGGACTGTCTATGGCACTGGATATTCTTGTGTAGGATTCCAAAGTGATTTATGAACACAGGGGTCTTTTGAGGTTTGATAGTCATAACAGAGCTGAAGTCAGTACCAGCATGAAAGGGATTGCCATGCCACCAAATGCCAGTTCCTCTGGTTGAATTGCTTGTAGTGTTCGCTGGAGCTGGTGGCACTTCAACTGCCGAAGCAACACTTTCACAGCCTGTTATTTTGCTTTTTAGCAACACATGGGATTCCTAACAGCTGTACATGGCCACTCATGCTGCACTTCAGAAGGGGTGAAGGTGAAATGAGGTAAGGTCATGCTACCACTGTTTGAGTAGTAACCAAGAGTGTTTTGGTCAACATAGTAGTTGCCATTTTTGTGAAGGCTTCAGGAGCAGGGATGGTGTTGCTGGAATTCACTGCAGTTCTTACAGAACAGGTAGTCTCTGGGATTGGGAAACACTGCCCACAAACTCCCACACACGGTCTGAATCCAAAGAGTCACGGTCTGGCTGATTTTTAGATAACATCCAAACCAAATGTTAACAGCAGCTTGTGTGGAAGTGTAACAGAAGGTGAGGCAGAAAAGAAAACAAACGTAGAGCCAGGCCGAGCAGCCAGGCTTCCTGGCCAGCTTTCCGCAGTGGTACGAGCTAACCCGGGGCAGCAGGCGAGGCCTCACGACCCTCCGAGCGAGCCGGGAGCCTGGGCCCGCGCCAAAGCCTGCACGGCAGCCAAACACCCGAACCGCAGCCTGCGAGTAGGAGAGAGTGGCATCACCCAGCCGGCGGTGGCCGTTATTTCATAGGCTTTCTCACGTACTTGCTGAAAACGAAGCTGGAGACGGACACAGCTCCTTCCCGAGGCGCGCTCGCGGCGATGGCGAGCGGAGGTTCGTGGGACCGGAGCGGCTCCCCCGGGGGCTCAGCGGAGCTGCCCGGGGATGGCCCCGCACGCACACGCTCCCTCAGCTCTCCCCGAGTTCCGCTCCTCGGCGAAGGGAGCAGGCTCCGGCGGGCCGAGTCCGACGGGCGCTGCCGCTCCCGGCGGGCCGAGGCGCCGGAGCCCTTCCCGCCGAGGGGGGGGGCTGAAGGGCGGGAGGCGGCGCGGAGCGGCGCGGTCAGCTACGCTTCGGCGGAGGCTCGGAATGGCGGCGACCCCTTCGCCCTCTCTGGGCCCGCGGTGCCGGGACGCGGTCCCCGGACGGGCTCCCCTCCCCACAGACGGCTCCTGGCCCCGGGTCTCCTCCCTGGGGAAGCGCTCGCCCCGCCTCCGGGCAGGCACCGTCCCCCCCCCGCCCCTTCCCTCGCCGTGGGCGGTGGGACGGGTGTGCTGAGGCGGCACGAGCCGCCGCCGCCCCCCGC
>Ga0065711_1008263_pt1 | contig 22506 bp, 19 predicted proteins | sample Hoacrofraction12_FD_59098 | JGI IMG/M metagenome (GOLD analysis project Ga0065711, IMG submission 59098) | Hoatzin crop microbial communities from Cojedes, Venezuela - Epithelial fraction 12 v2 (version 2) | ecosystem: Host-associated > Birds > Digestive system > Esophagus > Crop | place... | reverse complement strand
TCTCCTTCTCTGGAGATATTCAAGACCCGCCTGGACGCGGTGCTGTGCAGCCTGCTCTGGGTGACCCTGCTTGGGCAGGGGGTTGGGCTGGGTGACCCACAGAGGTCCCTGCCAACCCCAAACATTCAGTCATTCTGTGATTCTGGGAGGAGGGTCCCTGGGACACTCCTGTGCTGTACGCCAGGCCATGGTCTCCTCCAGCAGGAAGGCTGCAGCTCATTTGCCCTCAGGACCAGTTTTGTACTGCAGAAACACCACTTTTTGTTGCTGTGAAAACTGAGCTGGTGGCATGGGGGAAAAAAAAGCAACCCACAACATTAACTGCTAGAAAGGCTTTTGCATTCCTTATTTTCTGTCAATCTTTTTTCTTACAAATAATCCTTAGAGGGCCTTGGAGCCAGTCATATAACAGAAATATATTCATCAATCATCAATTCATCAGCTGACAGGGAGAAAAAACAGTCCATCTATTTGTGAACATTATTCAAACCAGCTTGAGAAGAGACACGGGGTGTCACGGCTGCTGGTGGCTGTGCCGTGCTCCCCAGCCCCTTTCCTTCCCGCACTGGAGTCCCACCACGGACACCACGGGCTCTGCACTGCAGTGAAGAAGCAAAGCAAAATGAGCACTGTGGCTTTTGCTAATTGAAGTTTAGCATCATCATACCCAGCCCGTCCAGCCTATTTTTCTGCTAATTCCCAGTTTTGCCCCTGCCCTCCTTGCCACTGGGAACCGGGTCCTGTAGGTCAGGGCTCCTGGGTGTCTCCAGAAAGCGTGCTACCCCGTGGAGAGGCTCCGCACCCAGAGAAATCCCCGCGATCGAACATTTCTGATCAAAGAGGCAGCGCTGCAGGCAGCGGCTGGAGCATCCTCTGCCTGTGCCAGCCCTCCCGGCCAGGTGCAGAGCCCTGTGCCCTGCTGTGCTTTCGGTCCTCCTTAGCCAAGCAGAGAAGTCTCCAGCAGGAGAAGCTGCTGGCACAGGGAGTGCACGGAAGGTGAGGTCTAGTGGCAACAGGAATGGCACGCTCAGGGAGGGCAGACCCCATCTGGAGCAGAGCGTGGTGGTACAGCTGGTATTCCCTCACTTGCCTTCATCCCAGGGAAGAAGTTCTTTACAAATTCAAGTTTAACAGCCCCCTTGACTACTGAAAGCCATGTCAAAGCAGGTCAGTTTGATGTTCCAGACTATTTCAGAGTGGACAAAAGCCTGCAGAAATCCTACCAACCTCCATTTTTGATTTGAAGGCCAGGGACTGGGAGAATAAACTGGGGAGCAAGGCTGCCTGGACACCATCTCCTCTGCAAAAAGCCACTTTCCTCCCTTTGCTTCCCACCTGCTGACGTCCAGCCCACAGCCTGTTCAGGACCCATCCTGCCTTCAGCTGTCCGCGAGCACAGCCTCTGCCCCCGGCAGCAGAGACCTGCTCCAGTGACCCCCCCGCTTGCCACAGCCAGTCCCACCCACCAGAACATTGCAGTGTTCAGCTGTCAAAAAAGGCCGAATGCAAAGAAACGGGGACCCAGGCTCACCCTTTTCGAAAAGGGGAATTCACAGGTTTGAATAGAGGTTGAAATTAATCATACGCACAGTGATTGCAGTTCCATGGATGCTGCGTGTTTAAGTGGGAAGACAGCAACAGCTTTTATGGGGATCTGGGACTATTTCTAGCTCCCTGTCACTATTTCTCTGGCCCTGCGATTGACGGTGCCTCTTTGCAATGCCACCACCAGCTCCAGCCTTGCTGCTTCAGGAGGTGTGTGGCACTGGCCTCTTGCTTTCTTTTCACTGTGAAATTCCAGGAGTTTGGGCAATCGCTATGAAAACCCTCTCCCCTGGCGTCGCCACATCCAAAGGAGTTGGAGTAGACGCCTTGTCAAGGTGGAGTTCTCCAAAAGCAGCTGCCTACAGTCTGAGACATCACTTTGGAGGAAAAGCTGTCATTAGGAAGACACTCACAAAGCCCTCTCCTCTTTCAGTTTGGGCATGTAGGCGTTGAGGGAGGTGGGAGCAGGGGGTTTGGAGGAGACCTTCCTCTTCCAGAGTTGCATATTTGTTTTGCTTCTTCGAAAGAAGAATAAAAAGAACTTCACTTCCAAAAAAGCCTGCCAAAAGCTCATTACAGTAATTACACTACTCTTGACAGAGACTGAAGCTGGCTGCTTCCGAGAAAGCCAAGTATCATACATTTTGCAACTGTAATCTGTTAAGAGGTTTATTTCTCATCCTAGATAATGATTTCTAATGCACAGCATTAGACCGGGTAGCCCTTGTGATTATAAAGCCATCACGACGTCTGCAGTCTCCACCTCGCCCTGGCTGCGAGGCTGCCATGGGTTTTGGCTCTCTCACCGGACGTCTGCCTGCCGAGCTCTGGAAGCGGACGGCGCCGAGCACAGGCAGGGCAGCTTTTCTCCAGTTTCGACACCCCCCTTCCCTCGCATCACAGAGCGGCACGAGGAGATGTGGTCTTCTCTCCCATTTGGGAGGCTGTGCCAGATCCCGTTACTCGCCCACCGCACCCAAAGGGGGGAAAAAAAGACTCGGAAGGAAGCTGTGAAACGTGGTGCTGCGGAGTGATGCAGGGCATCCATGGGGCAGGTGTCCATTGCTGTGACCTCAGAGTGACATTCAGCATCTGGCAGGAGATGGGCGGGAAGGCAGCCCGAAAAGGCATGGGGGAAGAGACACAGACAGTTTTAGCCCCAACTCGTACCTCTGTCCTTTAGAGCTTTCCACGAAATATTTCCTTCCAGCTCTCAAAGGCATGAAAGAGCTATTGTCATGATAATCTTTGGCTTCACCACTCATTTTAAAGCAGAGTAATTTCTTAAAGGAGAGAGCCCTTCCCAGGATGGGGGAGAAGCAGGAGGCCCAGTGTCCACGCCGGTGCCCGTCCTTACGGGCTGCCGCACTCCATGACGGTGGGCACGGCTGCAGGAGCAGTGGAGAAGGCAGGGAAATGCCACCCTGCCGGCACATTCCTAAGCAAACCCTTTCCAGAGCAAAGAACCTGCCAGCTGTGCCCAGCAGCTGCTCCTCTCTGCAGAAAGCTGTGAGCACCGGGACTGATCAGGATAGATGCGAAGTTCTCTGCCATTTTCCTTCCCCTTCCTATCTCTAGGTAAGACACAGACTTAGCAATCACAGAAGGTAATTTCAAAGCCTGGCGCAACCCACAACAAACCCTGTCACCACAATCCACGTTGCCTTCAGATACTAGGAGATGAAACCATTTCCTTTCCGTTTCCAGTTCACAATTCAGCCATCCCCCATGGCAATCAATTCTTTAGAAAAAAATACGAGTTTTTAACTTGAAAACCAATTTACTAGGTTTTAATAACCATGAGTTTCCAGTGATTGGAAGCCTGCTGCTCTTAGGAAGGAGAACAGCAGTAAAAGCCGTTCAGATAAGCTATTTATAAATGGCACACTTCAATTAAAAAAAAAATAATAATATTACAATAATTTCATTTACAACAGGTGGTGCTGCAATTTTTCCCTGCAGAAAATGAGCTGCACCTGTGCAGCACAGAGACCGAAGCAAACGCCTTGGCACTACAGACCTGGCCATGTTTAATTCCAGTTTTACTCAGACCACAAATGGTTAATGACAGGCGAAGGTAGTAAGAACAAAATAAATACAGCCTGTTATCAAGGTGGAGCATTTATGTAGATATTAGTAGCTGAATAAAAAATAATCCAAGAGTGACATCATCTCCTGCTGTCTCGATCTGAGCAAGCTGCACCGTCCGCAGAGCATCTGGCTGTGCAGAGCCCTGCCTCGGCCGGCCGCAGGTTTCCTCCCGCAGCAATGCCTTCGCTTCTCTCCGTGGGAGAAATCCCCTTCCTGCTCTCTGTGTGGAAATCAGTCCCTCGGCAGCAGCATCTGTCTCTTCGGTGAGAGGGCAGACCCCAGCACAGCCCTCCTCCTGCAGCCGGTACCGATGCCACCAGAGCCATGCCCGAGACGGGGCTGGGAGGTCATGGCTGCAGGCATCAGGCTCCCCGAGCACCCACCATGCTCCTTCTACACTTACGCTCCGGAGCATGGACGCTTCTCCCTCCCTCCTCAGAGGTGAACGGCTCACCAAAAATGTCATGCCATCACTCTTTGCTCCAAGTCCTTCACCCCAGCACCTTCCACCAGGAGAGAACGGATTGGGAAGAAATCCCCGAGGCAGGACATGGGGATGCTCTCGCCTGCTGGAACTGCGCCTGCCTGGAGCAGAGCAGCAGGAAGCCCTGTCCCCCGGTTCCCTTCACCGGGATCAGATCTGAGACCAGTTTCAGGGCAGACAGAGCGCTGGCCCTCCACTGTCACCTCCCTCCAGAGCCAGCTCTACGCGGACTGTCAAGCCCACCAGAGCCCAAGGCAGAGCTGGCCATGCAGTGGCTTTTTCAAGTTTTAAAGATTTTTTTGTCTTCTTTCTACTTTATCCTAGAGTGATTTGAATGTCGAAAAAACCCAGTCCAGGAAAGATCTGAGTGTTGAACTTCACTGCATCGCTCAGTACATGCTCAGTGCAACTTCAGTCATACATTTAGTAGGGAGGTGTCTCCTGGCACACATCCACAGCTACTCGGAAGGCTGGAGGAGAGGAGGGAAGACAGAGAAAATGCTACCACCAAGTGGAGGTAAGCACGCAGGTGAAGCCATGGCAGCAGGGAAGGCAGAGCAACACAGTTCTTATAAATTCCCGTGACTGCCTGCTGCGATTTATTCAGGAAAAAAAGCACGACATTATATTTTCTGGCTATCTTCAGTATAGAAGAAAGAAGTTCTCTTCAGGGGAATTGCCCCTCCGACTTGCTGATATTCATATGTTCAGCAGCACTGTATTGAAGCTCAGGATTGTACACACAGAGGTACTATGCATGTACCTACCCAGAGGATGGATGGATTTACCAAACAGTTGGCACGGAGCAGTGTTTGTCTGCCGCAAGGTATTTTCCTCAGTTAGTTTGCCAGATGTCATCTTGCTGCTTCAGTGTTCTGGCTCAGCTGCCCAGACGTTTCCAATGCAAGAATTACTTACAATTACGCAGGGAGATAGCCGGCTTTCCCACTGCAGACTGGGTGGGTGAGGAGAAATGTCCTGTGGCAGTGGAAATGCAGCACAGAGGAGCACATCCCTGGGGTCCTGTTGGACCCTCCAAGCCCACTGTGGAGATTCCTAACTCGTACTCAGAAGATTAATGTGCTTTGCAAAACTCACCTGTAATTTGAGCACGTATATGTTTAATAACAGATTCTTTCAAATATTTTTTTTATTTCTAAAGTGCCAAATACAGATGGAGAGAATAGGATGCAATCCGAAAATTGCATTAATATTCTTAAATAGGAGATCATAGGAACTTGGACTACATGGATGATTGAACCAACAGTGCTCAAATTAAATTCTTTTTTTCATTGTGACTTTTCTTCCACCCCAAGCATTTTCATGCAGTCCTAAGAACTAAGAGTAGTACTGCAGCGGCAATGTTTGAGAGCCCGCCTGACCCAGGGTGGTGGGTCCTGACAGCCCAACAGCTGAGCTCGAGGAGCAGAGAAGGCAGAGTGCCCCAAAAGGTTTTGATAAATCGACTGGGGAGTTCATCACTGAACTGGCACTGTGAAGCAGCACTGATTCTGAACAAAAACTAGGCTGCATGCTAGATATTGCAAGCCAGAGTTTGCAAAGGCCTCATCTACCACTCAGGCAATAAAATGAGCCGTTGAGATTTTTCAAAACACGCCTGCTCTGCATCACTGATGATTGTATCAGATAAACACTTTATTTCTAACCTGTTTTATTAGACATTGCTGTAACAAACAGGAAGGCTGGGATGTGACCAAAGACACAGATGTAAAAGCAGAAGCAGCTAGAGGATGCGGAGAAGGAAGACACTGCAGGCTGCTGGACTGGAAGAGGTCCAACGCTGAGCCAGCTGACAGGCAGCGGGCAGGCGATGCGCTCGGCTTTGGAGATGGAGAGGATGGGGATGGAGCAGTAGCTGAGGGGCTGTTTGCATCCAACCCAGCTAATGCTTGCTGGGACCTGAAGACCTGTTTGCAGCTGGGAAGGAGGAGATGGGAGGAGAGGAGCTGCTGGAAGGAGGCTGGGCTCCCCGCAGGCCTCCTTCTTCAGCTCCTTCCCTGCAAAGGTCTCCAGGTTTCTCGCTACCTAAATAATTCTGACAAAACGTCTGTCACTATGGCAACAAGGGAAAACAAATTGATTCGAGAGGTGTCTGATATTCGTAATGCATAGAAATTATTGTTGCTATGGCAACGTGATTTACAAATGAGTTGGAATATTTAGGAAATAATTAGCAATCGAAACTCTGCGGAAGTGAGGTGAGTCTCTGAGCATCACCAGCCCTGTGGAGGATTCTCACCCGCCCAGCTTCAAAGTACTTGGGCACCCAACTCCAAGAGGTTTAAACTCAGTGGCCTTCTCAGAACAGGTGACTCAGGAATTTGTCATGGACAAGCAGCACAGATCACAGTGACTCGGCAGCCTGTGGCAGCTCTGGAGCCCAGGCATGATCCCCTCAGGGGGTTTCCACCAGCTGAGGTCTTCCAGATCTACTGATTTTGAGCTTGAGCAAAACCTATTTTGTTCTCTAGCTTGAGCAACAAAATATCGTGGCTGGAGGGGACCAAAAGAATGATGTGAAACGTATACCCCAGCCTTCCTTCCCCCCGGGACATGGCTGAGCCATGCAGAAAAGCCTGCCGGAGCAGCGATGCAGCCCCTCCATCCCTTGGAAGAGCAGGTTGGACTCCTGCCTGAAACCTTTCACAGAGCGAGCAGACAGCACCATCCAGGACCCGACGTCCTGTTCATCCTGGAGCAAGCTGTGCCGGTGGGCACCCAACCCTGGGTGAGGACCTCCGGCCTGGCAGCAGCTGGTGTGCTCCAAGTAAAGTGCTTGTGACCTTATGTTCTGAAGGTCAGAACTCGCTCTGTCCTTACCCATGCTCAGATAAATGCAATGACCTTTTTTTGCTTGTCCTCTTCTTTGGGAGCCAATTCTTCTCACCCAGAAGTTAGCATCCCCTCAGCCCAGCACTAGGGTCATCTCCTAAAAGGTGGCTCGTTCAAATGCGTAGGTACCTTACATAGCAGCACATGGCCAACTTCAACGGATCTGGTTTGCCTCAGTGCTGGAGAATCCCCTGGATGCCAAGAAAAACTACTCACTGGTGGTATTAATCATTGGTATCTCTGTTTGTCTGTATCCATGTAGGAGGCATCTGTCAAAGCGGAAATTAGTCAGAGATGAGTTGGACAACGAACGCTTATTTTTGTTAAAAATATAGTTAGGTTCAAAACACAATTATGTAAATTCACTGAAGAGTAAACCATCAAGATCTTTTAAAGACAAAAATACTGCTTGAAGCTGCAAGCCCCTAAGATACAGATTTATGGATGTTGGGACTGTCCACCAGGAAAACATCACTGTCTTCCACCATGGTCCTCACACTCTTCCTTCAGCATCTGCTGTGGGTGGCTGCCAAGGCAGGGTTCAGCCCCAGCGGGTCTTTGATCAGATCTGGTATGAACCCTGCTCTCATGATGCTGATGGGGACCTACAGCAAACGCCTCTGCATTTGAATTAGACATCTGCAGCACAGCAACAGCTACAAAACAAAATCCCTTCCCAGACCGTGGCTGGTTTTGAGCAGTTGGTGAGGAAGACACCGCTACAACGACTCGCACTGCAGTTTCTTTCCCTTCATTTCACCTTTACCTCCTATCTCCTCTCAACAAGGCAGGTCAGCTGGCAAATAACATCTTTTTCACACTACTCCTACAACAGCCTAATGAAAAGCTTCACCTGCTAAAAGTAGGGGCCTTTACCACAAGCAAAACACAGCAAAATGACCAGTGTTGTTCTGGCTTTCATAGCAGGCAGCCAGAAGAGCACTTAGCAGAACTGGCGGCAGTAAATGCATTTAAATGCTCTTCTAAACACTGCCTCCGAAAGCACTTTGGGGATTCAGGAATCTGATAACTGGAGGGGATCCACACAGCAATTAGTGGGTGCTGCTGACGCTGAGTGACAGGACATTGCCCCCACTCGAGGAGTAGCTACCAATTTTGTAAAAAAATTCGTTTCTGACCCTCCAGGTTTTCAATCAACCCAGTTCGTTCAGTACTTTGTAGGAGTAAGAACAGGGAGCAGAGCATCCCCCAGTTCCCCAGGAGGGGCTTCTCCTCCGTGGCGGGCACTGCAGAGCCCTCACCATGGGCACCTTCCCTGGGGAGACCTGGAGGTCCTGCCCCCGTGCTGGGAACGTGCCAGGGTGCCTCAGAGAGCTCTGCTTCAACAAAGCTGTTTTGGTCAACATGACATGGGTGGAAATGAGGATTTACTATAAATCCCCAGTTTGAGACAAGCACCTGAGTCCAAAGAATAAGAACTACTAGCTAAATCTGCAAGAGGGACATTGGTACAAATCAGTGATCACCTAATTTGCGATACTGTGAAAGACCTGACCCACAGAAGATGTCCAGGGATATACAGATCAGTTGTTTTACGCCGTTATATCAGGTTAAATTACAAACAGAGAATCTTTATCAGATTATCAATTTGGTTTTATAGGCAGTGATACCTGAAAATAGGGGACCCAATGCTACACAGAAAAACTGAAAGCAATTTTTGTAGGAGAACATGGTATAAATTGAAATTAAACTGATATGACTAAAATATAAGTCCCCAGTATGAACTTTTTACGCATCAGTAAGCAAACAGGACTCTCCTTCACATAATTAAGATTTCTGCATTTATAATCTTCTACGCTATCTTTTGCTTAACAGTATGAATTTTAAAAGAAAGCTTCAGGCTTATAGAAGCACAGAAAATGTACAGGGTTTTATTTATAGGAACAGCAGAAGAAAAGCTGATAATCCCACTTTCATTTCCAGTACCTCATACCTGAAAACTCCCTTCCAAGTTCAGTTTCTCTTCCCAGACCCTGAGCGGACCTTCCACAGCCACAAAATTTTTCAGCTGAAAGTTAAATTTCTTCCTGTTCAAGAAAATTAAAACTTCATTTTAGCATTCAAAAGTTACAGCTATCACTGACCCAAAGAAGCCCTCAGGCAATATTTAAACAGAAAACAGCCACTCAATCACAGCAGACATTTCAGTCCTATTTTCAAATTGTGCATATATACATACACAATCACGCCTGTTCGAGCAACCTGTTTATATCAAGCAACTCAGGGACTTTAGTTGTCTGCTTGCTGAATATCTGTGATCATGGCAAAATATATTTTTAACAACAACTTACCAATTGTTCTGCTGTAGGTGAGTATTTGAAACGTGTGCTGTGTTATCTAGCTGGAGAGAAGTTATGTGGTACTTTCCGGAATGATTGGACAAACTGATAAACTCTTTTGACAGAAGTAGTTGTGCATACGCATCCAGAAACCTATTTTCACAATTCTTTCACGTAGTTGTATCATTTGTTTTCTGAGTGATATTTATCGTTGCATGCAAAACCTCTTGCTGAAGCAGTTACAGATGGCTTGGGGTGAATTTAAATATCAAAGTGAGTAGATAGGAAAGTTCTGGATTCAAAAAGATTGACAAACCCAGAGTGATCACAGATTATGTTATCCAGGAAGACGGATTGAAATACTCTAATGCAGTTACAACTTGGCATTCATTTAACAGAAATTAGTTACAGTTTCTGCTTATTGACAGACATAAAGACAATGCTTCTTTATCAAACCAGTTAAGTGAAACAGCAGGTGACTTCGCATGCAATGAGGTTCACCCGAAACAGCGTGGATCCAGGAATTTCCATAGCTGATGTGTCAGAGAGATGAATGTGTGTCTATATAGAAGAAAAGAAACAGGAATTCAGAGAAGTGGGACACCCACAGCCAGCCCAGAGCTGCCTCAGTAGATATCTCAAGCACAGGGCGTACACGATCTCAGGTGGAAGGCAGTACTCAAATCCCATCCATAAACAACCACATTGTATGAAAAAGTCTCCAATTCGATGTGACTATATAAGCTCCAGGCTATAAGACTAAATGTTAACATCTCCTCTGTATTCGGTGCACTGCAGCAGCACAGCATTCCTCTTCGAAACATGCACCCTCAGGATGTTTTGCATTGGGGCATCTCCCCCACAGAAAGATGTTGCAGATGAGTAATATGAGATAATAATAATAAATAAGAGAGTAATAGTAATAAATATGAGATTAACCAATGAAAAAGAATATCTCTTGGTGGTGAAGAGCAGTCCACTTTAACCCCAAGGTCAACACAAGCATCATGATGTGAGGAATGCCGAGCAAAAAATCTAGTACTAAAACCAAAACATGGGACGTCTGATCTGAGATAAGGTGCCAGTCCTGACACCACCCTGTCCTTGATCCTTGCAGGCAATTAAACCTTTGATAAATTTCATTGGGTAGATGATGACTTATCTTCTGCAACCCTCTTGCAATGAAAGGGACGAGGTGAAATGATCTGTGGATCTTCCCAGACTCATTTGAATGGGTTACCAGATCCTCCATCCTGAAGTCAGTGTGACCTCCTTGGTCCGCTGGGTTGTAAAGAAATCAATATTAAATTAACGCAAATTTCTAGAGTCATCTCAGTCCTCCCACGTGCGATTTATCTACCTCAAATAGTTCAACTTCTCTACTAAAGCATTTAATACTTTTGAAATGCAACCAGGCAGTAAATGGATCTCCTGTAGGTTACACCACTTGCATGCTTGGTTTGTGTAGAGGACCATATTGGCAGTGTCAGTCTCCACCTGGACATAAAGCTGCTGATGCAAAGCTGAATTCGCAGCCGGCTCGTGGTTCCAAGACACTTGCACGTTAACAAGCCTTCTGAGCAGATGAAGCGCCTGGAGGCAATGAGGATCTGAGCGTGTGCCCATCTCACCATGCCAGCACCTGCCATTGCTGCTGTCCTGGCAGGAGGCACAACTTGGAAGGGAACTTTTCTGCAGGTGTTTGCTGGATCTGAAATGCCGCTGGGGTGAAATAGGACCGTGGTCTGTCCCAAAACCAGCAGAAGTTGCCTGCATTTCTTAACAAGCAGAGAGGGCTTCAGCTGCAGTGTTTTCATACCCATCCACAATGAAGTCCTGAGGGTTTTTCACTCCCAAAAGACAAATTCCCTGTATGCAGAGCAGTGAGAGCTGTAGCAGATTCTCCTGAGATGGTTTCCAGGGAAGGGTTGCAACGGCTGCACACAGAGAGAAATGGGGCAGTTGTAGTGCCAGGCACGCAGGATTGTAAAGAAGACGTCATAGCTTGGCATGCCTGCGGAACCAAAAAACCTGCCAAAATGGCTGCTGGGAGGGGAATTAAAGCATGGGAGAGTGGACTGACATCTCCCAGTGCTGTTTGGAGCTCATCAAAATGGCAGACTGGATTACAAGAAGCAATCGACACCATTGCAGGCAACAAGCCTCGCATCTGGAGACTGTGCGTCAACAGGCCATGTCAGCAGGGTTTCCTACTGCCATATTATCTCAAGGTGCTTTGTGGGTTTCCTGGTGAAATCGGAGATGCACACATCAAACTAAAAAGGCTTAAATTTATGCTGAAAGAGTACATTTGTTTCTTTCTCTGAGCATCCTCCCTTGTGTATTCCTTGCTAATCCTATTGCTACACAAATAAGCCAGCTGAATATGCTTAAGTATTAACTAATCCATGTGTGAGAGAAGAAAACCAGGATCTGGCGAAGTGAGTCTGTTGCTGAGCAGGAGCCCAGCAGGGATGCACCAGGGAAATCCATCTTGCTGCAGGTGGGTGTGTTTGAAGAACAGCAAGTGAAGATGGAGAGGTAGATGCAGAGTCTGTCACCAAGAAGAGGACTTGGTGCAAACTGCAGTCGTACTTGGAGCTCACTCGCAGCCTCCTTGCAGAGGTTGGTGGAAGCCAACAAGACTTCCCGGAGAGTCTTCATTCTTGGACAGAAAATAGAATAGTCTCCGACAGCTCCCTGAGGCAGGAAGGTGTGAGGGTGAAAAAAATGACTGTTGAGTCAGGTTTCACCAGCACCTGGTGGGCTTGCATCTCTGCCTGGAGTGAGTCTAGGGACACTGAAGCAGAAGACATCCAGAGGATGCGCTGATCCCATTGCCAAAAGGGCAAAATCAAAATGGGAGAAAAGAGGACATCCTTTGGCCATGCCACTGCACTGTAGGAGAGCAGCTGTGGCTTCTACCAGTGCATGTCCGACTCGGTGAGGCAGGCAGGCTAAGAGGAGTGAGAAGACCAGTCTCGAGATGAGGCACACCTCGAGGAAGAAGTCCAACTCCCTTCAGTCCACAACACATGGAAGAAGGTGACGCACGGATTTTACTTTCATGACTGGATCTTCTGATAACAGGACACTGCAGACTACTTAGGGCTGGGGGATCAGAGCAGGAGGAAACAGAGGTGCAGAAGCTACTTTCTTCCACTGTCCCACAGACAAAAAAGTCGTTTTCTAGTATTGTACTCATGAACAAAATACTCCTGCCTTCTTCCAGAAGGAGTTTGGATTGAACACATAGATGGATCCCCAAAATTTGACAATTCCCAGATCTGTCAGTAAAATGGGAAAGCCTTGCAAACAAAGGCAAACACAGCCTCTCCTCCTTCTTGACGCAGGCCTGAGGATTAAAGCTCTTGCAAAGTGCACATTTATGGGTGTGTATGCTCCTCCCCAAAGCAATAAATTCTTCCTGTACGCTTCAGATGAGAGAAACACGTCACTCTTAGACGAGAGAATACGTCTCTTGAAAGAGACAGAATTTGCAGACTATCTGCTTTGAGGATTTCATTAAAGGAGACAAGAAGCAGGGAAAAAAAATACAAACAAAAAGAGGAACAGAAACATCTAAAAGGGTTTCAAAACAGCTCAGGTCTAGAGCAAGGTTTGAGAGAAGGTGAAAGCTGGAGGTGAAAGCTCCTATCAAGCGAGATGCAGGGAAACTGAAAGGGGAGGCTTGGTATGTGCACTGTGTACAGAAAGGTGGGAGACAGGTTCTCTCTCAAGGGTATTCATGGGGCTAAAGTGCCTGGGTTCACTACTTGACTGCAGCCTGCACGAGCAGGCAGGACAGTCACTCACAGAGTACAGCTTCTCAAATGAACCCTGTCCTTACAGATGAGGTTTGCATGGGGGTCACTGTGCTTTGGACATCCTAAAGCAGGATACAGTGCACCCCAGCGCGCTCGTTTCGTTGCACCAGAGTCTGTTCTGAGCTGGAAGTTGTTGCGTCAATGACTCTGTTCTGGGAACATCCACCAGCCCTTTACTGGTGCGTAGTTGTGGTTTATCTGATGACGTGCAAACAACAGAACTTCCACCATGAAGCAGTGATCCTCCAAGCTTTGCAGAGCTGACATACCGTTTTACTAGACTGAACTTCTTGTAAACCACAAAAGCTTAGCTAAAGCTTATTCTGTCGGCAGAAGTTTCAGTCATGCTCTAACGTTTTCCTTTCATCTTTCTAATTGTACTCAGAATTACCTTCCCAGCCTGGCTGTTGAAAAGCTTCAGCCTTTCTGTCTGTTCAATCATGACATGCTGCATAAAGGTCCCTGGTGACCAGGGGTCTTTCCAGGTGCTGCGCTGAGCACCCAGTAGATATCTCACAGGTAGGGATGAGGCTCGGTTTCCTGAGAGACCTTCATGCTTGTTTCTGTACTTCATTAGAATGAAACATGAAAAGATACAAATTCTTCAAAGTGTAATATTCAGGAAGAGTATTAATTTTTGGACTAGTGAGAGACAAATCAGAAGTTGTTGTTTCAGTAAAAACTGTATATTATAAAAATATAAGAAATATTTCCAAAGATGTCAAAACAGAAAAATGAACCTGGTTCAATTTGTCTATTAGTTTTCTTTCAAAATGAAATCTACTTAGTTTTACATACTTCCATTTTTTAGAGATGCATATTCAAATTCAATATCACTCTGCTGTTTTTTCCAGGCCAGTTGTTGACCGTCAGATTATCCTACAATCAGATGGACACCCAATGGTTCCTCTTTCTTTTTGTTAGGTTCACAGCTGACCAATCATACTGAAATTATTTCAACGCTATTGTGACTAAAACCAAGAAGCAAGGTTTACTTTTGATATTATTGAAATCCAAGAAGTATTTTGTTTTCAATTTAAAAACCTCCTGCCACTTTGATATGTTGATGATCCTTTGATCTTGCAAAACAGCAGGATGAACCCTCCATACAAGTGCTGCTTCAGAGGAAGCTCTGAATTGCTCTTTTATATATCAAATCGTTTTCATTCTGCATTCATTTAAATCCATATGTGGTCACATATCCATGTAGGATACTTAATTCTATTTATCCACTTTTCATCTCTCCCCTGTTAAGAAGAAGTCATTATCAGCAGGCTCTCAGGGATTTTACAAGTATCTTAGAAAAATGATGGGTGTTATTACAACTGTCATTCCCCTGACTAATGTCAAAAAATCTGCAACAGTCAATCCGTATGTGTCCAAGTCCAACAATGAACGCACACTTTATTGCCTTACCGCATCACATATTTCTACTGACTCTACCCAATTAACAAAAATAAATGCTCCTTCCTTGTGAAAGGTACCTCATCGTGGCTAGTTCAGCTACACAAAGTCAGTGGAGTCCCAAAATCCAGCCTCAACCTCTCCTCCTCATGTGATTATAAAAAAACCTGTAGATGCTCAGCAATCTGTAACACTACTGTGCTTTCCACAGCTCTGCTTCCTCTGTCCTTTCTAGTAGATCCACAAATCTATCAGGCATTCATTTCATTAAGAAAAAGACCACAAGGCTGTATTACTCCTTTTTTTTTCCCCCATAAATAATAACAATATATTGTATGCTAGGAGGACAGCGATTTAACATTAGAAACAGTCACAAAATGTAGTTGAAGAACAGCTTGAGAAGAACCTTTAACTCATTGATTCCCTTCTTTACTCACTTTATAAAACCTAAGGCTTTTTTGTTCTTTTTTTTTTTCTTTAAGAGAAGGCTGCATAGATGCATAAAGGCTTTGTCAATTTTATAAGGCGTATTACTGATGGCATCATACCTTCCACAGGGCCGCCAACAAACATTCAGCTTTGATTTACAAGACCTACACTGCACTGGGTACTGAAATTGGCTTTGTGGATGCTGGGACATGGCTTCTTCACTTTTCACAGCACCATCCCACACATGGACCAACAGCCCTTCTTACAGCCCATAGCTGACCTTGCCAAAGGTCTGTTTACAAAGACTTGACTGATTAATTTTACGATTCATTAAACACTAATGACTCCAGAGGCACAGCCGTCTTCCCCACATGGAGCAACAGATGTGTATCCACGCAAAACACACGCTTAAAATCCGTGGGCATCACGTTCGTCCCAGCAACAGACCCCAGGTGCTACCACTCCCTGTGACACCCAGGGCCAGCCCCAGACTAAGACCCCGACATCAGCACCCCAGACTGTTGGGAGCGAAACAGAACAATTTAACTGCACTATTTGGGGGTTTTTTTGTGTAACAATTAGATCTACATTAACAGTTATTAAACTCCTAAAATTTTAACTATACTGACATCACAATCTTGGCTTTACTTATACAGAAGTGCATTCTCTTTGGCCCAAACCAAGACTCTGTTATGGATGTGAACGGAAATACATCTACAAGTTTGTCTTCCAAAGCAGCTATCAGTTTCTTGTTGTGACTAGAAGGAAGAATTAAATCCCTTCACCAACTTGAGAGAGATGTGTGAAATCTGGAAATCTTATTCTGGGAGGCATTTTCCTGCTTTTACATTTGTGATCAACCTTGTTACCAGATATGTGCGTTTGCTGCAGTTGTTTGATGGCAAACTCTTTGAAAGACAGGCTGGAAAGGAAAGCAAAAGAAGCAGATAATGGGATACATCCTGGATGTTTTTCTAACCTCTTGAAGGTTCAAAATCACTCAGATTCAGAGGAGATTTTTCCACTTCACGTTACCTGAACCAGCTTATTTCATCCTGCTTTGCTTTTCGTGCTTCTTTTTTATCCTCACTAAACAGTTCAGCTCAAATTTAACTGTATTGGTGCCACAAGGACAAGGCAAAACCCCCATGGCACAGCAAGTCCCTTATTTTCTAGTGCTAGGCACCTGCTCATCCCAAATCCAGAATTTGACTGATAGGTCTAGCAGGGAGGTTTTTCATAGTGATCATGAGTTTAATCTTAATGATATTCTATAATCCTGATTCTAAATTAATTTATACTGAAGATATTGAAATTAAATTATTATGAAATACTATTTTTTTTTTTGCTGTTCCCTGATTATATCTTTCATAAGAAGTTTTCTGAATACATCTCAGGGACCACTGCAAATACTGCATGTAAGTCTACCTGAAGGCATCTAAATGTTTAATATACAGCAGGACAGAGGTCAGTACCATTAACACAGGCTACAGGAAAGCAAGGTTAAAGCTCGCCCCTGCATTAGTCTCCCCTTCCCAGGCCAGACCCAAGCACTGCCATTGAAGTCAGAGTCTGTCTGCTCTCCATCAGGGTCCATGTGCTGAGCAGGGGGATGGGAACTACCGGTCCCTCTGTTGTCCGGGGAATCTTCTGCGGTGGAAAAAGCCTGCAAGCTCCTGGTTCATGGTAAAGGTTAGATTTCAAACTCACTAAGTTCCTATCCCAAAAACTTAGGCAAGAAAATCCTTATATTAAAAAAAAAAATCTCAAAAATTCTAATATTTCTATGTGCAACAGAATTCCATTTTTAAAGTGTTGGTTGCAATCTGGAGGTTGTTAATGTACTGAAGTGTTTGAATAGATACTGAACACATAGCACACGACTGTCAAAGCCAGTAACTTCTCTATTTTTCTCATCCTACTTCGGCAACCTCAAGTGCAAGAGAAAAAGGAATAAATTTTTGAAAGGCAAAAGAAGCCCTCAAGATTTTTCAAGAGCAGCTATCAGATCGATAGGTCTTACCAAACATACAGTGAAGTTCTTTGTGATGGCCACACACCGCAGCAGCCAGCACAAGCAGAGAGCCTCCTCACAAGCCGCAGAAAGCCAAGCTCCATGCTTATCACACCGCTTTCACCACAGTCCCATGAAGCTGAAAATGGAAACTCTGCTCCCCTGTGCTGCAAACCCTTGTCCCTGGTCCTGGGGCATGGAAACCCAGAGCTGCCCGCAGTGTCCAGCTCAGCATTGCTATCCCCGGGTCGGAAGAGCCACGGCCCAGGCTGCTTCTCAAAGGGAAAGGACAACTCCCACCTCTGAGGTTTAATTGCGGGAAACCAGCCCCGAGACCCCATCGCCTGCAGTAAATCTGTGAGGGAGGCTGCCCCTTCTTCTATCCAGAGCTGTCTTGCTGCCACAATACACCCCTGAATCATTCCATGAGGGTTTGGATGCCAGACATGCTCTTACCTTGCCAGCGTTTCTAAATTTTAGGTTAAAGGAAACGATTTGCGCTTTAGACATATGGTATCTTTTGATATTTTGGACTGAGCATAGAGTATGGCATCAGGGAGTCAGCATAATGTTTTATCTGTGGAACGATTAGGGTATGAAAGCACACACTGCACAAAGGAGATGTGCTCTTGTCTCATCTACTTTTATTTTTTTAAAACTTTTGATTCAGGCAAGGCTTTGAAAAAGAATTCCTAGTGAAACAAAACACCCAAGGGGCATGCAAATCTGAACTGAGGTACAGCTGCCACTGGATTTCACTCCACAGCAATCACAATTCTAATTTATTACAGAACTGAATGTATAAAGATTATGACAGAGAAGGCACTGCAGATAAAGTTTTAAAATTCACTCACTAAATACATGTTTGGCTATAGTGAAAATGTGATTTAGTCTTGCTAGAATAGTTAAGGTCCTGAACTAACATTGACTACTAATTAGAAAAGCACAGCAGGACATTATTATAATGAGTAGTTTTCCAAATCTGAAGTGTTCTGGATCATTTCTATTAGGACAAAAATTGAGGGCATCAAACGAGTCTTTGAAAACAGCCTTAAACAAACCAGATTCCACCAAAGAGGAAAAATTACATGAAGAAAAACCGTTTGCCTTCAATTCCAAGTCACTCTCAACTAGCCAACTTCTAGATTTCCCTTTGTTTTTTTCCCTTGCTCATGATGTTCCTGATGCTTACCCACAACTCGTCCCGTACCACTGCCCAGGGTGGGTGTCCCAGTGTCTCCAAGCAAAATGCCCTCCCTTGCACCCACCAGGATGGGGGGCTGCCTGGGCACCGGCTCTGCCTGCCAAGGGGGGCACGGCAGGGAGCCCCCACATCACACCCCATGCTCCAGCAAAGCTCCAGCTCCAGAGGTTTCATTTCAGCACAGCCCCAGTGTCATTTTCACCACCGCCATCCTTTTGCGGTGATAAAATTTCTCTGCCTGCACATTCGTCCCAGACCTGCTGCTGTGGCTACTGTTGGACAAGGGAACCAGGAGTGGAAAACTAGTTTCATGGGGCACTCTAACAGGTAAGCCTATCCTCCCTACTGATCAACAAAAACACCCAGAGCTATCACCAGCACATGTACACCCAAATCTTTGTGAAACACAACTCATTGCACAACGTTTTTGTGACAGTCAGAGGTAATTCCTCTGCTATTTGAGCAGCTGACCCAACATTTGTAACTAACACCAACTTCCCCTGAGCTGTAGGCACCAATGACTCTAAAAACTGATGGTATTAAAACAGGTGTTTTTTTACTGGGTAGCTACGGGGAGAGCACTGGGTCTCTGTGTGCACCCAGCTCTGCAGGCACCACCAGATCCCTGTGCCCAGGGGAACCCATCTGGCTCCTCCAGCCCCAACCCACCCAGCCAGACCTGGACCCCCATCTTCTGCTGTGACGCCCCTCCTTGGCCAACACCACCAGTTTCCAAACCATTTGGAAACCACAGTTCCCATCTCTGTGCCTTTGTGGTGTATGCATGGGACACCAGGTGCTGAGACGGGTCCTCGGCCTCTGGGGCTGATGGGCAGCAGAAGAGCACAGGGGCATCACAGGTGTCCCCCAAGGATGGTGCCAACAGCAGTGCTCTCCAGCCTGGCTCACCATCCTGGGGACATTTGGAGAGGTAGGAGGATGTCAGCTGCTTCCCCTTGCTTCTGTTGACCAATAGGTTAGAAACTACAGAGCAAAGAGATGGAAAAGGGGACAGACAGATAATGTGAGTGCATGGCAAATTGTTTACAAAAACTACAAAAAAACCCCGAAAAACCTGCCCAGATGTGTGTGCCTAGAACCATGAACCTCATAAACACTGTCCTCTTCAGAATCTGGAAATGCCCGAAGTGGTCTGTACTGGCTGAAGAATTTTTTTTTAATGTTTTAGGGTTTAGAGAGCCCATGGGCACCTCCAAATTGGGCATCAGTGTGGGGAGGTTCATTCAATGGTTGAGAGACCATTCAACGAGCAGCACACCCCCCTGCCCCTTCCTCCCCCGCCAGCCGGCCGGGCGTCCTCTCATCGTCCCCCGTACCTGCGAGATAAACAAGCAGGGCCCGGAGGGCATTGTCTCACCTCCTCTTATCATCTCTGCAGCTCCAATTTGCAAGCATTTCCCACAAATTACATTTAAAATGGATGAAATGTCACCGCTTGTGCATTTAACTGTCTTGGAGTGACTCGGTGACAGATGGGATGCGTAAGACTGAATTAGATGTGTTGACCAAAAGCATTAATCGCTTTTTTCTACTAATAAATAGGGCCTGTATTCACATGTGGAAGTTATTTAAAGTTCATAGATTTCCAGCAGCATTTTCTAAGCTTGGTCTGACAATTTTCTGTGAGTAAAATATTCATGCACCAAACCCTGTTTTGATTAGAAGCAGTACTCGCTGTTATATACCAGACAATTACGCCGTTAAGAGAACCCATGCAGATAACGAGCATCACTCCAAAACGGCAGCAACAAGCTGCTGGTGGGCACAGTGACCGGCGACGGTCCTCAGCTGGACCGTGCCCCACCGCCGTGCCCAGCAGCTGGTGCAGTTTAACAGAGGAAACCACACCGTCCTCAGCAAGCCCAACAGCCATTTTCCTCTTGCTTCATTACTCCAGAACAAATATTCTCAGTGCTACAAAGCTTCATCTTTTATCGTGGAAATCATCCCATTCATCCGAGGCCTGGTTTTCCTGGGTGAGGAAAATAGAAATACTTGGCAGACCTTTCTGCCTACAACAGAAAACTGTCACCAGCATAAGAGAAAACATGGCCCCACCTCAACTGTGCCTGACACGAGCCAGAAAAGCATGAGAAACACATTGCAGCCCAATGAAAGAGCAGCACTCTTTCCTATCTGAGATGTTTATCTCCATTTCCACACCACAATCCCAGTTCCTCATCACCGGTGTGTTTATGGGAGGTTGTGTAGGGCTGATTTTATGGATGGAGAAAGGAGGCAACGAGCGGGACTTCCTCACCCAGTGACGCATGGGACTTCTTTAAGCAACAGCCCCAGGTGTCCCCGTGACCCAAAACAAGGTCCTGGTTCCCAGGTTTTTTGTTTGAATGAGGGTGCACCCACACGGAGGCACAGAATTAGCTGGGCACTTGTCCTCTGAGCCCTTGATGGCCATTGAGTTCATGGCTCTCCTGCTTTTGGCGTTGTGGCAGGACCCTGTTCCGGGAACGGGCAGTAACTCGCCCATCCCTTCAGCAAGGTGGCTGGCGGCGGCGTGAGCTACCCGTCCCTAACGTGGTCAGATTGCCCCTCAACCCTGATCATTTGAAGTACTTAATTAACTCACTTCCCACAAGAAGTTATTAGCAGCATGTAGAGTTAATTTATCCTCTATGGTTGCGTTTGATGAGTATTTAATCGCATGCAATTTTGCCATGACAGCGTTTAGCATGGTGCTGCACTGCACAGCTCCGTGCAACCCATTGCCCAGAGTCATCTGTTTGCAAGCTACAAAAAAAATCATCTTGTCTTGACTTATTTCCACCCATTTCACTAACAATAAGGAGTTATTACTGAAATAAAACATTAACATTAAACTTTTCTGTCTACAGTATCTCTCCCCATTGAGTTTATCTTCATTAGTTTAATTGAATGAAAACTATTAAAGTTGCTGTTCATCAGTTTGAAATTGCTTTAATAAAACCAGCAAGTTGATGACCGAAGGCTGCCAGCGCCAGTGATGGGGAGTCACCCGAAGGGGAAGCAGACACTTCCTTCCTGAAGATGCAGGCAAGTTCAACCTTCTCCACTCCCACCCCAAGCCATGGCCAAGCCAGGTGGAAGGCGTATGTTCACTGGAAGGTCTTGTCGCTAGTGCTTGAGATAAGGAGCAGGAGCAACGTGCCATTCTGCTTAGCAAACTCAGGGACAGCAGTCAAGAATTGGTTTTGCTTGCAGGAGCAGCCCATCACGCCCACGGCACCGCGGGTCACCAGCACCGGAGCTGCAGGGACACCGGCAGCTGTGGGGACTTCCTTGCGACAGAAGCGTGATGTCTTTGCAGGCCTCTGCTCCTTTGCCTGAGAGCACGTGTTACCCCGTGCTGAGAGAGAGAAATGGGGAAGACAGAAAAGTTGTCTACAAGACCCCAAAGACTGCTTTGCAGTTTTGTGTTTTACACCTTCGGGGAGCAGAAAACTTTGTTTTTCTAAAAGGGATTATTCTCCGTGAACGCAGCAGGCACTGGTTATGCCCAGGTGTCCGTGGCAGCCGCTCGGGGCAGCTGCCCGTGCCCAGCTCGGCAGCACACGCCTGCGGCCGGGAGGAGCTGAGGGTCTGAGGTTCTGAGGACCAAGGACCGGCTGCAATCAAAACGCGAAGCACGGGAGCAGCCCGCAGTCTTCCCGCTGCCTCTCCCCGGGTCCAGTGAGAGTTCACAAAATCGGTGTTCTGAAACCGCCCTTCTTGCAAACCAGGCTTTTTCTTTCAGATTTAAAACCGCGAATATTTACTTTGCAAGGCTCAGTCCCCTGACTGCTCTGGCAGCTTTTATTCTCCCTTGGGAATTTCCTCTGTGATCAAGTGAGTGAAATCCAATCCGTGTGTGTCACACGGGGAGCAGAAGACTCGGAGCGGTTTGCATTACCTTTTCGCTTCTGCAAGAGATTGACAGCCTCAACTAGGCCAGCCTTTCATCCGCCAGCTCCGGGGCTGCTCCGGGGAGGAAGGTGCCCCGAGGAGGAGCGGGGTCCGTCTCGCCGCCCACGCCACGCTGCGGGGAGGCATCGCCCTCGGGCTGCCCCACGCTCTGCACAGCGTCACGGAGCGTGAAGAGCCATGAGCGGCACCGAGCCTGCTGCATGCAAAGTTACTAAGCCTAGCGTAAAACAGCTTCTGTTAAATAAAACCTCCACATCATGTGGGAGCTTGGACTGGCTGCTTGCTATAAAAACGGCCCTGCATTGCAGCCAGCTCAGAATCACAGAATCACAGAATAGTAGGGGTTGGAAGGGACCTCTGTGGGTCATCCAGTCCAACCCCCCTGCCCAAGCAGGGTCACCCAGAGCAGGCTGCACAGGACCTTGTCCAGGCGG
>Ga0065711_1035303_pt1 | contig 22508 bp, 12 predicted proteins | sample Hoacrofraction12_FD_59098 | JGI IMG/M metagenome (GOLD analysis project Ga0065711, IMG submission 59098) | Hoatzin crop microbial communities from Cojedes, Venezuela - Epithelial fraction 12 v2 (version 2) | ecosystem: Host-associated > Birds > Digestive system > Esophagus > Crop | place... | reverse complement strand
GGAGCCCAGAACTGGACAGAGTGCTCCAGATGAGGCCTCACTAGGGCAGTGTAGAGGGGAAGGAGAACCTCCCTCGACCTGCTGGCCACACTCCTTCTAATGCACCCCAGAATGCCGTTGGCCTTCTTGGCAGCCAGGGCACACTGCTGGCTCATGGTTAATCTGTCGTTCACCAGGACGATTTTGTTACATCCAGATCCAGTGCCTGGAAGCTGAAACCAGCCAAATTCTAATGAGAAACAAGGCAAAATATTTAACAGCAGGTGTAGGAATGATAGTTATAGATAGATTCTAAATAGATAGACTCTTACTGTGAATAACCTCTTTCTTGGCCCAGTTCTATCTATTTTTCTTCCTTTTCTTGCTCCTCATCATTTGCTTGAAGTTCTGAAACATTCCAGCTGGGTAGATATTTATATATTTTGATCTTTATTAAAATATCAGAAAACAAAGTTACCTAGAAATCCAAACCAAACAAATCTTTAAGGTAAACTGCTGCAACGCAGAATAAACATTGGAATTAGTGATGGCAAACTTTTAAAAGCAATAAGCAATTTTAAACATATCGAAAATCATCAGCGTGTGAATTATGAACAGAATTAAACAAGAATAGGAATACCTGATGAATGATTTTGGCTAGCAAGAGGTTAAAATATAAGCTTTTAATTAATTTATGTTAAAAAGGTAACACAAAATGGTGTGAAGTGTTTTAAAAGTGCTGGAGGAAATTCTCCATTTCCAGCTCCACTCTAGCTGCAGTTCCTGGCTTCTCTCTCAGGTCAGCCTAGTCCTAAACCTAACCCCGTCATCAATATAAACCTCAACCCCAAACACAGACTAAGCCTTAGGCAAGGCCTGCAGGCAAAGTCTCTCACAGCGAAGTTGTCTACACCCTACACTTTTTTTCATAGCCCCTTTTCCAGCCCTACTCCAACTGCACTGCTGGTATTTGTCTCTCTGTTAACCCTAATCCTAACTTAACCAAAGGTACCCAAAAGCAAAGTCAGTACAAGGTGGCACAAACTCCTGAACACTCCTTATAATTAAACAGACATTTTCATACTTCAAAACCTTGCTTGTAGACTTCGGGAATTATTTTAGTGTTGTTGCTACTTTAGATCAGCAGCTCTACGCATCCTCTGGAAAGACTGTTATTATTGCATTGCTTAGAGAATACAGTCAGGGTTTGAGATACACTGTGACAGTCTTTTTCCATTCTTAGAAGAGTCAATTACACAGATAGGTCATCTTCCTATCCTGAGAAGATTTAATCTCAGGTTACAAATCCATACTGATATAATCCATACTGTGACTTCACGCAGAACAATAGTCACTAGAAGTGACTTTTCAAAACAGTATCATCACATATCACATACCCAAGCATAGCATTTTTTGTCACAGAGGGGTAATCCTTATTCAAGTGTTTACTAGTAAAAATACAGAAATCTTCCTCAGTTTTGAAGAAATTATGTGCTGTAACACTTCTATGTTTTTGAATTTTGTGGTCTTAACTTACCTTTCAGCATTGACTCAGAAATTGCTGACAAGAGTGAAGAAATCAGTGCTTTTTATGAGAGCAAAGTCAGACCAGTGTCAGTTAAAGAAGGCTTGAGAATTTTCTGACAAAATTAGTCCACACTGAATCTTCTTTCCAAAGTCTTCAGATTTCAGTCTTCAGCTGCAAAAGGTGTCTCACATTCCATACATAATTTCTGCTCAGAATGAGCCCATCCATCTCAAAATTTTGTGATGAAAGGAATGAGATTCATGAAAAACTGAAACTGCAGCTCTCCGATCCTCGTCTAACTCATGAGAAGAAGGCACTTGTGTTTGTTTCCTAGATATTAACAAATACTGGTGGCTATTCTGTGGTCCAGTGTGCCTTTTCTGTGTGGTTTGTTTTGTTCGTTGTTTTTTTTTTTTTGAAGCCAGCAACATGTATGATAGCTGAGAGCTTCAAAATAGGATGTACCTTGAAATTATCAAAATTTTAGTGGCACAAAAAGAGCATCTTCCTGCCTCATTTTCATTATGAACTGCATTTGAAAATCACTCCCAAGTTTTTACAGAACAAAAAATTATCACTTATAAACCAAAAATGTTTTTGTCATCTGCAAGTAGCGTGTTTTCTGCCTTTTTTTAGTTCTTTGCATGCTGTTGAATTCATTCTTCCTAGAAAATGTAAGCTGGCTCCTTCCCATTTAGTGTCTGTTATCCTACATTTTTTTGCCTATGTTTGACATGATGAACAGCAATTGAATGAGGCATAATTAAAAAGGATTCTAACCTGTTCCTTAAATCAGAATTATTTGCATGACAGTGTATCCTGAAGTAGTAGAATCCAAGAATGAGGGTAAGCCTGAGCTTAAACAGAATGCTGCTTGGTGACTGCTTTAGGATGGACTGAGTCACTCTTCATGCTCTGACACACATGAAGACCTGAGGCACCATGCAAGTGCCAGCTGAAATGCCCTGCAACATTTGATATGGGGATGACAGAGGTGACAAGGGATTTAAGAGAGTTTCATAGCTCTGTGGTTGTAGGATTTGAATGCTTGTTGGGATACCCTGCACCGCCTCTGTTGGCCCTAGATGAGTATGTTTAAGCAACTGAGCTGAGCCCTAGATCTCCATTAATTTCATTAATTGAAAGTCAATTACTTACTGCACATCTGGATACTTACCAAAAGACAGCTACATTTAGGGGTCTTAATTTGGAAATGAATACCAGTTCAAATAACTATTACCATGGAATCACCAGCCTGTTTACATTAAATGTGTAAAAGGTGAAACATTTCTGATACATACAAATTCCTTCAGTGATTCCCAAAGTCTTTTATGTATGGAGTCAGGGACTGAGAGGTAGACAGAACACTGACTATCTGAGATACGTCTGCAGGCAATGTCTTATTCAGGTCTTGCAGCCTCCTGATAAAATGGAAACCTAATGGAATAAGCCTGCATCTCTGTGTTTAGGCCCTCGTGAGCATTCACAAGTGTCTATTTCAGAGGGAAAATCACTCCCTGTTTGGGGAGAGGTCAGACATGTGATAAGATCCTGAGAAGGTATGCTTTGGTGTTAGTATTCCCACCAAAAAACAGCAAGTCTTTACTTCTAGAACTGTGCTAGGACGTTTTATGAAATTCTTGCATGAAAAAAACAAGTTTTGTTTTGTTTATTCAATTTTGTTCTGAGAAAGTGTTGACTTTTTTTTTCCAGGAAGAAGTCAATGTAAGCCAACTTTCATGGAAAACTTCTCCCAGTCCAAAATTAATACTTACAGTTTGGCAAAACAGTAAGTGAAAACAGAGTTTTACAGTGACAGGCTTTAACAAAATGTAACTACACAGCCATCAGTACATATGTGTACTTGATAGAAAGAGTGAAATGCATTAAAAGCTATTGTGAAAGAAAATGTTGGGATGCAATTCAATTTTTATAGGTCTCTCATTCTCAAGTTACTGTGCAAAAGAGAAACTGATTCACATGAGTTGTTATATGCTGTTCTGGTGTTAGCACATTCACAGAATTATATTTGAAACATTATTTTCTGTTCCACACAGATAATACTATGCAATTGCTTTTCTAAGCATTGTAGCTGTAGACAAGCTTCAGTTCTGTTACATGGTTCTCTAATTCATGTTTCTTCTTGAAACATCAACTCATGGAGTCATGAATTTGTATAAATTGCTACTACCTTTGAATCAGCATCATATACTTCATGAAAATAGAAGAGTGGACACAACTGTTCACTAACTAAACTGTCATTGTTGAAGAGAATGGTTTGAAAAGCCTTCTAGCAATTGCAACATTGCAATTGCTAAGAAACAAGACTATAAAACATACTGTGATTATTTAAGGCTGAGACCTGAACTGGGAGTCACATGAGACATCTAGATCTTGTAGACATCGTGCATGAGACTTGCAATATTGAGTTTCTAATACTGTTAGCTGTGGTTTTAATAATTGGAAATGAATGAATTAGGTGTATCAGAGATCAATTAGTAGAAGTCTAGCTGAAAATCAAGCAGATTGTTTATAGATCTACACTGGGAAAACATACACACGTTTGAAAGAAATTTTCAAATAAAACTCAGTTACTTCTGTGCATGCACATTTCAGAATAATTGGGCACTGATAATGAACATTTTTGTGAATACTTTATGTATTAGAACACTTTAGTGAGTGTGTGAAAAGCCTCATTTTTAATTTTTTTTTTGTACTTCTAGAAAAGAACTAAGACTGACAGTACAAAACAGATTTTAAATTGAGATCTAAGAATGTGACAAAACAAGTTTTAATAGGAATGAAGACAGCATAAGAATTTCAGATAACTCTGCCTCTGATTCAAAATTCGTTGGAAATACATGTAAAGTTTACATTATTTGTTGGGTCTCTTTAGCAAGATCATAATGAGCAGAAGCAAACACATTTATAACGTTAAAAATAGAAGAGGCCAAAGAAGCTCTGTCCAGAGTAAAGAGAAACAAAGGACCCAACATAGGAATTCATCAGAAATGTGTTGCTACCGTAACTACCAAGAACAGAATGCACACAAAAGCAAAAATACTTGGGATGACACATCTGTGGAAGCAGAATTTCTGAGACACCATTACTCATGTCAGCTGTATTTTTATTAAAATATTAGCTTGGATGCATTTGTGAAAACTATGAAATAAAGTTGATATTCTGGCAGCTCTAAAATCCCCCACCTAATGTTTAGCATCTAGTAACTTAAGAATACCAGCATAAGAAACAGATGGCAAAATAGCTCAATATCCTTTGGAAAATCTTTCATTAGCATTAAAAGCTACACCTGCTGAAATGTGTGATCTTACTTTAAAATGTAGAAAAGCATTAATAGGAATGTACAACAGTGTGGTTATACCTCTTAATTGATATACCCTAGTGGAAACAAACATGCTAATTAAGCGATCATCCTGATTATAAGAGCCTGATAGGAATACACATTGCTGGGAGACATTCATTTCTATTCCAGAAATCGCTTTAAAAAATAATCATAGTAAAATTCTTGAAATATTTAAATTATATAAAGGTAAGTGACTCATTACAGAGCACAGAATGAGCATAAAAGGGAAAGGATTGAAGTAGAGAAATTTCTGACACAGAACAATGTTACAGCTTGAGTTCCCTCTATAGGAACCCTCCTTCAGCCAGGGATCAGGTTAGAACAGCTAAAGCCCTGCTAGAATTAAATCTGGCCGGGGATGTCAAGGGCAACAAGAAAACCTTCTATAGGTACATCAGTGATAAAAGGAACACTAGGGAAAGTGTTGGACCTCTCTAGAAGGAAACAAGAGACTTGGTTACCAGGGATATGGAGAAGCCTGAGGTACTCAATGTTTGTTTTGCCTCAGTGTTCACCGGCAAGTGCTCCAGCCACACCACCCAAGTCGCAGAAGGCGAAGACAGAGACTGAGAAAATGAAGAACTGCCTGCTGTAGATCAGGTTCAAGACCATCTAAGGAACCTGAAGGTCCTCAAGTCCATGGGACCTGATGAGGCACATCCACAGGTTCTGAGGGAACAGGCGGATGAAGTTGCTAAGCCACTATCTATCATATTTGAGAAGTAGTGGCAGTCCGGTGAAGTTCCCACTGATAGGAGAAAGGGAAACATAACATCCTTTTTTAAAAAGGGTAAAAAGGAAGACCTGCAGAACTACAGGCCGGTCAGTCTCACCTCTGTGCCCAGCAAGATGATGGAGCAGATCCTCCTGGAAACTATGCTAAGGCACATGGAAAATATGAAGATGAATGGTGAGAGCCAACATAGCTTCACTAAGGGCAAACTGTGCCTGACAAATTTGCTGGCCTTCTACAACAGGGTTACTGCATTGGTGGATAAGGGAAGAGCAACTGATGTCATCTACCTGGACTTGTGCAAAGCATATGACACTATCCCACATGACATCCTTTTCTTTAAATTGGAGAGACACGGATTTGATGGTGGATAAGGAATTGGCTGGATGGTCACACTCAAAGAGTTGTATTCAAAGGCTCGATGTCCAAGTGGAGACCAGTGATGCATGGCATTCCTCAGGGGTCGGTACTGGGACGGATGCTGTTTAACATCTTTGTCAGTGACATGGATGGTGGGATCGAAGGTGCCATCTGTAAATTTACCAATGACACCAAGCTGTGTGGTGTGGTCAACACACTGCAGGGAAGGAATGCCATCCAGAGGGACCTTGACAGGCTTGAGAAGTGGGCCTGTGCGATCCTCATGAAGTTTAACAAGGCCAAGTGCAAGGTCCTCCGCATGGGTCAGGTCAATCCCAAGCAGAAATACAGGCTAGGCAGAGAATGGATTGACAGCAGCCCTGAGGACAAGGACTCCAGGGTGCTGGTTGATAAGAAGCTCAACGTGACCTAGCAATGTCCGCTCACAGCCCAGAAGGCCAACCACATCCTGGGCTGCACGAAGAGAAGCGTGGCCAGCAGGTCAAGGGAGGAGATTGTGCGCTTCTACTCTGCTCTGCTGTAACCCAACCTGGAGTACTGTGTCCAGCTCTGGAGCCCCCAGTACAGGAAACACCCAGACCTGTTGGAGTGGGTCCAGAGGAGGGCCACAGAAATGATGAGAGGGCTGGAACACCTCTGCTATGAGGAAAGGCTGAGACAGTTGGGGCTGTTCAGCCTGGAGAAGAGAAGGCTCTGGGATGACTTTATAGCAGCCTTCCAGTACCTAAAGGAGGCCTACAAGAAAGCTGGAGAGGAACTTTTCACAAAGACATGCAGTAATAGGAGAAGTGGTAATGGCTTTTAACTGAAAGAGAGTAGATTTAGATTAAATATAAGAAAGAAATTCTTTACATCAAGGAACAGATTGCCTGGAACAGGTTGCCCAGAGAACTTGTGGCTGTCCCCTGACTAACAGTGTTCAAGACCAGGTAGGATGGGACTTTGAGCAACCTGGTCTAGTGGAAGGTGTCCCTGTCCATGGCAGGGGGTTGGAACTAGACGATGCTTAAATTCCGTTCCAAATTAAACCATTCTGTGATTCTATGATTCTAGAGAATATTGTGGACAATACCAAATAATCACTTTGATATGACTAGGTTTGTCATTTTTCCACTTATTAGACAGTGAAATTCATTACATTCAATGCATTTTCTGAACTCTTTTGGTTTAAGGCTTTACTTTAATGCAGGTGCCAATCTAGAAAATGATTTTAAAATTCTTGTTCAAAGCTCCTACTGGAACATTAATCTGGAAATCTTAGTTCAAATTCTTCATGTGTTCCTTTGGGGTTTTGCAGTAGCATTCAGTGAAATTTGCCTCCATGCTCAAACATGCTCCAGTCACACTGAAAAAATTTCTTCAATTTTAGAAGGCTGGTACACTCAGACTCAAGGTAGCTGGTGGGTACAGCCGAATGAGAGAGGCGTTACAGCTTCCAGACCCCTGGTCTTCAAACACAGCAGATTCTGACAACGGAAGAAGTGTTCGAGTTCTTGACACCTTCTGGTCTATTTGTGACTACAAAGAGAAAGAGCTAAAAAGCAAAAAAGCTCAACTGGAGTTAGAGAAAGGGGATAGAAACCAAAATGCTCAATGCCTTCTAAGGGAAAGCCCTTTTCATGGAACTACAGATATTTCCTCTAGTCAAATCCAATGAGGGCTAACAACAACAAATGTTTCCCTTGACTGAAGTGTGTACTTTGATTTGAACCATATAGTTGAGAACAACAAGATCAACATTTATCGGATTCTTACAATGGCATCTCTATATGTATTGAATAGATGACACCACCCTTCAGGAAATTAGAAATGTTGTCACAGGATCATACAGCATATGGAATGAGGACTGGAACAGAGGATTACTTCACATGATGCATTAGGAACTGCATTTGGAGATATGATTTTTCCTAGAAGAAAAAGGAAAGAGAGTCAAACAAAGTGTACAGTTATTGTTAATTTTTAATGAAGAGCCTATTAAATCCAGTATTTCATAGGAGGTTGAACTTACTACCACAAATTCAGTCTAAAACTCACAAAGAACCAAGAGAAAGAAGAAGTTTCTGCAATATTACTAACAATATAGATCACCTTCTATTAAAAAAAATTCCAGCAACTAGCTCAACAGAACATATCTGATAACAGTTTTATTCCTTACTATACATAGAGGAAAATAAGCGCAGTTCTGCTTAGCCTTCTCTCTGTTATGTTTCAACAAATAATAAAAAGAATTGTATTTACACAAACACTTAACACTTACCTTTGTGGTCAAGAGCAATAGAGTTTCTCATTAGCTGCCACAAAATACACCCTTTTTTTTTTTCAGGTTGAATGAATAGAGTAAGGCTCTAAGAATCCAAACACTTCTCTTTGGTAGCTCCTTTCCAGTCCCACTCCAGCTGCACCCTGGGCTTTATAACTATATCTCAATCCTTACTACAATACTTTCCTGAACTCCAGGAAATCTACTCAGTACAGCCTGAGCTTTTGAGAATCTGCTGGAAACTGCTTCTTTAAGATTTCAGGTATATTTTACTATAAAATGAGATCTGAGTATTTATATTTCTACTGGATTCATCTAGTATTTCTATTTAATTTAAGGGAAGTGGCAATAGATGAAAACACCAATAGAATCTTACTGTTTCATTACCAGGATTAGGCATACTCAAGATAAAATACAGTACGTATGAAACTACAGAGATATGGGATTACTCTGTACTTGAATAAAAAGGTGAAAGATCCCTGAGCACAAAATTGTTACTGAATCACCAGAATTAAAGGGAGTCAGGTAATAAAAAAGCAGAACAGAAAAGAACCAAACAATCCTCCCTGCTACCCTTTTTTTGTAATTGCATATAAAACCTGAAGAAGTCCATAAAACCTTTGAAGTTCCTTATCTGAACTTCAGGTCTGAAAATCTCCCTGTCATTTTTTTGCATGTTTTCCTTAAAAGGTATTTAGAACACCAAGTGATCAGATTCCATCAGTCATTCCTAATGTGATTTGTGACCCCTCAACTTTACAGCTTATGTAGTTATAAATTTACATGTGTGTTTGTCTCTCTCTAAATATACGTATAACTGTACATATACACATGTACATATATGTATAGGTATATGTATGGAAACTTGAATACCTGAGAAGTTAGTGAACATAACACACCTACAATATAGGAGTACTAAGCCAAACAGTGCAGGAAAGAATAAGTCCTATAAGTGCATCTGTGCTGACAGCTTGTGTGTTTCTTTCTAGCCTGTTGCAATGTAAAATGTCTGACTTTCAACATATCTAAAAGACAGTGTTTACAGTGAAAGCACCACAGACCTTTGGTACATGTGTCAGTAGCAGGACAACATGGCACTTGCTGTAATAAGAAAACCAATTGAAGAGACTCCTTGTACGGCTGAGTGGTGGCACCAGAATTTTCAGTGTTCAGATGTAATTAGAAAACAGCTGTGAAGGAAAATCAATTGTTTGTTGGTCGTCAATGGCTAATTTTCCACAATCAGAATAAAGAATGCAATATGACATCTTTGAAATGTGCAAGTAATTGTTTCTCCTTTGTTTATTGTTTTAACATTTCTCCATTTATTTGTGCTAGCTATCCTTTTTTTACTTCAGGACTACTCTTAAAAATGTTAGATTGTCCTAATTATACTTCAACTCCATTTAGTTATGAAAATCAGTCTTCTACGGAGTTCTTTAAGATGGTGATTTGTGATTCATGAAGGAAGAGTTGAACAAATGCTTGTAAATTACTCTGTGATGGTTTCATGAGAGGAGACTTGCTAAATGAAAAAAGTTGAATCCCATCAATGAAATTGAACACTTATTCATATTAATAAGTATTTGACCCATCAGAGGACTAAAGTCTTCAGATTCTTTGTCATGATCTTCGTAGTGCCTTTGAGATACACCTGTATTCTAAAACGCTCATTTTCTTTTTGTTGACATTACCATGAAGAGGGTAGGAGGTGAAGAGACTTGTGTCTGTCACGTAGTGTGGGTAGCAGATTGCAGGAGGAACCTCTGCAATCCAAATCCTGAGATCAAATTACAACAAGTTTGAATTCTGTCAGGAAAATAGGAGTTTTAAATTACTATTATTTGTATTAGACCAATGCTGTTAATAGTGATTTAGTCTTACACAGTGACAGAAATTGAAATGCCAGGAGTGATAGCTGTGCTGAACTGTTTTTAGCATGTAAAATGGTGTGGCGTTTGATTAAATCATCCTCAATTCATTTGTTTATCTTATGCTGCACTGTAAATTTAACCTCTCATTACATGATTTGGATCCTAAGTTACATGGGGTTTGAGATGGGAAAGCAAAACACACATATTTGCAGCAGTATTTTCTGTGAGCCCTTGTTGGTTTGAGGGAAAAGTCACTCAGAGAGAGAAATGCTCCCATGACTGTGCATTGCAGAAGCCTACACAGATCTTCAGGGCAAAAACAGACCCTGCTTTTGTTGTGTGTTTGTGCAGTGCTTAGTCCAGTGGGGAGGTGATCAATAGTTTGAACCCTGAGGAGCTACTTCCATGCAGCTGACTATTGAGACAACCATTTTAACAACTCTTTGGGAGCAGTCCAGGAGAAATACCATATCCGTTGAGCTGTGCCGTCGTTGCAAAGGCTTCCTGCTCTGGCAGGGGCAGCAGCTGTTGATGCCAGAGACCTGGCTTTCAGCGTTAACACCCAGCTGCATGCTGTAAAACTGTGCTCACCTCTGGAGGGTAAGACAAGGCACAGGCTCATAAAGCAAGAGTGTCTTAATCGTATTTTTAAACTTTCTTCCTCAGTTATCAGGCCTGGCATACAGGCGGAGGGCTGTGATTCTACCTTCAGCCTTTAAGCCAGATGCCAGGGCCCCAGTCCTGGACCTATTTTGTGTCAATGTTTTTAAATTGGCTTGTTCATTTAATGGATGTAGACAAGATTCTGCTAAACTCAGGTATTCTGAAAAAGGTATTTAACTGCAAAGGTGTTATATACACCTTGTAGAATAATAATAATGAGCTACAGCTACCTTATTTCTTTGGGGAAAAGGCAAAATATTTTCATAGCTTCCAAACTAGTCTGCCAGAAAATTTCTTATTCACAGCTTTGGGCTAAATATGGGAAATATTATTATAACTGCATTCATTTAAACAGAGTATATTCCTTCACAATTTTGGGGTAGAAATATCTAGAGAGATGCTTAGAACCCAGCTAGAACCATAAAATATTTTCAGAGTATTACTGAGGACAGATAGACTGCTGTAAATAAGTTTCTACCTAGGAGTTTTAAGAGGCTGTCTTTCCTTGGCAGGGTGCATAGAAATCAATGAAATAAATCTGAGGTACGATCTATTCATTTACTCAGAATAGTGGGACTGACTTTAGAGAGCACATTAAACACTGGCAGTGAAGTTACTTTTTTTGGATAAAAGCTCTAAATGTCGGCTCGCTTGCTTACAGCAATTCTACATCACTGGTCATTCTGTAATCGTGATGAGGATTCTCCTAATTTACAGCAACATAGACAAAATGAAAATAAGGGTCAATTGGTTTCACAGATTGAGTAATTTACTTCCCTGTGGCAGCTTCAGAGTCAGACCAGGCAGACAGAGACCAAAGGTTGCATCATCCAGCAATTCAGTAACCTCCCTTAAATGAATCTGGTGATCTCGGTCCTGTTCCCAGGGGATAAATGTTTCCTGACAATAAGCAAGCAAGCAAACAAATAAATAAATATGAAAATGCCAACACAACTGGTACTCTTGCTGAAAAGTCTCTATAAAGGGGTCAGACAGTCAGGCCAAAAGCTGAAGGGACATGGAGAGCAAGCTATTATAACTTCTAGGCAGTTTCTCAAGTTGAGGCTAGTTAATGAGGCAGCAGTGTGGCAGGGAAGGTGTTTGGAGCTGCCCACAATTCTGTCTCTATGATCAACAACCTTTTATGGATGTTGAATTTGCATGGAAATTCTTTTCAAGCAGAAAATTGAGCAGAAAGAATTTTTCTAAATGGGTGAAAAGAACTGTTTGAAATTCTTAGTACAACATGAGTGAATTGTTTACCTGATTGGCAAACTATGGACAAGTGTGAAGGTTAAAAACCCAGACAGAGCATTATTTGCGGGAACAACAGTGACTTTGGGAGTGTGCACAGGTGATGAGCAGTGGCAGAAAGTGGATCTCATCTGCAGAATTTGAAAGACAATTTATTAAGACAGTGTTTTGCAGTTAAAAAAAAGAATCCTGTAGAATAAATGTGCCACAGAAGAGGGTAAGAAAGAAGAAAAACTGTCCCGATGGCTTGCAGTGAGAGGTGCTTTTTCCTTCTGATTCTTCTCCCCATCCCACTGGCGCGGGGAGGAAGGGAGGAGTGAGAGAGTGACCATGTCGTTCTTTGTTGCCAGCTGGGGCTAAACCACAATAGAAGGGAAAATGTTCAAGCAGGTATGGTATGGAATGAAGTACTTAGAATTGAAAGAAAGAACAGAAAAAGGAGAATCTAAGAGACAATAGAAAAAATCTCCTGGAGACATAAAAGTTTCAATGGGTTAAACAAAAAGAAGGCTGTGGAGCCAAGCAAAGATTTGAAATGAGGTGCAGGATAACTTCACATTTTCCTTGGCCCTTACATTCCATAATACTGCTTTATTTCCAACATTAGCACAGCTGATGCATCTCACTAAAAAGATATGTTACTTCTTGTCATACAATTGGTTGTGCAGCGGGAGGGAAGCTAATTGTTGAGCAACAAAGTTCGAAAAATATTGACATTCTAGAACAGACATCCATCCCCAAAATTCTCCAGATTCATCCATGCTAGCTCTTCCTTCTTCTTGCCGTGTGTTTTCAACCTCTGAGCTGTTTGCAGGTGACAGCATTAAAATTCCAGAAGGCACAGGGGGGCATTGAAATTCCCTGCAAGCTCTGTATCTCTCTCCATTGATCGGTGTGTCAGTCCACAATGCAGCCATGCACAGATGTTACACAACAGCAGCAGCAGGTTACAGAGCTCTAAAGATATTTTGATTTAATTGAAAAAAGGTAAATGTTTTAAGTCCTTTATTTAATACCACAGCTTCTTCTTCAGCATAAAGCAGTGGCTGTTTTAGCTAGGAGGGGGCTTATTCTTTTTGGAGACTGCAGTTGATTCACATAGAATTTGAAAGTGGCAAAAAAAGGAACAGGAAACATGGCATCTGAAAAATAGTGTGGACAGAAGAACAAGGAGGAAAGCAGACACTTGAGAAATTTTTCAAGCATGATTCTTTGTCTTCTTGAACTCTGATTTAAAGGTTGCTTAGCAACAGTGGCAGTAACAGCTGGGACACCCTTGATCTTGTTGTGTAAACTATTAAAGATAGGTGATGGAAAGTGGCACCATGGAAACAATGACAATTCTGAAGCAGGTGTCTGCAGTGCTGCTTTTCAGCTTAATGTCAGAGGTTTAAATTACATAATTACTTTATCCTTCTAATCTGAATTTTGAGGAAGGAAGGAATCTTTGTATCTCCCAAATTAAACAATATTGAAGATAGTATTATCCCATTCTGTGGCACTGACTTCTAATTATTGCTTTATATAGTTTCATGCCACAACCTTTAGAGGATCTGCATTTCCAGAGACAGAGGTCATTTCACTCCACTGAATTACTGAAGCAGTCCTTCAGCGAGGGGCATAACTGGTATTTACAGTGTTAACCTCAGCTATGAAAGGATCATGACCTTGATTTCAGCTGGACAGTTTAGCTAAAGCCTCACCCCGAATTACTATTATTACAATCATAATCTGAAAATTATTACCTTTCATGGATTAATAAACATAGACAATGGAATCAGCAATGCTCATGCAGAAAACATTCACAGACCCAGGGTCAAGATTTTTTTAATATGACTAGTAAATCTGGGGTATGCAGAAGAGTACCAATTCTCAGAAACAGTAATTGTCTGCCCTTTGAAACAGGCTCCTTTTAAGGCTCTTAAATTCAAAGCCCATGTTAAAGCAGGCAAAATTTCTTTAAAAAACATGGGACTATCTTTTATTCAGCTAGGATTATTGAGTGTGAATAAAACACTCTGTATTATTAGTGACATTTTTATGCATTATTAACTTAAAATATTAGAAAAGAGAAAAATTATCCCTGGCTCATGGCATAGTTGTGTTTTACATCGATTTTTTTTTTTATTTGTAATGACAGGCAGAGTCAAATGTTCAAAAAAGACTCAGAGGTCTATGTCCTTTCGGCACCTCTGTCCTTATCCTATCACGGGGGGACTTGCATTCTGATTGAATAATAATCACCAGTTGCACAACTGAAACAGATAACTATCTGGTAAAATATCATAAGGAATTGTCTATCTGGCCAATAAAACTGTAGCTATGAATCCAAACACCAGCTACTTAGGGTATTCTGACTGACTGAAACAACTTTATCTCTTTACTGCAATGACTTTGAAATTTCTGCGTTATTTTTTAACACTGCTTATGAAGTTGAAAACTATTGTCTACTCTGAGCATCTTTGCTGCTGCTGAGATTGGTACATTGCTAAAACCATATCTTGTATTAGTCCAGCTTTTGCTTATCTTGGAACAGAGAAATTAGGGACCAGAACGCGTAATTTTGATATTATGTTGTATGACACTGCACTATTATTAGAAGATATTCTGACTTCCATGCTGAGACAGGCTGGAGCTGATATGTAATGGCATTACTTCCCAAGGAATTAACTTCTACTGCAACCTGGCTATAAAGTAGACTGTGGATATAAACCTTATACTTTTTGGTTTACAGCAGACTTGATAGAAACTACTGCATTCTTGGATGGGTGGGCAAACCAAGAGTCTAGGGTAGCATGAAAGTTACAGACTGTTTCTTCTAATCTAATTTAGTCTTACTTACTTTCACACATTGTTAGCCAGAACAATTACACACAGAGGCACATTCAAATAGTCAAACTGACATTGGGCTGTATTTGAAAGAACATAATAGTATTAAATCTTTCTGCTCAGCACACATTTCTTCAAAGACTCTTCTGTAGTGTGCAAGAATGATGTACTAGCCAAGCAGATAGACTTCTCTTCCTGACCTCAATGGATTAAGCTAAGTGCCAGAACTGACTTGATGGAAGTCAGTTCTTGCCAATAGTTTCATAGAAGTCATTCTGCAATGATCTAGTAACAGTGAATTATTTATTTTATTCAAATTATTTTGTGAAATAATGTATTTGATTTCATTTGTCCTAAGCTATATGAAAATCAGCCTTTCCTCTGCAATTTAGATGAATGGGGAGTTGTGCAAAAATGTAAGATTTATTTTTGGTGTTCTGTCATCTGGTTCTTATTGGTAGCAGCTGATTCACAAATAAAGCCACTTTAAAAAGTTTTATTAAGGAATTTAAGTAATAGGTCTTATCTTAATTTGTGGCATATCCAAAGGCTGGGCTGGCAGCTACCAGATGGGGGCATGGAATAGTGACTTCTCTTTTTTAACCTGAGTGTTACTCTACTTTATTAAAAGTATAATTGACTATAATATTTCTCACAGGTTAAGAAAACATTTCAAAACCTACATCTGATACTGAAAAAGTGTCATGGAAATTATTAAATTTTTTCTTTAAGGATTTCAGGGAAAATAAAACTGACCACAGCTATGGCTAATCTGTGTCTTCATGTATCTGTTATATCAAAGCATTCCTTGCATTATGCCAAGAAGAACTATGCCAGCTTAAAGGCTTTACAACAGCAAGGTATTACAAGTTGCCTTCACTATCTGCTAGTGTCCTACATTTTTTGAAATTCTTGAATTTCTGTACACACAGATACCTGATACTCTAACAACAAGTAGAGCCATTAGGATAGGATATTACAGGCAATGAACTCCATTCTACAGAAGGATTATCGATCAGGAAAATATTGTAGAACTACACCACTAGCATACCAAAGCACTAGAAATCACGAAGACAGTAACTCTCTAAGTTATGTTCTTTAGAAAAGGAAAATTACTTCCTTTTAGCAAAGGAAACTTTTCAACTGGCATTTTCTCATAAATGTATCCTTCCCATTGGAGGACTTTGTGGGATGACTCCAGGGCAGAGATAATCCCAGTGTTTCTATTATTAACTAAAAGTTTCTTTAGATTCTTTCTTTTGCACTGTTTGCTGAAATTGTATTTTTCTGGGGATTGGTACTTCAGACAGATATTTTACCATAGATTTTCATAGGTCTCTACAAACCTGTTTTCTTCTGTTTTCCTTATTTGGCACTTGCATGTATTTAGGAGATAAAAATTTTCTGGGATCACTCCAAGATCAGTAATGAAACCTCACAGGACTTAGGACCATCATGGATCTACTGGTAAACTCTACCAATCTGTTCTAAGCTCAATGTATACCTGGTTAGTCTTCTAACACACATGTTAAAAAGCTCTACCACAACAACACACTCCACCGAACAAGGTTTTCTTTATTGGAAGGAACTGGGCTGAACAACTAAAGCTACAGAGGTCCATCATGTTACTCAGTGTACTGCTGCAGTGGTCTGAGATATTCAGTAAGGAAAAAATTGATCACCTTCTGATCACCTTGTCTGGCAGAAGAGCTGCCTGGAGACTTTTCAGGTGGCTTCAAAGACTACAAACTCTTTAGCTCAGCTGCTTTCTTCTGTGTTTGTATAACATTAAGCATAAATCCCCTGATTTAACAAAGGGAAGCTCCTGAAGCTGTCCTCCACAAATGAAATAAAACCAAAATAGTCACAGTAGTATAATACATATACATACATTATATACTGTGTATATAATACATAGTATTACAAATCTTTCCATATGCCTCCTCCACTTTGGCGGTGCTCTCATCACCAACCATGTTTTTCTCTCTCTTGTACTGATAAAACTGATGACTGAGGTGGAAGAGAGAGGGAATGAGGATTCATAGGAAGGACACTAGCCATCTCATCATTCAAAAAAACCCTGTACTTTCACCTAATCCCACTGAGAAGTTTGGGATGGGGAGAAGCAGGGGCTGTGCTGGGTGCTGGGGTCTTAGAGAAGGCTGCAGAGCAGACCTGGCTCTGCGTGCTGCTGCCTCATGTATCTGCGGGCATTCGGTGTTCAGCCTGGAGCTGCGGGACAGACTGGGGGTCAAACCCCAGCCGGATCTCGAGCGGCATCACTGTGCCGCAGGGAGAATACCTGGGAGGACTCCCAGGTGAGGCTGTTCCAGTAACACCTATGGGTACACTCAGGGCCCTGACGCCTTTTCACTCTGTCAGGAGAGGAAATTCCCATCCACATTTCAGTCTTCTCTCCCCATCCTCCACTCCCCCTCTTGCAGCCTCTCTGTCTATATTTGCTCGATTCAGCATTTTCAGGATCTGTCGGTGAGGTTGTTTTCCGTACATGCTAGCAAATAAACATATGGCGCAGCCCAAAAAGCCCATGCACTTGCTGATTTCATTGCCTGCTGGGCAGTATAATGAACCACCAAATAAACTGTTTGCCAGCAATATTTTGAGATTAATGCATTAGAAAAAATAAGCCTAAGAATGGTAATACAAGAGTTGAAAACTGGACTAACCATATTTCATACTTCTCAGAATAGATGTATTTTATTCTTGCTATGCCTTGGCAGGTATCTTCCCACCAGGACTGCAGTTCACAACGTAAAAATTAATCAGATGTTCAAGATAATTAAAAACACATTTCTAAGTGCTTTTGGGAAAGAGAGATATGGAATGAAGGGAAAAGTTCTTAAATGGACTTAGAGACAATGATTTTACAGTTCAGTTCCTCTCAGCACTGCTATTAAAATGAATCTTAAAGTTACTTGCAGTCTGTTTGAAGATTTACAGTAACAGCAAAACAATTATGGACACTTTATTCTCCAGTGATATGCAGATTAAAAGGTTGGGTTTTTTAGGGTTTTGTTTTGGTTTGTTCTTCCCTCGGTAGCAGCATTTAAGATAGGGATCAGTAGAAAGAGGAATATTTTATTCACAAGGAAAAGAAAAGCACTGAGGAAAATGAGGGGTTTTCATGAGCATATGCTGAACCTCTGGATGCAAACAAGTGTAGTGGACATTCCTTTTCCAGTGGGATACTGGGACTACTAACAGCCTTAGAAAACCTAACTCAGTAGGCCTCCAGCAGTATATCTGTGACCTGGAGCCTACGAGCCAGCAAAGATTCCTAGAGACCTTTGACAAGATAGAGTTGGCTTCCACTTCACATTTGCACAAGCTTTAGAAATTATGAATAGACTATGGAGTTTGCCTGAGAACTTCACCCCACCCTCCCAAAAGACAAGTGGCATTTCCTGTGCTTTCTTCTTCTCTTATGTGTTTTCCCGGTGGAAGGAACTACTGGAAAAGTTAGAAGGATTTGTTTCCAAAAACCTTTCAAAGATTCATATGACTATTTTAGCAACAAAAATCCATCCCTTGTTAGTTTTTAACTGAGAAGATTATGCCTTTTCCGTGCCCTCATATTTGAAATCAAAATATACACCTTACTGGTTAGCCTAAGATAGGAAACAGAGCGGGACCTTCCAAACCCAGTGGAGCAAATTATGCTTTCAGTAAAGTCATACAATTTTGGCCACTTGCTACGTATTTATTGAAAAGGTTGCTTTTTTTGTCTGCTTGGGTTTTTTTTTTTTGTGGTTTTTTTAGATTATCTTGCTCTTTTCAAGGCTCACTGTCCCTTCTGGCACTGGAACTACATAATACTGAAGATGTGTGACACCACATTAATTTCCATAGCAGGGGATTAGGATATTACAAACATGGGATTAGGTCCACTTGAAGGATCAAAGCAAAAAGAGAAGCGAGATGTGAAGAAACCTTTTCTTATTTGCCAAACAAACAAATATCCAGGACAATATGTTAAAAAAGAAAGCAACTGCTCAGGTGAATGTTTATAATTTAACCTGAACTCCTGATCCATGAGAATATTGGATTTTACCTGATATATTTTTTACCAGTAGGAAAATCCTGAGTTGTTTGTTTTCTTTTGCTTTCCACTGCAGCAGTGTTATTCATACAGAAACCAATACAGAATCTGAAACAATATCCTGGGGCCATTTTAATACAATTTAGCATCTTGTATTCATGTGCATCAGGGAACAGCTACACTTCCTATTCACGTTGCTAAGTTATTGCAGTACATTTGTGGTTGCTTTTTCTATTGAAGCTAGACCAGTGTATAATTAGCAGTGAATAACTTATTCCATGAATTCAACCTCCTTTTCCTCTTTGTGGAATGTCCATAAATAGATAAAAATTTATCCCTGATTCCATTTCACTGCAGAATGAAGAGAAGCTTTCTGTTTTAAACTCCGTAGAGTTGTGAATATTGTGCTGCAGTTATTCAGTAGCTGAATTTGGATATTAAATAAGTGTTTGATAATACAATTTTTCACCTAATTGCCATAAATTTTAATAATTTAAATGAAAATTTGTTACAATTTCAGGATGAGAGATTCATCTGATACAAACTGGCATAAATTTGTTGAATGGAAGAGCTGTTTTGTGAGGCTACAGAAAGAAAACTGAAGCAGCATATTACTTGTAGAAACATTCTGGACAAAACAGAAAACTATAAAAGCAGTAAAGCTCACAGAGTCCAAAAAATCCACCTATTTCTCTGCAAGAAAATATTTAGAGATATCCCCCAACTGCTTTAACAGAGGTTGTGATTGCCTTCTTAGTGGAATAACTGGTTCATTACTCAGGAGTCTTGACAAAGCCAAAGAGCTCTAATTCATTCAGAAAAGGTAGGAAGAGATAGCTGATTTTCAAGTCTCTTTTTTGCACTGCTTTCCTTTAGTAAGCCATGTTAAATCGTATCTTCTTTATTGTCCAAACAATCATCAATTTTTCTTTCACATTTGAACCTGATAAGTTAAACTACACGGCACAATCTCTTATTTCTTAGGAAATTTCCATAGCAGGTCTGAAAACATGTGTATTTAAATTTAAATGTATTGTTTATGATATATCTCCCTGTGTAAGTACTGCTTTCCTTGAAGAAGAATGCCTGTCTATCACATACTCAGAGAATATAAACTTTATGATTAATCCATTTTAACTACCTTTTAAATTTTCTGTCCAGCTATAGGCAGTACCAAGCATACTCAGGTACTCTATGTTTAGCTGGTGAATATTATGATGAGGGAGGCTTCTCTCAGGGAAAGTGGGGTGAACAACCAAAGTGTGTATCCTGACTTTGGTAGGTTTACGTCGTTCATTGCAAGTGACCATGCATGTGTTGAAAAATATTTCTGAAAATAGTAAAGATGTGATAAGCACCACAAAGTACCCACTTAAGAGTTTAGAGTACTTATTACAGCCAAGTAATCAGCTTAGATAAAAGCAAAGTGAAAGAAGAGCAAATGGATTTCCGTATGTCAAGACTGAACCCTGATCCCTGAAACAACCAAAACATCTCCCCCACTTCCCTTCAAACTTACTAAATAAAACTTGCCTTTGAATGAACTTTGCAAATCAGACTCTCATACTGTGAGTAAATTAAAAGTAGGTATACAGTGCCAATGCATGACTGACAGAACCACCACCAAATCTAATTGCATGTGGAACTTGAAGATCTCACAGAAGAGCTGTACATTGAAAATAACTATGCGCACTCTAGGCTGTAGAGTCTGGAGAGCTTAAATTTTTTTTTTAAAAAAAAGAAGAAAAAAAAAAGAAAAAGAAGAAAGCAAGAAAGAGTGAGTGAGAGCATTTTCTTGCCAGGCATATTTATCCAAGCTCACAGCTCAAGATTAATCCACAAGGGCATAGAGGCAGAAGATTAAGGAACTAAAGACAGTCTTCATTCCTTGCTGAATTTTATTTTTACTTTGCAGCTGTTTGAAGGAATATGTCTATAATACTGTGTTCTGTCAAGCACAAGACATTGTTCATGAAACAGATGTCCAATACATTTGTATCATCTGTGTAGTGGCACATACACACTATTGCACAACAGAAGATATAATCTCGCAGAATCTGCAGATGAATTTATCATATGTGAGTAAGACATAAAAAAAATCCCATTTGCCTTGTATTCAAGCAGTGCTAAAATTAAGGCTATATTTACAATGAGGAGGGTATGAGAATTTTGATGGAACATAGCATTCACAAGTGGTTATGAAGCAAGAATATAAATTCCTCCTCTAAATTTAAAAGATTCAGGAATCATACAAAGCATGTGTACTCTGAGTACACATTGCAGAATAAGAACAGCAAATTTAGAATTTAATTAAATTTGCCTTAAAATATAAGAGAGGCAGTAAGTCAGACAGCAGAAATGTGCTCCATAGACATTCATACAGCCTTATATTGCACCCCAAAAATTTAGCTGAATAAAATAAAATACTGATGTGTACATATTGACAACTAAAGAGTTTGAAGTAGAACACAATGTGTTAGAGTATTTGCTGCAAACAAGAAATTATTTCCTCTAGTTCTAATATTACACTGGTGGATTTCCAGTTTTCTAAGTTCATTTTTTGCCATAATATTGTATGGCTTAATGTACTAAAAAAATAAACATCTATTTTTATTTGAAATACAAGTAAAATTGTAGTGTACAGAAAGCATCTCATGTACATTGCCAAAAAATATATAAAATAGGCTCTGAATGGAATGACGACTTAAGAAAAGCAATGGGAGAGAAAAGATGACATAAATAATGCAGTAACTTGGACATGTCAAAGAAGGAATAATTTTCTACTCATTCATGAATTCAAAGATACCAAAAGGAATGCATTGATTCTGGTAATGGAAAACACACAGGAAAGATAAGACTCAGATGACTTAAAGGACTGTATAGATTAGGGTAACTTGCAGCTATTTGATCACAGAAAATATATAGAAAAATATTTCTGGAAAGTGAACATATACAGAAATATCAGAATGTGTCTTGAGTCTGCGTGGGACCAGACTTCTAACCTCCACTGCTTTTCAAAATTCATCACAGCAAGACTACTGCTATGCACAATGTACTGTGCTTGTCCTCTCATAGTTATTTTGGGCAGTTTATACTTAGTTCTGCAATGGCCTAGAAAATTAAGAGATTTTGGAAACGGCACAGTTTAACACAAATCTTCTCAACATGACACTGAAGTGATCCTTTCCTTGAGCACTTTTTCATTTAAACTATGTCATACAAAAGCAAGGAAAATGTTGTGGTTTTAGCATGGGAAAGAGATTCAGGGATGAATGAAACACTTGTGTCTTTGTGTATGTTAGTTTCTTCAACCAAAATGCAGAATTTTCTAATTGAGGTTCAAGACACGTAGGTTAAGTTATAACCAATTTAAAGGAGTGATAAAAGCTAACTAACTTCATGGAAACAGGATTTCACCCCATACACTGCCTAGCCCTGTCTCACAGGACAGTGATGGGGAGGTGTACACAGCACCGGGCCTGCTGGCGACAGGTGGAACTCAGCTATCTCAAAGGGGAAAAAGGATTCTTGGCCACGAGCTGGCGGGGCTCATTGAGAGGGCTTTAAACTAGGTTCGAAGGGG
>Ga0065711_1035302_pt1 | contig 22508 bp, 8 predicted proteins | sample Hoacrofraction12_FD_59098 | JGI IMG/M metagenome (GOLD analysis project Ga0065711, IMG submission 59098) | Hoatzin crop microbial communities from Cojedes, Venezuela - Epithelial fraction 12 v2 (version 2) | ecosystem: Host-associated > Birds > Digestive system > Esophagus > Crop | place... | reverse complement strand
CCAGCTGTGCCTTGGCCTTCCTGACCCCATCCCTACACAACCGGGCAGCTTCCCTATACTCTTCCCAGGAAGCCAGTCCCTGCTTCCACTGCCTGTGCAGTTCCCTCTTCTTCCTTAGTTAGACCAGCATCTCTTGCCTCAGCCATGCCGGTCTCTTCCCTTCTCTGCCCAACTTCTTACACTTGGGGATCGAGAGCTCTTGCGCTCTGTGGAATACATCCTTAAAGACCTGCCAGCTCTGTTCTGTTCCCCTGTCCCTGAGGACCGTTTCCCTGGGAGTCCTTCTGACTATCTCCTTGAAGAGCTGGAAATGTGCCCTCCTAAAATTTAGGGTCCTGACTATGCTCTTCGTTATTCCCGTTTCCCTCAGTAGTGTTAGTTCCACCAGCGCGTGGTCACTGCAGCCCAGGCTGCCTCCGATCTCGACATCCCCAATGAGCTCACTCACATTGGTGACCACCAGGTCTAGCATCGCATCCCCTCGGGTAGGGGTGCTTAATACCTGGCTTAAGAAGTTGTCCTCAATGCATTCTAGGAACCTGCTGGATTGCCTACAGCTTGCTGTGTTGCTTTTCCAGCAGATGTCGGGGTGGTTGAAGTCCCCCAGTAGGACAAGAGCCTGCGAGCGCGAAGCCTCCTGGAGTTGGAGGAAGAACGCTTTGTCTGTCAGCTCCTCTTGATCTGGCGGCCTGTAGTAGACACCAGACACTAGGTTCCCTTTGTTGCCTCTCTCTCTGATTCTTACCCATAAGCTTTCGACCTGTTCATGGTTATTCTTCAGGGACAGCTCTTCACTCTGTAACGTTTTCTTGATGTAAAGGGCAACGGCCCCACCCCTCCTTCCTCGCCTGTCCCTTCTGAACAGCCTGTAGCCATCAAGAGCTACATTCCAGTCGTGGGATGCATCCCACCAAGTTTCCATGATGGCAATCAGGTCATAGCTTTCCAGCAGCACGACTGCTTCCAACTCCTCCTGTTTGTTTCCCATGCTGCGTGCGTTTGTATAGAGGCATTTCATCTGAGCTGTCAGCCTCGTTACCTTCATAGCAGAGAACCCCTTTTTTCCCTTGAGGTGTTTCATGGGTATTTTCTTGTTGGCACCTGATACCTCAGCCGCCTCCAGCTCCCTTCTGCAAGACTTCCACATTGCTGCAGTGTCCCTCACATGCTGCTGGGCAACGGGTTGAGGGCTCCTACTAGCCCTCCATCCCTCTAACTGTTTATGTCTAACTGTTTAATACCTTCATCAATGACTGAGACAGCAGGACCAAATGCATCCTCAGCAAGTTTGAAGACGACACCAAGCTGAGTGGTGCAGTCCACAAACCAGAAGGATGGGATGCCATCCAGAGGGACCTGGACAAGCTGGAGAGGTCGCCCTGTGTGAACCTCAATGAGGTTCAACAAGGCCAAGTGCAAAGTACTGCACTGGGGTCAGGGAACCCACAATATCAATGGAGCAGCCCTGAGGAGAAGGACTTGGGGGTATTGATGGATGAAAACTCAACAGGAGCCAACTATGTCCACTCGCAGCCCCGAAAGCCAGCCATATCCTGGGCTGCATCAAAAGAAGGGATTCTGTCCCTGTACTCCGCTCTCGTGAGACCCCACCTGGAGTCCTGCATCCAGCTCTGGAGCCCTCAGCACATGACGGACGTGGAGCTGTTGGAGCGGGTCCAAAGGAGGGCAACAAAAATGATCTGGGGGCTGGAGCACCTTTGCTATGAGGAAGGGCTGAGAGAGTTGGGGCTGTTGAGCCTGGAGAAGAGAACACTGCAGGGAGACCTTACTGTAGCCTTTCAGTACTTGAAGTGGACTTATAAGAAAGATGAGGACAGACTTTTTAGTAGAGTGTGTTGTGATGGGACAAGGGGTAATGGTTTTAAACTAAAAGTGGGCAGATTCAGACTACATATAAGGAAGACATTTTTTAATATGAGGGTGGTGAGGCACAGGAACAGGTTGCCCAGAGAGGTGGTAGATGCCCTTGACTTATGTAGTATTTCATGAATAGACATAACATGGTCCATGGTATCCCATCCCACTCAGTCGGTAAGGGGAAGGTGAACTTTTCAACTCTCTGTGTGGTACCCAGGAGTCAAGACAATGACTCAAGAGGCTCAACTACAAACAAAGCTTTACTTGGAATTCAGTGGAATTAGGAAAGATGGTAACTTTGCAACTTTGTAACATTACTTTTAGCACACTGGAGTTAGTCAGAATGGATATTGACTTGGCAAAGTTTACAACAACTTAATGTCTGATTTTACAAAATCCCAAAAGATAGCAGATTGACAGAATTACCACAACATTACCCTTATGTGCCTAGAAAGTCAGAGATAGAGAAGAAAACAAAAGGAAAGATAAGAGAGCAGATATCACCACCCTTGGATCCAGCCACTGTCTCTGCTTGTGGTTGGGATCATTTATTTCAGGATTGCATGAGCCTGGGTGCTTGGTGATTTCCCGCAAATCAAGCACACACCCCCACTTACAATCACATCACATATTTATACTATTAAAAATGTTAGTACTGCCTATTATCCATGCCGTCCTAACTAGAATTGGTTAGTTCCTCTCTCACTTCGGTTTAAAGATACAGCGCTCCTAAAATTCACTAGGCATGCTCAGTGAGGAACAGTCTTTGCTTGGGCCGAGGAGTCCAGCTCAGGGGGTGTGATTTCTAGGATTATAATGAGGGTAATTCAACTAAGGATACATGATTCTCATTTCTTCTGGCAAGTTTGCAACATACATAAAACATCCTGATTAACTGTCTCTCAAGGTCCAGTTGCTCCAGTGTGTCCTTGGGTAAAGACACCAGCTGTTAGTTCTTCTGACAGGAGGTGGTTCAGTGTAACAATCTCCTCGGTTGAGCGGGTTCCTTGTCTGGAACACTGGCTGCTATTCAACAACAATTAATTAGCTAAGTTTCAGAGATTGTCTTCAACACTTCGGGCACCTGTCGTCTCAAAAGCTCTCGAAATAAATCGGTGGGCATGGGGAGGGGTCTTGGTGGTTTCACAAGCCCCCCCTGCAAGGCTGGTGGCTGCTTTGCGCATGCGCTTAATTTCCTTGCCTACGTGACATCGGAGAGGGAGAGAGGTGCGTTCCGTAAGCTGGCACCCAGCCTCTGCAGGGTTCCGCTTGTCTGCCACCAGTCCTTTATCACGATGATGAAGTTCCCAAAGCACAATGCCTGATTTAGGAGTTTGCTTAATTCATGCATCTCTCAGTTTCTCAAGATGGATGTTTGCGACAATTGCTCACTCCAGCCTGGGGCTCTACACATGGTCAGAGCACAACGTCTTGTGTGGCAGTCAGCTCTGTCGGCACAGGGTAGAATGCAATACAGGAGTAAGATTTGCAATAGCTACTCAGATTACAACCCACTGAGGATGACCTGTAAGTTAGTACACGAAAAAACAAACCAAAGCTGAAGAAGGGAACAGGGTAGGCATGTGGATATAAATCCTCTTTCCTTTGCAAGTAAGGCAAGGGAAGCTTTTGTCCTCCTCCAAAACCACCAGACTGATATCTGCAAACCTTCATTACACTGACTAGCACTTACTTAAATTTTCTTAACTTTACTTAAAAAAGAAGTTAAAGAAATCAGCTGCATGTGGACTAAAGGCAAGGACTGCTCTGCATAGTTGTGGGAGCAGAGTCTGTAATTTTCAAAAAGATTTTCTACAATTTCATATCTCTGGTATATGTTCAAAACTTAAAACACATTAATAACTATAGCATAACTTAGTGATACCCAGAATATGCTTTTCTCAAAGTAGCCCTGAATCTTTGAAGTACTTCAAAACACAAGTTTAATATGTGCAGATTAGGGACTGGTGAGTATGAAGATGGCTTTTTCAGTGAAAGACAAGCTGCTCATATCTTCCCTTTGAAAACCTCAGTGGAATCCAAAACACATCCCGCCTCAGTGAGTAATTCCCCTGAAGCTAATGGCTTTATTGACAATTGCTACTCCATCAATTCTTCTGGTTTGTTTGAAATGGCTCATATAAGCCAAATGTATTACGTACACTTAAATTGGAAATGTCCTAGTTGTATTTGTGTAATAGCTTAAGCAAACACTCACGTACCCAGTCGCCATGGTTTAGAAGCGGAACAGGAGAAGGCATTCAGCATCACTGGTTTCAAAGGATCATGCTCTGAGCAAAATGCAGGTAAGAGTCGAATACTTGTGAAAAGCAGGAAAAGCGAAGCTCAGGTCAAATCTCAAGCACTATTACTAAATACTGGTGACAGGTAACTCAGGATGTTGCCTGTTCATTTGGATGGGAACTCTCACACAAATAAGAAGTCACCAGTCTGAGGAAGAGTTCAACAGACTGACCTTTCTCTATTTTCACATCATTGTTGCAGCTGTGTGCTGTGGAAAATAACCAATATGTTCTCTCATTATTCACACAGTCAGACCTATGCAACATTAACTCAGAGGTCTTCTTAACTTGCTATTATTCCTTTAAATTCTTTTTTTTGCTTTCTTCCTGACATATTTTTCTATCTGCTAAGAGTAGTTTTATTACCATGGGTCATAATGTCAATATAAAAAAAATCTGCAATACAAAAATTCTCCTTTAACCAAGTTCAGAACACACATAAGTAATTAAATTCAGACAATAACTGGTCAGATTTCCCCAGCTTCCTCCAGCCAGTTATAATCATCAGTCTGCAAGAGCAAATCCTGGTTTAGAATCTCTGACATTGCAGCTCAGGGCTGTGAATTGAGAATTCGTCTCAAATCCCTGACAGTCAAGCCAGGGTCCTGCAAAGTGCCGCAGATCTGGAAGACATATGACTGTGTTGAAAGGTTTTGTGAAGCTCTTGCTGGGAAAAATCAGAGACAGTAAGCACAAGCTGTTGATGGAGCACTTCTATCTTCAAGGAAATAGGTGTGTGTAATTAAAAAATAAATACCTAGTGCCAAGTCAGCTGTTCTAAGATCAAATTTTAATCTGTATAAACAAGCAAAATAGCAAAGGCTGGCACAGAAACCAAACTTTCCCAAGATGTCCTTACAAACTCTATTTCCTAATGTTTACAGCTTCAGTTTTGCATGTTTTGCCCTCTTTCATTAGCTGACTGGAGTATTTAGTGTATTTATATATCATAAAAATTGAGGAAAAACTAGTGGAAGAACCAACAGGGTTATTCCCATGCATAAACTAAAGATAATTTCACAAATAATAACAAGTATGCAGCTTTTCATAATTAGAAGTCACATTATTCTGCAAATATTTCTAAAGATCATCTTATTACATGCAGTCAATAGGAAGGGAAGCATAAGGAAGAGATGTGCCTTGCCTAGGATGACCCAGCAGATAAGGCCAAGTGCATGAGAAGAGAGCTCATCTTTCTGGCAACCCAACCCCATCTCCACTTTAACATGATTCTTGCTTTGTACTCGTACATATGAGTTGGGGTTAGCTGCTGTGACCACTTTGGCCTTCAGCTATGCCAAAAGAAACTGCCTCCACTTTGTCTGCACATGCTGAAACAGCCTTCCCAGGGCTGTCCCTGAACGTCCTTGGTGGTTACTGCTCTGCTTTGTTGCATATTTCACGCTTAGACATTAAATTTTCTGATTTCTTTCAGCGCTTTCCTCACAAATTCAAATCTTTCTACTGCTACAAAACAAAGCAATAAAACCCCAAACTCTTCACATGACAGGTGCTCTAGAGGTCACACATCTGGCCGATATATTTCTGTGACTTCAGTTATAACCTTTGGCAATGAATTTCAACATCGACCATCACAAAGATGTTGCCCCTACACAAATCAATCGGAAACACGAGGAATATCCAAAGGGCTGGAGAATTGTTCTAGAGAAGGAAATGCTGAGGGCGAAAACAGGACTAACTGAAGTTGAGAAACAGAGAACGAAAAAGAAAGGAGAGAGTAGGGAAGGAAAAAAGAAGTCACTCCACAACAAAACCCAATATTCCTCACCATGAATCTGAATGGAGATATGTGCTGCCTCTGCCTAGTAATACTCCTGACAAGAAGTGTAAAGACATTTAATCATACCAATCACAATATAAAGAAGCAAGCCACCAAACAGCAATATCAGTTATGTAAGGCCAGGGACTCTGTCCGTCACATTCTTTCATTAACATCACTTTGGCATCCTCTGACTTGTAACTGTACATCTGTTCAGCCCAGTCCACAGGCCACTGAGATTTGCCCCACATTTCTGGATGTATTTCATGTCCATACACATTTACACAAAGTAAGTGAGCATGCAAAATTTAGTGCCAGATCCTGGATCTGAAATTCACTTTGACAATTCTTATACACCCAAATGGGTACATTGAAAGCAGCAATTGTGCCACTCACTTAAACAAAGATTACATATAATTGCAAGAGATGCAGCCAAAAATGCTCTGAAAGGCTGTAGACATGTCACTTTTTCTTTGTAACTTCTCTTTTTCAAAAAAGGAACATAATGGTAAAACCAAGTGAGCAAATTAAGGCATTAGGAATGCAGTGAGAAAGATGAAAGAATCTTGCCTTACAGAGTGAGTATCTGTAACTTTATTCCAGCTCTCTCTTCTGATCACATCTTGGATTCTTTTTTAACCATACTGGAAACCATCCAGTCTATGTATTACCTTGGGCAGATCTTCTCATTGCTCTTCCTCTATTTTTTTGCTCATTTTTTTAACCTAAATACATAGCTGAAACTACTAATGTTTAGACATTTTTTCCCCAGGGATGGAAGATTTATGTTAGAAAAAAAAGAAAAAAAATTCAGCAACAACTAAGCCATTACTACACCACTGAGCTACACTGCTATCTAATATGCAGCTCTTGAATAAATGTGAGGTTTATTCTGAAAAACAGTTTTTTTAAATCTGAAGTTTCTTTTGAAATATATATTTTGTGTCAACTATTCCAAACCTTGTGCAACAGAATACTCAAAGCTGGAAGTGTTTATGAAGCTTTGCCGGGAAGACAAATTAGGTAAGTTTTTACAGATTTTTATTTTTTAAAACATCATTGATCTCAAAATATTTGGGAAGATTTTATCAAAAATCAGTAAAACGCTTACAAGGTTCCCAGTGGTTTCAGAAGTGAAGAGAAAGAAATATTTTGTGACAGATTAAGCGACACTCATAGAGTAAGTCATAGCTAGGATAAGAACTCAGAAAACTTGACTCTATTTCTCCATTTTTTTCCATTTCTCTACCAAACGTTGCCCACAGGACTTTAGAATATTTGCAGGCTTTTTTTTGGTTAAACGTTAAATGAGTTCTTGAGCAATGACACCTATACTTAAGGAGAACTTTTGTCTTTAACTAGATCACAAAGAAGAGGGACTGTTTCCTATAAACTGCATAATGTTCTATTGGAATTACTCTTTCTTAACAAGCAAAATTCCTTTTTGGTATATTGAATGGGTGAAATGAATTGTCAAGCTCATCTAGGCTTCAATACGTAGTCTTGTGCTACAGCAATGTGATGAAAAAGCTGAAGGCTTACTGACAGCCATATAATCGCCCTAATACTGAGATTGATCTAGTCTGCAGAGAAAGGGATGGCTGTGGTGCATACAAATGAAGGAGCTGTGCATTTTGAAAGATTGCAGAGAGGCTGATTTGCCTGTCAGCAAAAGAGCGAGGTTGTTCACTAAATATCACAGCCTTCAGCTTAAGAAACCATGTACACGAGGCAAAATGAAGATAACATGAAGAATGTGTGAAGAGAAGAAACAACTATGTTCTCTGTGCATGCTCTTATTAAAACGCAGTAGAGGAAACCAAAGTTCAACAGACAGACAAGAGAGTCAAGACTGATAGACAAGGGCACAGTCAAGAAGTTTCTTCTTTCATCCTGATGCTGACAGGACTATGAGAAGCAGAATGAAACCATAAAAGGTTAAACCATTTTAAATATGAGTCTTTTTCCTATTCTTGGTAGAATCATCATGCTTCTTGAAGGTACTACAAAACCTATCCATTTGTCAACAACCAAGTGGCTGTAGTCAACAAAATGGCTGTAGATTCTGAGGAACTTCCTAGCATATTTAGAAACTGTTAAAAAAGCCTAATTGTTTCCAACCTGCATACAAAATACACTCAGTAGGGACCATACATATCCTATCTTACTCTTTTTTCAATTACTACAGCACATCTTTAATAAGTTTATATTTTAAAACAAAAAATCTTTATCTTTCCCCACATAAAAAAATAGAGAAAAAGTTGTGCAAGTGCCTATAATGACCGCAAAATCATCTGGTTGTATCTTTATCCTCTAGCACCCACTAGGCCAGTACTGAAAAAATGAATTTGATTCCATATATAAGTCACATAGCTGAACTTCTGTGCATGGCTTGGAAAACTTGCACAGATAATAGACCAGTGTTGCAATGTGCTGACCACACTGCAGCAGAAAAGCTGCAACTCAGAGGATGATACTGTGGGATTCCTCCATTGCTCTTGTTATGTCCTGGCATGTACCTGATGCCAAATTAAAAATTGAATGACTGATGTCTTTGAGTACAAAACTATGTTTCCCCTCAAACACCTCTTTAGGTGTTTCCCTGCAACACTCCTTGTCCATACACAGGGACATGAAGGAAAACTGAAAACAAACAATTAATACAAAACTGCAATCTATTCACTGGCTAATTTGGGAATTGAACCAGGCTCCCAGACATAAAGCATAAACTCACAGGCATCTAAAATGAGACTTGAGTACCATTTCAGAGTTATCCAGATCCTTCTATAGAGACAATGAGCTGTGGCAGGGACTAGACGCAGCTACCAGCCCTGAGGAAGATGTGGAACAGGCAGTTACTGTTGATCAGACAGCTGGGATAGCTCCCTGCTATGTGGAGCAGTAGTTCCCAACTTCCTAGCATGCTCTTCCTACGGTATCTAATGCAGCAATCCGTCCAGGTCTGAGATCTGCATTGTCTTCGTCGAGATATTTCGTTGTTAATAGACAGAGGTGGGCTGTACTAGGTATAGAGTTGCAAACTCTCAAGAAGTCTCCACTGAAAATGCAAAATCCCTGTCACTCGCTACACACAGGATACTCTCTGCTAAGAGCTGGACACCGAGTATAGCTTTCAGTTCTCAAATGGTTAACAGCAAACGTTGTCAACAATGCAGTGCCCTGTCTATAACTGTCTTTGAGCTTATTGATCATGATCCAGAACACACTGATGCAAACCATGATGTAAATCCAACAGTAAAATGTGGGGGAATCCTGCAGTTCCCTGTGGAAGGCATCCTTTTCCCACGGTGATTTTGGATTTATTAGGCAAAAGAATTTAGGACTTTCGACAGGAAGGGTTTGGGGAGTGACAGGTGGAATCCCAGTAAGCATGAACAACAGAAATCAGACTGGAAATTTTTCTGTTATGCTTTCTTCTGGCTCAGTCCCCCTTGTTTTTCCTCACCCATACAAGTCTTGCATGTGATTTTATCATGCTTGTACTTTTCCGTGCAGGGAGTGACATGCAGCAGAATTTACATTTGTCATCCCCTTTCTAGGTCTGGTCTCATGGTCTTTCATGTACAATCTGGCCTTCACTACCTCTAGAGAACTGTTTATGAGAGATTGTCGCTTCTGAGAGTGTCTTCACTTCCATTTTTTGCTGATTTTCTTTGTTATTCAAAGCCTTGTATGATAAGCTAATCAAGAAGAAACAGAAACATTGAAACTACAGAGGGACTGATTGTTATTTGGATGTCTATTATTTTCAGCAGGCTTTCCATGTGTGACTTCGTTATACTTGAATCACTTCTTTTTTGATGTATCTTAATCTTGTCTCTATGCAAACAATAAATTTCTCTGAGTTTTCATTGATACAAACTAATAAAGAAATTCACATTGCTGATTTTAATCAGTAAGTGATTATTAAATCAGTAAGTTTTGAACCGTATTACATTCACATTATTATAAAGACAACTTCACAAAAAAATATGGAAGCTGCTCGTTCCTGCCTGCTGTATCCAAAGGCCAATACAGACTTCCTGGGTGTACATATACACTGTGCTGTTAAACCAGTATGATATGGTTTATAGCTTAAAAATTGGATTATGATTATTAAAATGATTATTACTTCATCAGCAATAAAGGTCAATATATATTTTTAAACCTTTAAAGCTACATACTCATTACAAGATACCAATATGCATTCAGTCATTTCACATCCATCGGTTTCCAATGGCTTCACAAATGAGTAAAACCTAGCATGAGTGCCAGAATCACAGAATCACAGAATGCTAGGGGTTGGAAGGGACGTCTGTGGGTCATCTAATTCAACCCCACTGCCGAAGCAGGGTCACCTACAGCAGGCTGCACAGGACCTTGTCCAGGCGGGTCTTGAGTATCTCCAGAGAAGGAGACTCCACAACCTCCCTGGGCAGCCTGTTCCAGGGCTCTGTCACCCTCAGAGGGAAGAAGTTCTTTCTCATGTTCAGACGGATCTTCCTATGTTTCAGTTTGTGTCCGTTGCCCTTTGTCCTGTCGCTGGGCACTACTGAAAAGAGCTTGGCCCCATCCTCCTGACACCCACACTTCAGATATTTGTAAGTATATATTAGGTCCCCTCACAGCCTTCTCTTCTTCAGGCTGAACAAGCCCAGCTCCCTCAGCCTCTCCTTGTAGGAGAGATGTTCCAGTCCCCTCACCATCCTTGTAGCCCTCCGCTGGACTCTCTCCAGTAGATCTTCATCTTTCTTGAACTGGGGAGTCATGCCCTTTTCTTGAACATCATGTCATGCCCTGACACTGCCTCATTACCTGTATTTCCTGAGTGCAACCACAATAATAATAAAAACCCTTCTTTGTCAAACTGAGTGCCACTGCATGCCATCTTCTGATCAGAACTCAGAACTACAGTGATTATCTTTATTTCAGCTCTAGTCTCTGAGGTATGCCCTCGTCAGTGAGCACGTAGGACCAGTGGTGAGTTGCAGATACTTTTGCCCTGAGTCTTCAGTAGACCTTGGAAGAACTCTTTGGCTCTTAGAAGACTTTAAGAAAGTTATTAAGCAAGGTTACTATTGCTGAAGGTGAACTCTATGGCTCTAAATATTGGAAACTACAGATATTTTTTCACAGCTCAGATGGATTTTTTTTTTTTTTATGACTGTAGAAATCAAAAGGACTGATGTTAAGACAGTGGTAAAAGTTTGGTTGTCATAACAACTGAGCTCACTGAGTAGAGAACCCAGAATAATTTAATTATTTTTTGCCAATGTGCAAAACCTTTAGGGTAGTTTTGTTCAACAATTGAGTAACATTGAGTCAATACCCAAAAAAGAAGGAAAACAAAATAATCTAGGGGATAAACATATGTGTTAAAGCTGATATCTTAATTTCTAACTCAGACAAAATTACTTTTGATTTCTGATCTCGCTGAAGTATGTTGGGTTTAAAAAATTTTATTCTGAGACCGTGTGCAAAGTTATTTTGGAAACAAAGAACAGAAAAGCCTGATACTGTTGGCCTGAGGTTTTGTTAAATAATCAGGTACTGCTTCCACTGAAATCATGTATTGCTTTCCCCAGACCAAGGGTTAAATTTAGTATTGACTAGGGGTCTTGTCCTAAATTATCTTGACCATATTGACTTCACTGTTGCAATGCAAATTTACCCTCATAGAAATTCAGTCATCACCTAGAAATCTACTTAATCTTGTACCAAATCTTTGCTCAAAGGACAATAATAAAAATATTTGAATTCAACAGGAATCATTAATTTCCTGGAATAAAAGGCTGCAGGTATGCCTACAGTTTCCTTATAGCTTGTTTTCCTCTCTGTTCCCACTGAAAATGAATATAATTTCAGCCACTGGACTTCATGCCAACATCTCAGCTAACCAATAAACCCCCTTTAATGATAAACAAAAGAAAAACTGTGCTTACTTTTCTTTCAGTAGACAATTTAGTAGTGCATTAAACTGGGTTATAACACGTGCCATAAATTGTCCTGTTTGCTGTATTTTGTTTGCTCATCATTACAAGCGAGCACTGTTTGTGCTTGCGATTCTGTGGTGCTGTATACAGAGCAGAGTGGATTTACAAGAGGGCAGCTTGCACTGCTCCTATAGCGCTGGCCAACTTGCACTTCACGCTACGTGACGCAGAGCAGCTCCACAACAGTTTCATCCCCAGCGAGGGAGCCCTGAGGCACCCCGAATATTGCATTATATGCATAAGCTGTCAGTTACTCATGACTTATCAAAACGGTAAGCACGCAGGATGAATTTACTCTGTCTCAGGCAGAATTCTGATGGGGATTTAGTTGTTTTTCTTACATAATCTACCTCTTTTCCGTAAGTCCTTCTGTGATTGCAGTGGCAGCTAACAATGCATAATGACTCAACATGGTACCACACAGATGACTCATCATAACTGCTAAGGCGACTGTCAGTCCATCAAGGTAGTGCACATTATCCCTTTCAATATCCCACAGAAATAAATACAAATCACTCACTTCCTTATTTTTTCATCCTCTGAATCTGCTGCTGCAAGTCCCTCACTCACAACAACACAGGATGCAGTAAATCTTTTTTATTCTGAATTATTTCGTTGCCAAAGATATACTTGCTATTTAAAATCTCAGTAGCTCCCTCTGTGTGATCACTCATGCATCATCTCATCTCATTTCATACAGGGGAAATAAATTTTTGAGAAAATAAATGACAACAATTATCTTCAGGGGAAAAAACCAGCTATCTGGTTCAGGTATACTGTATATACCCACATCAACTGCAGAAGCATTTCCAGTGTGAATATTTTTCACTAAGTTTAATACAGATGACAAGGAAATAGCATATTCTTTGGTATTCCCTGGGGGAACATCAGAAAAGACAACCAGTCACTTACAGGCTAGCCTGTCAGACCTACAGCCTAACGACGAGGTCCCAGGAATGACCATGGATGATACTGCTTGTTTTCAGCTGATGCTGCCAAGACAGCCCATACTTTAAGTCTTTATCACCTTCTGGACTACTGTCTGAGGTGAGTGGATTCTCAGGCTTTTGAAATTTATGACAGCAAAACACAGTTACAGAGTGAAAGTAAACTTTAAAGATAAGGTGTAAGTAAAACATTAAGGTCCGTTTAGTAGCTACCAAAAAGTGTAGTCACACTTCATTTTCAGAGCTTCTAGGCATATCAGTCAATACTTTATTTGACGGAGACTAATTCTCTCACACATATACAAGAAGAAGCACAGCACTTATTCACAAACGAAAAACCACAGTTATTCCCATTAATTCCTGAGACATCTCAAGCTTATCTGGCATCTAGCATAGAGAAAAGGCAGTGTTTGTAGGGAAGGAGCTGCTACTGTCTTCCTCTGTGTTTTGGTGTGGTGTGGGAAGCCCGAAGATGGCCTTCCAAAGCCAACCCTCCAGCAGGTTACACATGGCAAACACCTTCTCCGCACATCAGGCTGGGCTGAATCTTGCCACAGAGTACTGACCCTGATCAGAAGTTAGGCCATATTCCTTGGGGCACCTAAAAATTTGGTAGTTATGAGGAGATCTAAATTCAAGAGAGTGACAAGAAATTCAGACCATCTGTTGCACATGGTTAACAGATCCTGTTGCATCAATAGGAACAAGTCCTGATGCTGAGGAAATGAAGTAGCCATCTCAAATATAAATATTCAGTTTAAGTTAGGCTGTTCTAGTCAGTGTAGGGAAAGAAGCATCTCTGCCCTCCTATTAAGGTAGGTGACTTGTTCTTTGCAAATTATCTCTTGTCATTGATTAGAGAGAAATACTATATGACTGAATTTAAAGTTAAATATGTAATTGGCTAAATTTCAGTTCAATAATTCCTACTCTAATCTTATTGAAGACTTTGCACCTTATTCCTTCTTTACTTTTCTGTCCTTTGCTGATTTATTTGAATTATCATTTTTAGTTGATTTACTGACAGATATTAGAATACAATAGCTTTGCCCTTGCTTTCAGTGGGGACAGGTTTATATGCATATCTTGGACTCACCTTCACTAAAGGAAATAGTACTTTTGCAGTACAAAAGCTAACATGCCTGTCACCTTTTCCCTTGTTATCTACTCAGTGAATGGCTTCTATCATAACACTGTTTGCCATTTACAAAATATTTTAGAAGTTTCCTAAATTAACATTTACAGTGTTATGCCTGTTCTTCTGTTTACGCACAAAGGATGGTACTAATAGGTGAACTGGCACTATAAAGCAGCTGTCAATGGGGAATGTAGATGACAATTAGTATATATTTAGTGCTATAATAAGTTTGGAGGACATCTTACACAAATGCACATTTGCATGTGCAGCTGCTAGTATAATGAACCAAGGACTCCATTAATTATTTTTCCAATCTAATTACGGAATACAAATGCTTATTTTATCAACAAAATTGCAGGATAACTCAAAGCAGCACAGGTAGCTTGGAAACTCTGTAGAATTAGTTACTTTGACTTCAGAAGGGCATCTGGCTCAATATGCTACAAGCAAACCAACCAATCCCCTGTGCAACGAATGTTTGCAATTATTGCTGAACTTGCTATAAAACAGACTCACTGCAGACCACTTTATTTCATAGAAAAGCAAGCACATAAAATCTTCAGTCGTTAATATAAGAAGATACTGATCTCTGTCAGAGGACTTGCAGTTGGGTCTGATTACTGAGAGGACAGATTAGAGTTGGTTGGTGCTACAGTCTCATCTCTGCCATCCACCAGCATCATCCTGCTACTGAAGGAACCAGCTCCATTGCCAATGCTCATGTACATACGCACTTGCACGAATTAAAATTTATTCACGTAAACAGATCTTGAAGGACTGGTTTGTTGAATGAATGGTTTATTAAGAGAGATCATAAAGCCAGAGGTTTAATTTAAGCTCATCACCAATGCTGTTTTCACAGTCAACCAGAGAGAAGCACTTCCAGAAGCTATATATATGTGCCATCCGGAGCTCAATGGGAAAAATCACTCACTGGAGATGATGTCTATATTTTATTACTGACGGCTGAGGCAGCATGTATGACTTGCTTAGACTAGACATCTAACTATTTGAGAGCTGATGGTGAGTAAGATGAATTCCTCTCTAAATGGGCAAACACAAAGGTCTAAAATACATGTAGTCATTTTTCAGTATTTATTGAGGCAAATTTCTATAGATACTAAATAACAAAAACTTTCAGCTGAGGTTATCTGAAGACTGATACAGATTTTCCACTTTAATAAAGCATTTTCAACTTTTTCTACCTTTGTCCACCTTAATGACGTGAGCTTAAACTTCCCATGAGTACTTTTGAAGTTTCACGGAAAAAAATGATTGACAATCTAGAATGAAATTTACAAAATTTAATTCCATTCTCCATATTAAAAAAAAAAAAATCTGTCAAGATACTTTTTTAAAAATCCCCATTGCCTTCTTTAGGAAAAGCTACGTAATATTCTGCTGTGTCAGTTAGCATTAGGTATGTGTCATTGACTGCTAACGTAAAAATATAGATGGATTTGCCCAATTTATAAATCTCTGTATTGGCAAACTGGGCTTTGATATTTTGTGACTTTGACTACTTGCATTTGTAATTATTTACTTTATTAATGGAGTTTTTCTGCCCCATCAGTCAAAATACTGATGGCAGTTTTTATTACTTAAATTATAAAACAATGTAAGTAGTAGTGGCTGGTTGTTAGATTTCTTAAGGCAGAACTGTGATGTGAGTATCAACCTGTCTCAGGCATGCAATTTCAACAGAGTCTACATCTTAGACTTTTGAAAGACACCCAGTCTGATTTAAAACTACAACAAATGATGTAGGGCTAGTTTTTGCAATTAATTATCCTTGATTAAACTTTTACGTTTCAATATCAATCTGAATTCCTTCAGCTTAATTTTTCCAACACTAGATTTCATTATAGCTTTTTCCATTGGACTATTAACTGTTATGACAAATCTCTCCTTGTTTTGGTGTGAAGTTATCCAGTTCATTCAGCAACATTTATTTTTGATTCCGTATCCAAAGATCCTCTGGATGTTTGCAAACTGTAGAACTTGAAAATGCAGTGTGGCAAAACCTGCCCATTTTTCTGAAGAGGCTGAATATTCTGTGAATATAGACTCTCGTGTGCCTACAGAGCTAGATCCAGTGCACACCACAAGGTATCCTGCTCCAGCAGACTTTTAAATTTGTTACCCTTTGTACTTTCATAAAATTGGCCTTTATTGTTCTAGTTAAACTTCTTTTTCCATAATCTCCAGTGTAGACAGCAAAATAGCCACTGTGAGAATTATTTGTTCCAGTATCAGTGTTTTAAGTCCCATGTCTAAAATTTAAACTATTTAACTATATGATATAAGTCAGGTTGAATTAAGGGTAAAAAAAGAACTGTTCTTGTTTTATTCTCAGCACATATAAGTGATCCTACACACACACAGGGGCCAACTCTGACCTGGCAGTTCCCTTTTATATGTGAATTTACTTGACAGTTATTAATGTTGACCTCTGCAGCAGTGACGTTTCATCTTTAATTAGATGGGGTTTTATTCTCACCAAAACTTGCAACAGTAGGCTTTGACATTTTTCTTTCTTACCTTTAGATTTGATAAGACAACTGTATCATTACTAGTATTTCATTTACTGAGGAAGAAAAAAACTTGTGATTTTAACTACAGGTTCAAAACCGGCAGACACAGTGCTTGTAAGTGCACCTTCCAGTCATTCCTGACTGTGAGGCATATACAACTTCACAGCAAGAAGCAAGGAAAGCAGAAAATACCAAATGGCTAAAAGCCCAGAAGTTCAGGGAAACCTAAATTGGCAGAGATTTTGACATTCATTGCCTACCTATTTTATAAATATCCATTGGACAGTTGGTATATTTTCCAGACATTAAACTATCTGCTATTTGATTTTATATTTATGTCTAAATGAGACTTAAATCTGTTAGAGTTATGACATTACCAAAAATAACCTGAGAGTGCTGTCTATGTTACTGAAAAGGTTACTACTTTTTTACCTCTTTGTCTTGTGTGAAAATACTCTGAATGACTAGTCATAGATGCTAGCAATAGGGAAATATTTTTATTAAAAATTCTTTCTTTGACCCCTTTCTCACATCAGGGTTGTGTTGTTCTGCAAAATGATGGTAATGTAAATAGACCACTCATCTTCTTTCCTGGTGAAATTTACTCTTTTATTCAGAGTATAGTGCTGAAGGGTGAAGCATGATGTAAAGGTATAGAATAGGCATGAGGTCCGTTTCTATGCCTGTCACAGTCTTTGTGCACCCTCCAGGAAGGTTACATATTAAAATTCTCAACGGCAACATATCATGTAATTTATGGTCCTCTGCTTTTTCCAGTACTGGAGCAATGTATCTCAAGATATGAAGTCAAATTTGTACTTTAAAACCACTCAGGTATTCAGTTCTGCATGTCTCATTTTCTCCATTTGAAAACGGGAGACGTTATTTTTCCAAAGGCAATAACAAATTAAATGCTTAAGCATTAAGGAACAGAAATGAAAAGCAACAAAATACAAAGTGACTTTTTTCTAATATACGTGCTTCTATACAATTAATACTGTTAATGTTTTGTATACCAAATGCAGACTGGTAGATTTCTTCCCTGTATTAATAAGTATTATTATGTGAAAAAAACTGTGTATTCATATAAGATAATTTGAAGATCCCTGCTGTGAAAAAGTTTAATTCTTGTCTTGTTAACGGTCCTGACACTTAGCATCTCTAAAAGTATGTTACTGTATGAGGCAATAAGGACAGTCCTAACTCTGCCCTATTTAAGATCAGAATCTTTAATGAAAAATGTAAGGTAAAAATTCATGACTAGGATCCAATGGATACTTCTTTTCAGTGAAATTATTCCACTTTCAGAGTTTATTTAGGCCTTTATTCTAGAAAGGAATTCAAACAGGAGCACTTGTGAAGCAACACAGAAAATCTTAATCAGCCATATTTATTGAAAAAGGACCTGTTTGGAATGAAACACCTGGAACTTAAAATGGGAATTCCTATTTAAACACGCTAAATATAATAATGCTACCTTCAGCAGTGTCTCCTTATCTAACTTTTCAATCAAGATGGTCCAATTTTGCTAATCTTTTTACTTTCAAGGTGTGAGTTTGCAGAAACAATACTTAACTATCAACTGGAAAGACTGTGCATATCTTTGGTTATGATTTGCACTTGATTTATCAAGTGTGTTACAGCTTTGGAGCCTTGTAACTCAGAATAAGAATGGAGGAAGTCTAGAAAATATGTCTGACATCATACCATTTACAGAAGTTTATTTACAACAGTCAGCAAAGTGCTTGCTGGTTTTGTGTAGATTTTTTAAAGGTCAAAAGATGCTTAAAGTGTGCCATGCACTCAAATAATAAAAAATTGAAGTCTGCTAATTTAACTTAAATTCGATACGCGTCAGCATAGTTATTTCACAGCTTCTTTGGTTTCACATTCTGCTTCATATGACTTTGTCAGGTGAATGTAGTTCACTTGGTTACCATTTGTGCATATTTAATCACTGAAAGTTTCAAAACACAATTGATTCTCTGTTGGGCTGTTATTAGCTTTAGTGCTCCTGAGCTGAAAGGAGATGCTACGGGACATATTTTTGCAGTGAGCTAGATGGCATTTTAATCTTGCAGTCACACTGAGTATACTTGGAGACAGGTGGCGAAAGCTCCACATTCTGCTTCAAAAATGTAGTGTTCTCTCCATTCAGATATGCCTAATAAATTCTGAAATTCATCCTGTTATGTTTTGCCAGCTGAACTGTGCAAAATGGAAGGCAACATACAGTGTAAAGCCTGTGTATTCATTTAGCTAAGCCCACATCAGTTTCAGGTAGCTTAGGATCATACAGTGTATGCTTATAGTATTGTGTATCACAGATTTTAAGTGAGAAAATATCACAATGGTCATTTATTCTGAACACCGGCTTTTCACTGGCCACAGCATTTCAGCCAGTCATTTTTGTGGTGGAGAGAATGATTAGTCCATATTACAGAAGGAAAGCTGATTCTGGGGAGGATGCTATTTTGCTCAGAGACTTTGGTTTATATTTTATAAAGTGGATAATTAAAAATTAAGCATGTATAAGACTATACATAAAAGAATATGAAACTTCAAATCTCCAGGATTTTAAACACCAAGAAGAATATTATTTTAGACAGATTATTATACAGCTAAAATCTCCAAGATTTTGTGTTGGTAATGATTTTGCACTGCTTTGTCAGATGTAACTTTGTGCATCTAACATTGCTCCCTGGCAGACAGCGTGAGTTACTGATCTGATGCAGGAAGGCGATTCTTACATCCTTAACTAAAAAATGCCTTAAGACCAGACACCTGGGTGAAGAATGCTTCATGTCCTGTGGAGCAGCATCAAGAAACATTTTGAGGCAATATTTGCCAATCTTTGGATTCTGTAACTGGAATTTTTTAAAACGACTTAACAAGGGAGACAACGTCCTGTACATTATTGTTAGACTAATGCCATCTGTTTCTCATAGAAGCAATCAGAGAGGTATAAAACCAGACTCAAACAATTTAAATCTCAAAGATGTGAAAAATTATTTGCATTTTAAACACCAGCATATTTGTTTTCAAAGACCTACTTTCAATAACCTAGTTTCCTGGACTAGACATGTCTAGTAACTAGACTCTTTTTTACCCAAGTTAGCTGAGAACTCTTCTAGAAAGAGACTGTAGAAAATGTTAGCAAACTCTCATATGATTAAGTTGGCTTCAAAATGTACTGCAGGGGTCTAATTTTAAAACAACATAAATATACTGCTCCCACCTTTTATATTGTAAACTGTGATTTAAAGCACTTACCCTAAAGAAAAGGAGAGGTTGAATTCCCTCTTGAGCCTTGAAGGAATTCAAATGCGGAATACTTCAGTCACAGGTAACAATCCTAACCAAAAGCCTATCATTTGGGTCAGGTGAGGATGCTGGCATAACCATTTAGACAGGTTTATAGTCCAAACCTTATGAACAAGGTCTGCAACTAGGTACAAGGTGTGCTTGGAGTCTCCCATTCTGGCTTTAAAAGGTCTGCAGTGTGAATACGGGGTAAGGCTGTATTCAGGAACAGTTGGATAGTTCACAGCTGTCCTATTGCAATATTAATGTCCCACTGTACAGCAACACATTTTTTTTTCTCCTATGTCACACATACGGGTAATTCTTTTTGCTGTATAACTGACAATTTTTAGTGGAAGACAGGGTAACTCTCTGCCTTTTTATCCCAGAATGACTTGAGGGAAGCCTACCATTTAAAAGAAGCAGAGCTGTGTATTTCAGTTCGCTCAGGGCTAATGAAGGTACTGCACTCACCATTTTTCTTCTCAAGCAAATGCCTGAAGACGTAATCCGTGTATCTTCAAATAAGATAGCCAACATTTCTTAAAAGAGCAAGGACTTTCTCGTCTTTATGCTTCAGTACTATATGACAGAAAAGAACAGATATCAGTTTCTTTACCAGTCCCCAGGGTTTTTTTAATGGCTGGAATATCTTGGACAGCATTTTTGAGGCGCCTCAGTCTTTATGAAAAGGGAGCCTGTGGCTACATTTGTATTAGAACACAGAACATACAGCTGAATTACTAGCAGAGTCCATGGCAGAACTGTGGCCTGTCGAAATCATGCGCTTCCAGACAATGCTTTGTCACAGCTCGGGGGTGAGGAGGGACCAAGAAGCATCCGAAAAAATCAGAGTGGATGCAGTTATCCTGTTTTGATAAGGAGGGAGTAAGCATAGCTGCCTGAACGGAAGTCAGACTCTGCCAGTTAGACAAAGGGATAGAGGTGCTCCCTGTTAGAGGTGCTCCCTGTTTTCTTGCTATAGAAATACAGACGGGTGCCTACTTCTGGGCAACAGATTTCTTTCACAAGGTGGCCAAGATCCAGAATTCCAGGTAAGTAATTTTAATTAGTCTATGACCTTTGGTACCTCTAGCGCAAGTTCAGCCCAGTGAACAGGTAGGTTCCATGCATGAGGGTGAGCTTGCATTGTGGCTGTAAGGCCTAACGTCTTTGTGTATCACGCTGTTGACAAAAATCCTTGCTCAAGTCCTTTTATGCTGAGAAATGATGATTAGCACCAATTATCTGAAATTGGTGGATTCATGTACTGATTAAAGCACTGCTCAGTATATCTCTGATGAAAGCCTGCTTCAGCAAATTGACTGAAGCAATCTTTCCAGGCTTCCTAAGGATTTACAATGAAAAAAACAAACAAACAAAAACCAATTAGTTTTAACCCTCACTGGAAACTCTTTTATCTAAAAACTCGCTTACTGGCAGCAAGTAATCTATGCAGTAATAAACACATATAGTTCCTTACTAAATTTATTTCAAGGCTGTTTGTGTATACTCAATTTGTCAGTTCCATTAGGACTCAACATTTTCATAAAACATGTACACAGTTTCTAAGGATGACATATGATTTTTGTCTTCAGAGAGGTCAAAACCAAATCTAAGTAGCTGCTAATATGTTCTTTTTTAATGAAAAATACCTAATATAAATTTATATATATATTTTTTTAAAATTTGGAAATTAAGGAGAACAATTAAAACTTGCTTTGCTGTGGCAAAACTCCCTATGCATTTTGTCCTCTGGATAAACTAAACATGATTTTGACAGTCTTTGGAGCTCTAGGATAAACAGAGCAGCAATTTGTAGCTAATCTGCCAGCCATCAAGTACTTCACACAGAGATGCTATAAGGTCTGCCTACATCTTCCTGTGATACCTATGGGGTGGGCACTGGTAGAATAGGATAGACTATTTCAGTTGGAAGGGACCTACAACAATCATCTAGTCCAACTGCCTGACCACTTCAGGGCTGACCAAAAGTTAACGCATGTTATTAAGGGCATTGTCTAAATGCCTCTTAAACAAGGACAGACTTGGGGCATCGACCACATCTCTAGGAAGCCTGTTCCAGTGTTTGACTACCCTCTTGGTAGAGAAATGCTTCCTGAAGTCCAGTCTAAACGTCCCCTGACACAGGTTTGAACCATTCCTATGCGTCCTCTCACTGGGTACTAGGGAGAAGAGATCAGCACCTCCTACTCCACGTCCCCTTCTCAGGAAGCTGTAGAGAGCAATGAAGTTGCCCCTCAGCTTCCTCTTCTCCAAACGAGACAAACTCAGAGTCCTTAGCTGCTCCTCACAGCTCACAGGACATGCCTTCTAGCCCTTTCACCAGCTTTGTTGTCCTCCTATGGACACATTCAAGGACCTTTCTGATGCAACTGGTGGAGGAACCAACAAGGAAAGGTGCGCTGCTGGACCTCGTGTTAACAAACAAGGAGGGACTGGTGGAGGAAGTGAAGGTTGGAGGTGGACTCAGCTGCAGTGACCATGAAATTGTCGAGTTCAGGATCCTGCGTGGAGGAAGCAGGGCGATAAGCAGGATCAAAACCCTGGACCTCACGAGGGCTGACTTTGCCCTCTTCAAGGAGCTACTGGGAGGAATCCCGTGGGCCAG
>Ga0065711_1035298_pt1 | contig 22508 bp, 16 predicted proteins | sample Hoacrofraction12_FD_59098 | JGI IMG/M metagenome (GOLD analysis project Ga0065711, IMG submission 59098) | Hoatzin crop microbial communities from Cojedes, Venezuela - Epithelial fraction 12 v2 (version 2) | ecosystem: Host-associated > Birds > Digestive system > Esophagus > Crop | place... | reverse complement strand
TTTTTTTTTTTTTTTTTTTTTTTTTAATTCCCCCCCCAGGCACAGCACAACACAAGAATGCTGGCTACATATGCAGCTATTGATCCTAGAGTGCAATATCTGGGCTATACAATGAAAGTTTTTGCAAAGGTAACATACAAATAAGTACCTCTTTTTTATTTTTTTATAATACAGTGATTTCCAATATAGCCACTGAGTTTACCTTTTGCTAATACCAACTGGAAAGGAGACAGTAGAATGCTGTTAATACGAAGTGCACTTTCTTCAGCTGACTATGCTCCATCTGATTGTGTGTGTCAGAATCAAATTCTTTAGTCCTGGTGTCTTCTACTATCTGTTGAAAGATTGCTGTCTAAGAGAAAGCTGATGAAAGGAAAACTTCCATGTTTTTTTCAATTTCAAACCAGCTACAATAAAAAACACCCCAAACCGGAAAAAATGGTAACTGTAAGATGTCGGGGCTTATGCCTGTGCATGGGCATCCCAAATTTGCATATCTAGGACCAGCCTGGAGATTACTGCAGTTTTCTTCTGGCCTACCTGCCTTGTTTTACTTACTATAAAAGTCAGAAGTAGGAATGGGTTGATGAATGAATGCGTAAGTCTCTACTTGATGTCTACCTAGGACATACGCTGCTTTTAAGAGTTGGGAAGTACCAGCTACCAAATCTCCTGCATCTTTTTTTCTTCAGATATTCTAACAGTGTTACACTATACAGCCTTTGATAATTGAAACATGGTGTATCTCTCTATTCAAGCTGCACTATGAAATACACTCCCCAAACACATCCAAAGAAAGCTTAGCGAAGCAGGGGCAAATGAAAAACGGGTTATGGAGATCATATCATGCTACCCGATGTTAATGTAATAACGTGCATTGAGACTAATAAAATAACTTTGTTCCACAATGGAATGGACATGTTCATTATGCTATCACCAAGGCTAGTAATGATTTTTTTTTTTTGTGTGGTCACAGTAGTGCAGAATATTGCCATGTCTCTTCTGTGTCCAGACAAAAATGCCTTGTGTTGACAGTAATGAATCTTACATTTTTTGCAGTATTGCATACTATTGTATGCATTCTAAAACTCTTACTGTATAGACAAGTTTTTCCAAATTGTGAGACATGCACTCTTGAATGTATATGTATGGAGGTGAATTCATAGCTATGCAAATACTTTGTGTTTAAACAAAATGCTTCCTCCTCTGTTTACATTGGCAGAAAAACCAGGAACAGCTGTCACTGCTGCTGCTAATGTGAAAGTAATTTGTGAATGCCTGTCTTTTCCAGATCTAGGAGGTTAAAAATGTGTTGTTTATTATGACACACGCCTGAAGCAAAGGGTAGCTTAGAAGCAGGTGCTGTAGAAAGGTTATACTGTCATAAGATTTTCAAGCATAGTAAGGTAATTTACTGATTTTTTTTTTTACGCTGTGTTGTGCAGGCTGGACCATGGTGTAATTAGATATGCTTATGTATGCTAGCAAAATGCCAGGTATTGCCTAAGTTGCAAGTACCGCATGGAAATACATGGCTATTAATTAATTACTGGGGGGGGAGAGGGCGAAGAGGAAAGCCAAAACAATAAGGAATCATAGAAGCAGCTCTAGTAACATGAGTTTAGGAAATTAAATTTTACAGTATTGAAACCTGGACGTCAGATGTGGAGGCTTGTTGGGATTTCTGTTTTGGGGTTTTTGATTTGGTTTTTTTTTTTTAATTTGGCATATTATAAAGAACAAGGTTTTCTGGTTTTATGTTGGTCAAATTATGTTATGGGTTTGCCAGATGGCACTTGACTCTAAGGACATTTATTTTTCAGGCTTCATAAGACAATTTTTAGTTATGAGATAAACGTATTTTCTGTTACTGGTGGGGTTTCTGTTTGCTTTCTGACATAGTTGTTGTCTTGAATAACAAAGTGTAAATTCAGTATTTTGTTTAAAATGTATTTTTTCAGCGCTGCGACATTGGTGATGCATCCCGAGGTAGTCTGTCTTCGTATGCCTATATTCTTATGGTTTTATACTTTCTACAACAGAGAAATCCACCAGTTATTCCAGTTCTTCAGGAGGTAGGTTTTCAGAAAAAAGAGGCTATGAAAATAGATGCACTGTTTCTTCAAGCCAAATATGAGAAGTCTGGGCTTTCAGGATTAGGGGGATGTATGAAATATGGGGCCCTTCTGCATTAGCAGGTTCCTAACTCCCGCTTGCTTTTAGTGGGTAAAACTTACTAAGAAAATTACAGCAAAATCGAGAATCTGTTGGACCTAAGTTCTGCTGTTACATTTACTGGGGGATTTTTGTCTTAGGATGATACTTGTATGATGAACAGGATAGAAAAAAAAATTGGCAGGTGGTATGGAGGAAAGAGAATTGTAATTGTGAGACTGTGACAGATGCTCTTGAGATGTGAGTCCAGCTCTTCCATCAGTTATTGTTAGAAGCATTATTTATTGCTTAACACCTTATCTGTAAAAGTTTATTTTATGATTTGATGAGGGGAAAAAAAAGATAACTAATGCTTTGGTACATCTTCAGAGATGCTATTTTACATGTGCCAGGAAACTTTGTTAAGAAAATAACGTTCTGTACCTCCACTGCATGGGTGGAGAGAATATAATTAGTCAACCGTCTACCTCTTCCTGGATACACACACTCTGGAACTCCTAAGCACTTCTGAAAATTATCCATTTCTGACTTTTTTTGTTGTCTGCACGCAAGAGGAAAATTGGCTTAAGCAGTGCAGTTGAGACTCAGACTTTCTTGCTGATACTTTAGTAGTGGTTGAGGGTTGTTATTTTATTGCTGCCCTGAGAGTGCATTTGAATAACAGTGGAATTTCCCATTGGCTTTGCTGAAGTCAAAATGTAATAGGAGTCATGTAAAGTCGCCTTAGAGATTTTGTGGGCAAGAGGGATGTTGGAATCTCGATGAGGTAATTCAGTCATGTTTTCTTAGTTGCAAAGAACAAGTACAAATAAAATAATTTTGAGAGAGGCATAACAATAATGCAAAAGAATGGGTAATTCTGCCTATATGGGAAATAATTGTTAAAATTATAATATTTCTATTTTTGTGCTATTTCTTACCAGAAAAACTGCAAGTCTTTTAAGGTGTCTTGGAATTAGAGTGGTAACAGTATCCCTCTCTGTTTCGGCAGATATTTGATGGGAAACAGATTCCACAAAGAATGGTGGATGGATGGAATGCCTTTTTCTTTGATGACATGGAAGAATTGGTAATATTCTAATTCCAGAAGAGTCACTAAAACTTAAAGCTTCTTTTTATGGAAAAGTAGTATATTTCTAGTAGTTTAATACGTAAAAGAGTAGTTAAACTTCCATATCCATATTATTGTAACTTTGCAAAGGAGTCCTGTTTTGCTGAAATGAATGTCTGCTTTTTCTTCATTTGTTTTAAATCATTTCTAAGTAACATAAATAATGAAAAATACTTTCTACTCTTAATAAACAGTCCAGGATTGAGGTAGTGTTAACTGTAGTGATTTAACCTAACTTTAACTAAGTGAAACTGTTCGTGGTAGACAAACTCACAATTAGAGAGGTAGTTCAGGAGGAGGAGAAGTACTTCAGTGGCTATACTGGTATAAATCGTGTCTTCAATTGCATGCAGAAGAAGCGGCTGCCTTCTCTTGGAAAGAACACTGAATCACTTGGAGAACTCTGGCTAGGGTTGCTGCGATTCTACACTGAAGAATTTGACTTCAAGGAATATGTGATCAGCATCCGTCAGAAGAAGCTGTTAACTACGTTTGAGAAACAGTGGACATCCAAATGTATTGCCATTGAAGGTACTTACTTGCTGAATTTTTGTGCCATTAATGAGGGAGTGATGAATGCTGTTGCTTGAGGATCTGTTCTCCTTGTTGCACAGGATCTTTACGTGAGGAAACTACCATGAATGTTTGAAAAAAACATTGTTTGCAAGTCCTAAAGCTTACAAAATGAGATAAGACTCCTAACTTTTAGCATACATCAGTAAATTGCTATTACTTTATTATGGTTAGTCACATATTTTTAAAACACTCAGTATTGCTTTGCTATCATCCACTCTGTGAGTGCATTTAAAAGTAAATGTGTTAAAATAAAAATTTTTTGTCGCAGCGTATTTTTTCCAACTCTGATTTGTTTTTCCCCCTTCTTTACACAGATCCTTTTGACTTGAATCATAATCTCGGTGCTGGAGTCTCTAGGAAAAGTAAGCTATTAATATCTACTAATAATCAGTGTTCACTAATTTCTAAAGTGTTGCCTTTTCTGTTGTTTTACAATAACTTTGTCTTTCTTCAATAGTGACCAATTTCATAATGAAGGCATTTATCAATGGGAGAAAATTATTTGGTACCCCATTCTACCCAACTGTTGGAAGAGAAGCTGTAAGTTTTTGTAGTTTTTAGTATGTTTTTTACTTTTCTTTGTCCACTGAATTGATGTATCCAGAGCAAATCTCTTGTATGTATTTAACAATTTGGTGTGCACGCTATATGTTATTGTGCATCGTCTGCATATAATGTACAGCTTAGTATTGGGCTGCTGTGATACAAAATTCACAGGAGTAGTTGCATGAATGATGGGTGTTTTTGGTGGTTTCGGGGGAAGTAAGCTTATTTTGGGTTCTGTTTTTTTTATAAAACTTCTCATTGTGTGCTGTTAAGTATTGCAGAAAACTGCAAAATCAGCTATAAAACCCAGAAACAGCTTTAGGAACTTTGCTAGCTATTCATGTAGTTAAAGAAAACAGACTCACAGATGTTACATTCTACTTATTTTTCCAGCGTGTGAGGAAAGTAAGGATTACTGCTTAAGGAAGGAAAAGGACAATGATCAACTTTTTTTTTTCTTTTCTCAGATGACCTTCAAAATTTGCATAGCGAGTCAGGGTCAGGGAAGTGTTCATGCAACATCATATTAGAGAGTTAGAGAAAGTACTCCTCTGTGCTACAGGGTCCAGTCATTGATGCATAACAGAACTTTTTCTTTTAATATGAGAAAATAGATCAATTATTTTCAACATCTACTTAGAAAGGTGTTTTCTAAGACATTGTAGAGGTCTGTTCTCCCAGTGGCTCTCAACAGGGTTTGTGTTTCTAAGGGATTTTGAAAATCTTTTGAAAATTGTTACTTCCCCTTATCTTTCCCTATCTTCTTTTTCCTTTTGCTCACCTTACCTGTGTTTTTTCTGAGTTTGTGTTAAATGGTCTTTGATACAGTGACTGTGTTCTGTTTTGTGCTGTGCCTAATAAAATGGGACCTGTTTTTATTGGGACTTTTGAGTACTGCTGTCATACAAATAATAATGAATTACCGTGTGGATGTAGTTATCTGTAACTGACAAATATCATAGAATCATAGGTTGGAAAAGACCTCTTAAGATCATCAAGTCCAACCATCCACCCAACACCACCATGCCTACTAAACCATATCCTGAAGTGCCACATCTACACATTTTTTACACCCCTCCAGGGATGGTGACTCCACCACTGCCCTGGGCAGCCTGTTCCAATGTCTGACCACTCTTTCAGTAAAGAAATTTCTCCTAATCTCCAGTCTAAACCTCCCCTGACACAACTTGAGGCCATTGCCTCTCGTCCTATTGCTAGTCACTTGGGAGAAGAGACCAACACCTGCCTCACTACAACCTCCTTTCAGGTAGCTGTAGAGAGCAATAAGGTCCTCCCCTCAGCCTTCTCTGCTCCAGACTAATCAGCCCCAGATCCCTCAGCCGCTCCTCATCAGACTTGTTCTCCAGACCCCTCCCCAGCCTCGCTGCCCTTCTCTGGACACGCTCCAGCACCTCAATGTCCTTCTTGTAGTGAGGGGCCCAAAACTGAACACAGTACTCCAGGTGCAGCCTCAATATGTGAACATACGTAATAAATACTATTGCTAATCAGGTTTTTTGTTGTTGTTGTTTGCATACATGTTCAACACAATGCTATAGTGCTTCTGGAAGGCATATACTGTGTGTTTGTATATGTGTTAGTTTGTGTTGTTCAGCCTTATCTCAGATTTTTACTGAACATTTTATGTAAGGATAAAAGGCAGGACAGAAGGCAGCCTTAGTGTGCAAATGAACAGTCTCTTACGTGAAGGAGATAATGCTGATAGTATTCCATAACATTTTATTTCTACAAAGTGTCCAACAAAGAAGGTGTTCTCGATCTTCTTCCTAAGCCAGTGCCCTGTATTGCAGCTTAGTGGTACAGAGAGAAATCTGTAGCTAAAAGGTTCAGTAAATTACCTAAGTCTACAGTAGGACTTTGTTCCCAAGCTGGGGTCAGGACTTAGTTCTATTTGTACCTCTATTTCAGTCTTTCAGACAAGGTAGTACTTTCACAATGTTTATGTTGCTCAGAGGCTGTAAACTGTGGCCTTTGTGCTGACACGCATCAGAACTGCAGCTGTCCTTAGCAAATTCTGGGGGAGGCGAGCGATGCAGGTCAGTGTGCAGATGCTCCATCTGTTTCCCACCTGAGCTTTGTTCTGTGTAGGGGGATATAATCACGTCATTTGGGAAGGGACGTAGGCTGCTTCGGAAAGCACACAAGCAGTGACTCAGATACCAAAATAGATCATGTGCAGAAAATGGCCCTCTGAAGAGCCTTTGGGGAAGCAGAATGTAGGCAGCAGGCTGGAGCCTGGCTAAGCTGTTCTACAAATTCAGCCTCTGGCCCTAAGACTAAATAGCCCTTTTTAGCCGAAACTGCTCCACATCTCTGAAAAAAGCTGTCATTATCTAGGGGAAGAAAATGACTTAGGTATAATCTAAGAAGTAGTAAAATGTAGGGAACAATCAGAGATGAAAGCTGTCCATTTTGCTTTAATTTCTCAGTCTTGTAAGTGAATGGCTCCTATATTGTATCTGTCTGATGTGTTTTGATAGGAATACTTTTTTGACTCAAAAGTGCTGACGGATGGGGAGTTGGCACCCAATGACAGATGTTGTCGTGTCTGTGGAAAAATTGGTCACTACATGAAAGACTGTCCAAAGAGAAGGAGGTAAGTAATATACAAAACTAACATAAAATCTTTGAGATTAAGTCAGGAGAGATTTAGATATTTGAGATTTTAATGGAAATTGAGAATATGCTGAATTGCAGAGAAAATCAAAGCTTCATATCTGATCTTCAACTTCCCATCCTATTTTTGCTTTTGTTAAGACTATTTCTGGACATCTCTTTAAATCTGAGAGTGTTTATGCAAGCACACAGAGTAAAATCATCAGTCTATAATATGTTAATACTTTTGCTCCATGATCTATCTGTAGTTACAGCTTACCTTAAAATTTAGATCACTAAATTATCTGTTTATAGTGTAAACATTCAGATGGAGACCGTATTACCTGACTGCACAATTTGTAATATATTAAAATGGATTTCCTGTAGTGGTCATGTTCAGAAGACAGTGTTGAATTGGAATTGTTCTGTAGATCTGATAACGTACCTCTGCAAGGCAGGTAAAAGTTCATTTATTAAAATCTAGGACTAGTAAAAATGTACATAGTTAAGGCGCATTTCTGTAACATCATACTAGTGCCAGTCACTTAGTGATCTTGCGCTTGTACATTAATTGCACTTAGGAGTTTTGGATCTAGTACTCCTGCAAAAAGAGTACTTGCAGGTCAACGTCTCCAAAGAGACTTCAGCAGGAACTGACAGAGAATGTGCACTCCTCATGTTTTTACGGTTTTGGATTTGTAATGACTCACTCGGTGTAGGTTGTCTGACTTCTCCTAAAATCTGTTGAAGCTCTTGGAATGCAGACTAAAGTCTGGGCTGTTTTCATTTACTCCTTATCTTCAGTTGTGCGTGCCATATTTTTTCAGAAGATTCTTGGTCTCTTCCTGCTCCAAAGTCCTCATTTGCAGCTTTTTGTTCAGTCAGCAGAGTTCAAGATACGTGAAACTGGACTGGAACACTCAGGTCACAGGTTGACTGCGTCTTTCAGCCACTCCCTTAACATAGTCCTCACAAGCACTAGCACACTCAATTGCATCACTTCTTTCCCTACATCTGCCTCAGGAAAATAAGTTGTGATCTGCTCTTCACACAAACTGCTACTACAGCACAGCCACACAGAATCTCTCTCAAATTGTATATGCAGCTCACAAAACAGCATTAGTATTTTAACAATCCTACAGATAGCAGGTGGAAAAAGACTTTTATTTCCTGTCTTGGGTCCTGGTCACTAGTTCTTCTCCTGTTTATTCTATTAGTACTGAGTGTTTGAAAGAGCCTCAGTGCTTTCTTTCACATCCTGTCTAGGCTCAGGATGCTAATATACTCTTATAGAGAAATATGCCATCTCCAGTCAGGGGGAGGTTACATCTACAAGATACAGCTAACTCGTTTTGTGTATGTTCTGCCTCAGTGGGATTGTTGCATAGAACTACTCCCAAACCATCAGGCTAAACCTGCTTGACTGCAGGTATAGTTCTGTGCTAATACAGTCAGATAGTTTCTGGACAGTTCTGGGGAACTTCTGAATTTATATAAACAGGTTGTTAACCAGCCCAGATTCTGAAAGTGGTTTTCTGTGATTCCTGAGATATTTGTATTCTGGTACAGCTGTTGGTTATGTAACCGTTTCCTTTGAACATACCAGTATAACAACTCTACAGAGGTTTTTTGTGTGTGTGTGTGGTTTTGTGATATTGCTAATAAAAATTATTATTCAGGTTGAAGAAAAAGGAGAATGAGAAAGATGATGAAAAAGAAGTGAAAGAAGATGACAGAGAAACAAGAGAGAAAAGATGTTTCATCTGTGGGGATGTGGGTCACGTTAGAAGAGATTGTCCTGAATTCAAACAAACCCGTCAAAGAAATAATAGTATGCCAGGTAAGTTACTTTAGGAGTTGTTAGTATAATTGGAAAGTTCTGAGATCCTTTCTCGTTAAGTTTCTGTACAGACGTGGTAATTATCTTAAAAAAATTTCTGCAACTGATAATTTCAGTCATTGCAAATACAGCTTTTAGTCTATGTATCACTTTTCTTCAAGGGGAGTAATGCCTCCTGAAGTACAATCTTTGCATGGGTGGTAAAAATGTACTCAGCAGTAAATATAGTGTACTCTAGAATATTGCATTATTTGTCTTCCACTCACAATGGGTGCATTTAGGAGTAGTAATAATTGAATGCATTTCCTCTTCCAAATGTTTCTCAAATGTTAGCTAACCCTCCATCATCTGTGAGAGGTAAGTAAATGTATTTTCATCAAAAATCAGTGGTCTTAATGTAACACTTCCAAAAGCCTACAGATGCATTAGGAAGCTACATCCAGCTTTCAAATTACGATTAGTAATTAGAGACAAGTCTAATTGCAAACCCATTCAAATTAGGCCCTTAGGTGTCTGCAGTACTTGAAAAAGTGGAGAAAGCAATCGTAAATGAAGTTCAGAGAGAACCTTGCTGCTTTTCTGTATTCTGATATCCCTCACTCCCTTTCTCTCTCTTTTTTTTTTTTTTCTCCTTTCTTTGCCCAAAAGTTTGTGCATAAAGTAGCAATCACACCTGATAGCAAAGTGAACTTTGTTCATGCTGGAATTTGTATTACTCAGAGTTAGATTTTGGGTTTAGCTGCTGTAACTATTAATGTTGGCTATTGCCAGTAGAGGGAAAGGTTTCCACTTAGAGGAGAGGTTAAAGTGATTTACCTGCTCTGTGTCACGTGAGAGTTAAGGAGGTATCACTGACTCCCAGTTCGGTGTTCGTTATGCTGTCATCCATAACCTTGTGGTTTTTATTAACGTTTTTGTTCCTTGATTAGGCACCCAGTTGGTCCGAAGCATGGTCAATTCACAGCTAGTGGCTGTGAGTCAGCAGCAAGTGGAGCGACCCTTGCGCGCTAGACAGCCATCAGAATGTGTAAGTTCCAATCAGCTATAGTACTGAAGTGAGCAAGCTGTAGCAAACCAGCAATCCTGGGCCATGCTAGGAACAGGTTTGCAGTATTTCTTAGCAGATTCTGGGCTTTATAATGACAACACTGCAGTCTGCCAGTTAGTGAAACTTTGATTCATAATGTAGTGTCTCTTGCAGAGCATTTATGGTCTCTCAATGTGGAAACTACATAGTCAAAATTTCTTACGAGATAGCTTGCAATTCTGAAAGGTCAGCTTCACTATCTTTGAGGTTTAAGATAGGATGCCTTCTGAAGTCTTGTGCTTAGTTTTGGCAATGTTCTGGAGTTACTAAAGGAAGTAAAGCTTAGCTCATTGTTAACATGCTGGAGACTTAGGTTTGTGGCTGTCGTGATTCTCTGGTTGAAGAGACTTGTCTTAAGGGACTGTCGTGAACAGGCAAGGAACACAGATGACTCATACTGCAGTTCAGATGTGATACACAGAGCCAAAGTCTGCCAGAGCACACTAGAAGCACAAGGAGAAGAACGGGGAAATTTTTGATAGTTCTGTTAGAATTTGTTCAAGTCTCTGTAGAAGTAGATAAAATATGTTTAACCTGCTTCTGAGTGGAGATGGATAGCAGAAGGTATTTGAGCAAATACAGCTGTTGGCATTTAATGATTTTGGAGTACAGAATACAGCAAAATTCATTAATTTTAAGCTATTAGTCTGAGAAACGTGCCTGTTAATGAAGCTGGCAAGTAAGCAAACATAGTAATTGGGGCTGCTGATCACTAATGCTCTTTGTTCAGTTGACTATTTTAGTTACAGAGTATTTCCTAACTGATCAGCAAGCATTTACTGAAATGTTTGCTCCAGTAACAGAGACTTTATGACATAATTTTTACTATGATAATATGCTGTTGAGGAGGGACTGATGCAGCCCTAATCTAAGTGAAGGGCTGAACTGCCACTCTGCTGTCACATGACACAGGAGTATCTTTCTAGGAGCCTCTACTTCTGCTTGGGAAGTTGAAGCTGGACATGTGGGTGCACACGCATTCAGGCGCATCGTGCACACTGGACCTGCTGCATGTGCACATTCCTGTGTCATCCGGGTGTCATGGACTCTGTGTGTGTGTGTTGTATGGCTGTCATTTGGCCAAGAGTTATTGGTAAATAGGTGCTGTACAGGGATTGTTTTGAGGAGAATGGGAATGGGGAATGTTAGTGGAGCAAGAGGGAGAGAAAAGGGGAAAGCAGGACTGTGGAAGCAGACTAAGAGGCTGGAGTTTAACATTTCTCTTCTCTGGCTGCTGGCATGTCCACCATGCTTGTGGTGGTCTCATGTTTGCAGGAAGGCTGTAGTCAGTGCATGTGCTCTGTCTTTATAACAGTTAAACTTTAAACTAGTTGTTGTCTTTCAGATCCTAGGTTTTACCTTCTCTTCCTGGTTTGGTAGAAAGGCATAGGAGGCACTCGTACAGGAACAGTTGGAATAGCAGCAGGGAGCAATCCCAGCTTCTGGGCTTCAGCTTGTGCCCAGGCAAAGACACCCAGCGTGCTGCTATAAGGAATGCTCTGAAAGGCTGGCACGGGGGAGTCCTGCAGAACTCTCGTTACTGAAGAAAACCGACTGCCAGTTTAAATGGACAGGCGAGCAGTCATGGATAGAGACAAGCTGCAGAGACCCTTAACTTTGGTAGTTTGACAGCAGCTGAGTTACTTGGAGCTTAGCCGTCTGCTGTAGTCTGTGGAGGGGAGACAGGCAACTCCAGGGGGAGATTGAGATTTAGGTAATAATTTCTGGTTTAGGTAGCTGTCTGTCATTTGTATTTCTCTTTGGAGGTGCCTGTCTTATGCCATCTCTATCTCATCTCAGTGCTTAAAAACAGATCAGTTTAATTCAGACATTGGTAATAAATTTTGGCAGATAAACTGGGAAAACGAGCCACCCTAGTTCTTGAAGTGCTTCTCTGCTTAGTTGCAATACCAAACAGATGAAATAGGCTCACGCCTGTTCCTGTTGCTGGTGAAAGGGAAAGCTTTGCAAGAGCTCTGCAAAGGCTGTAATAATTGCTATTTCTGTGCTTTTAGCCATGGCCTAACATCAGGATACAGAGGTTGAAACTGTGTTTTTGGATTTTCAAGTTCTTGTTTAACAGATTAAGTAAAAATTAAAGAAGTACTAGGAGGTTACTTTGGTATTACTTTAAAAAGTGTCTGTAGTCATAAGAACCACTCTATTTAGAAGTAAGGAAATTAGTTAATGAAGATTCTGGGCTGTAAATAAGTAGGGTGGGGAAGACACTGATCAAAAATCAGAAACAGATGTGTAAGGAGTCTAATGAAGAGCTTGGGGCTAATGTTTGCTCGGAATTATGTTTCTGATGGGACGTGCCACATTAACAGACCAAATTGTCTGATGGTAAAGATCAGTGTCAGTGAAACTGCACTTACTAAAATCAGCAGGAACTTGGGCACAGTATTTGGGGTGTTGCTGGGGAGTGCTTTGCCTTTTTTATGAATAGTCTAGTACAGTGGGTGCTTATTAAAGAAAAACACCATTAAATAGCTAGTGAACTAATCAGAAATACATACTTTTTTTTCCCCTCCAGTCTGATTCGCATCAGTCATCTTACTCTCCACAGCCTCAACAATTTACACAGAATTCCTCTCAGCCAGCCTCCATTAACCAGACTCAGCCACAACCAATATCCCAGTCTAAGCACGTTCCGCAACCACAGCAGGGTGCGCAGCCACCCCATCAGGTCCAGCTGCCTTTGTTTAACTTTCCCCAATCTCCCCCAGGTCAGTATTCCACCTTGCATAACCTGGGACTACTTCAGATGCACCATCACCACCAAATTCAGCTTCCCAACACTTCTTGGCCTATTCACGGGCCCGTTATTCACTCTGCACCGGGTAACCCTCCTCATTCTACAAATGTTCCATTTTCTATGAGATCTGGCAGCAGCAGCACCACAAATAACCAGAGCAGTGTAAGCTTGAATGATCCCAGTATCATCTTTGCACAGCCTGCTGCCAGGCCCATGGGAATCCCCAGCACTTCTCATGAGGGACACTGGCACAATCCTGTGACTCCAAACTCACTGGTGAACAATGGCACTGTGGGGAATTCAGGTAACTCTTCTCTGTTGTATCAAACCTCTCGCACTTTGTGTACAAGCGTTAAGTGTTACAGAAACAGCTAACTCTTTCAACTTGTTTTATATTAAAAATACAATGCTTAAGAAACTAAGTCATTACCTTCACTGTCTGAACATTTTCATAGGAAAAAAATTAGGCACGTTGGATCGTTGTAACTTTTTGGCATTGGTCCTATCTGCCAGTAACGGCTGTGCGACACGTGAGAAATCATGCATTCAACTGAGAAATGTTCTAGTAATTGTTTGAGTCTAAAGCACATTTCTGTGAATATATTTACAAATACCCTTTCCATTTATGTTGTTGTGTAGTTTATTAGATGAATGCTGAGACTGCAGCTACGAACTTAGAGGCTGGCAGAAGTAGGTTGTGCAAGTTGGATATTGCCTCGTTGCATTTAGTGCAATATAACATGATCTTATGCATTTTTTTCCTGTGTTTTTTTCTGCCATGTTTAGCTTCCATAATCTTGATTTTGTTTCCTCAAAATACTTCAGACAGATTTTCCCTGCAACAAGTGGGCGACATCCTTTTGCCTTATACCGAAGCCAAGTACATTTGTATGTTTGAAGCAGGGTAGAACAGTATGTAGTAATTAAAGCCTATACAGTTTTCTGTACAGCATTAACCATGGCAGCCCCTAAATTTTAACTGTGATCTTTAGTTCGTGATAGTCGTCTTTTAATTTATTCTGAGTGTGTAACTCCTCCTATTAAAAAAAAAATATCCATCATGCAATATACTGATGCAGTTGTTCCTCATGAGGTGGAAGCTTTGAATCTCCCACACAGCCTTTCTCTGTGCTAAGGAGGTGATTAACAGCAACAGTAGATTTTCGGCTGAGTCAGCGGTGTTGGATGAGGTAGAATTTGCCAGTGAGTTTCAGATACTTGTTGAGATGCTGGAGATGCATGTTTTTCTATTCAGAGGTTTGTGGGGAATATATTTTAGAGGATACAGAAACTGCTACCGGTGCCTTTTCTGTGCCTCCAGTGTGCTTTGTCCGTACCTCTCTATTTCTGATCTTAATTCTCTGTCCAGGCTCATCTGTCCCCTCCTCCATGTCCAGCCCAGCTCTGAGTTTTTCTCAGGCAGCTCCTTCCAATCCAAGTCTTCTTACCCAGGAAGCTGCCTTCTTTCAAACAAGCTCCCCAAATCCTAGGTTCTGCTCCATTCTCCCTTAACGAGTCCCATTTCTTACCATGTCGTCTGTCAGTCTCCCTCTTCAGTCTTTCTTCTTCTGCTCTATTTCAGTTTGTTTGCTTCCATTCTCATTGTGCCTGCACAGAAGGTTTCCCAGTTTTCTGTTGGTCACGGTATTTTTTTTTTCCCCCTTCCCTCAACTTCCATCTATTTCCAATCTCATCACGCTCCCTGTCCTAGTTGCCAGTCCTGGTATGTTTCCTCTGTGTATTTTGATCAGTTTTGTTTCCTTTTTGGCTTAGATGCCATTAAGGCGGGGTCATTGGGTAGGCGCGCAGTGGAGATGAGCTGTCTGCTCTCTGTGTGAAGCCTACTTTCTTACTTGCTCAGGACAGTTTGAGAACAGTAAGTTCATGGAAACTTTGTCTTGGCTCATGTAGCCTTGACTTGGAAGGAGCGACTTTACTTTCTTTTCAGTAGATAATCGATCAGAAGTAGGATCATTAGAAGTTTCATGCAGACAACTTTTTTTATGCATACTCCAGAGCCATGCTTCATGTTTGGTTGTATAAAAGTTACTATGCTTTGTAAACGCGTAGCTCACTTTCATTTAATGAATGTCTGTCTGCAAGTCTTTTTTTTTTACAATGAGCCTGAAGGGGAACTGGTATACTGAGAATGATAATTACTTAAATTTATTTATTTATTTTAAAATGTACATTGATCAAGTTTTTTAAATTAGCTGGCATTGCCGTGTCTCATAAAACTGGGAGCTCTGGACAAAAAGAGCAGGATTAGTAATAGAGCATTTGGCATCAACTGTTGTGTGTCCTGCATCCTTGGATGCTTGATTTCTCATCGTCAGTGCTGCAGTAATACTGGATTTGGAAATGGAACAGCTTACAATTTGTGTACTTCAAAAGTTTTTCTTATTCTCTCTAAAAATAATTTTTAAATTGGTCCGATCTAAATATCAAGTTTCTTAAGCGTACAACTATTAGTGGAATTCCAATGTACATCTGAGAATTATTTCTTGCAGTAGGATAATAGCTTTCATGTCACAGCTGTGTCAGTGATTGTGAGTATCTGTGCGGGATCAGATAGTGGTAACATTGTGCAGACCTTGCATTTTTCATCATGAGAACAAGTAGGAATAGTGAAACTGTACGTCCAAATTTGGTTTTAATACTGATTCATCCTGTCTTCCTCCCCAATATTTTCTATTATAGTGAATAATGAAGTAATTTAGGTGGTAATTTTTATTGATGTACATTTAAAAAAGAAATAAAAGAGTAGCACATCAGACTCATCACATTAAGTCCCCTGCAAACTGTTATTTAAGATGTAAATTGTGTTTGTGACTGACTGTTTAATTATTTCAACTTGCAATGTGCTTTTCCCTTTCAATTGAAAAATAGATCAGGGTTTCCAAGGACAGTTTGGTAAAATGAACCCTCCTTCTGTCCCTTGGGACCATGGGACCCCTACCCATTTTCCTCTCCTCCGAGGAGCGTGGCCTTACAATATGCCTCAGAACTACATGCAGCAGGGAAATGCCAGCTACCCACCGAACAAACCTTTCTACCCTCAAGGTACTAGAACTAGTATATGAATCAACAGCTCATGCAACATGTCTCTTTGCTGTCTCAAAGGCTTTAAAAGCCAAGGAATCATGTTTCACTTGCCAGGCTCCCTGGAACCATAGTGAATCCAAGAGTCAAATCAACGCTTCGGCTTCCTGTGTGGATGGATGAAAATCTTGGTGGGGAGGGAAGGGATTAAATCAAATTCTGAAATCTGAGCCGATTTGCAGTCTGTTGTACTTCAGCCTCTTTCTCCTTCACTGCTGCTGTTTCACTGTAAAGCCACCTCTGCTTCAATAGAGGTCAAGATGATTTGCCCATGAGCATGTTCAGAATATGAAGAAGTTTTTGTCCTAATTAATTTCATTTGGCTTTTGTACCTTGCCTTGTGGAGTGACTTACATGGCTAAAAATGTATGAGACCACAGAATAATGCAGGTTGGAAGGGACCTGTGGAGGTTATCTTAGTCCGACCCATCTGCAGTCAGAGCAGCGCCAACTTCCAAGTTAGATCAGGTTCAGTTATTCAGGGTACTTTGGAGGACTGACGATGTCTCAACTCTTTCTGATGCTAGTGAATGGTAAAGGCATTCAGTGTTGGGGAGGATTGGGAAGGGCTGTAGGAAAAAGACCCTTGGCTCCACTAAGAGAAAAACTGCGCCCAAATTTTACTTGGGAGACTTTGCAGTTACCGTGTTGCTGGGTGGCCTGGTGTAAAATGAGATACTGCCACCAAATCCTTTTTTCAAACTCTAATCCGTCGGTTTCCAAGTGAGACCCGTATTTAAAAATCTTGAAATTATTTTTGTTAAATAACTAAAGCAATGCAACAAAATGATGCAGTGATGATTCTGAGGGAATTCTGGAGGTAGGATTAAAGTAATATTGCGTTGTCCCATTAAATGGGTTAGCTGTACAGATAGCATTTGTGTCAGTCTAGTAAAGGGCTTTATTTCTAAGTGAGATTAGTACATTGAATATAGCCAAGCACTGTTAAATATATTTAATTTGCTGAATTAATGGTAATCCATTTTCTTTTAGCTGGTCCACTGATGCAGAGTAACCAGCGGTTCTCGCTTCTGTCTCAAGGACACCCACACTTGAATCTGAATTACATTCAACAGAAAAAGTGAAATTTAATGGGATTGTCGGGGTGGGGGGGGGAGGAAAAAATTCAGGTTCTGATTTAAAATCTTAATGCAACGTGTTTAGATACAAGATTATTTAAGACTTTTTAAACTGTATCATTTGTACATAGATATGAACTATAGTTTTTACTAGTATCACAAAACTGAGTGATACAAATTTCATCTATTTTATTACCCTATTTTTAAGGGGAATTGTGTTTTGTTTTATCTTGATAAAACTGTAAAGAGAGAGAATTTTTAAAATTAAGTTCTTTATTTTCTATTAGCTGTATTCATACTTTGGTTGCTTCAGACTTTATATATATTGTTCTAAAAAAATAAAATTAGAAGGGGATTTCATGTGTTTAAAAATTTGTCACTTCTATTCTTTACAGAACTATGTAGTGCCAAAAAACTTTTTAAAAGAAAAATAAAACTGCAAAAAAAGGACATAAGACTTTTTCCTCCTCCCTATTTGTATGCATGCTTGCATTTAACTGTAATTAGGAAACCAGAATAATAAAACCGTCCTTAATTTAGGTATCTTAAAGAAGAGCTGAAAGATGAGCCGCTCTGATGAGTCATACAGTCAGCGTACCTGGTTTTCCCCATGCTGGTGAGGTTGCACATGCTGTTCACAGCCAGTGCGTCTGTCTTGTAGAATACTTGATTTGAGGGAAGAGTACGCCTGCTTTTTTGTTCATAAACTTTGCAAAATAATATGAGAATATGCTAGAAAAATCAGGCTGTCCTATGAAGTAATTTTAAAGAGGACTTCCCATAAATTCACTTGACATACTACTTCTTGTGTTGTCAACACTCCTTGGGCAATATGTGAAAATACTGAAGCCGTAAATGCAGCGTTCAGATGAACCTGTCAGTCCCTGCTCCTGAAGCAAGACTGTGAATAAAGGGAGGGTACGCAAGGGGTTTAACACAACTGATTTCCTGTGATATATAATTAAATGTACTAAGATGAAAACTGTAACTCGAGTTAAGATCTTAATTATTCTTAATCTGAAGAACAGGGACTTGCTGAACCCTAACTTCATTCAGAGAAGGTAGAGCTGAGCACAGTTGTGTCATATTCTGTCCCCAGCCACAGATAGGCCACAAACTACACTCAAAGTAGTGGTTTACTCTCTTTAAGTATACTGAATAACTTCTTGCCTGAAAAGAATTAAGTGGTGCTTTGTACTACTTGAAGCTTCTAAACTGTCCGATAGTTGCCTCAGAAGCAGCGCATCATTACAGTTAAGGATGATTCCTACAAAGGAACCACCCACAACTGTGTGTTGGAGAGTTATTTTAAAAGTTAGCTCTTGCTTTTAGTAAACACACGGGATTTTGACAGCCTTACTTCCTCTCCTGTGCTGGAGGTTCAAGATAGCTGAGGCTATTCTGTGTTTGTAGCTGAAGCATACTCTGACAACTGAATGCAGTGGCTGTTTGTCAAAACACCGCCCTTATTTGAGAATTAGCCAGCTTCAGCTAGGGGACATCTAAACAAAGTATTATGACACAAACAGCAAGGAGCCTTTAAAGACAACCCCCTCCCCTTTTTTTTATTGCTCTTCACTATTTTTTTTACAGGTCTTGAGAAAAACAATTTAAAAATAATCCCCAAATTCTATCACAAGGATGAGTAACTAACTACATAAAAAGTATCTTTAGTTTTCTTTTAATTAAAAAAAACCAAACAAGACTTGTACAAGAGGAGAATGATTCAAGAAATGGACTGCTAAAGCAGCCAGTACATATCCAGCTGTCCCATACAACCAATGGGACAGTATCAGACTGCAGTTCAAGGTCTTTAAACTGTGTGCTGGGTTTAGTTTGCTATTCATTCCCTCGCCGACTCTTCTTGTGACTTTTCTTAGATCTGAAACAGAAAAAAAGAAAATTATGACACAGTTGTTTTTGAAAGACCAAGGTGACTCGTAGCAGTAAATGGTGTTTTCTATGGTCAGATATGGATAGTGTGACTTACAACAACACTGAGAGAGGTACCATATGAAATATTTGATCTTCAGCATTATACAAAGATCTTCAGTCCTCAAGATTAAATGACAAGTAAAAGCTCCTACAGCAGTACAGGCACCCTTAAGAAACACGCCAAGCGTTTACCTTTCAGGGGATTTGGAATGACTTCTGTGTCTGTGACTACGATGATGCCCTATGAGATAAAAAGGTAACAGTTACTTACATAGACACCGGAATTCTTTTTTGTTTTGCTAATGCAATCTGCTTGTAGTGACCAAGTGTCCTACATAATGCCAGAACAACCTTAGCCTTAATTAGGCACTCAAATTAACCTCCTGGCAAATATATGAGAAACATACTCAAGGCAATTTCCCATGTATTAAAGGAGTTCTCCAGATGTGCTTTCATATAACTAGCAGTTTTATGAGCCAGATTAAGCACCTATGCTACCTTCTTGATACCATGACACAGATTTTTCTTGCAGCAGATGTTCTGCTGGTAAAGACTTGCCAGAGTTAATCTGTAAATGACAAAAATACCTGGAGATTTAGATCTTGATCTGTGCCGCCTCTCCCTGGATCTGCTCCGGTGTCGTCTTGGGCTTTTGCTGCGATGCCTCTCCCGGCGTGGTGATGGACTGAGGAAACAAAGCTTTTAAGACAGCCGTACTAAAAATGCACACACTTTAAGGTTAAATAATAGAATAAAAGACTACCTTCTTCTCTTTGGAGAGCGGCTTCGCCTGTAATTTGGGGAAGAAAAGAAAAAGTTGCTAAAAACCATTAGCAGAACGAGCTGTTTAATATCCTGTACTCTCCAGCGCCAGCAGCAGGGCTCCCCTTGGGCTCCCCGCTGTCCCCAGTCAGCGTGTGTTTGGCCTGCTGCACGAGAGGCAGTACATGCTTCTGGACTGGCCCATGCAGTGAGCGAATGAGCCAGCGATGAGTTTTTCCTGGCTTACTATCAGTAAGAACAATTAACAGGACTTTCTCTGCAGCCTCTGGCTTACATGAAAACACAGCACTTGGTTCTCCTCAGTATCTTCACTGTATTGTCAAATTTAGGTAAATTTGGCCAGCAAGTTCAAGAGTTACTGAAGGACTAGAGAAACAGGCAGACGAGTTGACTGTGGCTGTGCACAGCAACTCCTTACTTCAGAAAGTGGCTACAGGAATGGGGAGGTGCAAGAGATTCTGGATGAATTGTCATCTTCACTCCCATGCTTTGCTCCAGTCATCTGCAGTACAACAGGTACAAAAATTGCTCAAGAAGAGCCATGTCACCTTCTTGGAGACCTGCTTCGGCTCCGCCTGTACCGCACAACTGGAGATCTGCGAGGTTTATCGAGGTCTCTGTAGCCTCTTCTGCGGTGGTCAGGAGAGGGTGCTCGCTCCAGCTGGAAACAACAGCAGGGGGGGAAAGGTTCTGTAAGTCTTATTTCATCAAGGTTTTTCTTTATCAGTAAGGATTTCTGAACAATTAATGTAAATGACAAAAGTCACGCAGTCAAGCTTCCCCATCCTTAAGTATTTCATATTCAGAAACGAGTGGTATTGCCTAAGCTTGCCATTTGGAAATTAAGATGGCCACCTCCCGTACTGTTCATTTGTAAGAAGTACAGCAGAACTGACTACGACTGTCATTGTAACTTTGATCATCACCTTTAGTTCTCTCATATTTCGGATAAATTACGTAACACAGAACAGATCCAGATTTATGTATTTCAGGAGACAGAAAAGCCTGACAAACACAGCAGTGTTTCAGGCTCCAGCAAGTTCTCACAAGCAGGTTACATGAAAATAAGAGGGAAGGTGAGGCTTGCAAGCAGTCTCTCAGTGCCTCCCCTCATAGGCCATAAAGTGTTCTGTGGTGGTTCAGCACCAGTGTTAACTAGCCCTTTCCAGAACAGTTCACCAACCTTTTCATCTTCCTCTTCCTCCTCCTCACTAGATTCTACATCATCCATGTCTTCTTCCAAAGCACTAACCCGAGGCTCGAGCTGCTCAGCTTCTTCCAGAACGTACCGTTTCTAGGAGAAATGGCAACTTTATTTTACATAAGCTGAGTAAGAACAAACACCTAAGGAGGCATCTCGTGTGCCAGAAGGGCCTGTACCATAGCTTTATGCGACAAGCCAGCAGCTGATACAGCTATGGAATCTGATGCGGTTAAGAATTCCATAACCATCTACTTTTCCAAACCTGTAATCGAGGCAGAATGATATCGCATACACGTTCCTCGTGGAGTAGTTCATCAATAAATTCATCCACATGCATCAGTTCAAATTCTGGGGGAAAAAACAGCATTTAGAAGACAAAGAAGGTTAATACTAGTGGCTAGAGTAAAGATGAAACACTTGAGACGATTTATGTCAAGTGGGCTGTACAAACAGCAGTTCTAAAATCATTCTCAGAGATGAGGAAGATCATTAGGCCTATCTTGCTAAAAGAGGCAATTACCACACAGCTAGGATTAGCAGATTCACAGCGCTCAGACAGGATTTGTTTGGTATTTATGGAACTGCATTTCAGGGCCCAACAGAAAACACAGGCGCGTGGGCAAGGCAAAAGCAAGGCAATTCTCCTTTGTACAAGTCAGCAAGGCCAGCAACAGACTATCCAAAGGATGAATAAGTAAAAGTAAGGTTTCAAAAAGCTGGTTATGCCACAGGTTTTTAACCTTACATTACTAAATAGTTTCATCTAGCATATTGTTTTTAACAAAAAGTCATCTGTGAGGTACTGTGAAACCACAACTACGTAAAAGCACTTACCCCCATTTCTGTTCTGACTTTTTATTTTTCGATAGTCGTTGTACAGCGGCTCAAGATACTTGTAGCAGTCAATGGCCGTGCCTGTCAATCTCATGTACAGCGCACCAAGCATGCGCACATACCTGAAAGAAAACCGTTTCACGTGTCTGAGCTTTCTGCACAGTTGGCAGTTTAGATAAAAGAGGTGTTTTCCCCATAAGTTTCTGAGGAAAATCAGTACACTAAAATAAACAGAATACATGGCCGTTTAGATTCACTCTTTCAAGTGCTCAAGTACATTCATATAAGAAATACAAATATACTGAAGTATACATATATAATCTCTGTATGTATGCGTTCTCGCTCACAAGGACAAAAGAAATGCTAAAGAAAAAGTAGATTGATACGGCTCCCTTACTGCACCTCGTTGTAAGTACTTCAGGTGGAGGTGTGCTGCCGGGGAGAGCCCGTACCGCAACGCCAGGCCAGCCTGCCAGCCCGAGCCAGAGGGAGAGCAGCGTTCCAGCCAGAGGAAGGGCACGCTTTTTAGCGAGAAGTTCATCAGGGCCCACTGAAAGCCAAGCCCTGCACTGAGGCTTCCCGGACTCTTCTGGACAGTACGACAACGGAGAGAGGGAAAAACCAAGCTACCAACTTACTTGAAGTCCTCGTTTTTTATGAACTCCACGATGATGTCCTTTTCGGGCTGGATCTGCAGCATCTTCAGCGTCAAGCACAAGAAGGGCGTAGGCTTAATGTTCCCGCCATAGACGCCCCCCACGTACTTCAGCTCCATGGCCTTGTCCACCACCAGCTCGGCTAGGAGAGGGACGGGCCGTCAGCGCGGGCTCCCCGCCGGGCCCCCCACCCCGGCCCGCCCCGC